>ERZ809224.69-NODE-69-length-121494-cov-36.586772_pt1 | contig 121494 bp, 114 predicted proteins | sample MGYA00520513_ERZ809224 | MGnify/ENA primary metagenome ERZ809224 (study PRJEB31576, sample SAMEA3212658) | Homo sapiens | biome: human-gut; feature: human gut; material: fecal | place: Sweden | collected 2012 ... | reverse complement strand
ACACATGGAGCTGACTGCTACTAATAGGGTGAGGGCTTGACCAAGAAAGCATGGTTAAGATTCAATTGCTTAGTCAACATGTATGTGGTTTTGAAGATACGATAATGAAGCCGGAGCGGACAAAATCTGTTCCGGCTTTTATGTTTTCTAAAAACAAGCATATAAAGGGTGAACATATGGAATTCTATCAGTTAAAAATTACAAGAAAAGGAACAAAACCTCCGGTATGGAGACGCTGTCTGGTACCGGCAGACACAGACTTTGCGAAACTTGCTGCAATGTTGGAAGACATTCTGGAATATGCAGACACTGAGAACTATGAATTTGAATTTTTCCAGAAAAAACTCAGACTGCAGAACCTGGAGGCACAGACTGCAGAGACTACAAAAGGCAACTATGAATATGCAGAAGCAAAAGGCAGACAGATAGCAGAACTTCTGGATACAGAGGCATGGTTTACTTTCAGAGTAAAAGGAATGGAGCTTCCGGAATATCGTACTGATATTGAAAAGAAAATAACAGATGAAGAAAAAGCAGGAACTCCTGAGATTCTTAAAGAAACCAGAAGTGCAGAAGATGATTTCTGGACAGCAGATATGCAGACGAAGAATACAGAGCTGGAAAAGAAATATGGTGCTCTTGGAATTGCTGATATGGTTGCCAAAAAGGTTGTCGAAATGGAAAAGAAGATGGAACCTGAACAGCAGGAAAATTCGTTCAGTAGAAATCCAAAAGTCAGAGATTACCTGAATTCTTATAATAAGGAAGATCTTATTGCCAGTGCAATTGAGCTGGATATTGAAATTGATGGTTTAAGTAAAGAAGAACTTGCAGAAAACATTACAGAAAAAGTTTTGAATCCGGAAATTATGAAGGAGATTTTTCTTCAGGCAGATGAATGGGAAATTGAAGCATTTGATCGTGCAACTGAGAGAAAATGTTTTCCGGCTACTCATAAAGACTGGAAAGAACTGGAATGGTTCAGTAATAAAGGATATATCGTAGCTTATAGTGATAATCATGCAGAAGTGCCGCAGGAGGTAATTTCTGTTTATAAACAGGTGAATACCCCTGAATTACAGGAAAAATGCCGCAAACTCAGCTGGATGCGTTCCTGTGAAAGTATGATGGGACTGATTTATGCAATCGCGCCGCTTAAGATCGTGTATCGCATGTACCGTAAACGTGATGGCTTCAGAGTGAGCTATGAAGAATTTATGGATATTCTGAACGAACTTGCTGAAAAAGATGGTATGTGTATCGTAAAAGGAGATAAACTGATCTGGAAAGCTGTGTTACAGGATAATCTTTATGAGAGAATTGAAGAATTTCAGGGAGAAAGAGATTTCTATATTCCGACAGTAGATGAAATTCTGGATTATGCAAAACATGGATATCCTTCTCAGGATGTTTCTTATCGCAAATTATCGTCCTTTCTGAGAGATGAACTTCATCTTGAGGAAGAAAAGACAGAAGAACTTCTTTACATTGTATACAAAGAGTTTTCTATGGACGGAATGCTTTCTGATATCATGGAAGAATTCAATAAACGTGATATTGTTTTTGATTCTGATCGCCAGATGGAACGTTTTGCTCCAATTATGATGGAAGTAAACAATAACACAAGAATGCTTGATTTCCGTGGATATACGCCAAATGAGATCAACCGTGTATCTGAGCAGAAGACAACACCGGTAGCACCGGCAATGCAGTCTTTTGTTCCGATGGGAAATCTTCCGACAAACAATATAGTAAATATGCAGCCGAAAAAGAAAATTTACCCGAATGATCCATGTCCGTGTGGAAGTGGTAAAAAATATAAAAAATGCTGCGGAAGAAATAAATAATTTTCTTTAATTTTTCATAAAAAACCAGCGGTTTGCCGTTGGTTTTTTTTATGAAAAATCAGAGAAAATTATTTTGCAATTTCGTACTATAGATATTTCTGCTATAATAACAGTGTGTTGAATAAAAAGAAGTGCTTATTTGAGGATAAATAAATGAAGGAAAAACTTCTAACAAAGAATAAAAGTTAGAGAATGTTGACTGGTGTAATGGTTGCGCTGTTCTTTGTACTGTCCGTATGTACGATTTTTACAGGAAAGTATGTGCCGACTGAAAAAGGACTTACACTCTGGGAACCTGAACGTACACAGAAGCAGGATGATGGAACGAGACATATCTATTTTACGGCAGACACGGACAGGGAAGACCGGAGTTCACTTGTATTTTTTACATCTCATCAGTGGGTAGAAGTATTTGCAGATGGAAAACAGATATATAAGCTGGATTATACAGGTGGAATATGGGGGCATACGACCGGGAATGTCTGGAATTTTGTGAAACTGCCGGAAGATGCTACGCAGATAGAAGTCTGTCTGACCGCATGTTATCCGAAAATCGTCGGCAGTTCGAACAAATTCTATGTTGGAACAGGAAATGAGATATATGCAGCACTCCTGCGTCAGTCAATGCCTGTGTTTATTATCAGTATGCTTACTTTGATGGTGGGGCTGTTCATTGTCCTTTACTGGGTTATCATACACAAAAGCAGTCAGATAGATGGTACTCTGTTATATCTCGGAGTATTTTCGATTCTGCTGGGACTGTGGTCGGCAAATGAGACAGATGTGACGGCACTAGTGATCACAAACAGGCAGGCATCTGCGTTTGCAGCATTTGCATTTTTGATGGTCATGCCGATGGCTTTTATTATGTTCGTAAAAAGTTTCCTCGAGATAAAAGATGAGTGGTACTGGAAACGAATATGTGACATCAACTTTGGCGTTATTGTTGTAAGCTTTATTCTAAATTTTACAGGTATATATGAGTTCAGGAGAAGCCTGTGGATGACACATATGATAATAGTCCTTATGCTGATCTATGTGTTTGCAGTCATAATAACCAAGATTGTGAAGCATCAGGTTGACCATCGATTTAAATCCTGTGTGGGAGCACTTGCTCTGATCAGTGTTGCCACGATAGTAGATATGGGAAGATTTTATAAAACCAGTAATAATGCGGGTATATTTGGAAATGTTTCTTTTCTTATATTTATAGTTGCCCTTGGAATAGAATTCGCAAAGCAGGCAATTGAAAGTATGAAAAAGAGGCACAGGGTAGCTGAACTGGAACAGTTCGCACTTAATGATTCTATGACAGGATTATATAACAGAAATGCATATGATTACTTTGCCAATAATGCAAAGAAACTGGAAAACCATATGATCGTGACCTTTGACCTGAATAATTTGAAAAGCTGTAATGACACCTATGGACACAGTACAGGAGATTTGTATATTGTTAATTCCGCCCATATCATAGAGAATATTTTTGAGCGATTTGGAAAGTGTTATCGCATCGGCGGAGATGAATTCTGCTGTATTATTCCGAAAGCGAAAGATTTCAATGTAGAACGTTTTATCCAGAAGCTGTATCAGGATGTGGAGGTATTTAATAATAAAAATATCATTCCAACGGAGGCTGCGATTGCATGTGGCTATGCATTTTTTACAGCAGAAGATACGGATATCGAAAAAGTGCGCGAACGTGCAGATGAGATGATGTATCAGAATAAGAAGAAACTCAAAGGACGGGATTAAAATTTATATAGACAAGGAGAAAAGATTTGATTTCAAAGACAATGCGCACAATTCTACACGCACTATCTTATGGAAATATTGAAGTGGAGGCATCCAGAAGACTGGCAGATATCAAGAAGCTGGATGCGATGCGGATATTTTTTAAAACATTAGATACAAAGGTTTATAACGGAAACCATGAAGTTCCGATACGACTTTATTTTCCGTCGGAAGAGGCGATGAGCGGAGAGCCGGTAGAGGGAGAAAAGTATCCTGTTCTGCTCTTTTTTCATGGTGGTGGCTGGGTGACAGAGAGTGTAGAAAATTATGACCGTGTATGCAGCAGAATGGCACAGTCTACAGGCCATATCGTTATGTCTGTGGAGTACCGTCTGGCACCGGAATATCGGTTCCCGGTTCCGCTGGAAGACTGTTATGCAGCGGCAAAAGCACTTTATACGGGACATCTGGTCCTTCCAGCTGATCCGGACAGGATCACGATCATTGGCGACAGTGCCGGGGGTAATCTGGCAGCGGCAGTATGTCTTAAAGCACGGGATACCGGAGATTTTGCACCGAAAAAGCAGATACTGATCTATCCGGCTGTAAGTAACTGTTATACTAAAAAATCACCATATAAATCCGTGCAGGAAAATGGACAGGATTACCTTCTGACAGCAGTTAAGATGGAAGACTATCTTAAATTATATGAGAGCAGCACTGAAGACAGACAGAACCCATATTTTGCACCGATTCTTGCAAAAGACCTTTCACATATGCCGGAAACATTGATTCTTACAGCGGAATTTGATCCACTTCGAGATGAAGGCGAAGAGTATGGAAAACGTCTGAAAAAAGCAAATAATTATGTGGAAATACATAGGATTCCGGATGCACTTCATGGATATTTTGCACTTGGGATTCGGTTTTTGCATGTACAGGAAAGTTTTGAGATTATGAACTGTTTTTTGAACAAAAGTTGAATAAAGGAAGCGAATAAAACGTGGAAACAGGATATTCAAAATGGCGAAAACTGGATAACGCGGCACTGGCATTTCCTCTTGTCACAGACAAAAATGACACCAGGGTATTTCGGTTTTATTGTCAGCTGAAAGAAAAAGTAAACAGCGATATCCTGCAGCAGGCTCTGGATCAGACGATGGAGAAATATCCATTGTTCCAGGCGGTTCTGCGTAAGGGACTGTTCTGGTTTTATCTGGAGAGAAGGGATATACATGCCATCGTAAAAGAAGAAAAAAGACCGCCTTGCAGCAGTCTTTATATACCAGACAAAAAGACGTTGCTTTTTCAGGTGAGCTACTATAAAAATCGAATCAATTTTGAGGTATATCATGCCCTGACAGATGGCACAGGAGCAATGAATTTCTTAAGTGAACTGGTGCAGAATTATCTGATCCTGGCGTACCCATCTGCAGATCTTCCGCGGGTTGAACAGATAGAAGAAACGACTCCGGGTGCACAGGAAGAGGACAGCTTTTCACAGTATTATTCGGCAGATCTTCCGAAAAATAAAGAAAAAAAACTGGCAGCAGTGAAGTTGAAAGGTGAGAAACTGCTGCATGCAGATATGCAGATCACAGAGATTGTTATACCGGTAAAAGAAACACTGGCAAAGGCACGTTCCTATGGTGTGTCGATTACTGTATTTCTCACGGCGATGCTGCTCTGTTCAATACATGAGGAGATACCGAAGAACCGTCAGAAGAGGCCAATTGCTCTGATGATTCCGGTAAATCTTCGTAACTATTTTCCATCACAGTCTATGGGGAATTTCTTTGGATGGATTGAAGTTGGGTATACCTTTGCGGATGAAACGGTATTTCAGGATGTGCTGGAATCTGTAAAAAATCAGTTTAAAGATAAGCTGGACAAAGAAAAAGTTGCCATGGATATGAATGGTTATGTACGTCTGGAGAAGAATCCTCTGGTGCGTGCGGTTCCGTTGGAGATCAAGAAATATTTCATGATGGCAGGTGCCAATCTGGGCAGCAGAAGCGTAACAGCGGTTTATTCAAATATAGGAATCCTGAGATTTCCGGAGGAGTACAAAGCATATATCGATCGGTTTGGAATCTTTGCAAGTACGAATTCCCTGCAGCTTTGTTCCTGTTCTTACGAAGACCAGATGGTGCTTGGATTTACGTCCAAGATACCGGATGACAGCATTCAGAAAAACTTTATGCGTATGCTTCGTGAAGAGGAGATTCCATATAAAGAAGGGAAAAATGATTTCCCCGGATGCGGTGAACAGAATAAAAAAGAAGAAATAAAAATTTTGCAGACTTTTACGTTTCTGTGCCTTGCGGTGGCAGTGATCTGTGGCATGATCAATTATCTTATGCTGGAAACGCTGAACTGGTTCTGGTTCGCGGCAGCAGGATGTGCCTGTGCATGGCTGGTCGTAAATGTGGCATATTTCAAGCGAAGAAATATACTGAAAAATCTGACTTGGCAGCTTCTGATCATAACTGTTTTATGTGTTTTGTGGGATCATTTTACCGGATGGAAGGGCTGGTCGATTGACTTTGTCTTTCCGTTTGGGACGCTGACAGTTCTGGGTTCGATCCCTGTAATTGCCGGAGTCAGCCACCTGGAAACAGAAGAATACCTGTATTATCTGTTGCAGGCAGCGATGATCGGATGCATACCGGCAATCCTTATCTGGATCGGAATCGTGCATTATACGCTGCCGTCTGTACTGTGCACAGGTATCAGTTTTCTGGTATTGGCAGGAATGTTCATCTTCCAGAAGAAAGACACTTTGAGTGAGTTCCGAAAGAAATTACGGATGTAAAAGCAGAGGTATCAGAATGTAAACACTGTGTTGAATTTGCAGCATCCAGGAGTGGCTATAATCGACTGACCTAAAAAATTGTAAAAAAAATAACAGCAATTATAAGGTAAGGTATTTTTATAATCCAATTGTGAAAGAATGGAATAGATAATATAATAAGTACTATAAAAAAGTGCTGAACGGGGATTTGAATATGGAGAACACGGGAATTAATCCAAAGGTTATAGCAGAAATAAGACATTTTGCAGAAATATATCAAGTAAAAAAAGTACTTTTGTTTGGATCGCGTGCACGAGGAGATTTCAGAAGAACCAGTGATATTGATCTGGCGGTAAGTGGCGGAGATTTCAACAGATTTGCTTTGGATGTGGACGAAGAAACAAGTACATTACTAGAATATGATATTGTAAATCTGGATACTGAAATGCAGGATGAATTACGGGAATCGATAGAAAAGGAAGGACGAGTATTATATGAAAAAATATGAAAATTTTTGTTCTTCATTAGGAAATATGAAAGATATTTATAATTATGAAGAACCATATGATAATGTTGTACTTACCGGATTAGTTGGATTATATGAAATTACATTTGAACAGTCATGGAAAATGATGAAGGAAATCCTGCAGAATCATGGATATGAAGAAGGTGCAACAGGATCTCCTAAGATTATTTTGAAAACAGCCTATAAAGCAGGCATGATAAAAGATGAAGAACTGTGGCTGCGGGCATTACAGGCACGAAATAATGTAACACATTCTTATAATCAGAAAATTGCATTAGGTATTGTTTCCGAGGCGAAAAATGAGTTCTATAAAATGTTCGTTGAGTTAAAAGAAGAAGTTGAAAACGGATGGTTATAAGATAGTTAGAAAAACGCTCCGCGAGGATGCGACCAGATGCATGTGGAATATGTCTGCTAAAGCAGACTGCATCTGGTGCGCAAAGCGTAGCAAGTCCCTCAAAGATTGAGGGATTCAGGGAGCTTGAAGCGGACTTGTCCGCTTTGTTCTTATATAAGCTTATCAATGATCCTTTGCAGTATAGCTATTGCTTCCTGAGGAGTATAATAGTTGGATTCATCCATATTGGATAAATAATCATTAAAGATTTCAAAAAGCTGATTTTCACAGATGATAAGGAAAACTGTTTTTCCATTGTTGGTATTATAAGTTAATTCACAATCGTTTTCACGGACACATAAATGTAGATTTTCTGGTAATTGGCGTAAAGGTTCCCTTAATATACGATAAAAATCTTTTTCGCAACACATTTGAATTTTCTTGAGAAGATAAATACGTTGGGAGATAGTAAATGGATGATAAAATTCATCAGGAAATTCTTCAATCAAACCAGTTTCTGCAAAATGCAAAGCGCCTCTTTCAGTAAAATAAATACGAAAATTATCATGTGAGATGCGAGTTTTATTTTTGGCAAATATAGCGGCTAATGATGTGATCATGTAATCTGACTGAGGAAGATCGTGATTAAAACGATCTAATAAAATATCTTTTGTGATAAATGGAGTAAGGCAAGCTTCTGGTTGAATACCAGTAATGTGTTTTTCTGCTTCAATTGTAGAATCATCAATGGAATCAAAAAGCATAAGATGATTTTCAGGTGACATTGAAACCGGTTTAAACAGAATCGAACATTTGTCCTGATTATTCTTAAACAGAGTCCACAAAGTTGTCACACATTCAGGATTTGTATAATAAAAACCTGTTTGATAATCTGCGGTGCACATAATTGCAGCATCAGATGTCAGAATCATACAAGGCAATGTGCCGGGATTATGGAACAGAGCTTGGATATCATTGTAGTAATACCACGTATTATAATTTAATCCGTTTATATATACAGGAAATAATTCTGTTAAATATTGGATGTTATATGCTTGATGCTGTTCATTAAAAAAAGGTTTGGGCTGTAGGCAGATAATGTGATCGATAATAAGGTCACCAGAAGGATTCAAGCTAGATAATAGTCTGAATAAAAAAGGATAATCTGGTTGGAGAAATAGACCTATTTTACCATGTTTCTTGTTGGCTTCAGCTAAAATTATCTGATGCACATAATTGTCTATATATTGTTGAGAAGACAGAACAGTACAATCTTGTCTTACATTGTCGGATACAGATATAGAAGGGACTGGCAATGGAGAAAATGGTTTGCAAGGAAAATGACAGATAAAATCTTCTACACTTTTTCTGGAATAATAAATATCTGGTCCAATAGATACGATTTTCCATGCATTTTTCAGCTTTTCAGTTTCCAGGGGACTGAGACGCATAAATTGTGCCATTTTTTCAACGAGTTCAAGGGAATGAGGAAGCCGTTTTCCAGTGATAAATTTGTATACAGTAGAACGTTCTATATCACAGTATCGAGCTAATGGGAGAACACGTATGTTATTTTTTTCAATATAATGTTTTAAAGAATCGGAAAATATACTCATTCGGACATAGCACCTTTCACATTTTATGTTATAACTATAACACTTTTATGAAATTAAGTCATTTGAAAAATGAACATGGTGAATTAAAAAGATGTCAACAAAAAGTGCCCCATCTTGTCGTAAAAGGATAGAACTCCTACAATTAGTAGAAAGACATTATAAAGGAGGACATGTATATGAAGAAGAAAAAATTAGCATTATTAATGGTAGCCGCATTGACATTTACTAATTTGGATGGAACGGTTGTTGCGCTAAAGGCAGCAGATTTTGCAGTTGATTTGTCTGAAGAGACCACAGATGAATTCGGAGATGTGGAAACACCAGATGAGCAGAAGGAAGAAGCTTCAGACATTGAAATTGAAGATACGGATGAAGTTGGGGAGGATTTAGAAAGTACAGAGGATTTTGATGAACAGCAGGGGTTAGATATATTTTCTGATGGAGAAGAAATTGAATGTGAAAGTGATCAGACTGGGATATCTGGTATTCATGAAGTAGTGGCGGATGAATATGTAACGTTGGAAGAAGGAACACAGAAGCTGAGTATTACCGAAAATACACGTAATGAATTCGGACTTTTTGATTTTACATGTGAATTTACACCAAAAGAAGATGGGTATTATGTGTTTGAACTTTCTGGAAATGATGACATTGTTACAAATATAACTCTGGAAGACAGATGGTCGGTTGGAGAAGATGATTATTATAATGATACAAATGCTTCAACAAAGCCGTTTTGTCTGGGGGCTAGACTGAAGAAGGGAAAAACATATTCTTATAATCTTTCAATAGTAGATATGGGGCAACTTTCTGTTTCAATTGCCAAGAAGGAAGAAAAACAGATTAAAAATGTCAGACTTGCAGGACTTGAAAATATAGATACAAATTCATTTCAGCTGTTCCAGGAGCTGAAGGATATATTTGGCATAGAAGTCACATATGCAGATAATTCGGCGAAGACATACAGATTTGATCAGAAGGTAAATGATACAAATAGAAACTGGAACATTAGTGATTCATATGGAAATGTAATCTGGGTGAATAGTCTGAGAATAGAATCACAGATTAAGGATTCATATATTACTTATAAGGTTCAATTTAGTTATAAAGATTATAATAAAAGAACGGATATTTATACAGATACACAGAGTATTTCCTGTAAATCACTTGCCAGTCTGACTCAGATTCAGCCGGGCAAGGTATATAATATTCCGACTTTAAACGAAAATCAGATGCCAGGAAAAGGACAGGGATTTTGTTTTATTCCTGGGACTTCTGGATATTATATATTTGAAAAAAATGGAGCAGGCGCTGAAAATTATTTCTCAATAGATAAGGTTTGGATTGAAGGCGGATCATTCGGCAGAAAGGATCTTATAAAAATAGAGAATGTTGGTGGCAGTGAATGTAAAGGTCAGAATAAAGGAAAAATTTATCTTGAAGCTGGAGAGGTTTATCTGATTAGAGGAAGAAACGATTCAGAAAATCAGCCAGAAACTATTTCATTTATAATTCGAGATGAAAATAAAATCTGTGATTGGAAGGAGATAAGCAGAACAGCTCCAACATGCATGAAGGCTGGTGAGATAGTTGAAAAATGTCAGAATCATCCAAATGAGGCATTAAAGAAAACTAAAATTCCGGCACTGGGACATAAATACAGTGCATGGACTGTAACTAAAAAAGCGACAGCAGTTACGACAGGAACCAGAGAAAGAAACTGTACAGTTTGTAAAAAAGCAAAACAGATAGAGCCAATTGCAAAACTTAAGCCAACTGCCAAACTTAATGTAGTTGCTGGGACGCTTCCATTGAAAGTTAAACAGGCTTTTACAGTTAAAGTGACTGGCTTGAGCAAGGGTGATAGTGTAGCAGCATGGACAAGTAGCAATTCGAAGGTTGCAATAGTTAAAAATGGTAAGATTACAGCTAAAAAGGTAGGAAATGTACGGATTACGGTCAAGTTGAAAAGTGGCTTGACAAAAACCATTAAAGTTAGAGTTCAGAAGACGGATGTTGCAACCCAGAGCTTAAAAGTAAATAATAAAGTGAGCGGTAAGAAGATAGCTTCTAATGTAACATTAAAACTTAAACAGACTCTGAAACTTAGTACAGAAATTACACCTGTAACGAGCAAACAAAAAGTTACATATGCAACTTCCAATAAGAAAGTAGCAACGGTTAATTCTAAAGGTGTTGTAACAGCTAAGAAGAAAGGAAAAGTTACAATTACAGTCAAATCTGGAAAGAAGACAGTAAAAATCAAAGTAACAGTTAAGTAAAGTCGAGTGCCTGCGGTTAATTTTATCGCAGGCATTTTTAAAAGGGAGAGGAACTATGAGAAAAAGAATATATGCATGGTTTATGACATTGGTACTCAGTATAACTTCAATAAGCTCGACGAGCATAATATATGCAGACGACTTTTCGGATGAGACAGAAGGCATGACAGAGGATGAAGGAACAGAAGGAGAGGATATAACAGATGATTCAGAAATTGATTTTGATTCGGAAGAAGATGACTCAATAAATGAGGAACAGATTGAGGAAGATGAATCAGAGGAATCACAGGATGAAGTAACTATAGAACAGGAAATATCAGAAGAAGAGGAAGCAGAAGTATCTTTTGATGATGGTGTAGAAGAATCAGACATAGAGGCAGTAGGTGATTCTGCACAGAATACATATGGAGTCTTTGGTTATGAAGAATATAACGGTGGAGTAAAAATTACAAATTATACAGGAACGGAAGATTTTGTTTCTGTACCGGCGAAAATTAACGGAAAGAAAGTTACGGTTATAGATTCTGAGGTTTTTGCTGGACATAGTGAACTAAAAAGTATCACTTTACCGGAAGGGTTGGAAAGTATAGGTTATCAATTTATTGCAGGAACGGGAATCACCAGTCTGACAGTACCGAGTACGGTGAAGTGGGGCGGTAAAGATACCTACGAAGGCAAAACTGATGGAGTAACAGCTGGGGCATTGCATTTGGAAGAAGTTACATTTACAGAAGGAATGCAAACAATACCCGAGCGCTTTTGTAGTAATATGACGGAGAATAAAAATATTCAAAGGGTAATTATACCAGAAAGCGTTACAATGATAGATACATGTGCATTTAATAAATGTTCAGGAATTGAAGAAATCAAAATAGGAAAAAATGTAAGGATAATAGGAAGTGGAGCATTTGCTAATTGTGCAAATTTGAAAAAAATAATATTTGAAGAGAGTGATAAAGATGAATTAGCTAGTGAAACATAGCAATTAGAGCTAGCTTGGAATGTCTTTATGAATGATATATCATTAGAAGCGGTAAAATTTCCAAAACACACTAAGAATATAGGTGGTTGTATTTTTAAAGGTTGTGAAAATTTAAAAAGCATTGAGTTGCCAGAAGGAATAGAAAACATAGACCAGAGATTTATTAGTGGGACGAAAATCAGGCAATTGACAATACCAAGTACAATAGAAAATGGAGATTTGTGGTATCCCAAAGGTCTTGGAATAATAGATGGAGCATTGTACTTGAAAGAAATTCAATTTGTAGATGGAGTACATACAATACCGGATTATTTTTGCAGTTACGAAAATGAAAATGATTCACTAAAAAAAGTAATCATCCCTGAATCTGTAACTTCTATAGGAGATAATACATTTTATAATTGTAAAAATATTACCATTTACGGTTATAGTGGCAGTTATGCAGAAACATATGCGGTTGCACATAATATTCCATTTGAATCATTAGGGGATGTTATTGGTTCTCATGAATATGATTATTCCTCGACTTTGGATCAGTGGTTATTGGATAAGGGAACAAGTAACAGTATGAATTATCTGATTCATGGTGATAACTTCCTGTGTACACAGTCGGTAGCATATTATGATTCAAGTAATTCTGAGAAATTGGTTGAAACAATGTCGAACATGATTTACAGAGGTTTAGATGGCTGGAGAGATATTTTCATAAAGGACACAACCAAAGAGCAGGCACGAGATGTACTCCTCGCATTGCTGAAAGAACAAGAATCGGAAGTAAGCATGTTGGCAAAGGCAGAGGCAGGTGAGAAATATGCAGGCATTTTTGTGGATTCTTTCAAGAATGCCAATTGGGCATTTGCAGTTAATTACGGTTTAAATAGTGAAGAGATAAATTCATTGGCAGAACTATGTACAAAAGATCAGATTGCTGAATTTTTGAAAAGTGGAAAGGATGTAACTATATCTGCATATTTACAGATGAAGGGTGGATATTCAGCTGATTCAAAAGTAGTAAAATGTATCGAATCTTTTGCAAAATCAAAGACATTTATTAATAGAGTTGTAGAAGGTGCTGACTTCATTAGTGATGCCACAAAGGTTCTTTCATTAGGAGAAAAGACAATAAATAATTATTATGATATCCAGAGACTTCTAAATGCAGATAAAATGTATGAAGAAATGTTGTTATTCATTGCGAATGATACCGGATCGGTTCCTGTAAAAAATGCGGCACAGGAGTTATATAATGCATTACATGGCGGTTGGCGTGAATTGACAAACTTATTAGCAGGTGATATAGAGAATGAAGTTGCAAACAAGGTATATGACAAATTAGTAGGAAAAGTTATTGCTGCATTGCCATATGGAGAAATCATAAAAACCAGTTTACATTACTCTGTTGATCTTTCAAATTTACTTTTTAAAACGGATGATGTTCAGAAACAGAAGGACAATATGCGTTGTATAGCATATATTGGAAGTTCTATAAGCAGATGGCTGATAAACACCCGAATGGAATATCTTACGGGAGCAGATTCTACAAAAGCAGAAAATGCGAAAAAAACAGTATATGCATATTATATGTTATTGAAGATTCGTATGGTAGGAGAAGAAAACCTTCAGAAGATGATGGAAACAGCCAGAATTTCATGGAAGGGTGCTTATGGAGCATCGAAAGGAATTTCAGAAACATTAAAATCTAATCTGCAATGGATGAAAGCCAGTGGAGTATTGAAAGAAATGTCAACTTCTGTAGTTGCCTGCCCGGTAGATGTAGAAATCTATGATGTCTCTGGAAATCTGATTCATACTATGAAAGATGGAGTGGAAGAGAGCGGAACCATTGGAAATATTTATTATAGTGTGGTTCATGAACCTGTAAAGGATGATTATATAAAAATTGTCCGGCTACCTGTTAATAGTGGATATTCTCTGAAATGCAAAGCAGTTGATCTTGGTATGGTAGATTTCCATACATCTACTATTTCAGACGATGGAAGTGAAGTTCAGAAATCAGTATTTAATATTCCTGTACAAAAAGGAAATGAAATTCAGATTTCCGCTATATCAGAAGAAAAAACAAAGTGTGAACTGATTAAAGATGATAAAGTTGTTAAAGAGTATGAAGGACAGACTTCCTCAGAACAGTATGTTTCAGTGACATCTATACAGATAAATAAAAAGGATTTGAGCTTGAAAGAGGGAGAGCGCGAACTGATTGACTTTAATATTTTGCCATCCAATGCAACAGTTCCACAAGTTAATTGGACTTCTTCTGATGAGTCTGTAGCTGAGGTATCTGCAAATGGTGTGGTTAGTGCGAAAAAAGCAGGAAAAACAGTTATAAGAGGTGTTGCAGATAAAGAAAATAATATTACAGTAGAAGTTTCTGTGACTGTATTATCAGAAAGTAAAGATGACCAAACAGGAAAAGATGATCATACTACGACAGAGTGCAAGCATAGTTGGAGCAAGTGGAAAACTTTAAATAAGGCAACTGTTTTTAAGGGTGAAACTCAGAAAAGAACATGTAGTAAATGTAAAAAAACTGAGAAAAGAACTCTGAATAATAAAGTAAAACCAGTCATTGCGCTTAATACAACCAGTGTTACTCTTAAAGTCAAACAGTCAACAACTGGTCTAAAAATAACTAAAATGGCAAATGGAGATTCGGTTGCATCATGGAAATCAAGTAATACTAAGGTTGTTAAAGTATCTGGTAATGGGAAATTAACAGCGCAGAAGAAAACGGGAAAAGCGACAGTAACTGTTAAACTTAAGAGTGGAATTGAAAAGAAGATTATAGTAAAAGTACAGAAGAGCAATGTAAAAACGACTAAAATTACAGGTATTGGTAAGAATACTACTCTGAAAATGAAACAGAAAATGACATTAAAACCAGTACGTCTTCCGTTTACTTCAATGGAAAAAATTACTTTTAAAAGCTCCAATAACAAGGTAGCAACTGTCAATTCCAAAGGTGTTATAACAGCTAAGAAGAAAGGAAAAGTTACAATTACAGTCAAATCTGGAAAGAAGACAGTAAAAATCAAAGTAACAGTAAAATAATTTTTATAAAAAGACTACAGGAGGGAGAGTGCAAAAACTCTTCCTCTTGTGTTATGATAAAGAGAAATTACTATTTTGATAAGAATGCAGTAACAATAAATTATGAAACAACAAAATCAAGATTACGAGAAAGGAAAATACCGATGTTAGAATGTGATTATGAAGTGAAACAGATTGATGGAGATTATGCACATCTGCAGAGAATCGACCGCCCGGAGGAGGAACTGAAGCTGGTCGCGAGGGCACTTCTTCCGATGGAAATCTACGAGGGCTGTATCTTACATTATGAAATGATGCAGTATTCTATGAAATAACCCCAGGAGAAGTACAATGGAGCAGTATTACTACAACCATATGGATAAACAGAAACAGGCTGCTTATCATGGCATCCTTCAGGGAATCACCAGCCTGGCGGATGAATTCCAGATTCCGGCACTGGACGGAGAAGATTTATACAATGTTTTCTTTCAGCTCCGGCTGGATCATCCGGAGATTTTCTGGGCGACGGGATATAAATATCGTTATTATAAAGATTCACCGAACATTATTTTTATCCCGGAATATCTGTTTGATAAGGGAAAAATAAAAGAGCATCAAAAGGCAATGAAATCCAGAGTAGAGAAACTGGTGCGCCCGGCACAGAGCCTTTCGGAGTGGGAAAAGGAGAAATATGTACATGACTTTATCTGTCAGAATGTACATTATGATAAGCTCAAGAAGGCATATTCCCATGAGATCATTGGTCCTCTGGGACAGGGCGTGGGAGTCTGTGAAGGCATTGCAAAAGCAGTGAAAGTTCTTCTCGATGCGCTGGGAGTCTGGTGTGTGATCGCAATATGCGGGAATAATCCGGAAAAAGGGATCAAATACCGTCATACCTGGAACATTGTCCGGATCGGCGGTACATACTATCATCTGGATGCAACATTTGATAATACACTTGGCAAGAGTGACAAAGTCGAAGATATTCGTTATGATTACTTTAATCTGGATGACAAACAGATTTTCAAAGATCATGAGCCACTGATCGCAGCAGCACCGCACTGTACAGACCATGATCACTTTTATTACAAAGAAAAGAAACTGTCATTCACAAAGACAGAAGATGTGTATAAACGTTCACTTCAGGCAGCCAAAAAAGGAAAAACACTGACCTTTCACTGGAGAGGCGGTTATCTGACCAGAGAGGTTTTGAATGAACTTCTTGGACTGATCCGCAAAGCCGGTGAAGAGAAAAATAAAACGGCGGTTGTCAATATCAACTGTCCGCAGGCTGTATTGCGCCTGTATTATACAGAGGCACAGATGCAGGAATGCATCACGATGGAGGATGCGAATGAAGGGGAAAAAGAGTAACGTATACACGAAAGTCTGATATTTGGTAATAAAAGGGGAGACATATATGCTTGAAACATTCAATGTTTTACGTATCGATGAGCCTGATTTCGGATGTGAGGGGCGTCCGGACGGGATGGAAGTGAAGGATAATGTCCTTCTGAAAAGTAATTATACAGGGGAAGAAATGACGGTCCGGGAAAAAGATGCCCGGTTATATGAACTGGATATCAATGAGGGAGACAAAGTATTTCTGATTGATGGAGAAATGAGAAAGCTCCGCTGACTGAAAGAATGGAATGAAAGCTATGAATATTGAGCTAAAGATTCTGGACTGGTTCCAGACCCTGCATACACCTGTGCTGGACAAATTTATGACATCTGTTACGAAGCTTGGAAATGCAGGGATTTTCTGGATCATATTGACGGTCCTGTTTCTTTTGATACCGAAGATGAGAAAAACAGGTGTAGTCATGGCGGCTGCCTTGATCATAGATTTATTATTATGCAACGTATTGTTAAAAAATCTCGTGGCGCGGACCAGACCGTATGATGTAAATACAGGCATACAGCTTCTGGTTGCAAAACTTCGCGATTATTCATTTCCGTCTGGGCATACAGCGGCATCGTTTGCTTCTGCAGCTGCACTGTATTTTGCCGGGGAAAAGAAGCTCTGGAAACCGGCACTGGTGCTCGCCTGTCTGATCGCGGTATCGAGATTATATCTGTATGTACATTATCCAACGGATGTCCTTGGTGGTGTGGTAATTGGAATCATCGCCGGATATCTTGGATATCGGCTTGTGAAGGTTCTGGAAGATAAGTTTTCCAGAATGAAGAACGGAGGCGAATAAGATGGATATGGAGGTAACGACATGCACAAGATCAGAGTATCCATATGTTTCTATGGAAGAGTCCAGGGAGTCGGATTTCGCTACAAGCTGAGATATCTGGCTGAGAAATACAGTGTGACCGGCTGGGCGAGAAACGAATATGATGGCTCCGTCTCCACTGAATTGCAGGGACTGGAAGAAGATATTGACAAGATCCTGCAGGCACTTTACAATGACCGTTATATAGAGATTGATGACATCCGAAAACGCAGTCTTCCGGTTGATGAGGAAGAGCGAGGTTTCGGGGTAAGATATTAAGGAGGACGCACACGTGGACGAATTATACCAGGCAATTGAAGAGAAGATCAAGGCAGCAGGATATCCTAGAGAGATATCCGGACAGGCTGTTTACGAAGATATCTGTGACCAGATTGAAGGAAAAGAAAATGGCAGTTATGTATTACTGTCCAAGTTTGAAGATGATGTGATCTTTGAATATCACATTACCATTATGGATCATGAATTTAATCTGGGAATTCTTACCATGAGACTTCCAGAAGGAATATATGCGGCAAATTTTGATGAATGATGAAAGTTATTCCAATGACTGAGCAGGTGAGAACCTGCTCTTCTATGTTAAAAAGGAGATTTTATAGTGAGTATTCATGATAAGTATAAAGTATTGCAGCAGAACCTGAAAGATATGGGAAGTGTTGCAGTTGCATTTTCAAGTGGCGTGGATTCTACCTTTCTTTTGAAAGCGGCACTGGAAGCGCTTGGAAAGGATAAAGTAATCGCAGTGACGGCCAGTTCCTGTTCATTCCCGGAGAGAGAATTGAAAGAAGCGACGGAATTCTGCAAAGAAAATGGTGTTCGTCATATTATCTGTAAATCAGAGGAGCTGGATATTGATGGCTTTCGACAGAATCCGAAGAACCGCTGCTATCTGTGCAAGCATGAACTGTTTGAAAAAATCTGGCAGATTGCAAAAGAAAACGGCATGAATGCAGTAGCCGAGGGCTCCAATATGGATGATAACGGTGACTACCGTCCGGGACTGATTGCCGTTAAAGAGCTTGGTGTCAGCAGTCCGCTTCGTCAGGCTGAGCTGTATAAAGAAGAAATCCGTGAACTGTCCAAAGAGATGGGACTTCCTACATGGGACAAACAGTCTTTTGCCTGTCTTTCTTCCCGTTTTGTTTATGGAGAAACAATCAGTGAGGAAAAACTTGGAATGGTGGACCAGGCGGAACAGCTTCTTCTGGACATGGGTTTCCACCAGATCCGTGTACGTATTCACGGAAATATCGCCAGAATTGAAGTCCTGCCGGAGGAAATAGCAAGACTTGTAGAAGAAGAAAACAGAACCAGAATTGCGAAGCAGCTTAAGGAATATGGATTTGATTATGTGACTCTGGATCTTCTGGGATATCGTACAGGAAGCATGAATGAAACATTAACTAAGGAAGAGAAGGAGATTAAGAAATAAATGTTAAATCAGTTTTCCAGAACAGAACTGCTATTTGGTAAAGAAGCAATGGAGAAACTTGCCGGCTCCAGAGTTGCCGTTTTTGGAATCGGTGGAGTTGGCGGTTATACAGTAGAGGCGCTTGTGCGAAGTGGAGTAGGTGCGATCGATCTGATCGATGATGATAAGGTATGTCTGACCAATCTGAACCGTCAGATCATTGCGACAAGAAGTACGATTGGTAAATACAAAGTAGATGTTATGAAGGAGCGAATCCTTGATATCAACCCGAAGGCAGAGGTTAATGTTCACAAATGTTTTTATCTGCCGGAAACGAAAGATGAGTTCGATTTTTCCAAATATGATTATGTAGTGGATGCGGTTGATACGGTAACAGCGAAGATTCAGCTTGTTATGGAGGCAAAGGAAGCTGGCGTTCCGATCATCAGCAGTATGGGCGCCGGAAATAAACTTGATCCGACTGCTTTTCAGGTGGCTGATATTTATAAAACTTCTGTATGTCCACTTGCGAAGGTTATGCGCCGTGAACTTAAGAAGCGTGGAATTAAAAAGTTAAAGGTTGTGTATTCTCAGGAAAAACCAACCCGTCCGATTGAAGATATGTCGATCAGTTGTCGTTCACATTGTATCTGTCCTCCGGGTGCAGCACACAAATGTACAGAGCGTCGTGATATACCGGGATCTACTGCATTTGTTCCATCGGTAGTAGGGCTGATCATAGCGGGGGAAGTAATTAAAGATCTGGCGCATAATTGAATAACTGTGCGTCGCATTCTCGTTACTTCAGTGATGAGTTAGGCGCACTATTTTTTAAAAAACAAGCAGAACAAATGTTTGTATTTTCTCTTTGCATATGGTATAATAAAAACATGGATAAAAATATGTTTAATATCAATAATAACGAATTTTCATATGGTAGATGATATGTGTATTCCCTGCAGTACCATCTGGTATGGTGTACAAAATATCGGAAAAAGGTTTTAAAAGATGGTATTGATGCAGAATGCAAGGAAATGCTCTATGACCTTGCAGAAGAATATAAATTCCAGATCCTGGCAATGGAGGTTATGCCGGATCATATCCATCTGCTTGTAGATTGCAGACCACAGTTTTATATCTCTGATATGATCAAGATCATGAAGGGGAACATTGCCCGGCAGATGTTTCTTGCGCATCCGGAACTGAAGAAGGAACTTTGGGGAGGGCATCTGTGGAATCCATCTTATTGTGCAGTAACGGTGAGTGACAGGAGCAGGGAACAGGTATGTTCTTATATCGAAGGGCAAAAAGAAAAATAGTAATCAAAGCCTCCGTTTTTTATATTTGTGAGAAAGAGGAAAAAAGATGAGGACAGTATCCAGTTATGGCGTAGAACTGCGAAAACAGAATATCCCGATCCGCCAGACACTGGATATTTACCGTTCTGCGGTCAGCTGTCTGATTGAGATCTATGCCCAGATATGGGATGAACTGGCAGTGATTAAGGAACCTAAAAAACGTTTCAATACTGCAGAACATCTGGTGCATACCACAAAAAAGAATCAGGCAAGGTTCGATTTTGACCTGCGATTTCCAAAGATGCCTTCTTATCTCAGAAGGGCAGCTATCCAGCATGCCCTGGGAAGCGTATCCTCATATAAGACAAGGCTGAAACTGTGGGAAAAAATGGATCAGAAAGGCGGCACGCCGAAGCTGGTGTGTGGTAATCATGCCATGCCGGTATTTTACCGTGATGTGATGTACCGTGAAGATACTGAGGAAAAAGATGGAGCGTGCCTGAAACTTTATGACGGCCATGACTGGAAATGGTTCCGGGTCAGTCTCAGCCATACAGATATGGAATATCTGAGAAAATACTGGGCGGGAAAAAGAGCAGCAGCTCCCGTGCTGGAAAAAAGGCATCGTAAATACTTCCTGCGTTTTTCTTATATAGAAGAGGTGCCGCTTACAAAGGCACCTGTAAAAGAACAGATCATCTGCAGTGTGGATTTAGGGATCAATACGGATGCAGTCTGTACCATTATGCGGTCAGATGGAACTGTCCTGGGAAGAAAATTTATTGATTTTCCCAGTGAAAAAGACCGGATGTACCGTGTGCTGGGACGGATACGCAGGTTACAGCGGGAACATGGTTCTGTACAGGTGAAAAGCAGATGGGCTTATGCGAAGCGTCTTAACACAGAACTTGGAAGAAAGATTGCAGGAGCAGTTGCAGGATATGCGGAAGAAAACCACGCGGATGTGATCGTGTTTGAGTATATGGAGACAAAAGGAAGAATATCCGGAAAAAAGAAACAGAAGCTGCATCTGTGGAGAAAAAGGGATATCCAGATAAGATGTGAACATCAGGCGCATCGCAGAGGGATGCGGATATCCAGGATCTGTGCATGGAATACCAGCAGGCTTGCCTGTGATGGGTCGGGAACAGTTGTCCGTGATCCAGGCAATCACAGTTTATGTACATTCCAGAATGGAAAAAGATATAACTGTGATCTTTCGGCGTCCTATAATATTGGAGCAAGATATTTTATACGGGAACTCTTAAAACCCCTTCCGGCAACGGAAAGGTCTTTGCTGGAGGCAAAAGTCCCTTCAGTAAAGCGTAGGATCTCATGTGTATATGCGGACTTAAGAGAACTATTTTCAGAAATGGAACTCTTAAGAGCAGCATAAACACAGGCAGATATACAGCGGATTACCTGCAGTGTGGGAACCTGCCATATCTGGCATGGAAAAAGCGCATGACTGCGCATATCCTAAGCTGCAGGCGTATCCGCCGATATTAAGCCTTGTCGCTTAAAGCGACCGAGGAGCATGTGACTTTAGTCATGTGAGATCCACAAAGCATAGAATCAATGATAAGATAAATCTGTTTTATTGACTCCATATTTTGTACAAAGGAGAGAATGTGTATGAGAAAGAAAAGTAAAAGTGCAGCGATACTGGCCGTGATCATGGCGATGACCCTGGCAGGAAGTTCTGCGGTATATGCTGAGGAGAATCCTTCTGCGAAAACAACTGAAACGGATGATAATGAAAAGGAAGACACAAGGGCAGCAGAGAATGAATCTGCTCCATGCAATGAAGGTGAGCATGAGCTTATAGAAAGTAAAGTCGTTCTGCCAACCTGCACAGAAAGAGGTTATACGATCTACAAATGTAAAGTGGATGGCTGCACCTACGAAGAAAAGAGAGATGAGACAGCTGCACTTGGTCATGAACTGAAAGAAGTTTCTATTCAGGAGGCGACAGCAGATAAACCAGGTGTGATCACATATAAATGTCAGAGACAGGGATGCGATTATACAGAACTGTCGGAGATTCCGGTCAAAAATACGAATGCTGTTGATGGTAAAACAGATGATGCAGATACAAAGACGGATGAGAAGCCGGGAACAGATGCTGACGGCAAATCAGAAGATGGCAAAACAGATGCTTCAGAAGAAAATAAGAATTCTAATACAGAAAATGCTTCCGTAGATAAAGACAGTACTTCCGGAAAAACAGAACCCACTGATTCAGATACTTCTGCCGATAGTAAAAATGAAGGTGCAGAGAAAGACCTGCCAGAGGAAGACCTGCCAGAGGAAGATATTGATGAAGAATATGCTTCTTTTGCATCTTCCACTTCGACTGATATTGTGACGGAGTATGATCCGGAAACTGCAGTTGGTACGATTTGTGTTGCAAAGAAAGATTCGGATGATCCGACGGAAACAGAGGAAGTTACCGGTATGACAGTTCCAGCGGGAACGACAGAGATCAAGAAAGATGCCGATGGAAACATCACGGATCTGGCAGTTTCTACAGCTATTGATGATGTTAAAAACGGATTTTCTCTGACAAGTGAGAATAAGAAACTTCATTCGATTTCTATTAGTGATAAGAAAAATCCGAAAGATCATTGGATCACGCTGAGTGCCAAAGAATCTGCCACTGAGCTGGGAATCCGTCTCCGCAATGGAAATAATAAAATTATTATAACACTTACGGAAAATGAAAAACCATTGAATATCATCAAGGTTTCTGACACAGAGAAAGATGTGATTTTGACAACTTCCACTGCCGGAACCTGTGTGATCAATAAGGCGGTTCAGAATATTTCGGTGGATAAAGATGGGAAGTATTCAGATAAGAAAACTCTGGGCAGAAAGAACCAGATCATTCTGAATGATGTAAATGGAAGTGCTCCATATCTGGAACTTGAGTATGTGAAAGACGAGGTTGCAACGACATCTGCATCTGAAAAAGACGAAGATGCTGCAAGAAATTTGGAAACTAAAAATACCAAAGCAGGAGATTCTGAATCCAAAGGTGCTGAAGCGGAGAAACAGAAAGATCCGGATGAAGAATTATACTGGATTCAGCCATATGGGGAGGAAAACCAGGAACCGATCGTAATCACAGTTTATAAGAAATAAAAGTGTTTTTACAACAGATATGTCTGGATTTTTTATGTGAGTAAAAAAACAGGTCATTATCGTCCAAAACAGGAGATAATGACCTTGTTTATTTTTGTATACAATTTTACAGGATAGTCAATCCGGACGTGGTAAGCAGATTAATACTTACCAACAACGGTTGCTTTGAGCAGATTTGTGTTGCCAGGATGTCCAAGAGGAACACCAACTGTAAGAACAACGATATCTCCTTCTTTGACATAACCTTTTTCTTCAGCTGCTTCTGTAGCGTGAAGAAGAAGAATCTCCATGCTGTATTCCTCTTTGGTCAGGAGTGGTGTTACACCCCAGATCAGGTTCATCTGACGCCAGGTACGCTCATCCGGAGTACATGCAATGATTTGGCATCCCGGACGATATTTGGAAACCATGCGTGCAGTATTTCCGGAACGGGTAACTGCGATGATGGCTTTTGCATTCAGGTCGATTGCTGTCATGCAGGTAGCATGAGAAATAGCGGTAGTTACATTTGTAGCATGATCTTTTGAAGAAGTGCTGAACTGTTTATTGTAGTCAACATCAGCTTCTGTACGAACTGCAATTTTAACCATTGTCTTAAGTGCTTCAATTGGGTATTTACCGGCAGCGGTTTCACCAGACAGCATGATCGCACTGGTACCCTGATAGATTGCGTTGGCAACGTCAGTAGTCTCTGCACGGGTTGGACGTGGATTCTTGATCATGGAATCCAACATCTGAGTAGCTGTGATAACCTGTTTGCCGGCACTGTATACCTTTGCAATGATATCCTTCTGGATAACCGGTACATCTTCAAGTGGAATCTCAACACCCATATCACCACGGGCGATCATGATACCATCTGCAGCTTCAATGATGCTGTCGATGTTGTCAACACCCTGCTGGTTCTCGATCTTTGCGATGATCTTGATGTCATGTCCGCCGTTTTTCTCAAGGATATCACGGATTTCTTTGACATCGGCAGCAGTTCTGGTAAAGGAAGCTGCAATAAAATCATAGCCTTCTTTAATACCAAACAGGATATCATCGTGATCTTTTGGGCTGATAAACGGCATGTTTACTTCTACACCAGGGAGGTTGACGCCCTTCTTATTGCCGAGAACACCACCGTTTACGACTTTACAGACGATGTCCTGACCTTTGATATTCTTGACTTCAAGTCCGATCAGACCATCATCGATCAGAATGCTGTTGCCTGGTTTGACATCTTTATATAAATATTTATAGGTAACAGAAACGATTTTTTCGTTTCCTACGATTTCTTCTGTAGTTAAGGTAAATTCCTGACCTTCCTTCAGTGAGACCTTTCCATTTTCAAATTCGCGGATACGAATTTCAGGCCCTTTTGTGTCGAGAAGCGCAGCTACCGGTTTATTGAGTCTTGTACGAATTTCTTTTAATTTATCAATACGGCCTTTTTGTTCATCATGTAAACCATGAGAGAAGTTAAAACGTGCTACGTTCATTCCTTCTTTAACGAGTTCTTCCAGAACACCGTCCTTATCAGTAGACGGACCAAGGGTACAGATAATTTTTGTTTTGCGCATTCAAATTCCTCCTACTTTTCCTAAAAAATACACCTTTATTCTAACACATTATTTTCAATGCACAAGTAAAGTTTTTGATAAAATACACGTTAAATTTCTAACATTTTTTACGTTATTGTGAGAAAAATATATGGGAATCGAAAGTAAAATAAAAGAAAAATTCCGATGCCTGAAACTCTTTATCTCAGTCGAGAAGACTCCCACATCTTCAGGTGGTGAGTAATAGCAAATTTGTCTCAGTGGGAGTCCAATCTCCGACTGAGATAAACGCTCCGCGAGGATGCGCAGTGATTCTGATAGGAATATGTCAGCTTCGCTAACCAGAATCACGCGCCAAGTCTCACGGACGTTCGACTTGAATTAAAAAGTAGTAGACATCGGAATATGTAAAATTTAATTTCGCGAGAATCGCTGTAATTCAGAAACGAGTATGACGATTGATGTACTTGGCTTTATATTTAGAGTATACGATCGTCTGATCTTTGTACAGACCATAGTATCCGGATACGGCATAACTGATAGATACAGCAATCAGGTAATAGGACGCACCACGGAAGCCAAACAGCTCAAATGCGATCAGGATGGAAGTGATCGGGCAGTTGGTAACGCCACAGAAAAGGGCTGCCATTCCGGCGGCTGCACAGATGGATGGGGAAAGACCGATCAGGTGTCCCATGATACATCCGAACGTTGCTCCGATGCAGAAGGAAGGAACAATCTCACCGCCACGGAAACCGGCACGCATGGTCAGTGCAGTGAGTACGAGCTTCCAGAAAAAGTCCAGCGGGCGAGCCTGACCATTCTCGACAGCAAGCTCGATCAGGTTATTTCCGGCACCCATATAATCAGAGGTGCGCAAAAAGAGTGTGATCACAATAATGATGGCACTGGCTGCGACGATACGGATATATGGATTTTTTAAAAATTTCGCATAAAGTTTGCTGACACCCTGAAGTGCTATACAGAAAATAATACTGATGGCAGCACAGGCAACGGCAACAAGAACCATCTTGAGTCCTGTTTCGATGGTAAGTTCCGGGATATTGACTACATGAAAAGATTCCGGATTGATGCCAAAGCCCGCCGCAAACTTTGAGGCAATAATGGATGCAATCACACATGGAACCAGTGCGGCATAATACATAATGCCAACGCTCACGACCTCCATAGAAAAGACTGCCGCTGCCATCGGTGTTCCGAAAACTGCGGAGAAAGCAGCACTCATACCGCACATGACCATGACATGACGGTCTTCTTCATCGAGGTGAAACCAGCTTCCAAGCTGATTGCCGATGCTTCCGCCGAGCTGAATTGCAGCACCTTCACGACCGGCAGATCCACCGGCAAAGTGAGTCAGGATCGTAGAAACGAAAATCAGCGGAGCAGAACGAAAAGGCACATCCTCCTGAGAACGGATCGTTGATAAAACCTGATTGGTTCCGCCATCTTCCTGACCGAATTTCTGATACAGAAAAACAATGATCAGACCGGAAACAGGAAGCAAGAAGAATATCCAGAAATGCTCTGTACGATAGTTGGTTACGAATTTCAGTACTCTGGCAAAAAGGCTGCTGATGAAGCCTACGCTCAGTCCGGTCAGTACTGCCAGAACCAGCCATTTAATAAGATTGGTCATATCATATCGAATGTGATCGATATAATAGTGCAGGTTATGGATTTCTTCTGGTTTTTTTTTATCCTGTGTGTTGTTCATAGCTTCCTTTTATTCCTGTGTAATTCCGGTTACTTCGTATCCGGCATCTTTGATTGTCTGACGGATCTTGTCCTCATCAACCTTTTCCGGTGCTGTGAAAACGGTTGTGTTATTTTCGTGAGAAGATACAACGTCTTCAACGCCGAATGCTTTCTTAATAGCTTCGTTTACATGTGCTTCGCAATGTCCGCACATCATTCCCTCAACATTAACTGTAACTTTTACCATAGTTTTTTGCTCCTTTTCTTTTTTATTATAATCATTTTTTACTTCAATGGAAGTAGCTTGTTTAATTTTTTTGTCCTTTTTTGTGTCGTGGATCTTAAACAGGTTCAGACGAAGGGCATTGGTGACAACGCAGAAGCTGGAAAGACTCATTGCGGCGGCACCGAACATCGGATTCAATGTCCATCCGAAAATCGGGATCCATACACCGGCAGCCAGTGGAATGCCGATCACATTGTAGAAAAATGCCCAGAAAAGATTTTCGTGGATATTTTTCAGGGTTGCACGGCTGAGACGTACTGCAGCAGGAACATCGCTTAAACGACTCTTCATCAGAACGACATCAGCGGCATCGATCGCGATATCAGTTCCGGCACCGATTGCGATTCCGATATCTGCGCGGGTAAGTGCAGGGGCATCGTTGATTCCGTCACCGACCATGGCTACTTTGCCCTGTTCCCTGAGTGAACGGATCACACTTTCTTTGCCATCCGGGAGAACACCTGCGATGACATCATCAACACCGGCCTGTGCACCGATCGCTCTTGCGGTGCGTTCATTATCACCGGTCAGCATGACAACACGGATTCCCATATTCTGGAGTTCTTTGACCGCCTGTGGGCTGTCTTCTTTGATAACATCGGCAACAGCGATAATGCCGACCAGTTTACCGTTCCGGGCAAAAAGCAGGGGCGTTTTTCCTTCTTTTGCAAGTTTTTCTGCCTTCTGAGAAAGGGTGGCAGGAACGTTTACCTGGCTGCTGATGAATTTCATGCTTCCACCGATCAGAGTTTCCTGTTCGAGCACTGCAGAGAGTCCGTTTCCGGGAAGGGCATGGAAATCAATAACCTCCGGCGCTGTAAGATGTTGTTCTTCAGCATGTTTGAGAATCGCTTTCGCGAGCGGATGTTCACTTTTTTTCTCCAGGGCAAATGCCATGGTGAGGAGTTCCTGTTCGGAGATTCCATCTGCAGGGAGCAGATCAGTAACTTCCGGCTGGCCGCTGGTGATCGTACCGGTTTTGTCCAGGGCAACGATCTGAACCTTGCCGGCCTCTTCGAGAGAAACGGCAGTTTTGAACAGGATACCATTCCTGGCTCCCATTCCATTGCCGACCATGATCGCTACCGGAGTGGCAAGTCCGAGGGCACATGGGCAACTGATAACGAGAACGGAGATACCGCGGGCAAGAGCATAGCCAAATTCATGTCCGGTCAGAAGCCAGATGATCGTGGTAACGATTGCAATCGTAATAACTGCCGGAACAAAAATACCGGAAACACGGTCTGCGATCTTGGCGATCGGAGCTTTGGTAGCGGCAGCATCACTTACCATTTTGATGATCTGGGAGAGAGTGGTGTCTTCGCCGACACGGGTTGCTTCGCATTTGATAAATCCGGACTGGTTGACGGTTGCGGCGGAAACAAGATCTCCGGCTGCTTTGTCAACAGGGATGCTTTCGCCGGTAAGGGCAGATTCATTGACGGCGCTGGTTCCTTCAATGATCACACCATCGACCGGGATATTTTCACCAGGACGTACGACAAAGATATCACCCTTGTGAACCTGTTCGATCGGAACGGTTACTTCCTGATCGCTTCTAAGAACAATGGCGGTTTTCGGGGCAAGTTTCATGAGGCTCTTAAGAGCATCGGTCGTTTTTCCCTTGGAACGTGCTTCGAGCATTTTTCCAACAGTGATCAGCGTCAGGATCATTGCGGCAGACTCGAAATAAAATTCCATCATGTAGTTCATAACGGCAGCGGAATCACCGTCTACCTGTGCTCTTGTCATGGCAAAAAGTGCGTAGACACTCCATATAAATGAGGCCATGGAGCCGAGTGCAACCAGTGTGTCCATATTGGGGGCACGGTGCCACAGACTCTTAAATCCGCTAATGAAGAATTTCTGGTTGATGACCATGACGATTCCGGCAAGCAGAAGCTGGACAAGTCCCATGGCAACGTGGTTATCGTTAAAAAATGCCGGGAGTGGCCAGTCCCACATCATGTGTCCCATGGAGAAGTACATCAGAACGAGTAAAAATCCGATGGAAGCGATCAGGCGGCGTTTGAGAACCGGTGTCTCGTGATCTTCCAGGGCTTCCTCGGCTTCAGACATGGAAACCTGTTCTTTATTTGCACCCTTGAGTGATGCGCCGTAACCTGCCTGCTCTACGGCAGTGATGATGTCATGAGAGGATGCGGTTCCTTCAACTCCCATAGAATTTGTCAGAAGGCTGACCGAGCAGGATGTAACTCCCGGCACTTTGGATACGGCCTTCTCCACACGGGAACTGCAGGCAGCGCAGCTCATCCCGGTGACGTTGTATTGTTCCATTGTATTACCTCCTATTTCATTAGCTTCTGCAGAGTTGCAACCAGCTCATCGATGGTTTCATCTTTACCTTCGCGGATATCACGAGCCACACAGGTACGGATATGATTCGCGAGAAGTTCTTTGTTAAAAGAATTGACGGCGGCATTAACGGCGGCTGACTGAATGAGGATATCGTTGCAGTAAGCATCGTTTTCCAACATTCCTATGATTCCCCGGATCTGCCCTTCGATACGTTTCAGACGGTTGATGAGTTTCTTGCGGTCAGCTTCTGAACGGTCGGTGTGCCTGGTACAGCAGCAGGCAGGAGCGGATGGGGTGGCATTATCATTGCTGCAACAAGATTTTTCCTGAGTAGCTGCTTGTTCCTTTATAATTTCTTTTGTCTTTGTAGAGGAACTGGCATTAAAGTTATTATGATCCATAAGCAAACTTCCTTTCGTTCGAGATTTATTATATCAGATGTGAGATGACTTCACCTCGCAGCAAGAATGCCGATGGCATTCCTGAATCGCATACCCTACAGGGGTATATTTGCTATACTTGTAATATATACCCCGTGAGGGTATGTGTCAAGGGAAAATATAAAAAAAGAGGGATATCAGGGAATTATACCCCGATAACCCTCTTGCTGATAAGCAAGGATACCCCGGCGGTCAGCGCTTCCGCAATCCAGAAAGCGTTCCATACACCAACGGCTCCGAAGAAATGACTCAGGATAAATGCTGCCGGAAGGATAATGATCAGGTATCTGCAGAGAGAGACGATCAATGAGGCAGTTCCTCTGCCAAGCCCCTCCAGTGCACCGCATGCTGTGACGGATACAGAAGAGATCAGAAATCCTGCACAGATGATTCGGAGTGCTGTTTTGCCTGCGGCAATTGTCTGAGGATTTGTGGTAAACATGCCGATCAGCTGTCCCGGAACAGTCAGACAGATGATCGTTCCGACAAGCATGATCACACCACTCATACAGAGCGTAACATAATAGATTTTTTTCACACGTTTATGTTCCCCGGCACCATAGTTATAACCAATGACCGGACGCATTCCCTGTACGATTCCACTTGCCGGAAGATACAGGAATGTCTGTAGTTTGTAGTAGATTCCAAGGATCACGACATAACTCTGTGAGTAGGCTGCCAGGAGTCCGTTCAGTGCAGAAACCAGGACAGAAGGCAGCGCAAGATTCAGTGCACCTGGGATGCCGACAGAGTATAATCTTGCTGCCAGAGCCATGTCCGGGTGGAGATGGCTGCGGCTGAGTTTTACCTGGATTGGCTGCATTTTGTAAATGATCAGATAGAAAACAAGATTGAATGCCTGACCAAGTCCGGTTGCCAGTGCAGCGCCTTCAATACCCAGTGCCGGGAACGGACCAAGGCCAAAGATCAGCAGCGGATCAAGAATGATATTGGAAACACAGCCGACCAGAAGCCCGATCATCGTAATCTTCATTTTGCCAACGCCCTGGAAGATCTTTTCGTAAGCAAGGTTAAGCGTATTTATCGTTGCAAACAGAAAAACAATTGTAGAATAACGGATTCCAAGGTCAATGACATCTGCATCACCAGTAAAAAGTGCCAGAAATCCAGGCATCACAAGGATACAACCGATTGTCAGAATTACACCATGCAGACCGGACAATGCAAGCCCGTGTGTGGCTGCTTTGCTGGCAGTCTCTCTGTTTCCGGCACCAAGACAGATGGCAATCTGTGAACTGATACCAATTCCAAAACCAATCGCAATCGCATTGGCGAAGTTTTGGACAGGAAAAACAAGCGACAGCGCGGTCATGGCATTTTCACTGATCTGTGCGACAAAGAAACTGTCCACGATATTGTACAGAGAATTTACGAGCATCGAAATGACCATTGGCATGGCCATGGACATAATCAGCGGAAAGACCGGCTTTTCTTTCATAAATGTGTCGTTCATAGAAACTCCTTTCAAATAAAAACATCTGCAAGTGCCGGTATTCTGAAAAATCTGTATCGGCGGAGCAGACATAAAAAAACGCCGCACAACTACCGCAATGGGTAATTGTGTGGCGAAAAATGGTTGGACCAGAAAAATCCACACTATGTTTTGGAAATTAAAATTGTTGTAAACATGAAAGAACAGAATCGTTGTTTACAGACACAGATTGTAGCATATAAATAAGAAGAACGTCAATAAGAAGATTGTACAAAAAGGAGATATCCGACCTCATTTGGATGGTCAGGTATCTCCTTCCGTCAAATCTCCAGATCATCGGATCTTCTGATTCGTCCATGGATTTCGCTGCTGGAGGGTGATCTCTTTTAAAACGTATGGGTGGAGTAATGTATTAAATATAAACGGAATCGTTCGCAGATTATTGTATACAACTCTGTACAACTGGCCTTCTTGCGGGGATTTCAACAATGTGCTACACTAAAGTATGATTTGAAATGATGAGGATGAAAATGAATTAAGAAGAAAGGAAGCAGGTGTTTCAAAGGAAGGAAACACGCGGAAAGTAGAATATTATGAAAACACTTCTTACATTACAGCTCACGATCTTTCTCCTTGTAGCTGTAGGATTTTTGATGAAAAAAATACATATCATCGGACCACAGGGGCAAAAAAACATCAATGACCTTGTTATTTATCTGATCCTGCCGTGCAACATTCTTCATGCGTTTACGCAGAGTGCAGCAGATGGAAATTTTATAAAATATCTGGAAATCCTTCTTATATCTATAGGTATTCAGGTATTCTGCGTGATTTATGGAAAAGTGATGTTCAGAAAAGAACCGGAAGGACGATATAAATGTCTGCAGTATGGAACCATCTGCTCGAATGCGGGATTTCTTGGAAATCCGATCGCAGAGGGAATTTATGGCGCAGAAGGTCTTGTGCTTGCCAGTGTTTATCTGATTCCACAGCGAATCATGATGTGGTCTTCCGGGTTGGCTGTTTTTTCCGGAAGCAGTGATAAGATGAAAACACTGAAAAAAGTCGTAACCCATCCGTGTATTCTGGCATGCGTTCTCGGAATTATTCTGATGGTTACAGGACTTCCACTGCCTCTTGGACTTGACGGCGCAGTAACTGCAGTCGGAAACTGCAACACCGCAATGTCTATGATGGTCATTGGCATGATCCTGGCTGACATCGATCTCAAAGATTTCTGGGACTGGACAGTCGTGAAATATACGGTTCACAGACTGGTCGTTATTCCGGCGGTCGTTTATATTGTATGCAGTTTCCTGCCATTGAATAAAACAGTCCTTGGTCTTTGTGTGCTTCTGGCAGCGATGCCGGCGGGTGCGACAACCAGTATCCTCGCAGAGAAATATCAGGTCGATTCACCGTTTGCAACGAAGATGGTTATCTTTTCCACGCTGCTGTCATTGCCAACGATCTGTCTGTGGAGTATCTTCCTGCAGTAGGAGAAGTAGAAGAGAATTTGTAATAATGCATAGAGTTCTATATATGGATATGCTAAAATAGAACAAAAGGGAGAGGCAGGTGGAAACCTTAAGCCTGAAAAATATGCTGGATGAAATATTTGCAGGGTTACTTTCATTTACAGAAGATGCCGGAGCCGATTGTGCCAGTGCTCAATGAGATATTTGGAACAAATTATCCACTTGATGTTCCGTTGGAACAGCTACGAAATGAACACCAGACGCTGAATGGTGAAAAAATTACTGATTCATACTTCAGAATTGGAAAAAAAGGTTATCATTTCGAATGCCAGAGTACAGGTGACTCGAAAATGGTGATCCGAATGGTGGAGTATGATTTTGCAATCAGCATTGAAAACGTGAAAAAAGAAAATTAATAAAAGTGAAACAGCGATACTCCCCCTGCATCAATTATTCACCTATAAAGTGAATCTAATGTAAGCAGCAAAACATCTTCATCAGATAATGAGTTGAACCAATCTGTATATCCTGATAGAGAAAAGAAAATATATTTTGAAATTTTGTATTTATTGGATATAAGAGTTCCTCTTCTGATCAATGTTTCATAAATACTCTTGTCAATTTTTTCGTTTTTGAACTTACATTCGCCAATAACTGCTCTTTTATCTATATCAGATAAGGCAACGATATCTATGTCGGCAGATTGTGCTCGTATAGAACCGTTTTTATCTGTAATATTTTCTACACCCCACCAGGTTCCGACTGAAGTAACGAAACAACCATATGCACCGGTTATTCCCTGATTCAGAGTATAGTATCGGCACATTTCTTCAAATACAGAACCCATAAATGAATGTAAGAACGGTTTGACAGCTTTTTGATAATAAAGTGCACCCTGTCCCATTTCAATTACACTGGTTGCTTTTGGGATAAATTCGTACCAGAATTTGAACATATAATCTTTTAGAACATATTGTGTCTTCTTTTTGTTTTTTTCTTCTGTGATACATTTCTTTTTCTCAATTAACCCAATACTGATTAATTTTTCTAATGAGTATAAGACAGTTGGCTCTTTCTCGTTAATTTTTCCGGAAATGGTATTAAGTGTATTTACTCCGGAGGCAATCTGTTCCACAATATTATTTACGAGTGATATATCAGAAAATTCCTGTGTCAGTAAGTTTCTGGTTTCATCATATAAATAACCATCTGTCCTGAAAAATAATCTTATAATGTTCTCGTCAATGTTTTTTTTCGGATCGATCATGGAAAGATATTTTGCAACACCGCCAGTAATGCCATAGCAGATTGCTTTATCTTCGTTTGAATAGTCAGGAACAAATTTGGCTGAATCTAAATAATTAAATGATTCTAATTTTATCTGTGAATCACGTCTTCCAAATAAAGGACTTTTTTCACTGAGCACTTTATTTTCCATAAAGCTTAATGCTGAACCACATAAAATTATTTTCAGATTTTTGTCATTCCAAATCGTATCTATATATTTCCGCAGAATAGATAAAAGAGAGTCATCTTTTTCAGCCCAGTATGGCAATTCATCTATTACAAGTACTATCTTATCATTAGCTATATTTTTATCAATAAAATCAAAAACAGCTTCTATACTGTTAAAACTGATGTTTTCAATTCCGGGCATGAATAAATCTAACACTTGTTTGGAAAATAGCTCCAGATTTCTGGTTTTTCCGATTTTTGTTGCCGTATAAAATACAGTTTTTTTATCTTTGACGAATTCGGTAATAAGAGTAGATTTTCCAATACGTCTTCGCCCATAGATAACGGTCATGCCAATGCCGTCTTTGGCATAAAATTCCTCTAACGATGCCAGCTCTTGTTCTCTTCCTACAAACATATGAATAGCCCTCCTTTTATTTAAAATGGTTTTATTAAAATTTTTTTTATTAAAATTGATTTGAATAAAAAATAAAATAGCACATACTATTATATATTACAAGTAGTTTTTGCAGTTTTATTATTGAAAATCCATTTGGCGAAGGGAGAATGCAGGAGAACGTGAGACATTTACAAAAGATTTGACAGATAGTGTATAATAAGACCACTTGGAATGTTTTATGTGAAGGAGCAGTAGATGGACATCTATCAGATCTTGACGGAATACAATAATCCGTGGTCACCCCGGGAGATTTTGTGCTTCTCCTGCATTATGGTGCTTGCGGTTGTTATGATGATTTATTTGATACGTAAGGAAAAAATGAATAAGCTCCAGGCGGCAACGATTCTGGCAGAATTGGTTTTTCTTGGGATTGTGTTTGGTTCTACGGTATTTACAAGGACGGGTTCGGTCCGGCAGTATGAACTGATTCCATTCTGGTCATGGAGTGCCATAATCAGATACCATGACATGGAATTGCTGAAGGAGAATCTGCTGAACTGTATATTGCTTTTGCCGGCGGGAGCGTTGCTGCCGCTGATCATGAATCGGAAGGTGAAATGGCAGGAGGCACTGGTATTTGGAGTGCTGATATCAGCCACAATAGAAACGAGCCAACTGATCACAATGCGTGGATTGTTCGAATGGGATGATATGATCCACAATGGATTAGGGTGCATGGTTGGAGCGGTTCTAGTGAATTGGGTGATTGGATTTTTTGGAAAAAAGGACGAAAGATAAACTTTCCCCTATCCCCCCCACAGGCTTGTGGCGGGGACTTTTTTTTTATATACTAAAAGAATACTATTTTAGGCGGAGAAAATAATTATGAGTGATCTGAAAAATGAAATTCATGACTACTGGACGAATCGTGCCAGGGGTTATTCGGAATATAATCAGCAGGAGATGGCGGATGCGAGGCGGACGATGTGGAGAGACAAGCTTCTGAGTCTGCTGAGGGAGGCGTTCCCGGAACGTGAACCAGGGGAAATAAAAATCCTTGATGTTGGAACGGGTCCTGGATTTTTTGCAATACTTCTTGCAGAAGCCGGCTATCAGGTGACTGCGATTGACTATACAGAAGAAATGCTGAGGGAAGCACAGCAGAATGCCGGTGGATTAGCGAAGTGTATTACGTGGAAAACAGGCGATGCGCAGGCTCTTGATGTGGAAAGTAACAGCTTTGATGCTATCGTGACACGAAACGTGACCTGGAATCTGCCAAGACCGGATCTGGCATATAAAGAATGGCTTCGTGTGCTGAAACCGGGCGGAGTTCTCTATAATTTTGATGCAGACTGGTATGGACATCTATATAATGAAGAGAAACGCAGCGGATACGAGAAGGATCGTCAGCAGACAGAAGAGCAGAATGTAGAAGATTACTACAGCGGTACAGACATTGAGAAGATGGAAGAGATTGCGCGTCAGGTTCCGTTGAGTCGTCTGGAACGTCCGAAGTGGGATCTGGAAACGATGCGAAAGACAGGATTTCTGGATGTTTCCTGTGACGAAAATGTCTGGAAAGAGGTCTGGACGGAGGAAGAGATCATCAACAATAGTTCTTCTCCAATCTTCCTTTTAAGTGGACGTAAAAGAGAGGCTTTTCATCTGAAAAACATTACGGTTGAGCCTGGTGAAAAATGGAATGGCGAGCTGGAGCTGGCGAATGGAGAACTGCGTTTTCCGACAACAGTATTTCATGGCCATGGAACAGGCAAGACAATGCTGATCACAGCCGGGGTGCATGCGGGTGAGTATGTGGGAATCCAGGCGGCGATCGAGCTTTCACAAAAGCTTAAGATTGAGAAGGTCACTGGTACGATCATTATCGTGAAGGTGCTGAACCGTCCGGCTTTTGAGGCGCGTAATGGAAGTATGGGGCTGGCGGATGCAAAGAACCTGAACCGTGAATTTCCAGGAAATCCGGATGGTACGGAGATGGAGCGTCTGGCATGGGCGGTTTCGCAGGAGCTGCAGCCGGTGGCTGATCTTTATATTGATCTGCACAGTGGAGATGATTATGAGAAGCTGACTCCGTATGTGTATTATGCGGGAGCTGCGCCGGAGGAAGTGGTGAAGGTTTCTCGTGAGATGGCGGAGCAGGTGGATGTGCCATATATGGTAAAGTCCAACGTGGCTTCGGGTGGTTCGTATAATTATGCGGCTTCGCAGGGGATCCCGAGTATCCTGATCGAGCGTGGCGGCATGGGTGACTGGAATTATGAGGAGGTTCGTTCGACGCGAAGAGACGTCCGGAATATTCTGTGTCACATGGGAATCTATCAGGGACTGAAGGATTTTCGTACGTATTATCCGCTAGAGGTGGCCGATGTGCGCTATCAGGATGCGGAAGAAAACGGGCTCTGGTATCCGTTTAAAAAGGTTGGTGACATGATCCAGGAGGGCGATATCCTGGGTGAAGTCCGTGACTATGAAGGCAAGGTTAAGGAGGTCAGTGAGGCGGAGTTTGACGGGGTGATCCTGTATCAGACGGGTACGCTTCAGGTGGTTGGAAATGGTCCGATGGTGACTTATGGACGTATTGTAAGCCGCTATGATGAGCGCAAAGAGCGTATCGTTAACTACTGGGAAAAACGCAGCGACAGCTTTCTGGAACAGAGGCGTGCGGAGCTTCACAGTGCGATGGCGGACCGCTGGATGAAGGAGATCCAGGCACAGCTTCCTGATGATAATAAAAAGCTTCGCATCCTGGACGTTGGATGTGGAGCAGGATTTTTTACGATTCTTCTGGCAAAGGCTGGCCATCAGGTGACAGGTATCGATCTGACACCGGATATGATCAAGAATGCAAAGCAGCTGGCAGAAGAGGAGCAGGTAGAGTGTGAGTTTGCGGTGATGGATGCGGAGAATCCGGAGTTCCAGGAAGGTACGTTTGATGTGATCGTTTCCAGGAATCTGACCTGGACGCTGCCGCATGTAAAGCATGCATATGGAGAGTGGCTTCGTGTGCTGAAAAAGGGCGGCGTGCTGCTGAATTTTGATGCGAATTATGGAATTACAGACTTTTCAAATGTGGAGGATCTGCCGGAAAATCATGCCCACAATATGCTTGGAAACGAGATGATGCGTGAGTGTGAGGAGATCAAACGGCAGCTTCCGATCAGTTCTTACAGTCGTCCGGCATGGGATCTGGAGACGCTGGGAGCGATGAGTCTGAAGGAGTTCCATGTGGATCTGGGCATCAGCAGCAGGATCTATCTTGAGAAAGATGAGTTCTATAATCCGACACCGCTATTTATGCTGAGGACGGTAAAATAATATGGATTTAAAACAATTACAGTATTTTGTAGTATGTGCACAGACGGGTTCTTTCAGTGATGCAGCGAAGGTTCTTTATTCTACGCAGCCGAGTGTGAGCAAGGTTGTCAAGGCGTTGGAGGATGCTCTTGGAATGCAGCTTTTTGAGCGGCTTCCGAGAGGAATACGCCTCACAGTGCAGGGACAGAAAGTTTATCAGTATGCAAGCAGAATCACAAACGAGATCAGCGTTTTGGAAAATATGGCGACGCATGGTATGACAAAATGGATCCGTGTTTCACTGAATCCGAGCTCCTGGTTTGCGAATCAGTTTGTGGATTTTTATAACGAAACTTATGAGAAAAACTATCATTTTCAGCTGACTACGGCAGGTGTTCGGAGCGTTATGGACCGTGTCAGAGACTATGTGGATGATATTGGTTTTGTGTATATCCTGAGTCAGCAGAAGGAGAATTTTCTGCATGAGATATCCCGGAATAAGTTGCAGTTTGTTCCGATGTATGAGACGGATGTGGTGTTTTATCCGGGACGAAAGACGGAACTTTATGATTCTGGACGGAGCAAAGTTGAGCTGCAGGATCTGGAGGGAGTCCGCTTTATTCAGAACTATCAGGATGAGTTTTTTGACATTGGTTCTGTGCATGAGGATTCTTTTCAGTGGAAGGCTATTGATATTTCCGTACTGACAAACAGTGACTACATTATGGAAAAGATGCTGAAAAACAGCAGGGTTTCCAATGTGAGTGGAAGCTATCTTTCAGAGAATAAAACGGGTACAACACCAGGAATTCCTCTGGATATGGGGGACAGCAAGGTGCTCTTCGGTTATATTGTTCATAAAGGGGAAAAAATTGACGAAAGTGTACAGGAACTGATTGATTTCCTGATGACTCGGCTACATAAAAGTTAAAACAGACTTATTCCATAATACACAAGAGATATTCTCTTTTGGAATAGCACATAACCCTCCCTGGGGGTTGTGTGCTTTTTTTTGATTTGTTAGACTTTATTTAACGAATTAATGTGCGGATAATTTGATTTATTTCAGACAGACATAAAGGAGTACTCATGATTAAATACATTTTTAAAAGGCTTCTTCAGTTGATTCCGATTTTAATCGGGATCACTTTTTTGTCTTTTGCGATGATGCGGCTTGCGGGTGGTGATGCGGTTACTTATATGTATGATAACGCAGGTGCTTCTGTCTCGCAGGAGGTCATTGACCAGACGAAAAAGGAGTATGGGCTGGACCAGCCGTTTCTTGTACAGTATGCAAAGTGGTTTGCAGGAATGGTGACCGGGGACATGGGAACGAGCTATGTTTCCAAGAGAGATGTTTACGATACTTTTGCAGAAAAACTTCCGGCAACGATTCTTCTTACGATATCTTCGGTGCTTTTGACGATGCTGATTGCAATTCCGCTGGGTATTGTTTCAGCGGTAAAACATAATAAATGGGGGGACTATCTGATACGGTTTCTGAGCTTTATCGGGAATTCCATGCCAAACTTTTTTGCAGCGCTGGTGCTGATGTATTTCTTCTCGATCAAGTTTGGATGGCTTCCGGTGATCACAACAGACAACGTGGCATTGAGCCTTGTTCTGCCAACGCTTACGCTTGCGATATCGATGGCATCCAAGTATACACGGCAGGTGAGAGCAACAATTCTGGAGGAACTGAACAAGGATTATGTGATCGGAGCGCGTGCAAGAGGGGTACGAGGCAGCGTGATCATCTGGAAAAATGTGATGAAATCTTCGATGCTTACGATCATTACTCTGCTTGCTTTGTCGATCGGAAATCTGCTTGGAGGCACGACGATCGTTGAGACGATCTTCATGTGGGATGGCGTTGGAAAGATGGCAGTAGATGCTATTACAATGCGAGATTATCCGATCATCCAGGCGTATGTGGCGTGGATGGCAATCATCTATGTGGTGGTAAATCTGATCACGGATATCATCTATCATTATCTGGATCCTCGCGTAAGACTGGGAGGTGACAGAGCATGAGAGAGCAGAAAAATAAGAAAAAAACAGTCTCTGTCCGCAGGCAGAAGGTGCGCAAAAATCATGTCAGAGAGAAGCTGATCTTCTTTGCAATACTGGCGTTGATCCTGTTGATTGTGGCAGCTTTTGCACGGAAATTATGCCCATATGATCCGGACATTCAGGATCTTCTGCAGGCACAGAAACCGCCGAGTGCAGAGCATATTTTGGGGACAGACCGATATGGAAGAGATATGTTTTCAAGGGTGCTGGTGGGAAGTACAATCAGTATCTATGCGACGCTTCTTCTGGTAGCAATTGTCACGGTAGTTGGAACAGTGATCGGTATTATCTGTGGCTGGTGCGGTGGAACTGCAGACACAATCCTGATGCGTATATCGGATCTTTTTCTGGCATTTCCGAGCCTTGTTTTTGCACTTGCAGTGGCAGGTGTGCTTGGTGGAGGCATACAAAATGCAGTTATAGCGCTTGCGGTAATCGGCTGGCCAAAGTTTGCCAGATTAGCCAGAGGATTGACGCTTGCACAGAAGGAGGCGCCGTATCTGATGGCGGTAAGGCTGTCAGGAAGCAGTACATTTAAGATTATGTTTAAGCATATTCTGCCAAATATTGCAGGGCCAATCCTGGTCACAGCGGTTCTTGATATTGGAACGATGATGATGGAACTGGCTGGACTTTCCTTCCTTGGTCTTGGTGTAAAACCGCCGATGGCAGAGTGGGGAAGTATGATCAATGATGGAAGAAGTATGCTTCAGATTTCACCGTGGATGGCACTTGCGCCTGGACTGGCAATATTTGTTACAGTTATGATATTCAATCTTCTGGGCGATACGCTCAGGGATTTTATGGACCCAAAAGAAAGAGCTAAAAAGTAGAAAGGAAGGACAGATCATGAAGAAAAAACTGATCGCAGCAATTCTTACAGGAGCTATGCTTGCAGCAGGAATGACCACAAGTGTATGGGCAGACGGAGGAAAATCTTTTGTCTATGGGACGACAGGATACAGCGAAGAAATGGGTGATGCTGGTCTGAATCCGCACGACAATTATTCCGGCTGGAGTGCTCTTCGTTATGGTGTTGGCGAGACTCTTTTTAAATATAATGACAATATGGAAGTAGAGCCGTGGCTGGCAACAGATTATGAATTTGTGGATGATACAACCGTAAAGATCACACTTCGTGACGGGGTAAAATTCTCCAGTGGACGCACTATGGATGCAGAGGCTGTCAAGGAATGTCTGGAAGATCTGATTGCAGTTCATGACCGTGCACCATATGATCTGAAGATCGATCATATTGACGCAGATGGACTGACACTTACCATTTATACCACAGAACCATGTCCGGCGATCATCAATTATCTTGGTGATCCATATGGTGCGATCATTGATATGGACTATGGAATCCAGGGGGAAGGCGGTTCTGCAAATGTAGCCGGAACAGGCCCATATGTTGCAACAAATGTGACTCCTACTCAGATCGATCTGGTCAAAAATAAAGACTACTGGGGCGGCGATGTCAAGGTTGATAATATCACAGTAAAATCCTTTGCAGACGGAAGTGCGCTGACAGCAGCACTGCAGACAGGGGACATCCAGGGTACTTATGGACTGCAGTATGATAACTATCCGTTGTTTGAAAATAATCCGGATTATACCATCAATTCCTGCGCGACCAGCCGCTGTTTCTTTGGACAGTTTAATATGGAATCAGAGCTTATGCAGGACCAGAATATCCGCAAGGCTGTTGAAATGGGAATCGACAAGGAAGGCTTCTGCTCTGTGATCATGCAGGGGCGTGGAGTGCCGGCAAAGGCAGCGTTCCCAAGCAGCTTTTCTTATGGAAATGATGCGGTAGAAACGGTTTCTTATGACCCGGATGGAGCAAAAAAACTCCTTGAAGATTCCGGCTGGACAGATACAGATGGTGACGGATATGTGGATAAGGATGGAGAAAAATTAAGCATCAACTGGCTGACTTATCCGACTCGTCTGGAGCAGCCAAAGCTTGCAGAATATGCACAGGCTACACTGAAAGATATCGGTATTGACGTGCAGGTAAACAACACTTCTGACCACAGAACCTTTGCAGAAAATGGAGATTTTGATGTGTATGTAAGCTCTACAACAACTGCACCGACCGGTGATCCGGAGTACTTCTTTACCAGTACAGTAGTCGGTTCTAAGAACTATGGAAAATACCAGAATGATGAGGTTACCAAGCTGACAGAGAAGCTTCACCAGACCTTTGATAAGGACGAAAGAGGCAAGCTTGCAGTAGAGCTTCAGCAGGATATTTTAGATGATGATGCATTCTTCTTTGTATCTCATCTGAACATGGGAATCGTGACAAAATCCAATGTTAAGGGAATGGCAGCACATCCATGTGATTATTATGAGATCACTGCTGATCTGGATGTAGAATAAATTTGATTGTTGTTTATGATAGCTAATTTCTGAGGAGAATGATTGATTATGAGTTCATTGCTTCGTGTAGAGCATGTGACAATTTCTTATAATGGAAAACCAGTGGTCCAGGACGTAAGTTTTGAACTGAAGCAAGGCGAGATTCTGGGGATCGTTGGCGAGTCCGGAAGCGGAAAAAGTACGATCATCAAGGCAGTCATGGGGCTTCTGGGCGAGGAAGGTCTGGTTACAAAAGGGGATATCTGGTACAAGGGAGAAAATCTTACCGATATGAGTACAAAAGAACTCCGCAGGTATCTTGGAAAAGAGATTGGAATGGTGTTTCAGGACTGCAAATCTGCACTGTGTCCGGTACGAAAGATTGGGGTTCAGATACATGAGGCAGTGTCAGAACATGAAAAAGCAAGCAGACATGAGGTCAGAAACCGTGCCAGTGAGATCATGAAAAAGATCGGGCTTAATGACGCGGATCGGGTGCTGGACAGCTATCCGTTTGAGCTCTCAGGGGGAATGAATCAGAGAGTGGGAATCTGTACAGCCATGATTATGCGGCCTAAGCTTTTGCTGGCAGATGAACCGACGAGTGCGCTTGATGTGACGGTGCAGAAACAGGTGGTGGAAGAGCTTTTGTTTATGCGGGAAGAATACAACACAGCGATGATTCTTGTAACCCACAATATTGGTGTGGTGAGGATGATGGCAGACAGGATCCTGGTGCTTCAGGATGGGCATGTCAGAGAGTATGGGGAGACGGAAAACGTTCTGGAAAATCCGCAGGATCCGTATACAAAGAAGCTGATGGGATCTGTACTGAGACTGAAAAAATCAGGGATGTGAGTATGGCGGATTTTTATAAAGTTTGTATTCTGAAGAGGAATGTTTGATATGTCAGAAATTGTTTTACGGGCAGAGAATCTGAAAAAAGTATTTGTATCGGGGAAAAAAGAGTTTACAGCAGTGGATGATGTGAGCTTTGAACTAAAGCGGGGTGAGTGTCTCGGGATCGTAGGTGAATCTGGCTCCGGAAAGAGCACGATCGCACAGATGATCACGCATCTGGAAGCTGTCACAGAGGGACGGATTTTTCTTAAAGAGCAGGATATTACGCATGCCAGGGGGAAGGCTCTGCGTGATATTTATCAGGATATCCAGATGGTTTTTCAGATGCCGATGGAATCTTTTGATCCGCGATGTACGCTGGGAGACGGAATTGGGGAAAGTCTTCGAAACATGGGGATAAGTCGTGACGAAACACGCAAACGCGTGGGAAATCTTCTTGAAAAATGTGGGCTGGATAAGGAATATGCGGACCGATATCCACATCAGGTCAGCGGTGGTCAGTGCCAGAGAGCAGCGATTGCAAGGGCTCTGGCAGTCGGACCAGAGATACTGATCTGTGATGAAGCCACGAGTGCGCTTGATGTGACGGTGCAGAAGCAGATATTGGAGCTCTTGAAAGAATTAAAGGAGAAGGAAGAGTTGTCGTTTCTTTTTATCTGCCATGACCTTGCACTGGTGCAGGAATTCTGCGACAAAGTCCTGGTGCTCTATCAGGGGAAGGTTGTGGAATGCGGGACTCCGGATGAGATCATCAATCATCCGAAGATGGATTATACAAAGAAACTGGTCGAGTCAGTTTTATAGTCGGAGGCTTTTGTTCCACCGGCAGGTGGCAGATTATGCGTATGATGATAACTGGAAGCGGATGTTTACAGTAGTCTCGACCTATAACAAAAAGATAGCTACGTATATCAAAATGGAATATTTATGCATCCCCCAGGGTGGGTTGTTGACGCTTTAATGTGGTGCTACAATACAGCTTATTAAGAGGCGCGCACCAAATGAAATAAAGTTTTCAAAGGGAAAGGAAGTATATTTATGCATATACCTGAGAACTATTTAAGCCCGTCAACATGTGCTGTAATGACAGCAGCCATGCTTCCGGTATGGGGATATTCAATCAACAAAGTAAGAACAGAAATACCTAAGGCTAAGATGCCTCTTCTTGGTATTGGTGCTGCTTTTTCATTTCTTGGAATGATGTTTAACGTACCGCTCCCGGGAGGAACAACAGGACATGCTGTAGGAGGAACTCTTATTGCGATCCTTACCGGAAGTCCGGCGGCTGGGTGCATATCGGTATCCATTGCGTTGCTGATACAGGCGTTGCTCTTTGGAGATGGCGGAATTCTTGCATTTGGTGCAAACTGCTTTAACATGGCGTTTGTATTGCCGTATCTGGGATTTTTCCTGTATAAACTGCTTTTCAAAAAGACCGGAAAACGCAAGCTCAGTGCAGCGATTGGATCCTATGTGGGAATCAATGCAGCAGCTTTTTGTGCGGCAGTTGAATTTGGAATACAGCCATTATTGTTTAAGGATGCGGCAGGACAGGCTCTTTATTGCCCATATCCTTTGAGTGTATCGATACCGGCAATGATGATTGGACACATTACTTTATTTGGTCTGGCAGAGATCGTGCTTACGGTAGTAGTGCTGACATTCGTAGAAAAAGTATCTCCTTTGGAATTAGATGCAGTTCCGGAGAAGACATCGTTTAAACCACTGTATATATTAATTGCAGTACTTATCGTATTGACACCGATTGGCCTTCTGGCTACAGGAACAGCCTGGGGTGAATGGGGCGTAGATGAGATGGCAACGCTTGTCAGCGGTGGTACGCAGCTGGGTTACACTCCGGCAGGAATGGCGAGTGGATTTGAACTTTCCACACTGTTTCCGGATTACTCGATGGCGGGTATGCCGGAATGGACGGGATATATTCTTTCAGCTGTCGTTGGTGTGGCACTTCTGGTAATTTTCTTTAAAATCGTTTCTTCACTTATGAAGGACAAGGTTGACTTTAAAAAGAAAGCGGCATAAAGATGAATGATCATAGAACAGAAAAAACAGGGATTCCATCATGGATGTGTCAGGAAGAGGACTATATGCCTTCTGGAGACAAAGAGGCTTTTCTGACTAAAAGTACAAAATCTGTTTTGTCTGTGCTTTCTAAATTAAGATTTAACGAAGGGAAGGATGGCAGATTTTCTGCTGCTCCTTCTCTTAAATTGTTTTATACGATATTATTTATAATTCTGACAGCTTCTTCAAAAAATTATCTGTTTGTGCTGATCATGTGTGCAGCAGTGACGGTCCGTCTGGCTTTCTTTTCGGCAGCAGCGATCCGGCAGATATTAAGCGGAACAGCCGGGGCGGTGCTGATCTCGATTTTTCTTCTTTTGCCGGCAGTATTTATGGGAAATCCACAGACTATGGCGAATATTACTGCGCGGGTGTATGTTTCAGTGACACTTGTTGGCATCCTTTCAGCAGGGACATCGTGGAATAAACTTACCGCCAGCATGAGGACTTTTCATGTTCCGGCACTGTTTATTTTTACATTGGATATTACGTTAAAATATATCTCAGTCCTGGGTGAGATTTGTGTGGATATTCTGCGGTCAATCATCTTGAGATCAGTCGGGAAAAATCCGGACAAGGCGAGATCTTTTTCAGGTGTTCTTGGCATCACATTTCTTAAATCCAGTGAGATGGCTGAGGAAATGTATGCGGCTATGTGCTGCAGGGGATTTACAGGAGAGTATGAAAAAAAGCAAAAATATGAGCCGTGCGTGAGTGATATTTTTTATATTTTGATAATGGCTGGCTGTGCAGCGTTGTTTATTTATCTGAATAAAATAGCTGCGTGATGGATGTGATTGAGAGGAGATAAATATGATCGATCTGCAAAAAGTGTGCTACGCTTATGAGCATGAGGTGGCGCTCAGATATATTGATCTTCATATTGAAAAGGGTGATTCTTTGGTCATTCAGGGACCGAATGGATGTGGAAAATCAACGCTTATTAAGCTGTTGAATGGGATTCTGTTTCCATCTGAGGGGCATTATTTTTATAAGGATCAAGAGGTTAATGAGAAAGCGCTGAAAGACAGAAAGTTTGCCAAGTGGTTTCATCAACAGATGGGATATGTGTTTCAGAATGCGGATACACAGTTGTTTTGTGGAAGTGTTGAAGAAGAGGTTGCGTTTGGACCGGTTCAGATGGGACTGACAGAAGCGGAAGTCCGTGAGCGGACGGAAGATTGTCTGAGATTGTTTGGAATAGAGAAGCTTCGGGAAAGACCGCCATATCATTTGAGTGGAGGCGAGAAGCGAAAGGTGTCTCTTGCATGTATTCTTTCGCTGAATCCGGAGGTGTTGATTCTTGATGAGCCGCTTGCCGGTCTGGATGAAAAAACACAGGATATGCTGACAAGGTTTTTACAGGATTTTCATAAGGCTGGAAAAACGCTGATTACGATCACACATAATCGGCAGCTGGCTGAGAAACTGGGAACAAGATTTGCGGTGATGAATGAAGATCATGAATTGAAAATATTATAAAAAAAGCACTTCCCGCGGATTTGGAAGTGCTTTTTTTATGGGTTGAATTGAATGTGCATCAATATGTGGAGGTCATGCACTTTATTTGGGAGATAACACAGTTCTTTGTGTTCTCTTTATTTTAACAAAATGGAGGGGGAAAACAAGCCTCCTGGGGGGATGTGGAAGCATGAAAAAAAGGGGCGGAGATATGCATTATATGAATGGATGTGGTGGGGAGTTACGGTAGGCTTATCCCGTGTATGGACTTGTAATACCGCTGCGTTTGCTACCCGCTGTATGCGTCTGTTATCTGCCGGTTGCCCAAACTCGCTGTCGCTCAGACAGTGGGCTTGGTGGCGGAAACTAGCCTGTATCTCGTGACGCAAGCCTCGCGAGTATTCATTGTCCATACATGGGATAATCCTGCCTGTAAGCATCTCCAGCACAGTCGTAGGGGAGGAGGTGCAGGGAGGTGGCGTAGCTTCATCTGGCGTAAATATTAATCTACAAATGGGAAAAATTGCGAATGCGGTCACAAGTATAGAGCAGGAGATAATCTACAAATGCGAAAAAAAGGAAATGCGGTCACAAGTATAGCGCGGAGATAATCTGCAAATGAGAAAAATTGCAAATGCGGTCACAAGTATAGCGCGGAGATAATCTACAAATGAAAAAAAGTGCGAATGCAGTCACAAGTATAGAGCAGAGATAATCTACAAATGGGAAAAATTGCGAATGCGGTCACTGGTTCGGAGGGGAAGATAATCTGCAAATGGAAAAAAGTGCGAATGCAGTCACAAGTATAGAGCAGAGATAATCTACAAATGGGAAAAATTGCGAATGCGGTCACAAGTATAGAGCAGGAGATAATCTACAAATGCGAAAAAAAGGAAATGCGGTCACAAGTATAGCGCAGGGATAATCTGCAAATGGGAAAAATTGCAAATGCAGTCCCCAGGACAGCTGTAGGAGGAAGGTACAGAGGGAAGTGTAATTCGACTCTGACAAAAACATATAAAAGACACCTGTTGACAATCATGGCTGGTATGGGTATGTTTAAAAGAAAGAGCAGAAGAAGAGCAGAAAAAGTTCAGAAGGAAGAGGCGGAGCGTTATGTCAGCAAATACAGCAGTCATTGAGGAACTCCATCAGGCAATTGTGGAGCAAAGGAATATGGAGGAGCTAGAGGGGCTTCTCTGGGCAGGGGTGCTTGCATACCAGGGAAAAGCTTTCTACACGCTTTCCGGTCTGGAATTCTCCTACACGGTAAAGCATAAGAAAAACGGAGACTACAGTGGAGAACTGTTGATCTCACGTAAGGAGACAAGCAAGACCCTGACCAGAAGCTCCGTGATGCTGGCATTCCACAAAGTCCTTGCCGAGATGAAATTCAAAGAAATCAATGGAGCAGCATATCTTCTTCCTCCGGAATATCGTGGACCAAAATCAATCGGGCAGATCTTTGGAATCTCATATATCTTCAGCATGTTTCTGGAGTTTGGCCTGATCCGTACAAATGAGAAAGATAAGATAGAAAAAGCAAAAGCTGAAAAGGTCAGATGACCTCTTCAGCTCAAATTTATGCTTGACAATAAATTTTTTTGGATATATACTTTGATAATCAAAATATTCTAAAACCAAAACAAATCAGGAATATGAGGAAACAATTATTATGAATAAAGAACAGACCTTAACCGGTGTCATCCGGGGAACGGGAGCCTGTGTTCCAAAGCGAGTCATGGATAATGACGAGATCGCCGGTTTTGTTGAGACCAGTGATGAGTGGATCCGGGAGCGTACAGGTGTGGAGCGGCGTCATATAGCAGAAGAGGAAACAACCGTTTCCATGGCTGTTGAGGCCGGTCGCCAGGCAGTTGAAGAAGCCGGTGTTTCACCGGAAGAAATCGATATGATCCTGGTGGCTACCGGATCAGCTGACCGGGTTTTTCCATGTACAGCCTGCCAGGTACAGGAGGCTCTTGGAGCTTCGGGTGCCGTTGGATTTGATCTCAATGCTGCATGCAGTGGATTTCTTTTTGCTTACAATACAGCGCAGGCATACATAGCATCTGGAATCTATCGTACGATTCTGATCATTGGAAGCGAGAGTCTTTCACGCATTGTTGACTGGACTGACCGTGGAACCTGCATCTTGTTTGGAGATGGAGCCGGAGCGGTTCTTCTTCAGGCGAAGGAAGGAAAAAGCTATCAGCCGGTTTCACATTCCGATGGACGAGGCGGACCGGCACTGACCGGACCGGGAGTGCTTGGAAGAGCCCGCAGTATTGATCAGGATCCAAAAGAAACAAAAACAGAATACATTACCATGAATGGCAAGGATGTTTTCCAGTTTGCAGTCCGCAAGGTTCCACAGGTGATAAAGGAAGTTTTGAAAGAAAATGAACTTTCCACAGAAGACATTGACTGGTTTGTTCTTCACCAGGCGAATGCAAGGATTGTGGATGCAGTTGCAAGACGGCTTCGTCTGGATATTGGAAAATTTCCAATGAATCTTCAGGATTATGGAAATACGTCATCCGCGAGTATCCCGATCTTGCTGAATGAACTGAATCGAAAAGGTGTCCTGAAAAAAGGACAGAAACTTGTTCTGGCAGGATTTGGAGCAGGATTGTCCTGGGGTGCAAGTGTGCTGGACTGGGACCTGGAAAGATAAAAAGTAAAAAAGGAACAGAATTTAAGAATGTAACCAGGTTCTGTGACTTAACTATAAATCAAAATTAAACAGAAAAAGGAGAAAACAAAAATGTTAGAAAGAATTATCGAACTTACAGCAGAAAACTTAGGAGCAGACGCAGCAACAATCACAGCAGAGACATCTTTTAAAGATGATCTTCATGCAGATTCCCTGGATCTCTTTGAGCTTGCAATGGCATTCGAGGAAGAATTTTCTGTAGAAATCCCAAGCGAGGATCTTGAGCAGATCACAACAGTTGCAGATGTAATGAACTATCTGACAGAGCATCAGGCGTAATCGTCAACCTGGCTGATCGAGAGGACATAAATTTATGAAGACAGAGATCACAGAATTATTAGGAATTGAGTATCCGGTGATCCAGGGCGGTATGGCCTGGGTTGCAGACTATCATCTGGCAGCAGCCGTATCCAATGCGGGTGGCCTTGGGCTAATTGCCGCAGGCGGTGCACCGGCAGAGTGGGTAAGAGAACAGATCCGCGAGACAAAAAAGCTGACTGACAAACCATTTGGTGTGAACATCATGCTGATGAATCCGGAAGCAGATAAGATTGCAAAGGTAATCCTGGAAGAGGACATCAAGGTAGTGACAACAGGTGCAGGAAGTCCGGAGAAATACATGGCAGACTGGAAAGCAGCCGGAGTTAAGGTCATTCCTGTCATTGCATCAGTAGCACTTGCAAAACGTATGGAGCGCTGCGGCGCAGATGCAGTCGTTGCTGAAGGTACAGAGGCCGGAGGACATATCGGAGAGCTTACCACAATGGTACTGGTTCCGCAGGTTGTCGATGCAGTGAATATCCCGGTGATCGCAGCGGGCGGAATTGCAGACGGCAGAGGTATGGCAGCAGTATTTATGCTGGGAGCCAGAGGAATCCAGATGGGAACTATTTTTGCAGCATCTAAGGAATCTGTGATCCATGAAAATTATAAGAACAGTATTCTTAAAGCAAAAGACATCGACAGCCGTGTAACAGGCAGAAGTACGGGACATCCGATCCGTGTTCTTCGCAATGATATGGCACGCAAATATCTGGAAATGGAAAAAGAGGGCGCACCGTTTGAGGAACTGGAAAAGATGACTCTTGGCAGTCTCAGAAGAGCAGTTCAGGAGGGTGACGCTAAGAATGGCAGTCTGATGGCAGGACAGATCGCAGGCATGATCAAAGAAGAACGTTCCTGTGAGGATATTATTAAATCTACTGTATCCGATGCATGCAGACTGATGAATGGAGTAAGTGTAAATGAGTAAGATTGCTTTTATTTATCCGGGACAGGGTGCACAGGCAATTGGAATGGGAAAAGACTTTTATGAGAAGAGTCCTTTATCCAGGACAATATTTGACCAGGCATCTGAGGCAGTGAACCTTGACCTTAAAAAACTTTGTTTTGAAGAAAATGATCTTCTGGACAAAACAGAATATACACAGGTTGCAATGGTGACTGCCTGTCTGGCAATGACAAGAGCTGTTGAATCCATGGGACTTCATGCGGATATGACAGCAGGTTTGAGTCTTGGTGAATACTGTGCGATTGCTGTGGCTGGCGGTATGTGTGACCTGGATGCAATCCGTACGGTACGCTCCAGAGGAATCTTTATGGAGCATGCAGCACCGGAAGGAAGCGGTGCAATGTCTGCAGTACTTGGTATGGATGCGGCAGTGATCGAAAATGTCTTAAATGGCAGAGAGGGCGTTTCTATTGCAAACTACAACTGCCCGGGACAGATTGTTATTACTGGTGAGGCAGCTGCGGTTGCTGAGGCAGGAACTGCTTTAAAAGAAGCAGGAGCAAGAAGAGTACTTCCGCTTAAAGTGAGCGGACCATTCCATTCACCGATGATGAGACCTGCAGGAGAAGAGCTGGCAAAGGTTTTTGCCAGAGTCAGCATGAATCCTCTGAAGATCCCATATGTGGCGAACATTAATGCAGAAGTGATCACAGACTGTGGAAGAATCGAAGGGCTTCTGGTGGAACAGGTCAGTGGATCTGTCCGCTGGCAGCAGAGTGTGGAAACCATGATCCGTGAAGGGGTGGACACCTTCGTTGAGATCGGACCTGGCAAAACCCTGACAGGTTTCCTTCGTAAGATTGATAAAAATGTAAAAGCTTATCACATTGGCAGCTGGGAAGAAGCAGTTCAGGTGTGTGAGGAATTGAAATAAAATTTGATAAGACCGGATAAAGGTACATCTGGTCACAGCAGATGCCGAGAGGAGAGAAATAAGTGGCAGAGCAGAGTAAGAAGAAAGTTGCTGTTGTAACAGGTGCTTCCAGAGGAATCGGAAGAGCCATTGCCCTGGAGCTTGCTTCCAGAGGTGCAGCAGTTGTAATCAATTATAACGGTTCTGAGGAACGGGCACGAGAAGTGCAGAAAGAGATTGAGGAAAAAGGCGGCGAGGCTGAGATCAGACAGTGGAATGTTGCGGATTATAAAGCCTGTGAAAGTGCCGTAAAGGACATTGTAAAAACTCATGGAAGTATTGATATCCTGGTAAACAATGCCGGAATCACAAAAGACGGACTTCTGATGGGAATGTCAGAAGAAGACTTTGATCAGGTGATCGATGTCAACCTCAAAGGAACTTTCAATATGATGCGCTTTGTTTCCAGACAGATGCTCCGTCAGCGCAGTGGACGCATCATCAGCATGGCATCTGTAGTTGGAATTGCAGGAAATGCAGGACAAGCAAACTATGCAGCGTCCAAAGCAGGAATCATTGGTATGACCAAAAGTGCAGCAAGGGAACTTGCATCCCGCGGTGTTACGGTCAATGCAGTTGCACCGGGATTTATTGAGACAGAGATGACAGCAGTATTATCTGAAGAAGTAAAAAAAGCATCTGCTGCGCAGATTCCGCTGGGACATTTCGGCAGACCGGAAGACATTGCAAAAACGGTAGCTTTCCTGGCATCTGATGATGCAGCATACATCACAGGGCAGGTAATTCAGGTTGATGGAGGAATGGTCATATGAGTAAGAGAAGAGTAGTTGTAACCGGACTTGGTGCCGTTACTCCTATTGGGAATAATGTTGAGGATTTCTGGGCAGGAATCCGTGAAGGAAAAGTCGGCATCGGACCGATCACAAAATTTGATACAACAGATTACAAGGTAAAGATCGCAGCAGAAGTTAAGGATTTTAATGCAAAAGATCATATGGATCCGAGAGCTGCAAGACGTATGGATCCATTCTGCCAGTATGCAGTGACAGCAGCAAAAGAAGCTTTTGAGGATGCTGGCCTTGATATGGAAAAAGAGGATTCTTTCCGTGTGGGTGTTATTGTTGGTTCTGGTATCGGAAGTCTTCCGCAGGTAGAAAACAACTATGAAAAGATCCTCACTAAGGGACCTGGGAAAGTAAATCCACTGATGGTCCCGATGATGATCTCTAACATGGCTGCAGGAAATATTTCTATTCAGCTGGGACTCCGCGGCAAATGTACAGATGTTGTGACAGCCTGTGCATCCGGAACACACAGCATTGGAGATGCGTTCCGTGCGATCCAGTATGGTGATGCTGAGGTTATGCTTGCAGGTGGAACCGAAAGCTGCATCTGTCCGACAGGAGTGGCTGGCTTTACCGCACTTACTGCACTGACCAAGACCGAAGATGCTGCAAGAGCATCCATTCCTTTTGATAAAGAAAGAAGCGGTTTTGTTCTCGGTGAAGGTGCCGGAATCGTAGTTCTTGAGGAACTGGAGCATGCAAAGGCAAGAGGCGCAAGAATCTATGCTGAGCTGGTTGGCTATGGTGCAACAGCGGATGCTTTCCACATCACTTCTCCGGCAGAGGACGGAGCAGGCGCAGCCAGAGCAATGGAACTTGCAATGGAAGAAGCCGGTGTTCAGCCATCTGAGGTGGAATACATCAACGCACATGGAACAAGTACACATCACAATGACCTGTTTGAGACCAGAGCGATCCACAAGGCATTCGGCGATGCTGCAAAAGACCTGGTTGTGAACTCAACAAAATCCATGATCGGACATCTTCTTGGTGCAGCCGGCGGAGTGGAGTTTGTGACCTGCGTCAAATCTCTGGAAGAAGGCTTTATCCATCAGACAGTTGGAACCACAGATCCGGATGAAGAGTGTGACCTGAACTATGCGATCGGTGCTCCGGTAGAAAAAGAGATCCATTATGCAATGAGCAATTCTCTTGGCTTTGGCGGACACAATGCAACACTTCTTGTAAAGAAATATGAGGGCTGATAATTATGGAATTTGAAAATCTTCTTACATTAATAAAGACAGTATCAGATTCTGATCTGACAGACTTTGCTTATGAAGAAAATGGAACCAGCATTCATCTGAAGAAGAAAAAAGAAACTGTAGTGGTTACGGGAAATTCTTCTAATGTACCGGTTATGGGACTCCAAACAGTGCAGCCGTTGGGACAGATCACGGAATCAGAAGCAAAGATGGAGAAAGATATTGCAGATGGTGAACCAGAGGGTATGCTTATAAAATCTCCTCTTGTGGGAACTTTTTATGCAGCATCTGCCGAGGATGCAGATCCGTTTGTTTCTGTTGGAGATCAGGTCAAAAAAGGTCAGACGCTTGCCATCGTGGAAGCAATGAAACTGATGAATGAGATTGAAAGTGATTTTGACGGTAAAGTTGCGGAAATTTATGTGGAAAACGGACAGGCAGTAGAGTATGGACAGCCGTTGTTCCGGATTGCATAAATTCAGGGTATAAACCTGAAAAAATGTGGATCATTCGAATGTACAGAGAAATTAATGTGGATAAACGAAGTTTCCATTGTAGGAGTATAGATTATGAATAAATTAGGAGTAAAAGAAATTGAACAGATTCTTCCTCACAGACATCCATTTCTTCTTGTGGATTATATCGAGGATTATGAGCCGGGCAAATTTGCTGTCGGTTATAAATGCGTGACTTTCCGTGAGGACTTTTTTAAAGGACATTTCCCACAGGAACCGGTAATGCCGGGTGTCCTGATGGTGGAAGCTCTTGCGCAGACAGGCGCTGTGGCAATCTTAAGCCTGGAAGAAAACAAAGGCAAGATTGCATACTTTGGCGGGATCAAGAACTGCAGATTCCGTGGAAAAGTTGTTCCGGGGGATAAACTCCGTCTGGAAACAACGATCATCAAATGCAAAGGACCGGTTGGTGTCGGTCATGCAGTTGCAAGTGTTGATGGCAAAGTGGTAGTTGATGCAGAACTGACTTTTATGATTGGATAGGTGACACACTATGATTAAAAAAGTGCTGATTGCGAATCGAGGGGAGATTGCAGTACGGATCATCCGCGCATGCAGAGAAATGGGAATAGAGACGGTTGCTGTTTATTCAGAGGCAGACAGAGATGCACTTCATACTCAGCTTGCGGATGAGGCAGTCTGCATCGGACCGGCACCGTCATCCGAGAGCTATCTCAGCATGGAAAATATCATCAGTGCAACGATCGTTACAGGTGCGGATGCAATTCATCCGGGATTTGGTTTCCTTTCCGAAAACAGTCGTTTTGCGGAACTCTGTGAACAGTGCAATATTACATTTATCGGGCCGCCGTCAACTGTGATCGCAAGTCTTGGAAACAAGCAGGCGGCAAAAAATACAATGGCAAATGCAGGGGTTCCGATCATTCCTGGTGGCAAAAATCCAATCTATACAGTAGAAGAGGGAATGAAGGAAGCCGAAACGATCGGTTATCCGGTCATCATCAAAGCTGCTCTTGGTGGAGGCGGCAAGGGAATGCGAGTTGCTGATACACCGGCAGATTTTGAAGAAAGTTTCCGTACCGCACAGAAAGAAACGCAGATGGCTTTTGGCGATTCTACGATGTACGTGGAGCATTTTGTACGTCATCCAAGACATATTGAATTTCAGATCATGGCAGATAAATTCGGTAATGTAATTCACCTGGGGGAACGTGATTGTTCCATTCAGAGAAATCATCAGAAGATGATCGAGGAATCCCCATGTGAGGTGATCTCCGATGAACTTCGTGCCAGAATGGGAGAGGCAGCGGTGAAAGCGGCAAAAGCAGCCGGGTATGAAAATGCCGGAACGATTGAATTCCTTCTTGATAAAGAAGGCAGATTTTATTTTATGGAAATGAATACCCGAATTCAGGTGGAGCATCCGGTTACGGAGTGGGTGACAGGTGTGGATCTTGTCAAAGAGCAGATCCGCATTGCATCCGGGCTTCCACTATCCTGTAAGCAGGAAGATATTCAGCTGACAGGGCATGCGATTGAATGCCGGATCAACGCAGAAAATCCATCCAAAGGTTTTCGTCCGTCACCAGGAACGATCACGGACATGTATTTTCCAGGAGGAAAAGGAATCCGTATTGATTCCGCTGTGTACAGTGGATATACGATCCCACCGTATTATGATTCCATGATCGCGAAGGTGATCGTGTGGGCGAAGAACCGTACCGAAGCAATCCGTAAGATGCAGAGTGCGCTTGGTGAAGTGATCATAGAGGGAATCGATACCAATGTAGACTATCAGTATGAAATCCTGGATCATCCGGATTTTCAGTCAGGAAATACAGATGTAGAATTCATCGAAAGAATGGAAGCAGATAAATAAAGTGTTACTGTAAACGGAGTGAACAGTAACGTATAGTTTTGGTATTAACAGGGGTGAACGATCATGAAGTTGGATAACATGTTCAAAAAGACAAGAATTGTTTCCAGAATACAGAGCCATAGTGCGGTCCGTGCTTCCAGGCCGGAGGTACCGGAAGGACTTCTTCGTAAATGTAACAAGTGCGGAGCTGCCATCATCGCAGAGGATGTAAAACAGGGATATTATATCTGTCCGAAATGTGGAGGATATTTCCGTGTACATGCATATCGCAGAATCCAGATGGTGATCGATGAGGGAACTTTTGAGGAATGGAATCAGGATCTGATCGGTGGAAATCCTGTAAATTACAAAGGGTATCCGGAAAAAGTACAGGCACTTCAGGAGAAGACCGGGCTCAAAGAGGCTGTTGTCACAGGCAAAGGCAAAATAAATGGCAGAGATACTGTGATCGCAGTCTGCGATGGAAGATTTCTGATGGCAAGCATGGGCTGGGCAGTTGGCGAAAAAATCACCAGAGCAGTAGAACGTGCAACGGAGGAAAAACTTCCCGTTATCATTTTTGCCTGTTCTGGTGGTGCCAGAATGCAGGAGGGAATCACATCTCTGATGCAGATGGCAAAAACTTCCGCGGCGCTGGAACGTCACAGCAAGGCCGGACTGCTTTATGTAAGTGTTTTGACAGAACCTACGACAGGTGGCGTGACGGCAAGTTTTGCGATGCTGGGGGATATCATTCTGGCGGAACCAGGTGCACTGATCGGTTTCGCAGGTCCGCGTGTCATTGAGCAGACTCTTCGTCAGAAACTGCCGAAGGGCTTCCAGAGAGCAGAGTTCTTAGTAGAGCATGGCTTCGTGGATGATATCGTACGACGTGAAGAACTGAAAGAAAAGCTTGGAAAGATCCTGGAGATGCATGCGGTATCCTGGAAAACAGAAAACAGGATCAGAACGGATGCAGCTGAATTACATCACGCGGATCATCCGGGATCAGATTCTGAAAATCTGACAAATGACAAGTGTGATTCGGATAGAGGAGATTCTAATCCAGCTGGCATCAACCCTTACCTCACAGCCTGGGATCGTGTACAGATCTCACGCAAGATTGACCGTCCATCCGGCAGTGATTATATAGAAGCACTTTTTACGGATTTTATGGAATTTCATGGAGACCGAAATTACGGAGATGATAAGGCAATCATCGGTGGAATCGCAAAATTTCATGGAAAACCGGTCACTGTTATCGTGCAGGAAAAAGGAACCAACACCAAAGAAAATATTGCACACAATTTCGGCATGCCGATGCCGGAAGGATATCGCAAGGCGCTGCGCCTGATGAAGCAGGCAGAAAAGTTTCAGCGTCCGGTAATCTGTTTTGTGGATACGCCGGGAGCTTTCTGTGGTATCGAGGCAGAGGAACGAGGACAGGGCGAGGCTATTGCCCGTAATCTCTGGGAGCTTGCCGGACTGAAAACGCCGGTTCTGTCTATTGTGACAGGAGAAGGTGGAAGCGGTGGGGCACTTGCCCTGGCAGCAGGTGATCAGGTATGGATGTTGGAGAATTCCATATATTCTATTCTTTCACCGGAAGGATTTGCAAGTATTCTCTGGAAGGACAGTACTAAGGCAAAAGAAGCTGCCGCGGTCATGAAACTGACAGCATCGGATCTGTATGAGAAAGGAATCATTGAGCAGGTGATTCCTGAACCGGAGAATCTGACACCGGAAAGTATGTGGCAGGTGGCTGAACGTCTGAACGATAAAATCTGTACTTTCCTTCAAAAATATACATCTCTTTCCGAGGAAGAGCTTCTCGAAACAAGATACGCCCGTTTTCGTAAGTTCTGAATTGAAATATCACGCGACTCACTTCTTTCACTTTTCCTACATTATATAGAAAAAGGCACGCAGGAAAAGAAAAATATCTGGGACAGAAAAGGAAAAGTGTGGAAAAACCGAACACTTTTCTTTTTTTGTCTATACAAAAGGACAGAAACTGGAATTATAATATATAAAAAGAAGAAAAATCGGAGGAGACACGAATGAAAGAAGTAAAATCGCCAAAGAAGCCGTTACTTTATTATTATGGAATCGTGCTTCTGATCATAATTGTTTTTAATGTGCTTGTAACCCCGATGCTCACAAAAACAATGGTCAAAGAAGTCGATTATGGAACTTTTATGTCGAAGATCGAAGATAAAAAGATTGATGATGTCCAGATTGAGGATAATCAGATCCTTTTTACAGATAAAGATGATAAAAATACCATCTATAAAACAGGCGTGATGGAAGACCCGACTTTGACAGAACGTCTTTACAAGGCTGGTGCAAAATTCTCAAAAGAGATCGATCAGCAACTGTCACCGGTGGCAAGCTTTCTGCTGACAGGAGTACTTCCTCTGATCATCTTTATTGCCCTGGGACAGTACCTGAGCCGCAAAATGATGAATCAGATGGGCGGTAAGAATTCCATGGCATTTGGAATGGGAAAAAGCAATGCCAAAGTTTATGTACCGTCAACCGAAGGTATCCGCTTCAGTGATGTAGCCGGTGAAGAAGAAGCAAAAGAAAATCTGCAGGAAATCGTTGATTATCTGCATAATCCGGAGAAATACACCAAGGTGGGGGCTTCCATGCCGAAAGGTGTTCTGCTTGTCGGCCCTCCAGGTACCGGTAAAACCATGCTGGCAAAAGCAGTAGCCGGAGAATCCAATGTACCGTTCTTCTCGATGTCCGGTTCTGAATTTGTGGAAATGTTTGTTGGTATGGGTGCTTCCAAGGTTCGTGATCTCTTTAAACAGGCAAAGGAAAAAGCACCTTGTATCGTATTCATTGATGAGATCGATGCTATCGGTAAGAAACGAGACGGACAGATGGCAGGTGGAAACGATGAACGTGAGCAGACTCTGAACCAGCTGCTTACGGAGATGGATGGTTTTGAGGAAAATAACGGTGTCATTATTCTGGCAGCGACCAACCGTCCGGAATCTCTTGACCCGGCACTGACTCGTCCGGGACGTTTTGACCGTCGTGTACCTGTGGAACTTCCGGATCTTGAAGGTCGTGAAGCAATCCTTAAGGTACATGCAAAAAAAGTTCAGCTTTCTGACGATGTGGATTTCCATACGATCGCAAGAATGGCCTCAGGAGCTTCCGGTGCAGAGCTTGCCAATATTGTAAATGAGGCAGCTCTTCGTGCTGTTCGTGATAATCGTGAAGTAGTCACAGAAGCAGATCTGGAAGAAAGTATTGAAGTTGTTATTGCAGGATATCAGAAGAAAAATGCGGTACTTTCAGATCAGGAGAAAAAGGTAGTCGCATATCATGAGATTGGACACGCTCTTGTAGCAGCAATGCAGACACATTCTGCACCGGTTCAGAAGATTACGATCATTCCAAGAACTTCCGGTGCGCTTGGTTATACCATGCAGGTAGAGCAGGGAGACAAATATCTTCTGACAAAGCAGGAACTGGAAAATAAGATTGCAACATTTACCGGTGGCCGTGCTGCAGAGGAAGTGGTATTTGGTGAGATAACAACCGGCGCATCCAATGATATTGAACAGGCAACCAAGATTGCCCGAGCCATGATCACCCGCTATGGTATGAGTGATGACTTTGATATGGTGGCTATGGAAACCGTGACAAATCAGTATCTTGGCGGCGACGCATCCCTGGCATGCTCTGCGGATACGCAGAATGAGATTGACCGTAAGGTTGTGGAGCTGGTTAAGAGAGAGCATGAGAAAGCGAAAAAAATTCTTCTTGATAACCGTCAGAAACTGGATGAGTTATCCAACTATCTTTATGAAAAAGAGACAATCACAGGAGATGAATTTATGGCAATCCTGAATGGTGAGGCAAAAAAAGAGACAAATACAGAAACGAAAATAGAATCAGGAGCTGAGAAGAAGGAGGCGGATGCAGATGAACAGACGATCTGATATTGGATGGCCTGAATTAATCGTGGGTATCATTCTGATTATACTTGGTGTTGTGATCATGCGTCAGCCGGTCGGTGTGCTCACATGGATTGTGATCCTGTGTGGTGTGCTTGCGATTTGTAGTGGAGTTGGAGACATCGTTTTGTATGTTAAGATGGAGCGTTTTACCGGATTTGGCCCGGTCGTTTCACTTGTTACCGGAATTTTGGGTGTGATGGCAGGTTTTATGCTTGTGGCACATCCGGGTGCAGGAACCTGGGTACTTGCGATGATCCTTCCGATTTGGATCATTGCACATTGTATTTCCAGACTCTCTCATCTCCAGTATATGAAGATGCATTTTGGAATGACGTATTATACAATCTCGCTGATTCTTAACATTCTTGGACTGATCGTCGGAATTCTTCTGATCTTTCGTCCGATGATCACGATCTTTTCCATGGGTGTGCTCGTAGGAGCATTCCTGATCATAGAGGGAGTGGAGTTCATTTTTGTTGGACTGGACGGCAGACAATATTACAGATAAAAAAGAAATTCAGGTACAGGTGGATCTGGTATTGGCCTGTCAGTTGCAAAAGCAATCGTACAGGCGCATAAAGGTAAAATTACCGCAGAAAATAAAAACGGAAAAGGATTGACGATCACGATTCTTCTATAAAAAGAAGAATATGTGAACAAAGCCGCCGCACTCTTGTGTGGTGGCTTTTTATATTGTAAAATATATAAAATAAAACTTCTTAGGGTTCAATGACAAAGGGAGGAGAAGTTTTGAAAAATAATTATACCGTAAGCAGCAGAAAAAGATTTCTGTTCTATATTCTGATGATATTAAGTCTGCTCTGTATCATGGCATTGCAGTTTTTTGGACAGAATGAAAGGGATGGAAATACAACAGAAAAAATCTTATTTACCAGGGAACTTTTACCTGGCAGAAATCAGATGGAAGCAGTGAAAAGATCAGCGTTCCGGGACAGTATGATGTAAAAGCAAAGGATACGATGACTATCCTGACCAGACTGCCGGAAGATTATCATGAGAATACACTGGCAATCCGTTCATCACTTCAGTCGGTCCGATTTTATGTGGACGGAGAACTGAGAATGGAATATGATACATCAGGGACTAGACTTGTCGGAAAAAACTCAGCAAGCTGTTATGTGTTCTGTCCGACATCAGAAGATGATGCAGGAAAAGAAGTGCGTATTGAACTTACCACAAATACAGCAAAATATTCTGGAGTGGTAAATACTGTTTATTGTGGAGATGAGGCAGCAATCTGGGGGTATCTGTTTCAGACGTATGGACTGGAGACTGTCATTGCTCTTTTTCTGTTGTTTGCCGGAATCATTACGATCATTTTTGGGTTTTCTCTCGGGATTGCCTATCAGACGAAATTTGATATGGAATATCTGGGCTGGTGCGTTTTTATGGCAGCAATCTGGATGCTTGGTGAGTCCAAGATGCGGCAGCTGTTTTTTCCGAATCCGTCAGCACTTGCAACGCTGTGTTTTGTAATGATCATGTTAAGTCCGATCGCAATCGGATATTATATGGATACGCTGCAGAAAGGAAGATACCGGAAAGTATTTGGAGTGGTAGAAAGCATAGCATTTCTGAATGCTCTGATCTGTTCAGCACTTCATATTCTTGGGATTGCGGATTATATCGAGACACTTCCTGTTGCCCATGTGATCCTTGCAGGCAGCGTTCTGATTGGGTTCATTACGATGGTCTGTGACCTGAAAAGAGGATATGTGTCAGAAAAATATACTTTTTTCAGTATTATACTGGCAATGATCGCTATTATAGCAGAGTCGAGCCTGGTTTATTTCAGAGTTTCCGCATCAGGAATCTTTATAGGAATCGGAATGATCATACTGCTGTGCACAAACCTGCTGAAAACGATCAAAAATATCCAGAAAGTGGAAAGCCGCCGTCAGAGAGCAGAGTTAAATAAGCGCAGAAAACAGATGGAAACCATGTCACTGCAGATGATGCGGACACTTTCCACAACGATTGAGGCGAAAGATGAGTATACAAGAGGACATTCTTATCGGGTGGCAGAATACGCAGCTCTGATTGCAGAAGAACTTGGGTGGGATAAAAAAGAAATCAGAAATCTCAAAAATGCAGCACATCTGCATGATATCGGTAAGATCGGTATTCCGGATAACATTCTGAACAGGCCAACCAGACTGACGGAAGAAGAGTTTCAGGTAATTAAAGAGCATACCGTCATTGGAGCAGAGATACTAAAAAATATTACGTTGATCGATCATGTGAAAGAGGTGGCTCGAAGCCATCATGAAAGATACGATGGTATGGGGTATCCGGATGGATTGAAGGGCGAAGAAATTCCACTGTATGCAAGAGTCATAGCTATAGCAGACTGTTATGATGCTATGAAGTCAAGGCGGATTTACAGAAATCCGATTGGAGATGAAGTTATATATAATGAAATATCCAGAAACTGTGGATCACAGTTTGACCCCAAGATCGCAGGAGTCTTTCTGAAAATGTTGAATGAAGGTCGCGTAGTGATCAGAGAAGACGGCAAGCTTGCAGATAAAGAAGATAATCTTCTGAATATGGAAGCAGAAATTGAAAAGTTCATCTCCACTGTAATGATAACAATGAAAACACAGGAAGACAGTGAAGGATTTGATTTTCTGACAGGATTGCCAATGAGAAATCGTGGTGAAAAGCTTGCGGCACAGTTTATGCAGCAGGACAGCGGTTATCTGGTATTTCTTGACATGGATAACCTCAAGAAGATGAATGACCTTTATGGACACAAAGCAGGAGACAGAGCATTGAAATTACTTGGATCTTTCTTGATGGAATATGCACATCATTCCGTTGTCTGCCGCCTGGGTGGGGATGAATTCCTGATGTTTGTGCCGAACGTTTCAAAAGAAAAGATAACAGAGATCGTCACAGAAATCCAGGAAAAATTTGAACAGAGCAAGGAAAAGGATGTAGCGATCCGTTGTGCTTCTGTTTCTGCCGGAATCTGTGAAGTAAATAAAGGAGATCCTTTTGAAGAATGCTATTCAAAGGCAGATAAGGCCCTGTATTATGTGAAACAGAATGGAAAAGGAAGCTTTTTCTTCTATCAACAGATGGAAGGGGAAAAGACTGTTGGCTATGGAACAGGAAAAGATCTGGCACTGGTTTCCAAAGCACTGAGCACCAGCGGCGATTATTCCGGGGCACTTGAGCTGGATTATCGTGAATTCGCCAAGATATATGAATATATGAACAGTATGGAAAAAAGATACAAATGTCATTGTTATCTGGTGATGGTAACGCTGGAAACAGAAGCGGATTCTGCATCAAATATCGAAGACATAGAATTTGCACTGGAATGTATGGAGCAGGCAATACGACAAAAAATACGAAAGGTTGATGTGTGCACACGTTACAGTTCCATGCAGTATCTGATCATTTTGTTTGAGGCAGATGAAAAAAGAATTCCAAATATCATGGAACGTATTTTCGGTCAATATCGTGAGCAGTGCGGAAAGAAAAATCTGCTTCCTAATTATGATTATATGTCAATGACAGAAAAATAGTACAGAGCCTGAATTATTGAAACATTACGGAGTAATTTCCTATAAAAAAAAGCGCGGTCGTAATAAATGCGACTGCGCTTTTTGAGGCTAAAGAATGATTTTAATTAATGGCATATTCTGATTAAAGAACATCTTCTCTGCGGATATATCCAGGATGTCCTTCTTCTGCGATGATCTCATTGCCGTGGATGACCTTGGCCCATTTATCCATTACCTGATTTTCAAGATGAGCATTCTCGCCGACAACAGTATGAGACAATACAACGCTGTTTTTAATGACAGCACCGGCTTTGATCTGGCATCCACGTCCGATAACGGAGTTTTCGACTGTTCCTTCGATCAGACAGCCATTGGAGATAACAGAATTCTTGACAGATGCACCTTCCAGATACTGAGTCGGGCAGGAATCATTGGTTCTTGTGTAGATTGGCCAATCAGGATTGAACAGTGCATCTGCTGTCTTGAAGTCGATCAGAGAGATATTTGCATTGTAGTAGCTGTTGAAATCTGTAATAGAAGCAAAGAAACCTCTGTGGGCAACACCACGGATATCAAGCTCTCCTGCAAGACTGTTGACAATCTGTGGCAGAGTGTACATGGAAGAGATCTTTCTGGCTTTTTTGATAAGCTCAATGAAAAGCTCTTTTTTCATAATGTAAGTATCCATGAAGATGTTGCGTTTCTGAGCGCTTCCACGGTTCTTTTCGATGGATTCAACACCTTTTTGTTTATTCAGGTTCAGAATATCACAGTTGATAAATTCTTCTCTTGCGTTATCTACAGACTGATACAGAAGAGTGATATCTGCTTCAGAATCAATGTGTGTCTGAAGGAGCTCGGCGTAATTCTGCGCATATACCATGTAAGATGGTGCGATGATCACATATGGCTCATGCATACGCTCGATGAATTCGATGTTTTCGTAGAAAGCAGCGATATCTGTGTTGTATACGTCGTTTTCAGTACTGTTCTGTGCGAACATAAGCTGAAGTTTGCCGCGTTTGGAGTTGATGTTGTAATGACGGCCGGTTCCGAGGTGTTCAGCCAGAGAACGCGGTTTGTTTCGTACATATACCTGAATGTGGTCAATTCCACTGTTGCTCATATTTGAAATAGGAAAGTCGATGACACGATATCTTCCAAGGAAGGAGAAAGCACCGATTGGACGGTACTGCTGCATCCCATCTACTTTAATATGGGTTCTGGAAGATGTGACAATTCCAAATGCTCTTGCCATATTATTCTACCCCCTTTACACGTTTGGACACGAGTTCGATGTTTTCGCTGTCAGCACTGCCGACAACTGCATCTTTACCGATCTTGACATTGTCGGCAACGAGTGCACGCTGTACAACTGCACCGGCTGCTACTTCTACGCCTGGCATCAGTACACTGTCAATGATCTTAGCGCCTTCACCTACGGTACATCCGGTAAACAGTACAGAATGGCTTACCTCACCTTCAACAATACAGCCCTGTGTGATGAAAGCTTTGTTGATCTTGGCGTTTGGTCCAATATACTGAGGAAGCGCCGGAGTGTCCTCTGTGTAGATCTTCCATGTTGGATCATTCAGATTCAGTTCGTTTCTGGAATCGATGAGATCCATGTTTGCCTCCCAGAGAGAATCGATGGTTCCAACGTCTTTCCAGTAGCCTTTGAACTTGTAAGCTGCAAGGGTCTTATTATCATTAAGGAGGCATGGGATGACATCCTTACCAAAGTCATGGTGGGAATCAGGATTCTTCATATCTGCAAGAAGAATCTTGCGGAGAAGTTTCCAGTTGAAAATATAGATACCCATAGAAGCAAGGTTGCTCTTCGGGTGTTCTGGTTTTTCTTCGAATTCAACGATGCGGCCGTTGCCATCTGTGTTCATGATACCGAAACGGCTTGCTTCTTTCATCGGTACTTCGATGACTGCGATCGTTGCATCGGCATTCATTTCCTTATGGTAATCCAGCATTTTGTCGTAATTCATTTTATAAATATGGTCACCGGAAAGAACTAAAAGATATTCCGGGGAATATTTATCGATAAAATCGATATTCTGAGAAATCGCATCGGCAGTACCTCTGTAAACATCAAGATCTGCGTCTGCTTTTTCACGTGGTGGAAGAACGAAGACACCGCTTTCTCTGGCATCAAGTCCCCAACGTCCGCCAGCTGCTACATAACTATTCAGAAGAACGGATTCGTACTGAGTCAGTACACCGACAATGTCCACACCGCTGTTAGCGCAGTTGCTAAGCGGGAAATCAACAATGCGGTATTTTCCGCCATAAGAAACTGCCGGCTTGGCTACTTTGTTGGTGAGTTCATGAAGACGGCTTCCACGTCCGCCAGCCAGGATCATCGCTAACATGTTGTTTTGTTTCATAATGAACCCTCACTTTCATTTTAAATTGCTTGTATAAATCCATTATACATTTTTTACAAAAACATTTCTACATTTTTGAGCAAAAAAGTGCTATTTAATTGATGATTTTTTTTATGATTGTTAAGTGTGTATTAAAATGATGGAAAAAGTTCGACAAAAACATAAAAAAGTAACAAAAATAGAGAGGCGGGCGAGAAATACTGTATACAAGACTGGAAAGGAGCGGACAATCACTGGACGAAAAGCATGTTTTACGTTATAATAACAAGGTTAAAGGGAAAAATAAAAGTGCTATTTGACGGATGAGAGGGATATAGTGAACAGACGAGAAGATTTTAAACGTTTTATAGTATTTTGTCTGGCAAGTCTTGTTGTGATCGCACAGACAGCTGTTTTTGCATATATCTGGTATGACTATTACAGAGGACTTATTTTTGAACCTTTCTGGAGAAAAGGTAACTGGGTTCTGATCGCGATCTACGGATTGATCAATGTTTTGTTTTCCAGACTTTATGGAGGACTGAAGGTAGGATATCTGAAGCGCATAGATGTGTTTTATTCTCTGACACTGGCTACGATCTGTACAAATATCGTGACATATTTTCAGATCACGCTGATCAACCGATGGTTCCTGAAACCATGGCCAATGGTAGAGATAACACTGATTCAGTTTGTGATCATCCTTGTATGGATATGGGGTTCCAGATATATTTATTCAAAATTATATCAGGCAAGGAAACTTCTGGTGATTTATGGAGACCGTGATCCTGGTGATCTGATCAGTAAAATGAATTCCAGACGTGATAAATATGATATCAGCGGAAAAGTTCATATCAGTGTGGGTGAGAAAGAAATTTATCGGATGATGAAGGAATATGATGGAGTGATCATATGGGATCTTCCGGCGAATATCCGTAACCGTTATCTGAAACATTGTTTTGCACATTCTATCCGGTGCTATCTCAGTCCGAAGATTTCTGATGTGATCCTGATGGGAAGCGAACGCATTCATTTGTTTGATACACCGCTTCTTGTTGCGAAGAACATGGGACTTTCTATTGAGCAGCGTGCAGCGAAACGGCTGTTGGATATTATTATTTCCGGCATCGGAATCATAGTTGCATCTCCGCTGATGCTGATCATTGCATTGTGTGTGAAGCTTTATGACAGAGGCTCGGTCTTATATCGACAGGAAAGACTTACGGAGGGCGGAAGACCATTTAAGATCTGTAAGTTCCGTAGTATGTGCGTAGATTCCGAGAAGAACGGTGCAAGACTTGCATCCAAACATGACAGCAGGATCACCCCGGTAGGAAGAGTACTCCGCAATCTGCATCTGGATGAACTGCCTCAGTTATTTAATGTATTTATGGGGGATATGTCTCTGGTTGGACCGAGACCGGAAAGACAGACGCTTGTCCGCGAATACTGCAAGGAAATTCCAGAGTTTTATTATCGCCTGAAGGTTAAGGCAGGACTTACCGGTTATGCGCAGGTATATGGTAAATACAACACCACACCTTATGATAAACTGAAGCTGGACCTGTTCTATATTGAGAATTACTCTTTTGTACTTGACCTGAAACTGCTTATGATGACAGTGAAGATATTCTTCCAGAAAGAAGTTTCTGAAGGAGTAAATGATAATCAGACAAATGCACTGAAGGATTCAGTGGATCCGGTAAAAGAACTTTCTGAGAAAGAACCGGTGGATCCGGAAGAAAAAGAATAAGCCACGGGGGTTTACCCCGTGACTTTTTTTCAGCCTTTTTCCATAAAAGCTACATATTCATCAAGGACTTCGTTCGGATCACCGATTCGCTTGATCTGTCCTTCGTGCATCCACATAACAGTATCGCAAAGCTGTTTCAGAGTTTCGATACTATGGGAGACGATAACTACGGTACGATCTTTGTTGGAGATCAGGCTCTTCATCTTTTCATAGCTCTTCTTTTTGAATTTCTGGTCGCCGACACTCAATACTTCGTCGATCAGCATAATGTCTGTTTCAAGAATAGCTGTGATGGAAAAAGCCAGTTTGGAATACATACCGCTGGAATAAGTTCTGACTGGCATATCAATGAACTCGCCGATTTCAGCAAAATCAATGATTTCCTGTTCTTTGGCTTTGACCTGTTCTTCAGTAAAACCAAGAAGCATACCGGAAAGAGTGATATTTTCACGGCCGGTCATCTCACGGATGAAACCGACACCGATGGACAGGAGTGAAATACTGTGTCCGTTCAGGTCAATAGAACCACTGTCCGGAGAAAAGATACCAGCCAGTGCGTTCAGTGTGGTGGATTTTCCACTTCCGTTCTTACCGATGATACCAAGGATCTCGCCTTCGCGAACGTAGAAGGAAATTCCTTTTACTGCAACAAAACGGTCAGGTTTCTGACGTTTCAGATGAAGCAGAGTTTTCTTAATAGAAGTTTTTTTCAGATTCTGGTAGCTGATAACCAGATCTTTGACTTCGATTGCATGCTTTTCTTCCATATTAAATCACCTTTACATAGCTGTTTTCGCTCTTATAGATTTTGCGGATACCAAGGGCACAGAGTACCAGCCCGATCAGGAACCACAGAAGCAGAAGCTTACGATGAGGTGCCTGTCCGTAGATTACGCACTGACGCATGGATGTGATCAGAAATGCGATCGGGTTTCCCTTGCCGATGTAGTTGTTGTATGGTGCCGGCAGACGACTCATGATGTTCCAGAATACACCGGTCAGGTAGAATACAAGGCGAAGTGCGATACGCAGAACATTGCCAAGGTCTTCTACAAATACACCATAATGAAGCAGAAAACAACTGATACCAAAAACTACAGTAACCAGTGTAATCAGAATTGGAATCACATACAGGATATTCAGAGTCAGCGGAACGCGCCATATAGCAAGCATAGCAACGATGATCAGCAGAGAAATGCACATCTTGAAGCCGTTGACACATATTCTGATAACCAGAAGGATGAATTTTGGTATATATACTTTGGATACGATTGGTTTGTTGTTCTTGATGATCTTGACACTCTGCAACAGACACTTGTTAAAAAAGTCCCAGAGAGTGATGCCGACAAAAACGAAGATCGCAAAGTACTGTTCTTTAGACTTAAATACATATCCGAACATGAATACATAGATCAACATGAAGCACAGAGGATCCAGTACCCACCAGAGCCAGTTCAGATAGGAATTGGCTACTTCAGCTTTCAACTGGGCTTTAGAAGAGTAAATGGCATACTTCCAGTACTTCTTCATGTCATCCCTAAATCGTTTAAACATAAAATCCGCTCCTATATTTTCTTTATTAAATTATAGAACCCCCAGTAATCTGAGGGCTGTGACCTTACTTATCATACACTACCAAAGGTTTGTTGACAAGAGAAATCTATTGTTCTTTCTTTATTATTTTGCAAGAAAGCTTGTATTTTGCAGGAAAAAGCTTGACTTATATAGTATGGTTGTGCTAAACTAGACGAGCGACATGGAAGTTAGGTCTTTTTTTTATGCCCGAAAAAGGCAAAAAGGCCCACGCAAATGAAAACACTGGAGGTGGAAGTTGTGCGCGTTAAGATTACATTGGCATGTACGGAGTGCAAGCAGCGTAACTACAATATGACCAAGGAGAAAAAGAATCATCCTGAGCGTCTTGAAACAAAGAAATATTGTAAGTTCTGCCGTACCCATACTCTGCACAAGGAAACAAAATAATCACAAACGATTGTGAGGTTAGACTATGCAAGAGAAAGAAAAATCTGCTGGCAAAGGTCAGAAGAGAAATTGGTTTCAGGGACTTCAATCGGAATTCAAAAAGATTGTCTGGGTTGACAAGGCTACACTTGTAAAACAGACTATAGCAGTTACAATTATTACAGTTGTACTTGCTGTGATCATCAGTGTATTTGACTCAGCTATTCTGGAAGGAATAAATCTTTTAGTGAAATAAGGATAACGGTGATTGTATGTCAGAAGCGAAATGGTATGTTGTTCATACTTATTCAGGGTATGAAAACAAAGTAAAAGCCAACATTGAAAAAACAATCGAAAACAGACACCTGGAAGACCAGATTCTGGAGGTTCGCGTTCCGCTGCAGGAAGTTGTGGAAATGCGTAACGGTGCTGCCAAGCAGGTCCAGAAAAAGATGTTTCCTGGTTATGTGCTTCTCAACATGGTCATGAATGATGATACCTGGTATGTTGTCCGCAACACCAGAGGTGTTACCGGATTCGTAGGACCGGGATCCAAACCGGTTCCGCTTACGGAAGAAGAAATGCTCCCGTTAGGAATCAAGAATGATGACATTCAGGTAGACTTTGCAGAGGGTGATATGGTTGTTGTAACAGCTGGAGCATGGAAAGATACTGCAGGTGTTATTACTGCAATCAGCACTCAGAAGCAGACGGTTACTATCAATGTTGAATTGTTTGGCCGCGAAACGCCGGTAGAAATAAGTTTCGCAGATATTAAGAAGGCGTAACACATTCAAGTGGGAGGGAAGAACCCCCGCCAATACCACATAGGAGGTGCCGAAAAATGGCAAAAAAAGTAACAGGTTATATTAAATTACAGATTCCTGCTGGTAAAGCAACTCCAGCACCACCGGTTGGTCCGGCTCTTGGACAGCACGGTGTAAACATTGTACAGTTCACAAAAGAGTTTAATGCAAGAACAGCAGATCAGGGAGATCTTATCATTCCTGTAGTTATCACTGTTTATGCAGACAGAAGTTTCAGCTTCATAACCAAAACTCCGCCGGCAGCTGTTCTTCTTAAGAAAGCAGCTAACATCAAATCAGGTTCCGGCGTACCGAACAAAACAAAGGTTGCAAAAGTAACAAAAGCTCAGATTCAGGAAATCGCTGAACTGAAAATGAAAGACCTGAATGCAGCATCCCTTGAAGCAGCTATGAGCATGATCTCTGGTACTGCTAGAAGTATGGGAATCGAAGTCGTAGACTGAGAAAAAATTAATTGAAGTGAGTGGGAGGGAAATTCCCGCAATTACCACAGGAGGTTATAGAAATGAAACGAGGAAAGAAATACGTGGAAGCTGCTAAAGCAGTAGACCGCGCAACATTATATGATACCGCTGAGGCTATCAGCCTTGTAAAGAAATCCGCAGTTGCTAAATTTGACGAAACTATCGAAGTTCACATCCGTACAGGCTGCGATGGACGTCATGCAGATCAGCAGATCCGTGGTGCAGTAGTTCTGCCTCATGGAACTGGTAAAAAAGTTCGTGTTCTTGTATTCGCAAAAGACGCTAAAGCTGAAGAAGCTAAAGCAGCTGGAGCTGATTACGTAGGAGCAGAAGATCTCATCCCGAGAATTCAGAACGAAGGATGGCTGGATTTCGACGTTGTTGTTGCTACACCAGATATGATGGGTGTTGTAGGACGTCTTGGTCGTGTACTTGGACCAAAAGGTCTTATGCCAAACCCGAAAGCTGGAACAGTAACTATGGACGTTACAAAAGCGATCAATGATATCAAAGCAGGTAAGATTGAATACCGTCTTGACAAAACCAATATCATCCATGTTCCGATCGGTAAAGCTTCCTTTACTGAGGAACAGTTAAGCGACAACTTCCAGACGCTGATTGAGGCGATCGTTAAAGCTAGACCAAGCACACTGAAAGGACAGTACATGAAGAGTATCGTTCTTACACCTACTATGGGACCTGGTGTGAAAGTTAACCCGGCTAAATTCGCCTAAATAAATGACAAAAGGACATCCTTTAAAAGGGTGTCTTTTTTATTTCCCTAATTTTGTCGGGTACTGCCCGAGGTCCCGCTATTTGGCAAATGGGAAAAAATCCGAGGGGGAACTCGCTCACAGTTGCGAAGGCCGCTGTTCCCCCTCGGACTCCCCCTTGTCGGCCACGCTGAAAACATGTGAGTGAGTCGTGGTGATGATCATATGAAATTTAAGGTTGAGTTTGTGTAGGGGGGGAGGTAGGCCGGAGGCGTGTTTCCACAAGGGTTGGTGAGTGAGTTTGTGGAGTATGTTGGAGGCGGGGTGGGTGTATCCGGGAGGGGGAAGCCTGAAGAGGTTCGTGAAAGTACTTAGGCTCTGGGATTTTGTGTTGAGCATAAAAATGGCACTGTTTGAGCGAAGCGAGTTTGACATTTTTATGATCGCTTTTAGCAAAATATCAGAGTTTTAGTACTTTAGAACCGATGAATTTTCCCACTCCGGATACACCCTCCCCCGCTTACACTCTACACACAATCTCATCACAGGGTTCCCTTCTTTTCTTAATAAAACATTAAAGTTTTTTACAGGATTCTGTGGTAATATGATACAATAATAAGAAACTTCAATAGAAAAGAAGGGGCGGTATGGCTGATAAGAAACGTAGAAATACTCCAAATACAGGAAATAAAAGAAATAAAGGTCGAAGAAAAAAGAAGGGCAGGCTCAAGGGTCTGATTGCTGCAGAACTGATCGTAGTTGTCGTTCTTGTAATGATCGTGGGGCATAATCTGGGACTGGGAACAGGAATCACCAACTTCGTAAACAGTATCCGTAAACCTGCAGTCGAGGAACTGGATATTACGGGAATCAACAGCCCTTATGCGGTGCTCATGAATGCAAAGAGTGGTAAAGTCATCGGTGATATCAATGGTGAAGAACAGATGTATCCGGCTTCTATGACAAAGATCATGACTACAATCCTTGCGATTGAAAATCTCAAGGATCTGAATCAGGAGATTACGATTACAAACGATATGGTAGCGGATCTTTATGTGCAGGATGCAATGCAGGCTGGATTTCAGCCGAATGAGACAGTGAAGGCAATTGATCTTCTCTACGGAGTCATGCTTCCGTCCGGTGCAGAGTGCTGCGTAGCGTTGGCAGACACCGTTGCGGGTTCGGTGAGTGATTTTGTAACTCTTATGAATGAAAAAGCAGAGAAGCTTGGAATGACAGGTACTCATTTCAGTTCCATTTCAGGACTGCACAGGGAAGATCATTACAGCACAGCAAAAGACATTGCACTGTTGCTTCGTTATGCGATAAAAAATGACACTTTCCGTGAGATCATTGAAAGTCCATATCATTCTACATCAGGAACAAATATTCATCCGGATGGAATCACATTTTACAGTACGATGTTTAAGAATTTGTCGGATACTTCTGTGATCGATGGAGAGATCAAAGGAGGCAAGACCGGGTACACGAGTCAGGCAGGTCATTGCCTCGCAAGTTTTGCAGAAATTGATGGAGTAGAATACATTCTTGTAACAGCTGGTGCACCGGGCACAGGTAATCCGCATATTGATGATGCAGTAAAATTGTATAACCGGCTGGGTGAGTCATCCTCTGTATTGTATGGAAGATAATGTGCGGCAGGAGATACGAAGTTTTGGACGAAATTAAGAAAGTTTCTGAAACAGTTCAAGTGCAAGTTCTTTGAATTCTTTTTCTACAGAACTGAAAGTGCGCTCAGACAGGTCAGGAGTAGAAGACAGGGGGATGATCTCCCTGTCTTTTTCACCTTTCATAAGAGTTTTTAATTCCAGTTCCAGGATTTCATTATCAATCTGTTTCCATTTTTGATTCTCTTCATCAGTTAGGTCATCAAGATGAAATTTTTCCCAGATCGCATCCATGATCATAGATTCGATTTCCAGGTAGTTCTGCAGATGGACTTTAACCGGGCGGATGACATCGGAAATGTAACATTCACTTGCATCGTGCAGAAGACAGGCAAGAGCCATTCGGTCCGACCATCCACGCGCCAGAGCTTCATGAGCACAGTTAATGGAATGCTGTCCTACAGAATAAAACCACCGGATCTGCCCGCCACCGCGGCAGACAAGACTTAAAGCATGTGCAATATCTTCCAGATAAACATCTTCCGGGGCGATCTTCATGGGATCAAATTTTCGCCCACTGTATGTATTCATTACGCTCATAAATGACACTTCCTTTTTATTGTTTGAGAGATTGTTTCAGATATATATAATTTTAGTATACGCACTTTTTCTATAATATGAAAGAACATTTGGGAAAATGTTTGGCATTGCAACAGACTTTCAACCATTTTATTAGTGACAGACAGAAAAAATCCCCCTAAAACATTGATATATCCAGGGTACTGACAGCATATCATGTTTTAAAGGGGATTTTGCTCTATTATGTGATAAATGAAAAGATGTAGTTTCAGAATAAAGTTTCTTCGTTTTCATCAAACAGTTTGTCGTTGATCTCAAAAAGATCAAGTTTGTGCAGAAGTCCGTAATATATAATTGCATCACGTTTCAGCTTGGGATATAATTGGGCTTTTCCGCAACGTTTCAATAATTCCTGAGTTTCTTCTACGCTTGCATCCAGACCGTAACACAGACACAGCAGACGGTTTCGGGAAGGATTTCGGCGACCGGCAAAAATCTGGTGCAGATAGATTTCGCTCATGCCTGACTGTTTGGCGAGAGCCGCTTTTGAGATATTTTTCTTTTCAAACAGATGGTTTAATAATTCTGCCACATTTTTATTTACAAACTGTTCCTGGTTTTGTGACAGAAACTGAGTCAGATCTGGTGAATCCATAGGTTCCTGCTGTAAACTATCTGTATTTTTCTTTTTCATAATCCGCGCCTTTACTCATCGTTATTTTTGAACAATATATTGCTATTCGTGCTGCTTTACGAATAGTATCAATAGTAATACAAATATTCTATTTGTTATATTACTTGCTGAATAATTGCTAATAAGTTATAATATTTCAAATAGTATACATAAATTAAAATATACTATAAACAGTTCTGAAAAACAATATGCAGACCGCATAGTAAAAAGGAATATCAGTTACAACAGTAACGAGTAAGGATGAGAAATATGAATATTTACGACAGTCTTTTGGGTGCAGTTCATAGCGAATATGATGTACTCATGCTGATCAAAAAAAGTGAACGGGGCGAGGTCTCACTTGTACGTCACAGAGACAGCGGCACCCGTTATATTTTCCGGCATTTTTACGGAAACAGTAAAGTTTATCAGAAACTTCTGAATGTTTTCTGTCCAAATCTGCCGCAAATAATGGAAGTCGGAGAAAAAGATGGAAAGACAGCTCTGCTGGAAGAATATGTGCAGGGTGATACGCTTAGCGAGATCCTTGAAGGCAGTCTTCTGACAACTGCGGAGTCGAAACAGATTGCAAGACAGCTTTGTTCTGCATTGTGGGTATTTCATTCTATGGGTGTGGTGCACAGAGATGTGAAGCCAGATAATGTTATTATACGTGGAAAAGAAGCTGTTCTGATCGATTTTGATGCATCCAGAATATATAAAAGCACAATTCAGGAAGATACACAGATTCTGGGAACGACCGGATTTGCAGCACCGGAGCAGTATGGCCTTTCGCAGTCAGATGGACGGGCAGATATCTATGCGCTTGGTGTGTTGCTTAATATTATGCTGACCGGCGAACATCCTTCCAGGAAACTTGCAGGTGGCAGAATGGGAAGAATCGTTCAACGCTGTACGATGGTAAATCCAGCAAAGAGATACAAGAATATTCTTCATCTGATGGAGGTTCTGTAGAAAATTTTCTATAAAAATAGAGAAGAAAATAAAAAGAGATAAGGGGGAAATCAATGAGCAAAAAGTGTATAAAATGTGGAGAGATACTTCCGGAGGACGCGTCTTTCTGCCCACATTGTACAACAGTTCAGATAGAAAAGAAAGAGATAAAGACGCCAAGAAAGTGGAGAAAGAAGGATGTGATAGGAGTGGCAGTTCTGGCCGTAGCTGCGGTTATCGGAATCGCTTTTTCTATCTATCACAGACCAGAAATATATGAAGGCGGTGCACAGATCACTTATACGGATAAGGGAAAATCATACAAAGTCCTGCTGAGTTTTTCTGAGGAAGGTGGTATGACGGGACATGCCCAGGGGGAGCGCACAGATACTCTGTCGGAAGGAATGAACAGTGCACTTCCATGCCAGCTGTATGTATTAAATAAAGATACAGGAGAGCTGGCCGGAGAAGAATTTTCCAAAGAGGTAGAGTCCTGCAAAGTAGATACAAATCCATCAAAAGGTTCACAGAAAATGGAATATGTAGAACCGGTGTACAATGAAAGCTTCCCAAATGCAGCGTATGTTTCTGATATCAATTATGTATCTGACAGTGGAACGAATGATATCCAGTGGACACTTACCATGAAGAATGGAGATACAATTTTTCTTAGTACGAGACTTACGATTGAAAAACAACCGGCAGTCAGTTATTATGCGGAAGATACACCGATGGAGACCACCGAAGAGCTGAATGCCCTGCTCGCTTCCATTGAAGAAGAGGCGTCCGCAGATACACCGGTATATCTGCATCTTCCGGCAGTGACCTATGACGGAGATATCACTTTTGGTGATCATGTCTGGAGTATTTCAGGAAGCAAAGACGGTGATGCGGTGACTACTTTCACCGGAACTGTCAGTATAAAGGGACATGATGGTAACTATGCAGATCTGTCAGGGATTAATTTTGAAGGTAAGGGTGGAATCGGACTGGATGCGTATTGTCTGGTACTTCTTACCGATTGCAACTTCACGGGTTGGGATACGGCCGCTGTTGCACAGAATGGTGCATGGGTTAATGCAATGGAATGTACGTTCGCGAATAATACGGTTGGTTTGAAATTTAATACCTCTATGGCTTACGGTACTGCGCCAAACTATGTGAATAATACATTTACGGATAATGGAACTGCTGTCTGCATTGACAGTCTGCCGGGAAATGAGGTTATTGATTTTGCCGGAAGCGTGTTCTCAGGAAATGATACAGATATTGACAATAAAGCAGATCATGCAGTAGATACAGCGAAAGCGACATTTGAATAAAGAACAGTCTGAAAGCTTCTGCGATATAATTTGCAGGAGCTTTTTTGTAAATAAAAACATAAACTATGCTGCGAGGTAATGGGTTTTGTTTCTTTTTCATTTTATAATGATTTATCAGTCTGTTTACAGACAATAAAAAAGAAGGGAATGGGGTTTATATGAAAAGAAACAAAATCGCAATGCTTCTGGCAATGGCACTTACTGTTACACAGAGTGTAGCCGTACCGGTAGCAGCAGAGGAACTGACAGCAGATGCCGGTCAGGAAGTGGAAATGAGCCAGGATGATGCTGATGCAGAAGCAGCAGTAGAATCAGAAGGGGCTGCTTCAGAGGATGCAGAAGTAAATATTCAGGAGGATGAGTTTTCCGTAGGAGACGGTGAGGATGCAGAAATCCAGGAAGAAGCGGAAGAAACGCAGAATGTGGATTTTACAGCCGGAGATGAAAGCACAGAGGCTGTAGGGGAAGAAGAATCCAAATATAGTCTGATGTATGATTTTATGGACGGGCATACAGGAAATGGTACTATGCTTCCAAACAGCCAGATGACGATTTCAACCAGCGTGTATCATTCTGATGAAGATGGCGATGAGACAATTTCAGAAGCATACAAATTAGAACTTAAACCAATGGAAGATGATTGGGACTATACCGGAAAGGTAGATGTCTCTGTAGATGATAATAATATTGTTATAAATTCTCATGGGGTAACAGGAGCTTTTGGTATTTATGTGACAGTCAGCTCAGATGCTTTTAAAACATTTACCAGTAAAGTTTATTTTGAAATCAGTGAATATGTGATCATGCCGGAAAATGCCACGGATGCAGATGGAAATGTACTTAATCCTAAGGTGGGAGAACAGATTGATATTGCCAAAGATATGCAACCACAGCTTTTCCGTTATGAAAAAGATACGAAGAAGCTTAGTCCTGTAACAGGAGATAATTATAAGATTATTATTTATAGAGGGACAGATGAGGAAACAGGTGAACCTGATAATGACTACGATACAGAAGGATGGAAATGGATTGAAGTTTCCGGGCAGGAACTTCCGATATTGGAGAGAATAACGGAAAACGGTACCAGCTTTGCTCTGACAGCTCTGGAGAAAGATGAAGACGGAAGATGGAATTATATCGCAAGACGTGATTATCAGGTAGATTCTTTACATGATGATGGAGATGACGGGGATGATGGAGATAACGGAGACCATGGTAATAATACACCGATGCTGGGACCGGATGTTCTTACAGATGCAAATGGAAATAAACTGAATCCGCAGGTTGGAGAAGTAATTGATTATGCGAAGAAGGGCGTTGCTCTGTATCATTATGTAGGGGGAAAATTAACAGGTGTTGGAGATCCGGAGACATTAAAAATTGAAACTGTGTATGACAAGAATGACTGGAGCGTACAGTATACGGAAGGCTGGGATGTTCCGACCATGACCCGAAAGACTAAAAATTCCACATGGATTGTTTTTAAGGCTTTGGGTAAAAATCCGGGTTCAGAGAATTGGGTGCAGTTCGATGAAAAAAGATATGACTTTGATGCCACAGATAAAGTACATAGTCACAGCTGGATTACCAAGAATGTTATAAAAAAAGCTACCTGTACAGAAGCAGGAAGTAAGGTTGAAAATTGTGCTTCCTGTGATGCAGTGCAGACTGTGTCAATCCCTGTAAAAGGCCATACTGTAATGAAAGATGCAGCAGTAGCTCCGACTGTATTTGCAGACGGAAAGACCGAAGGAAGTCATTGTTCTGTATGTGGTACAGTCCTTGAGAAGCAGAATACAATAGCAAAAGTTCCAGGTACCATTTATCTGACAGCTTCTTCATTGAAAATGAAAACAGGTCAGTCCACAACTGCATTCAAAGCAACGGGATTTTCAGAAGGAGACTATGTTACAGCAGTTACTTCAAATAAACCGAGAACTGTAAAAGTAACAAATGTAAACAAAAATGGAACATTCAAGCTGACTGCCGGCAAGAAGAAGGGAAGTGCTGTAATCACTGTTACTCTTGCAAGCAAAAAGACAGCAAGCTTCAAGGTAACTGTTCAGAAGGCAGCAGTAAAAACTACAAAGATCACAACAACGACGAAATCACTGACACTTGCAAAAGGAGCTACATATAAAAAACTGGCATCTTCTATTACTGTTGCACCGGTGACAAGTAAAGAAAAAGTTACCTATTCATCTTCCAATAAGAAGGTAGCTACCGTCAGCTCCAAAGGTGTGATCAAAGCGAAAAAAGCCGGCACAGCAAAGATCACTGTCAAATCAGGAAGTAAGAAAGTTGTTGTAACTGTAAAGGTTACCGGCGTAAAGACAACAAAACTTTCCGGTGTTCCGGCAACCAAGAAGATCGCAAAAGGAAAATCCTTTAAGATCAAAGCAGCAGCAACACCAAAGAACACAGATGAAAAAATTACTTTTAAATCATCTAACAAAAAAGTTGCAACTGTAACATCTAAGGGCGTAGTCAAAGGTCTGAAAAAGGGAACAGCAACGATCACAGTTCAGAGTGGTTCTAAGAAAATGACATGCAAAGTGACTGTGAAATAATAAAATGAAGGTTACTGTTCGCAGCAACAAATAAAGTGTAAGAGGCAATCTCCGTGAGCAATTGCGGAGATCGTTTTTGTTTGAAATGCGAGATTTCTGCCAGGTACCAGAGGCTTTTGCCTGAGTATGAAAAAGATTATTTATAGACGATACTGCTTAAAAAGTGTTATAATAAAACAACTTAAAATACAAAAAGGGGACTGAGCAGATAGATGGAACCTGAGAAACTGATAGAAACATTAGCTGTGGCGGAGCGTCTGAAAGATGCCACCAGGCACTGTTATACATCCAGAGGCCGCAGGGAAAGTGTGGCGGAGCATTCCTGGAGAATTACGTTGATGGCATATCTTGTCAGTGATGAGTTTCCGGAAGCAAATCTGGAAAAATTAATGAAAATGTGCTTGATCCATGACCTTGGAGAGGCATTTACCGGGGACATACCAACCTTTGAAAAGTCAGAAAAAGATGAAGAAAAAGAAGCATCACTTTTAAACGAATGGATGATGCAGCTGCCGGAACCTTTTGTCAGTGAAATGCAGGAGCTTTACAGAGAAATGGAAGAGCGGAAGACGCTGGAAGCCAGAATCTATAAGGCACTGGATAATCTGGAAGCTCTGATCCAGCATAATGAGTCGGATATCAGTACATGGATTCCGCTGGAATATGATCTGCAGATGACTTACGGAAATGATAAAGTGCAGTTTTCGGAGTATCTGACACGTCTCCGTGATGAAGTGCGGAATGACAGTAAGAAAAAGATTGCGGAGAGTATAAAAAAATCTGATTAAAAAAGATCCCCGGGGCATATGCCCTGGGGATCAGCTGTTTCATATAAAATTTAAAATTTTATTCTCCGAAATATCTCTTAAGCAGTCCAGCGAATGCTTTTCCGTGTCTTGCTTCGTCTCTTGCCATTTCATGAACTGTGTCATGGATTGCATCGAGGTTAGCAGCTTTTGCACGTTTAGCAAGATCGAATTTACCAGCTGTAGCGCCGTTCTCAGCTTCTACACGCATTTCGAGGTTTTTCTTTGTGCTGTCAGTAACAACTTCGCCGAGAAGTTCTGCGAATTTAGCAGCATGTTCTGCTTCTTCGTAAGCAGCTTTTTCCCAGTAAAGACCGATTTCCGGATAACCTTCTCTGTGAGCAACTCTTGCCATTGCAAGGTACATACCAACTTCGGAGCATTCACCCTGGAAGTTTGCTCTCAGATCAGCGAGGATATCTTCGCTAACACCCTGAGCAACACCAACAACATGCTCAGCAGCCCATGTCAGGTTCTCGTCCTGTTTTGTGAATTTGGAAGCAGGTGCTTTACATACTGGACAGACTTCCGGAGCCTCGTCACCTTCATGAACGTATCCACATACACTACATACCCATTTAGCCATAATCGTAATCTCCTTTTCTTAATTAAGTTAGTTTTGTTTAATAATAGTAATTATTCTCAATAACTGTAGCTTCAATCTATCATATCAAATAGTTAAAGTCAAGCAAATATCAAAAAATATATCATTTGTTCACACATTTCGGACATATTCCGAAAAAGCGTATATCACAATCTGAAATCTTACCAGGAAAGTTTTTGACAGCTTTTTCTGCAAGGCTGTTTAAATCCTCGGTTTCCAGATCAAGAACCTGTCCGCATTCCTTACACATGAAGTGGCAGTGTGGAGTAACGCATCCATCAAAATGGTCAGCACCTCCAAAATTGGACAGCTTCTGAATCTCTCCGATCTCAGATAAGAGAGAAAGGTTGCGATATACAGTTCCCAGACTGATGTTGGGATATATTTTCTTTATATTTTCATAAACAACATCTGCGGTAGGATGGTCTTTGCGGGTCATAAGGAAGTCCTTGATGGCTTCTCGCTGACGGCTGTATTTTAAGGTTGCCATATATCGTTTCCTTTCTGTAAATCAATATTTTACATAAGCCATGTACCATTCGGAATTCGCTATGCTACTTCCTCATGGACGGCTGGCGCCGTATAAAAATGTATCTGTAAAGACTCTTGCGAGTAAACTCACAGAGTCATACAGTTACATTTTTGCATGGCTTGTAGCTTAACCAAAGTATCTCTTAAGCAGACCTGCAAATGCTTTGCCGTGTCTTGCTTCGTCTTTTGCCATTTCATGAACGGTATCGTGGATCGCGTCAAGGTCAGCAGCTTTTGCACGTTTTGCCAGATCGAATTTACCGGCAGTAGCACCGTTCTCAGCTTCTACACGCATTTCAAGGTTTTTCTTTGTGCTGTCAGTAACAACTTCACCGAGAAGTTCAGCAAATTTAGCAGCATGCTCAGCTTCTTCATAAGCTGCTTTCTCCCAGTAGAGACCGATCTCTGGATAACCTTCTCTGTGAGCAACTCTTGCCATAGCGAGATACATACCAACCTCAGAGCATTCGCCCTGGAAGTTTGCTCTCAGATCTGCGAGGATATCTTCGCTTACACCCTGAGCAACACCAACAACGTGTTCAGCAGCCCATGTCAGGTTGTCATCCTGTTTGGTGAATTTGGAAGCAGGAGCTTTACAAACCGGACAGACTTCCGGAGCAGCGTCACCTTCATAAACATAACCACATACATTACATACCCATTTAGCCATAATCTTAATCTCCTTTACATAATTGAATTTTTGTTTATTTGATAATAGTAATTGTTATTATTTCTTTGCTGTGACTATACTGTACCATAATGGTTCACTTTTGTCAACAAAGAAATTGGATTTTTTTTATACAGATTTTCTGGTATGATAGAGAGAAAGAGAAATCCTAAGAAAGTCTTAATATTTTACCCCATAGATATTAATTCTTAACAGTTATAGTAAATTCATAAAACACAGGAGGCAGGGGAAAGAAAATGGCTGAGATACTGGTATGCGATGATGATAAGGATATCGTAAAGGCAATAGAAATCTATCTGACACAGGAGGGGTATCACATTCTGAAGGCATATGACGGCGAACAGGCAATACAGGTATTGCAGAATAATAAGGTAGATCTTCTGATCATTGATGTGATGATGCCGAAACTGGACGGAATCCGGGCAACGTTAAAGATTCGTGAAAAAAATGTGCTTCCTATTATCATCTTATCTGCAAAGTCAGAGGATGCAGACAAGATCCTCGGACTGAATGTCGGAGCAGATGATTATGTGACGAAACCTTTTAATCCGCTTGAGCTGGTGGCGAGAGTTAAATCACAGCTCCGAAGATATACGCAGTTGGGTGCGATGGCAGAAAAAAAGGCAAATGTTTACAGGACCGGCGGGCTTGAGATTGATGATGACCGTAAAGAAGTTACGGTTGATGGCGATGTTGTCAAACTCACACCGATCGAATACAGGATTCTTCTTTTTCTGGTACAGAATCAGGGCAGAGTTTTTTCTATCAATCAGATATATGAGAGTATCTGGGAAGAAGAAGCGATTGCTGCGGACAATACGGTTGCTGTCCATATCCGTCACATCAGGGAGAAGATAGAAATCAATCCGAAGGAACCACGCTATCTCAAAGTCGTGTGGGGACTTGGGTATAAAGTGGATAAAATTTAATCTTTTGCAGGAATCTGTAGAAAACTCCTGTGTTTGCAATCGGAGAAATCAGATGGATTCATCCGGGAAAGGAAAGGGGTATAAATGAAGACAAGGTGGTATAGAAAGAGTGGTATCAAGGGACTTCTGGTGCTGCTGACGGTATTTTTTATGGTAGCAGCCTGTGCGGGGGCCGGGGTATCCGTGATGATCATGAATACGGGTGTCCAGCCTTTGGACAGCAAGGATTATGTGGATTCCCAGAGCTTTACAGATAATGTGTATAATCTTTCTCATACGATCGTTGATGCGATTAATGAGCGGCATATTTTGGATCAGGCGGATGATGAGGAATTGATTGATCTTAAGGAGCTGAACCGGGGAGATACACTGACACACAAAAGCACATCGGGACTTGCGTACAGGGCAGGTGACCTGTATGACTGGGCAAAAAGTTCATCTTGGGATACAAGCACAAACGTTCTGATCTGCCGTCAGCCGGATGGCAGCGATTATTATATGTATTATAGAGATTTTGCAGATAAGATTGCTACCGGGGAACTGAAATTTGTCTTTGGCAGTGATGAAGATGAGGGGACAGAGAATACAAAGGATATACTTTCCATGCTCTCAGGTAGAGAGTATACGTATTATGGTTATGAAAGTGATAATATAGGAATTCGCAATAACGGTGTGGAGTACGTTACAGATGCGGATGGAAATGTTGTCTATACAGATGTGTACAATTATGAATCCAGTGGAAATAATGATGCACCTCTGAAAGAGGTATACAAGCCGGACGGAGCTGACAGCATCCTGGATGTTGTAAATAATAATAAAGAATGGAAAGGAAATCTCAACAAGGCATATCAGTATTTGTATGAAGCACTGGTACAGTACAGTGATGCTTCCTATGGTGAAAAAATCCTGAAAACATATGCATCGGGAGCAACGAATGTCAACTATATGTACGTAGACACAAAGTCCGGTAAAGTATACACAAATATAAAAGATGTTACATCATCGAATTATCTGAAAACGCTGGATAAACTGACTTCCGGAGCCGGTCCGTTTATGCTGATCGCTCCTGATATACAGGATTGTGTATTGGGCTTTTCCAATATTTCGGACTGGACAGTATCTTACTGGCAGAATATGCTCGAAAATACAGGACTTGCCGGAGAAAATTATCTCTATTTTGTTTCTGTGGATAAAGATTTTCCTGTGTTAGACAGGATCAAGCAGGAAAAACTCGTCTATGATAAATTTGAGCCGTGGCTGGTGCCGGTTATGGCAGGTTCTGTGCTGGCATTGATTCTGGCACTTGCAGGAGTTGTGCTCATGACGATAGGAGCCGGACGGAATAACGAGGATAAAAAAGTACATCTGAACTTTTTTGACAGATGCTACACGGAAATCGTAGCAGTAGTGGTATTTATGATATGGCTGATGGGTACTTCTGTAATTGTTCAGGCAATGGATGACGAAGAAATGCGAATGGTCTGGAAGGCGATTGGATTTGGCACTTTAGGACTCTGGTTTGGAATATGGTTCCTGGCCGGATGGCTCAGTCTGGTACGAAGGATCAAGGCGAGATCGCTCTGGAGAGACAGCCTGTTGAGGCATATCCTGCTATTGGTAAGAAAATGCTTTTCGAAATGCAGTGATCTGCTTGTCTTTCTTGGTGGCAATATGATCAGCAGAGTAAAAATAATTCTGTTATTTGGAATATTTATATTTTTACAGTTTATGTTTACCGGAATGACAGTTGAGGGTGGTTCAGCGCTTTCGTTGCTTTTGATGATCGTAATGGACTGTGCAGTTCTTTATTATCTGATCAAAAAAGCCTGGGGAAGAGAGCAGATCATAGCTGGTCTGAAAAAAATCACGGATGGTGACCTTCAATACAAGATTCCAACAGAGAAGCTTTCTGGAGAACAGGAGATGGTAGCAGATTATATCAACCATATCGGTGAAGGCCTGGACGCAGCGGTAGAGAACAGCCTTAAAAATGAGCGTATGAAAACGGAACTGATCACCAATGTTTCTCATGATATCAAGACTCCGCTTACTTCAATCATCAATTATGTAGATCTTTTGAAGCGTGAAAATCCGGAAGATCCGAAGATCAGGGGATATCTGGAAGTGCTGGAAAACAAGGCACAGAGACTTAAAGTACTGACTGAGGATGTTGTAGAAGCATCTAAAGCCAGCACCGGCAATATTGCACTGGAAATGACAGATCTGAATTTTATTGAACTGGTACATCAAGTGATCGGTGAATTCGAAGAGAAATTTGAAGAAAGAAACCTGAAGATGGTGGTCCATTTCGATGAAGAAGAAGCAATCATCTGTGCAGACGGACGCAGACTCTGGCGAGTACTGGAGAATGTTTTTGGAAACGTATCGAAATATGCAATGGAAAATACGAGAGTCTATGTGGATGTAAAAGTTGATCGACCGAATGTGCAGCTTTCCCTCAAAAACATTTCCGCACAGCCACTGAATATCTCCGCAGAGGAATTAACAGAGCGATTTATCCGGGGGGATGTTTCACGAAATACGGAAGGCAGCGGCCTGGGCCTGTCAATCGCGAAAGACCTTGTACAGCTTCAGGGTGGAGAATTTAAACTGTATCTTGATGGAGATCTGTTTAAGGTGACGATTGAATTTAAAATGAAATAGTTGGCGTAATATAAATACAGCTTTACTGATAGAATATTTATCAGTAGAGCTGTATTTTTCTTATTACACCTGTATCCGGTCCGCCACTTCATTTCCAACCGCCAGCCGGCGATTATTGCTTCCGATGATCAGCCAGTCGCGGCATTTCTGAATAACCTGGATGGTGCTGCCTTCTTTGATGTCCATGTTTCTCATAGTTTCAAGGATTTCCGGAACACCGAACATCCATTTTATGGTGCAGGTATCGCCTGTGTTTGTCTGTGATAAAGCTTGCATAAAAATCCCTCCTTTGGGGAAAAATAGAAATAGTTAGTGTCAGATAATTTAAGAGCTACTTCTTGAATTTATAATACAACTCAGAATGTATGTTCGTCAATTGGAACATCAGGTAGTCAATTCTGATGTTGGATAGCATATACTGACGATAGATAGTGTGTACTAAATATGCAGAATTATGCATATTTATTGCGATTATCCATAAAGAGTTTATTGTCCTGGAAAATTGGGGCGAGATTGTTTCGGAAAGAGGGGATTACGAGGATTTGCTGCCGAAATTCGCAGTTTACAAATATGGGTAAATATGCTACTATTTCTAAAGAAGCGGAAACATGAATTTCCGCAGAATATAAGCAAACTCAACGAACAAGAGAGTACATTTGCTAGCCACATTACAGAGAATTCCCCGATGGAAGAATTGCTATTCTATGAGTAGAAGAGTAGTGCAGAATGAAAAAGAATCATTCGATTCCTGTGGCTGAGAGGGAAGTGCAGGTGCAGATGGAAGATGGCTTGGGAGAGGTGCAGTCGAGATGAGCATCGATGTCAATGAGGCAATCATGTGATATGTTGGAAATGATAGTTCGGCAATTATTCAGACTGCAACAGGACCGCCTGTTATAGCGGAAGGGTATCATGACAGCGACAGATCATCATAGAAATGATTGGAATGTCAGACTGGAATCGCACCCGATGAGGTTTCTGACCGCGAGGCAGGAACGAACAGAAGTGGTAACACGGGCAGGACTCGTCTTCTCTATATAAAATAGAGAGGGCGTTTTTTTATACCCTGGGTTTCAAAGGTTAAAATGCTGTTCGTGCTTGCACGATAATCCGTAGGGTATTACTATAAAATATATGAACGAGGAGGAAATAAAATGGATAAGCAGAAATACTATATCACAACCGCGATTGCCTATACATCCGGTAAACCGCATATCGGCAATACCTATGAGGTCGTATTGGCAGATGCGATCGCACGTTACAAGAGACAGGAAGGATACGATGTATTTTTCCAGACAGGAACTGACGAGCATGGTCAGAAGATCGAGCTCAAAGCAGAAGAAGCAGGAATCACACCAAAGGAATTCGTAGATAACGTATCCGGTGAGATCAAGAGAATCTGGGATCTGATGAATACATCTTATGACAAATTCATCCGTACCACAGATGCTGACCACGAAAAACAGGTTCAGAAGATCTTTAAGAAAATGTATGCAAAAGGAGATATCTATAAGGGACATTACGAAGGAATGTACTGTACGCCTTGTGAATCTTTCTTTACAGAATCACAGCTTGTAGACGGTAAATGTCCGGACTGTGGACGTCCATGCGTTCCTGCAAAAGAAGAAGCATACTTCTTCAAAATGAGCAAATATGCAGACCGTCTGATCGATTACATTAATACACATCCGGATTTCATCCAGCCAGAATCACGTAAAAACGAGATGATGAACAACTTCCTTCTTCCGGGACTTCAGGATCTCTGCGTATCCAGAACTTCCTTCAAATGGGGTATTCCGGTAGACTTCGATCCAAAACACGTTGTTTATGTATGGCTGGATGCTCTGACAAACTATATCACAGGAATCGGATATGACTGCGACGGCGAAAGTTCCGAACAGTTCAACAAACTGTGGCCGGCAGATCTGCATCTGATCGGTAAAGACATCATCCGTTTCCATACTATTTACTGGCCTATCTTCCTGATGTCACTTGACCTGCCGCTTCCGAAACAGGTATTTGGACATCCGTGGCTTCTCCAGGGTGATGGAAAGATGAGTAAATCCAAAGGAAACGTAATCTATGCAGATGAGCTCGTAGATTTCTTTGGTGTAGATGCTGTCCGTTATTTCGTACTTCATGAAATGCCGTTCGAAAATGATGGTGTCATCACATGGGAACTGATGGTAGAAAGACTGAATTCCGAGCTTGCAAACACTCTCGGAAACCTTGTAAACCGTACCATCTCCATGTCAAATAAATACTTTGGCGGCGTGGTAGAAAACAAAGGTGTCGTTGAACCGGTTGATGAAGACCTCAAAGCATTTGCACTGGCTGTTCCGGGCAAAGTTGCTGAGAAGATGGACAAACTGCGTGTTGCAGATGCAATGACAGAAGTATTTACGCTGTTTAAACGTCTGAACAAATATATCGACGAGACAATGCCGTGGGCACTTGCAAAAGACGAAGCAAAGAAAGAACGTCTTGCAACTGTTCTTTATAATCTGGTTGAGGGAATCACAATGGGAGCAACTCTTCTGGAATCATTCATGCCAGAGACAACAGAACGCATCCTTGCTCAGTTAAATGCGCAGAAACGTACACTTGAAGACCTCAAGACTTTTGGCCTGTATCCGTCAGGAAACAAAGTAACCGAAAAACCGGAGATTCTGTTTGCACGTCTTGACCTTAAAGAAGTACTTGCAAAAGTAGAAGAACTTCATCCGAAGAAAGAGGAACCGGTTGAGGAGAAAAAAGAAGAAAACGTGATCGACATTGAAGCAAAACCGGAGATCACATTTGATGATTTTGGTAAACTTCAGTTCCAGGTTGGCGAGATCATTGCCTGTGAGGAAGTCAAAAAATCCCGCAAACTTCTCTGTTCTCAGGTGAAGATCGGAAGCCAGGTACGCCAGATCGTATCCGGAATCAAAGCTCATTACAGCGCGGAAGAAATGGTAGGAAAGAAAGTTATGGTCGTTACAAACCTGAAACCGGCCAAACTTGCAGGAATTCTCAGTGAGGGAATGATTCTCTGTGCAGAAGATGCAGATGGAAAGCTGTCTCTGATGGTACCGGAAAAAGAAATGCCGGCAGGCGCAGAAATCTGCTAAATATAAGATAGCATTTGAATAGTTCGTGTAAATAAAATTATAGTAACTGAAAGTCTGATCCCCTGTGTATCGTGAAAGCGAACACGGGGGATTTGTTTTTGTATTATACTTGCGAAGCAATATGGTTTATGGGTATACTGTAGATAATTAATATTGCAGATAACAGTCAGACGTAAGATCAGACATGCGACCAAAATAATCTGCGTAAGATTTCAGGGAGGAAAAAGCCATGGAAAATGGACTTACACATTTTGATAAAGAAGGAAATGCAGTGATGGTGGATGTTTCCGGAAAGAATGTTACTTATCGGACTGCACTGGCAACCGGATATATTGCGGTAGGTCCGGAAATCATGGCATGCGTTACGGAGGGAAATGTCAAAAAAGGCGATGTCCTTGGCGTGGCGAGGGTGGCTGGAATCATGGGCGTGAAAAAAACATCTGAACTGATTCCCATGTGTCATCCGCTTCCGATTCAGAAATGTGCGATCGATTATGAACTGGATCAGGAAAAGAACCGGATCCATGTTTTCTGTACAGTAAAGACAGAAGGTAAAACAGGTGTGGAGATGGAAGCACTGACTGGTGTGCAGGTGACGCTTCTGACAATTTATGATATGTGCAAAGCAATTGACAAGCATATGGTGATGTCAGAAATCCATCTGATAGAAAAAACAGGAGGCAAAAGCGGAGATTTTCGTTTTGAAGAAAAAAATGATTGATCGTTGTGGAAGAAAGATAGATTATCTGAGAATTTCTGTGACAGACCGCTGTAATCTTCGCTGTATCTACTGCATGCCTGAAGATGGTATCCGATTAACTGAACGTGAAAAAATATTGCAGGAGCCGGAAATCCTTCGCATATGCAGAGTAATGTCAGAACTTGGAATCACAAAAATTAAGATTACCGGAGGGGAACCATTAGTGCGTTCGCGGATTCCGGAACTGATTTACCAGATAAAGGAAATCTCAGGGATTGAGAAGGTCACACTGACGACAAATGGAATCCTTCTGAAAGGACAGATGAAGGCACTCGCAGAATCCGGGCTGGACAGTCTGAACATCAGCCTTGATACTCTGGACAGAGAATGTTTCTGCAAAATTACCCGAAGGGATCTTTTGGATGGAACACTCGATGGAATCAAAGAGGCAATGAAATATCCGGAAGTACAGTTAAAGATCAATTGTGTTCCACTGGGATTGGAAGAACAGGATCTTTGTGGGATAGCAGAGTTTGCACGTAAAAATCCGGTTCATGTACGTTTTATTGAAATGATGCCGATTGGATATGGAAGTTCTTTTGCAGGAATGCCACAGGAAAAGATTATGAATTTGGTGGAACAGAAATTTGGAAAAATGATTCCATATAATGGAAAACCTCTTGGAAATGGGCCATGTACGTATTATACTGTTGATGGATTTGAGGGAAAAATTGGGTTTATCAGCGCAATCAGCCATAAATTCTGCAACCAGTGTAATCGTATACGGCTTACGTCACAGGGATATCTGAAAACCTGTCTGCAATATACGGCGGGACGTGATCTGCGTGCCGTTCTCAGAAACGGAGGAACAGATGAGGAGCTGAAGGACAGGATCAGAGCCGCACTGACAGAAAAACCGGATGGCCATCATTTCAGAGAAAAAGCAAAAGAAGACGATACAGAGAGTTTGTGCATGTCACAGATAGGAGGATAATATGAAACGCGCAGCAATTATAACAGCAAGTGATTCCGGATACAGGGGAGAACGGGAAGATTTAAGCGGGCCCGCGATCAGGGAGATTCTGGAAAGAGAAGGATATGAAGTGATTTCCATGGATATCCTTCCGGATGATCAGGTAATGCTTGCAGGTAAATTGCAGGAAATAGCAGATTCAGAAAAAGCAGAATTGATTTTGACGACAGGTGGAACTGGTTTTTCTGAGAGAGATGTAACGCCGGAAGCAACAGAGGAAGTCATTGAACGTAAGGTTCCGGGAATTCCGGAAGCGATTCGTGCTTATAGTATGACGATCACAAAGCGTGCAATGTTGAGCCGTGCAACAGCAGGAATTCGAGGAAAGACACTGATCATCAATCTGCCGGGAAGTCCAAAGGCAGTGCGGGAAAGTCTGGAATATATCATTGATGCACTGGGACATGGAATAGAGATCCTTACGGGCGAAGCCGGTAATTGTGCACGAAAATAATAATATAGAAAAATACAGATGACCAGTCCAGGACTGGTCAATTGTAATATAGGAGAATTTGATTATGGGTAAAGTGATCGCAGTCTGTATCAGTGAAAAAAAGGGTACGCAGAAACATCCGGTAGAGGAAGCAGAATTTGTAGAGGACTGGGGAATTAAAAATGATGCACATGCAGGCAAATGGCATCGACAGGTCAGCCTTCTGTCTTATGACAAAATAGAAGCTTTTCGTGCGAGAGGTGCCGAAGTAGAGGATGGAGCGTTTGGAGAAAATCTTGTAGTGCAGGGGTTTGATTTTTCATCACTTCCGGTTGGAACCAGATTTCGTTGTGGAGAAGTTGTTCTGGAAATGACGCAGATTGGTAAGGAATGCCATCATGGATGTGCAATCTTTCAGAAGATGGGGGATTGTATTATGCCGCGAGAGGGTGTTTTTACAAGAGTTCTGCATGGAGGAAGCATCCGTGCGGGAATGGAGTTTGAACAGATTGACGGAGTAAACAGAGATGAGAGTTTATGATTGAGGAGCGGAAAGACGGATGGAAACACATATGATTTTTGAGACACATGCACATTATGATGATGAGGCTTTTGAACAGGACAGAGAGGCATTATTGAATTCTATGGAAGCACATGGAATTGGACATATTGTAAATGCATGTGCATCGATCGAGAGTCTGAAAGCGACAGAGGAACTGATGGAAAAATATCCCTTTGTCTATGGCGCCTTTGGAATTCACCCGGATGATGCAGAAAAGATGACAGAGGATACATTGAATGAGATCCGTCGTCTGTGCCATCTGCCAAAGGCAGTTGCGATCGGAGAGATTGGATTGGATTATTACTGGCATAAAGAAGAACGGGAACATGAGATTCAGAAGAAGATGTTTCGCGCACAGATGGAGATTGCCAGGGAGGAAAAAATGCCGTTTATGATCCACAGCAGGGATGCAGCCAGGGATACGCTGGAGCTGGTGAAGGAATGCATGAAAGAGGGAATGCATGGAGGGATTATCCATTGTTTTTCTTATGGAAAGGAAATGGCAAGGGAATACCTGAATATGGGACTTTATCTTGGAATTGGCGGAGTTGTAACGTTTAAGAATGCGAAGAAGCTGAAGGAAGTGGTGGAGTATGCACCGCTTGAGCAGCTTGTGTTGGAGACGGACAGTCCGTACTTAAGTCCGGAGCCGAATCGTGGTAAAAGAAACAGTTCGCTGAATCTTCCGTATGTGGCAGCGATGATCGCGGAGCTGAAAGGAATCAGCGGCGAAGAAGTGATCGCTGTGACAGAGGAGAATGCAAAGCGGCTTTTGTTCCGGAAGTGAGAAAGAACTAAAAAATATAATTAAAACTCCTGCTATGTATTCAGCAATAGACAATTCAGAAATTCAGAAGTACTAGCAAGAAAAAATATTATTAAAAGCGTATCAAAAAATGATGAACTCGCTACGCTCAGACAGCATCATTTTTTGATACAACATAATATTTTGTCTTTAAGTACTTCTACAAATTTCTTCAGGCGTCTATTTGCCCGAATACATAGCAGGAGTTTTATTTTACAACATTGTAATTTTTTCTCAGCTTCCGAAACAGGTGGTGAGCCTGGAACGGAAGAAAGTAGGTGTTAGTATTCAGAGTCGTCTGAATAGTCGGAGTCATCACTGTAATCAGACTCGTCGGAGTAGTCGGATTCATCAGAGTTGTCCGATGAGTCGCTGTAATCGTAGTCGTCAGACGAGTCGGAACTATCATCAGAACTGTCTGAGGAGTCATCAGAGCTGTCGGAGTTATCGGCAGCGGTATCATCCTGGGCGTTGGCTGCACTTACAGACCAGGTATCGTCTACGTATTCTCCATTAGAGTTGACCATATCACCATCGGAATTGAAGGTAACATCGAGGAGATCGGTGTTGGAGGATGGTTTTACGGTCAGGGACATGATTTCTTTAAAACGGTTCTGAAGATTGGCGAGTGTAAAGGAGTCATCTCCAAGGACTGTTCGTAGTTCATGCTGTGAAGCAAGTTCTTCGGTGTAATCGGACAGCATGTACGGACTGAATACGCTAGCGTCTTTGTTGTAATGCATTACCATTGGCTTGATCTGCGGATCAATGATCTCGATAGAAGTCTGTCCGTCTTTGACTGTTTTCTGGATAGTGAAGCAGCCCATTCCTTCGAGAAGTGCATCAAAGGACTCCTGAGTGGATACGAAGTTTCCGAGTGAATAGAAGATCAGCATACTGTGGCCTTCTTTATCAGACATAGTTCCGTATGGCTGAAGGGTATGCGGATGACCGCCGATCACAACGTCAACACCCTGCTGCATAAGGAAGGTTGCCCATTCTTTTTCGTATTCAGTAGGCATTGGTTCCATTTCTTTGCCCCAGTGAGCGACAAAGATCAATACATCGCTGTTTTCTTTGGCTTTCTGGATCATGGAAGCTACTTTGTCTTTTTCAAAGATGTCGATCATGTATTCTTTGCCTTCGCCGGCACCGGAATTGTTGGTACCATATGTATAATCAAGGAAAGAAATCTTAATACCGTTTACCTCCAGCACTTTGACGGAATTTGCATCTTCTTCTGTCTCATGGATTCCGAGAACCGGTACATCCGGATGGCTGGTTTTCCAGTAATTCAGTGTCTGTGCCATATAGTCATATCCGTAGTCATCGATATGATTGGTTGCAGACTCGATTACATCGAATCCTGCATTGATCAGTGCATCACCAACTTCCGTCGGAGTTGCAAAGGATGGATAACCACTGACAGCATCATGGTCTGTTGTAAAGACGGTTTCCTGGTCTACCATGGCAATATCGGCAGCCTGGATCTCATCTTTGACATTTTCGTAAATTTTGTCATAGTTCCATGTACCAGAGTCGGATTTGCCGGATTCAATCAGTGAATCATGAAAGAGATTGTCACCGACTGCGACAACAGTTGCAGTGGAAATTTCCGGAGCTTTGGCAGCTGCCTCGGCTTTTTCCTTTTGCTTGTCTGCTTCTTTTGCAGCCTGGTCTGCAGGTTTCTGGATCAGTTGATAATCAAGCTGGTGAAAAACAAGAACCAGAAGGAGCATGACTACAATGGAACAGATCAGGCCAATGCGGGAATTGATCTGTTCTTTCAGGTTTAAGGGGATGTTTTTGTTTTTTTTCATAATAAATTCCTTTGTGTATTTTGTGAGACCTAAAAAAGTCTGTTTATGTTCAATTCACCATTATAGCAAATAGATTACTTTAAAGAAAGAATTAAGTTAAAAAAATAAGTGTAAAAATACTTTGTGCTTCAAATAAAGATACGCTATAATAAAAAATAACGAATACAGAGAGACTGCGCCCAGGGGTCAGGAAGCGGAGGAGAGACGCATGAATTCATATGAAACAGTGAATAATATTCTGGTGAGGTTGTTTAAAGATATTCTTGATATTGAAGAACGAGCACTGATCACATCAGAATATAAAGATATATCAGTAAATGATATGCATATTATGGAAGCGATCGGTATACAGGAATCCAAGAATATGTCTACAGTGGCCAAAACAATGTCTGTTACGGTGGGAACACTGACGATTGCAATCAACCATCTTGTGAAAAAAGGCTATGTAGAACGAACCAGAAGTGAAGAGGACAGGAGAGTTGTCCTGGTTTCTCTTTCAGAAAAAGGAGAAAAAGCTTATCTTCATCATAAAATCTTTCATGAGAAGATGGTCATGGCAGTGCTTGACAGCCTGAATCCGCAGGAAACCAAGGATTTAACGAAAGCATTGCTGAAACTGCAGAGATTTTTTGATGATTATGGAAAAGAGTAGGAGGTGCAAATAGCTGCACCTCCTTTTTGTATCTGAATTTACAGCGGCAGAATGGCCGTTTTCTTTGACTGTCAGTTTTTGGAGATGTTTCTGCATGTATTTTTGCAGTACTGGAAACTGGACAGGACCGATTTCAAGAAGATATTGGTGAAAAGCTTTTGGATTAAAGTTGTTGCCGAGTACAGTTTGCCATTCTGTCTTCAGATCAAGAAAACAGAGGTATCCCCAGCAGTATTTCAGATAATTGGCGGGCGTTTCCACGATATACTGGTAGATCTCAGATATTGCATTTGTATTTGTGATTCCAAAAAGTTTCAGCAATCTGGCGGCTTCGTCCTGACTCCAGCCATAATAATGGATGCCGATGTCCAGAAGGGAATAGATGCACAGATTAATACTGCGGTTCAGCCAGGTAAGACAGACATAGTCAGAGCCATCATTATCATCCAGATAATTGGAAGCATACTGATATCCATAAGATTCTATATAAGTTGCCCAGCCTTCGATGTAGCCGCTGGAGGTGATCAGATAGCGGATATCAGAAGGTTCTGTGTTTCCAAAGAAGATAGTCTGATACAGATGTCCTGGAAATCCCTCATGAGACAAAGTTGTAAAAAGTTCCAGGTTACTGCGCTGGTCTGAAGGATTAATATAGATGATATTGGGTGTTCGGGTGTCAAGCGGAGGAGTCAGATAGAAAGCCGGACTCAGGTATTCCTGCATGGATCTATGTACATAGCGTACGGTGTAGTCTGTCTCTGGCAGAGCCGGAAAATCTTTACCAGTTTTTTGGCAGAGAGCAGTAAGAATGTCCTGTGGTTCCATTTCGGGAAGGTCGAAATGGCTGTTCAATTTGCGAAGCAGAGAAGGATTTTGCTTCAGAATTTTCTGTGCATTGTTCATATCAGCTGCAATCTGCCCGGCAAGTCGTTTCTGCATTTCTCTGACTGGTGTATAGGAGCCGGTCTGGCTCTTTATCAGATATTCATAATATTTTTTTCCTCCATTTAAGTGTGCAAGTCCCTGACTTGGGCGGCCGGTGCCACGGAGGGACTGCAGACCAAGAATCAGATTCTGATAGGCAGGAATTACCTTGTTCAGAAGAATCTGTTTATGTTTTTGGATGAGAATATCCTGTTCTTTTTGAGGAAGTTTTCCGAAAGATTTCAATTTTTCGGCGAAAATATCCAGCATATAATTGGAATCGGGCTCCTTGATAAAGCTACGGCATTGGTCCAGAACACGGTCCAGTGTTGTATCACTCATAAAATATCCCTGCTGTGATTTTTCCTGTTCAAAAGCAAGAATGCTTTCAAAATATGGTTCTACAGAGACAAGAAGGTTCAGATAGTCTGCGATATCCTGCTTCTGATAGAAGGCATATTCGGCGAGCAGGACGGGAAGTTGTGCCTGAATTCCAAGACTGGGACTTAAAGGTTCATAAAGGATGGAATAGTCCTGATAGTCAGCCTGTGTTTTGTAATACAGAAGAAGCATGTCGAGTGTGGGCCGGTTGGATTCAGAAAGACCGGAGGCTTTGAATGTCTGAAGTTTTTTGAGCGTTTGGGATGTAAAATCTTCTGCTTCAGAGGAGGTATTGGAAAGGGAGGCAGAAGATGTGTCTGTTAATTGTGAAGAAGGCAGAGAAATTGTACCAAGTGTAGCTTTGGGGCGTTGTATCCCTTTCTTTTCCGGATAAGCCAGTGAATAATGAAGGTTCAGCATATTGCCGGAAACTTCTTTTTGAAAAAGTTCTTCTGTAAATTGCTCAAAACGACTGTCTGCGGAGAGCAGGTGTGTGTTTGCCCAGCCAAGGACAGTTCCAAGCAGAAAAACGAGACACAACGTGCCTGCAATCAGAATACGGGATGTTGGTCTGTGGAAAGATAACTTCATAAAGACCTCGAAGGAGTGCTTTTTACTATCTTATTGGAAAAAAAACGATTGTATGCTAAACTGATAGGCAGCAGCTGTGAGTGAACAGCAACGTAGAAAGTGAGGCGAAAGCTGATGGAAAATAATATATATGATCTGGCAATTCTTGGTGCAGGGCCGGCAGGAATCTGTGCTGCAATCTATGCCACAAGAGCAAAGTTAAATACAATCTGGCTGGACAGAAAATTTGTGCAGGGCGGACAGATCGTGGACACATATGAAGTAGACAATTATCCGGGACTTCCTGGAATCACCGGACTGGATCTGGGTGAGGCGATGGCAGGCCATGCGGAAAAACTTGGACTGAAACCAAAGAGAGAGCCAGTTCTTTCTGTTACAGACGAGGGAGAGATCAAGGTGATCCGGACCAAAAAGAATGAATATCATGCAAGGGCGGTAATCATAGCCTGTGGAGCGACACACCGTCATCTTGGAATTCCCGGAGAGGAAGAACTGGGTGGTATGGGAGTTTCCTATTGTGCAACCTGTGATGCGGCCTTTTTCCAGGAAGGGACAGTTGCAGTAGTAGGAGGCGGAAATGTGGCTGTGGAAGATGCAATTCTTCTTTCCCGGACTTGCAAGAAAGTTTATCTGGTACACAGACGTGATGAACTTCGTGCGGAAAAAATTCTTCAGGACAGCTTATTTGCCTGCCATAATGTTGAACTGGTGTGGGACAGTGTACCGGTATCTGTGGAAGGTGAGGACAAAGTGACGGCACTGAAAGTACGAAATGTAAAAACGGATGAGGAAAAGGAAATTTCGGTGGATGGAGTGTTTATTGCAGTAGGAATCGTGCCGGGAAGTGGAAAGTTCAAAGATCTTGTGAAGATGGATGAAAGCGGCTATATCATTGCTGGAGAAGATGGCGTGACAAGTACACCGGGCATCTTTGCCGCCGGCGATATCCGAACCAAGAATCTGCGTCAGGTAGTAACTGCAGTGGCAGATGGAGCCAATGCAGTGGCATCTGTTCAGCGCTATTTGATGGAGTATTAAAGCGTAAATAAAGAAAAATTTGACAAATCTATTACAATTGTGTTAAGATACATAACTGTTGCGCGTAAATTATGTATTTAACAAACGCAAAGGAGTAATAGATGAAGAAAAAAATAACAGCAATGTTATTGGCAATATGTTGTATCAGCAGTACATGGACCGTTTATGCAGATGATTTTTCCAGTGGTTCATCGGAGGTTGAGATTGAGATCACAGAAGATGAGGATGCGGATGTGGACGATGTTGAGATCACAGAAGACGCAGATGCAAATGATGAAATGTTTTCTGACGGGACAGAAAGCAGTACTTCCGGTGGGGATATCAGTGCAATGGCTAATCAGATTGTAGCGCGGGCAGAGATACAGGCACAGGAATATCAGCAGCTGAAAAAAGAAGCAAAGAAATATGCAGATGCACAGGAAGTGGCAAGACGTGCGCAGGAGATCAAAGAAGAAACTGCCCGTATTCGTAAGCAGGCATTAAAGGAGGCTGCACGAAGAAAAGAAGAAAAGCGTGTGGCGAATCGCCAGGCAGTCGCGGATTTTGCAGTACAGTTTGTTGGCAATCCATATGTATGGGGCGGAACAAGCCTCACGAACGGTGCAGACTGCTCTGGATTCGTGATGTCTGTATTTGCAAACTTTGGCTATGAGCTACCGCGAGTGGCAGCAGCTCAGTACAGTGCATCCCAGAAGAGAGATCTGAGCCAGATGGAAGTCGGAGATCTTGTCTTTTATGGCAGTGGAATTTCTCATGTAGCCCTGTATATTGGAGATGGCAAAGTCGTACATGCGCTGAACTCCAATAAAGGGATTGTAATCACAGATTATAATTACGATACACCGGTTGGTGTTGGAAGTTATATGGAATAAAATCAAAGAGTTATAGTTCTGTTTAAATGCACAGGCTATAACTCTTTTGTGTTAAATTAAGAATTAACTTTTTTGTTAAGACTCAGTTCTTTTATAGAATTTTTGAAGAAAATACGGATGCTGTCTTTGACTATTTTGCGATCATCCTGTAACATTGCGGTTAATATTTTACAGCGATAATATACAGCACTTACTCTGGATGAGTTGAGAGAAAGAATATTCAGAGATGCTTCCATTCGTAATGTAATAACGGTTTGCATCAGCTTGCATAAAATATTATTTCCACAGAAATTACCAATATTCAGATCAATATCCGCTAGGGTTGCTTCCATTTCCTGGGCACTAATAGTTTCGGTATTAATATTCAAAAGAGTATCTCTGGCCTGAGTGATATAAGCCCGGGCTTCGTCGGTCATATGATCAAAACATTCTAAATACACTTCTGTTTCTACCAGTTTTCTGACAGCATATATATTTCCATATTCGTGAAGATTTTGGTGGTACATCCACAATACTGTATTTGCAGGAATTGCCTTCTGAGAATCAGCAACATAACTTCCACCACCAGGACGAATATCAATCATACCGATTAAGGAAAGAGATCTTATTGCTTCACGGACACAGCTTCGAGTAACCTGATACTTTTCTGCAAGCTCTCTTTCGGTGAGGAGTTTATCACCGGATTTTAATTCGCCGGAGAGAATAGTTTCTGCAATTTCCTGAATTACTATTTCTGTCGAAGTGAGTTTTTTTTCATTGTTTGATGTCATGGTAAATTGTCTCTTTTCTGAATTGCGAATATTATTAAATCTACCATACATTGTAACATCAAAGAGAAGTGACATCAAATAATTTTTGTTTCAGGATTTGGTCTAATCTTTGTCTGGATTCCAGTGTTAACGGAAGTAACGGGCGGCGGACTTCACCGGCCTGGATTCCATAACAGGAAGTCAGAATGTATTTAATTGCTGCCGGTAATCCGACCTCAAGTAAAACATTTAAAACAGAAGTGGTATCCTGAACCATTCTGTATACTTTTGAGGACTGAGGGCTGTTGTACACTTCGATAATTTTTTTGTACTGTGGAAGCATGAAATTAAATGTGCTGCCAATAAAACCATTGCAATGATATCCCATCATAGGAATGACGCGGCTTTCAAATCCACCGAAAATTGTAATATCAGGATTCAGGGATTTGATTTTATTGACTCTGTATGACTGAAGGTTGGTATGCTTGATTGCAGAGATTACACCGGATTTTAGAAGACTCTGGATATCCGGGTCATCTGTATTAAGATCAATATGTGTACTGGAAGGAATGTCGTAATACAGTACAGAATCATTGATCGCTGATGCAAGGTCATAGTAATAGTGGGCAACTTCCGTTCTGGACAGACTGAAATAGAAAGGAGGTGTTGAAGCGATATGTTTAATGCCGGCAGATTTTGCAGCACGTGCCATTTCAATTGCTTCATCAGTAGAAAGAGCCCCTACATGTGCATAAATATCTAATGGACGTTCAACCGAACGCACAAATCTGGCAGCTTCTTCGAACATATGGATACGTTCACTGTCTTTTAAGAGAAAACATTCGCCGACACTTCCGCCAATGAAAATTCCATCTGCACCTTCCTGTACCAGTTTGTTCCATAATTTGTTCATTTCAGAATCGTTTATCTGGTTATTGCCGTCAAAAATGGATAAAGAAGCGGCAATCAATTTCGTTTTTTCCATTAATTTTTAATTCCCCTTTCTTTTTATACATATTGGTAGAACCAATTCTGAAGTGAGAAATATAAAAATGTCTGGTACTACCAAAATGTTATTATTTTTTTGATTATAATATAAAGCAAACACACTGTTCAATGGTAAAAATACACAATAAAACGAAGAAAAATAAGTGAAAATGTGCATATTGACAATAAAAGATAAATTATGTATATTGAAATTGGTACTACCAAACAAGAAAAAATACAAAAATAAACAAAAACTATTAAAATTGGTACAACCAAACGGAAAATATTGGTACTATCATGTGCATTACAATGGAAGGACGAAATGATATATGAAAAAAATGAAAGGGATTACATGGGCACACAGCCGTGGATTTACATCCATTGTGGCAGTGTCTCAGAGGTATTCGGAATTACATCCGGAAGTAGAAATTGTCTGGGAAAAAAGATCTTTACAGAAATTTGCAGATGCACCAGTTGAAAAACTGGCGGAAGCATATGATCTTCTGATCATTGATCATCCGTGGGCCGGATTTGCCGCAAAACATAAAATTTTATTACCTCTTCAGAAATATCTTAGTGAAGATTATCTGAAAGACCAGGAGATGAATTCTGTAGGAGCCTCGCATATCAGTTACAATTTTGATGGCTATCAGAGTGCGCTGGCAATAGACGCGGCAACTCCGATCGCAGTATACAGACCGGATTATTTTAAGGATAAGAAAGTTCCGGAAACATTTGAAGAAGTTCTTGAACTTGCAAAGCAGGGTGTTGTTGCATATGCGGGGATTCCGATTAATCTTCTGATGGACTTCTATATGTTTGCTGATAATATGGCAGATAAATTTTTTACAGGCGATGGCATGATTGATGAGGAAAGCGGATGTCAGATTCTGGAAAAGATGAGAGAACTTGCCTCTTATTGTACAAAAGATATGTTTGGATGGGACCCGATTTCTGTTCATGAAGTAATGGCGTCAGATAACAGAATTTACTATTGCCCGTTTACCTATGGTTATACCAATTATTCCAGACGGGGTTACGCAAAGTACCTTCTTAAAGTGGGAGACGTTGTAAGCCTTAATGGAATACCACTTCATACGGTGCTTGGAGGAACCGGTCTTGCTGTTTCATCCAGAACAGAATATCTGAATGAGGCGGTGGATTTTGCAGCATATGTGGCATCACCGGAGATTCAGAAAACATTGTTTTTTGATAATGGAGGACAGCCGGGACATCGGGCTGCATGGGTAGATGAAGAAAACAACCGAAGATGTATGGATTTCTTTAAAGATACACTTTATACATTAGATCATTCTTACTTGCGTCCGCGATACAGTGGATATCTTGATTTTCAGGATCATGCAGGTGATTTCATAAGAGATTATGTGATGAATGGTGGAAATCCAAAAGAAACAATCTGCAAGATGAATAAGCTTTACCTCAGATCAAAGGAGGAGAAAAGTTGAAATTATTAGATGGAATTCTTGTACTTGATTTCAGCCAGTATCTGGCAGGACCATCATGTGCTATGCGTCTGGCAGATATGGGAGCAAGAGTAATTAAAGTGGAAAGACCGGGAACCGGTGACAGTGGAAGAAAGATGACACTTGAAAATCTGACCATTGGTAAAGACAGTATGAACTTTCTGGCAATCAACCGTGGCAAAGAAAGTTTCTGCGCCAACATGAAAGATCCGGAAGATCTGAAAATTCTGAAAGCACTTATTAAAAAAGCGGATGTTATGATTGAGAATTTCAGACCTGGTGTCATGAAGAAAAATGGCTTGGATTACGAAAGTATAAGTCAGTGGAACCCGGAAATTGTTTATGCAACGGTAACCGGATATGGAAAGGAAGGCCCATGGAAATCAAAACCGGGGCAGGATCTTCTGATTCAATCAATGTCCGGACTTGCATGGCTGAATGGAAACGGCGGAGAGCCGCCGGCACCGTTCGGATTATCTGTTGTAGATTCTTATGCGGGAGTTCACATGGCAGAAGGAATTCTTGCAGCACTGGTAAGAAGAGCAAAAACAAGACGGGGTGGAATCGTAGAAGTAACACTTATGGAATCTGCATTGGATATGCAGTTTGAAGGAATCAGTACATATCTCAGTAACGGTCATCATCTTCCGGTTCGTGCTTCTTATAATAATGGGCATCCGCTTTTGGGAGCACCATATGGAATTTATGAGACAGAAGATGGCTATATTGCATTGGCAATGGGTTCTTTGGAACAGCTTGGAAGACTTCTGGAAATAGAAAGATTGTCTGAATTTGATTTAGATAAGGATGCATTTGCAAAAAGAGATGAAATTAAAAAAATTATTGCAGAAAAACTGAAAACCGGAACAACTGCATATTGGCTTGAAATTCTTGGAAAAGAAGATTACTGGTGTTCAGATGTTTATACATGGGAAAGAATGCTCAAATCAGATGGATTTAAAGCCCTTGATTTCCTTCAGACTTTTGATTTTCCGAATAATGAATCAATGACAACTACCAGATGTCCGATCTCGGTCAATGGTGAAAAAATGGGAAGTACTCTGAGAGGCCCTCTTCTTGGAGAACATACAGAGAAAATTATAAGAGAATTGAAACTCAGAGAGGAGGCGGCAGATTGAAACCATTAGAAGGAATTACTGTACTTGATTTCAGCCAGTTTTTGTCGGGGCCGTCAGGAACTCTCCGTTTGGCAGATCTTGGTGCTGATGTAATTAAGATTGAACGCCCGGGAGGAGATATTGCCAGAACAATGTATGTTTCGGATTGCAGGATTGGAAATGACAGTACTTTATTTCATGCAATTAACAGAAATAAATCGGGGATTTCTATAGATCTTAAGCAGCCGGATAACCTGAAAAAAATAAAAAAGCTAGTTCAGGAAGCAGATGTTGCAGTTTTCAATTTTCGACCTGGAGTAGCCGAAAGACTTGGCCTTTCTTATGAAGCGCTAAAAGAGTGGAATCCGAATATTATATATGGAAAGATTACTGGATATGGAGAAAAAGGTCCGTGGAAAGATAAACCAGGTCAGGATCTTCTGGCTCAGAGCCTTTCGGGAGTCACATGGTTGAATGGAAATGCAGAAGATGCACCTACTCCACTTGGACTGTCACTGGCAGATATGTTTGCAGGTCAGCATCTTGTTCAGGGAATTCTTGCAGCATTGGTCAATAGAGAAAAAATAGGTGAAGGGGTCTGCATCAGCGTAGATCTTATGGAGTCGATTCTGGATATCCAGTTTGAGATGTTCACTGCTTATTTGAATAATGGACGTAAAATGCCACAGAGAAGTCGGGTCAATAATGCGAATGCATATATTGGGGCGCCATATGGAATTTACGAGACAAAGGAAGGCTATCTGGCACTTGCCATGGGATCTGTCGTGGTTTTGGGACAGTTGCTTGGATGTGAGGCGCTTGAGAGTTACGAAGATCCGACAGAATGGGCAACCAGACGTGATGAGATAAAGGCAATTCTTAAAGATCATTTGAAGACGGAGACAGCAGATTACTGGCTGAAGATACTGGAGGCAAATGATATCTGGTGTGCAAAAGTTATGAATTGGAAAGAACTTTTTGCGACAGATGGTTTCAAGGCACTTGATATGATACAGACGATCAAAAAAGATGGAAAACCAATGTTTGAAACGACACGATGTCCGATTACAATTGACGGAGAAAAATATTTCTGTGACAGACCAGCACCGGAAATTGGAGAGCATAATAAAATATTAATTTAAAAATAAAGAAGGGAGTGTCAGCAGAATGGAACAGAAAATTTATTATGAGGATTATGAGGTGGGTGCAGAAAGGGTAACGATTGGTAAGACAATTACAGAAGCAGATATTATAATCCATGCAGGTCAGGTAGGAGATTTCTTCCCACATCATATGGATGCGGAATGGTGTAAAACAACGGATTTCGGACAGAGAATCGCACATGGAACTCTTACATTTTCGGTAGGTGTGGGATTAACTGCAACAGTTATCAATCCGGTAGCTTTCTCATATGGATATGACCATCTGCGCTTTATAAAACCGGTGTTTATCGGAGATACCATTCATGCAAAAGTTACTGTTAAAGAGAAAAAAGATCATAAAAAGAGACCGGATATGGGTGTTGTAACAGAAACACTGGAAATTATCAATCAGAAGGGCGAAACAGTACTGGTAGCTGATCATTTGCTTATGTGTCATAAAAAGAATTCTTAAGGACCAAATAAATCGAAAGGAAAATATACGAAATACGTATAAGAAGAAAATATGAAAAAAAGAATGAGCGTTATTTTGAGTTTGATACTTACAGTAGGAATTATGAGTCAGGGTGCTGTTGTAGCAAATGCAGCAACAAAGACAGATGATGATACTTTGAACATTACACTTATTAACCAGGGATCCGGTCAGCCATATATCGCTGCTTATAAAAACTGCTTTGAAAAAGCAGAAGAAGATTTAAATATCAAGGTCAATCTTGTAGACGGTGGATGGGATGCAAACCAGCAGGCAAATGCAATTCAGAATGCCATTTCTTCAGGGGTTGATGGTATCGTAATTTCTCCGGTAGATCCAAGCGCAGTGTGTACATATGTAGATGAAGCACTCGAGGCAGGAATTGAAGTATGTGCGCTGACAACTCAGATTGGGACCGGTGATGCAGAAGATCCTGTATATCCGGAAACAGTAGGTCTGGTTGGACATATTGAAACAGAAGTTGGAAGAACAGCAATGGATATCGCAGCAGAAGCACTCGATAGAAAAGGAAAAATCGCAATTATCGAAGGAACACCTGGAATGTCTGATACAGAGGGAAGAAAGAAAGGCATCGATGAAGAAAACAAAGAATATCCGGATATAGAAGTTGTATCAAGAGTCTGCGGTGAATGGGTTGTAGATAAAGCGTATACTGCAATGCAGAATATTATTCAGTCCAATCCGGAAGTAGAGCTTGTTATCTGCCATTCCGATAATATGGCAGTTGGTGCGGCAAAAGCACTGGAAGATGCGGATATGACAGATAAAGTTAAAATCGTAGGTATCGGTGGATCAAAAGATGCTCTTGACCTTATTAAGAAGGGTGAGATTTATGGAACAATTATGTATGTTCCGGAAACTGAAGCGTATACAGCACTTGAAGCAACTGCAAAAGTGGTTCGTGGAGAAGCTGAAAGAGAAATATTTTATAATGTACAGGATTTACCACTGTTCGCAGAAACAGGGGATGTTTGTACACAGGAAAATGTAGATAAATTTACCGCAGAATGGTAAAGAACAGGTAAGGAGAGATTAGCGTGCCGTTATTGTTAATGAAAGAGGTCAGTAAGATATATCCTGGCACAATTGCCCTTGATAAGGCATCCATTAAACTGGAAAAAGGTCAGGTTTTGGGAATGCTTGGTTTAAATGGTGCGGGTAAATCAACGTTGATGAAAATTTTATCAGGAGATATCACAGCAGATGAAGGCGAGATTTTTATTGAAGACAGCCCCATTATTATAAAAAATCCAAAGGATGCAATTGAACAGGGGATTGCGACTGTATATCAGGAAAGCCAGCTTGTTGAGCAGATGACGGTATACGAAAATGTACTCCTGGGAAGAGAATGCCTGAAGCATGGTGGAGTGGATTTCTCCGCCATGCAGAAAATAGTTGAAGATGAAATAAAGAAATTCGGTTTTCAGATACCGGTAAAGGCAAAAGTATCCGAACTCAGTACCGCACAAAAAAGACTGGTAGAGATTGTAAAGGCACTGTCTACAAAAGCGAAAGTTTTGATTCTTGATGAACCGACAGCATCTCTGACAAAAGAAGAAGCCTTTCATCTCATGAATGATATCAAAAAGATAAAAGAACAGGGCGTCGGAATTATATTTGTTTCTCATCGTATGGATGAGGTGAAGTTTATTTGTGACTGTGCAACTGTACTCAGAAATGGTAAAGTGGTTGCAAAGCTTGAAAAAGATGAATTTACAGAAAAAAATATTATTATGCATCTAATTGGAGAGAAAGCGGATCAGAAAGAGAAAGAAAGTAAAGCGGGGAAAGGACTGGATAATGCAGAAGAACGAATTCGCAGAGATACGATTGCGCTGCATTTTAAGGGAAGTCTCAAAAATAAGCTGGATCATGTGGATTTTCATGTATGTCAGGGTGAAATCGTAGGCCTTGCAGGTACACTTGGTTCTGGAAGAAGTTCTCTTCTGAGAGCAATAGGTGGGGCTTTGGGTTACGCTGAGTATGAAGTCTTTGGCGAAAAAATTGTGGTTAATTCTGTAAGAGATGCGATTAAGCAAAAAGTAATTTATCTGCCGGAAGACAGAAAGGCAGAAGGACTTTTCCTGAAGTGGTCTATCAAGCAGAATATTTCACTTCCATATCTTTATTCAAAGACAAAATGTTTCATTTCATCCAACTGGGAGAAGGATGAAGGAAACAAATACATAGAAAAATTTCTTATAAAAGCAAATAACTGTGAACAGACGGGCAATGAATTGTCAGGAGGAAATCAGCAGAAAGTTCTTCTTGGTAAATGGGTCCGTGATGATGCAAAAATCTTGATGTTTGATGAACCCACGCATGGCGTTGATATTCATGCGAAACAGGAAATTTACGGTATTATACGTAATGCTGCCAGAAATGGAGCGGGAGTCATTGTTGTATCGTCAGAATTGGATGAGTTAATAGAATTATCAGATAGGATTATCATGATAAATAATGGTCAGATTGTAGGAGAAAAGACAGAAAAGCCATTTAATGATCAGGAAATTTTATCGGCGATTTCATAATGAGGCATGGAAAGGGTGAGAAAACATTGAAGAAATATTTGAATGCAGAAAAATTAAGAAGTCTGGGAATTTATATTATTCTCGTGTTGGTAGTTGTAGTTGTTGGTTCGCTGAATTCAGCGTTTTTATCAAAAAATAATATTCTTAATATCGGAAGCCAGGTTTCGATGAATGGTATTTTGTCAGTTGGCATGACAATTGTTATCATTTCCGGAGGATTCGACCTTTCGGTAGGATCTAATACGGCGATGTGTGGTGCGGTAGCATTGATTGTTTCAAATTCAACGGGTTCTGTGCTGCTTGGATTACTTGGCGCGCTGGTAGTCGGTCTGCTGTTTGGCACATGTAATGGTCTCATCGTAAAAAAAGTTGGTATTAATGCTCTGATTACAACACTGGCTACAAATATTGCAATGAAGGGAATTGCACTCATTTATACACATTCAGATTCCATAATGTCCACGAATGATACTTTCAAGGCAATTGGTAAACTGAAAGTGTTGGATATTCCTTTTAATCTTTTATTATTTGTTATTTGCGTTATAATTGGACAGATATTTATGAGCAGTACAAAGCCGGGAAGATACATTTATGCATTGGGTGGAAATGAAAGAGCTGCAAGACTTTCCGGAATTAAAACAGATTTATATGGAATTGTTGCATTTGCGATTTCCGGTTTCTGCTGTGCACTGGTAGGAATTATGATGACAACAAAACTCGGATCAGTGTCTGCAACATATGCTTCCGGCTATGAGATGGATGCAATTGCAGCAACGGTAATCGGTGGAACAAGCATTAACGGTGGCGAAGGAAGTGTAGGACGTACCGTTGCCGGTATCCTGCTTTTAGGTGTGCTGTCAAATGCATTTGACCTTATGGGAATTGGTATTGAATATCAGTATGTATTTAAAGGTGTGGTAATTCTGCTAGCTGTATCAGCGGATAAAATTTCAGATTTGACAAAGAGTAAAAAAATATCTTTTCAGAAATAATGAGGAGGTGTCAGAAGAATGAGTGAACAGATGATCAGACTGCCGGAAGGAATTGAAGTTATTGATGCACCATTTGGAGGATTTCCATTGTTACTATATTTGCTACGGGGAGAGAAAAACGTATTAGTAGATACAGGCATCTATTCTACACCTGAAGAGCATATATTTCCATGGCTTAATGAACATGGAATGACAGCCAAAGATATTGATCAGGCGATTATAACACATGGACATCATGACCATTTTGGAGGAAATTATAAGGTTTACAGTGCGAATCCGGATATTGAATTTATGGCTCACGAAATGGATTATGAGTGGATGGAGGACCATCAGAAACATTTTAATGAAATGTATCTGTCTTTTACGGATCAGTGGCATCCGGATGTGGCATATGAAAAAGCAGTTATTGATTTTAGCGGAAGCGATTCTCCGATTATGACGGTTATCAAAGGAGAGGAAAATGTCTTTGATATAGGAAATGGAATGACTGTCACAGTGTATCATACAGGTGCTCATTCACCGGGAGAAATCCTTCTTTACATAAAAGAAAAAGACTGCATAATTACAGGAGACTGTATTCAGGTCAGAGGTACCATGAATGAAAGTGGAGTTGGCACATTTCCGCTATTTATAAATGTAGAACAGTATATCAATGCATTAAATAAGATCAAAGAACTGAATTGTGCTTATGTATGTACGGCACATACTGGTATTTTGAATAGAGAAAAAGCGGATGAACTGATTCAGGAATCATTCAAATTTATGATTGAGCATCAGGAACGTATTATTGAAACGTTGAAGCAGGCTGAAAAACCAATGTCATTACATGAAATAGCAGAAGTTTTGCATGATAAATATTATCAGGTCTATGAGATAGCATATCAGATTCATGCAACGACACATGCTCAGTGTCAGTATTTAAAGGCAAAAGGAATACTCAGGAGAGTTCCGTCAGGTGGAAAATTGCTGTGGAGCATCAGATAAAATAGAAATAATTAAGAAGAGCTATAGTTTCTGTGATTTGCAGAACTGTGGCTCTTTTTTGGAAAATATGCATGTGATCTAAAAGGCAACGTTTTCTAAAAACAGCTCTGTTTCTGAAAAAACAATCTTAAAAAATAGAAAAATACGGATGTAAATATGCTGAAAATTAATGATATTTAAATGTTTTTAGACAAGGTTTTCGATTATTTAAATTGAAATCAATGTACGCTGCTGTTATATTTTGTAAAAATTAAAAAATTCGCGAGAAATAATGAAATTCCACTTGTAAAGACAATGGAAAAAGGGATTCAATTTCTGGATGAAAATTATAAATATGATAACTGGTTTCTGCAGATTGAAAATTTTGATCCACATGAGCCATTTTTCGTACCGGACGAATATCTGATAAAATATGCAGATAATGACGCGGAATTTCCATTTGACTGGCCGCCATACGCACCTGTGCAAGAAGACTGCGAGTTTGTTGGAAAAATAAGAAAAAAATATTTTGCACTTCTTCATTTTATTGATGATCAGCTGAATCTTTTTCTGGATAAAATGGATGAGTATGATTTGTGGCGAGACACGCTTCTTATTGTTAATACGGATCATGGATACTTATTGGGAGAGCATAAATGGTGGGCTAAAAATGTTATGCCGGTATATCAGGAAATTGCGAATATACCGATGTATGTGTGGAGTCCGACAGCGCAGAAAAGAAATCTTAAAAGTGAGGCGCTGGTTCAGACAATTGATATAGCACCTGCAATTCTTAATTATTTTGACTTACCTGTTCCGGATGATATGCAGGGAGAAAATCTGCTACATGTACTTGCAGAAGGTAAGTCGCTCAGAAAATATGCGCTGTTTGGATATTTTGGAAAGCACGTAAATATTACAGATGGTCGATATGTATATATGAGAAGCCCGGTTAGAAAAACGAATACACCTTTATATAAGTACACATTGAACCCTGCACTGATGGACAGAAGATTTCCTGTGGAAAAAATAAACAGCAGTGAACTGAGTGAGGGATTCAGATTTACAAAGGGATGTAAGGTACTTAAGATACCGGCAGCACAGACGGATAATTCCGAATTTTCTGCATATTACTATGGAAACAGATTATACGATCTCAAAGAAAATCCGTTGCAGACAGAAATAATTCAGGATAAAGAAATCGAAGAAATTATGAAAAGAGAGATGATTCGATTAATGAATGAAAACGATGCGCCAAAAGAACAATACATTCGACTTGGATTAGAACTGTGACTCTTTTCTTTTTGCAGATTTTGTCGAAGAAAGAGGGGGATTTAGCAAATTGCACAAAGGTTGTCGAATAATGGGGGAAAATGTGGATAACGCGAAAAATGGTGTAAAAGTTATCCACATCTTGGAAAGGTTGAAAAATCGAGATATTTGAGTTATACACAAAGTTATCCACATTATCCACAAAAAATTAATGTGGAATAAGAGATTTACATAAATAAATAAAAAACAAATGTTTTGGTTAATAATGATGAAATTAAGAAATTCGACAAAAAAATAAAAAAATCTATTGACTTTTTCATAGTGAAAATATTAAAGAATTTTGCCTTCAAAAGAAAAATTTTAAACTTTCAAAGAATAATTATCTGACAATAATGCGGGCCGTATATAGGTATGATTTGCTGCCCGGGACAAAAAAAGCAGGAGGGGATCACCCCTTCTGCTTCATTCGTTTAATAACTTTCAGGCGAGTAAATTCCTCACGCTCTTTTTCCTCAAGTGCATTCTGGATGTCCTTGGTAAGTGCTTCATAACGAGGAATCGTAATATTCTTGAGAGCATTCGCTCTTTTCTGTGTTTTTTTGATGTTTGCAGCCAGACGGATCGCGGCATTTTCGATACCGGCGAGCTGGATAGAGAGCTCTTTTACCTTTTCGAAGGCAGCTTTTGCCTGATCAAGAGAAACTCTGGTGCTGTAGTAAGCATAGGTAGGCGTGTTTGTCAGCTGTTTGTCATATTCAACCAGAGGAATTTCAGTTCCCATAACGCTGCGTGTCTTGATCCTCACAGAATCTTCCACAGGGACAGTATAAGAAACCTGCTGTACAAATGCGATTCCAAGCTCCATATTGGCTTTCTGGAGCGCTGCATAGGCGGTACGGAAGGTTTCATCAATCTGAGCCTGTATATCCTTGGCTTGGTCGATCAGTTCCATCATTTCACGGATCAGGATGTTTCGTTTCTTGTCCATCAGCTCAAATCCCTGACGGGAAAGAGCCAGAGAATTTTTGGCAAGTATCAGATTACCCTTGGTGGGGAAGGTATTCGGATCCATAAACAGTCACCTCCCCTTAGCGTACAGTCTCTTTATAGTACTTGTTCAGGATTTTTGTATCGATTCGGTCGAGTTCTTCTTTTGGAAGAAGCCCCAGAAGCTCCCAGCCTTTATCAAGGGTTTCTGTGATACTTCTGTTTTCTGTTTCACCCTGTCCGACAAATTCTGCCTCAAATGCTTTACCGAAGACAAGGTAACGTTTGTCAATCGGGGAAAGTTCATCTTCACCGATAACGGAAGCCAGAGCTCTTGCATCGCCTACTTTTGCATAGCAGGAGAAGAGCTGGTTTGCAACGTCCTGATGATCTTCTCTGGTGAAGCCTTCTCCGATGCCGTCCTTCATCAGACGTGACAGAGATGGAAGTACGTTGATCGGCGGATAGATTGCCTGGCCATGCAGCTGGCGGTCCAGAACAATCTGACCTTCAGTGATATATCCGGTAAGGTCAGGAATCGGGTGTGTGATGTCATCATTTGGCATGGTCAGGATCGGAATCTGTGTGACAGAACCGGTGCCGCCCTGTACGATACCGGCACGCTCATAAAGAGTAGCCAGTTCACTGTACAGATATCCCGGGTAGCCTTTACGGGAAGGAATCTCACCTTTAGAGGAGGAAACCTCACGCATGGCTTCACAGAAAGATGTGATATCTGTCAGAATGACCAGGATATGCATGCCTTTTTCAAATGCCAGATACTCTGCAGCGGTAAGTGCGATCTTTGGTGTCAGCAGTCGTTCAACGACCGGGTCGTTTGCCAGGTTCAGGAACATGACAACGTGATCAGAAGCACCGCTTTCTTCGAAAGTACGGCGGAAAAATTCTGCAACATCGTATTTAACACCCATAGCTGCAAAAACGATTGCAAAGTTTTCATCGGAATCACCGCCCAGAGAAGCCTGCTGTACGATCTGTGCAGCCAGCTTGTCATGTGGAAGACCATTTCCGGAAAAGATTGGAAGTTTCTGACCACGGATCAGAGTAGTCAGACCATCAATTGCAGAAATACCGGTATTGATATAGTTTCGTGGATATTCTCGCGTGACCGGATTCAGCGGAAGACCGTTGATATTAAGGTTAACCTCCGGAGTTATCGCACCGAGTCCGTCAATCGGCTGACCGATACCGTTGAAGGTACGGCCGAGGATTTCCGGTGAAAGACCGATCTCCATCGGATGTCCGGTGAGTCGGGTATGTGTGTTGCCAAGGGACATATTGTCAGTTCCTTCAAATACCTGGATAACTGCTTTGTCCTCATAAATCTCAATGATACGGCCGATCTTCTGTGTTCCGTCATCCATATGGAATTCGACGATCTCCTCAAAAGAGGCATTCTTTACACCTTCCAGAACTACCAGAGGGCCGTTTATTTCACTTAAACCTAAATATTCAATTGCCATAAAAACGTTCCTCCTGTCAGCCGTTCTTCTCTAATACTTTGTCATAAAATGCGTCGATGTCTTTTCGGTACTGTTCAAATTTGTCTAGCTGATTGTTTGGAACATCATATTTAATAGAAATGATGCGTTCAAAGATGTTGTCCTCTTTCAGTACAGAAACCGGCATGCCTCGGTTGATGAGTGCTTTGGATTTTTCGTACAGATAAAGGATGATCTCCATCATCTCAAACTGTTTTTCCATTGGAACGCAGGTATCTTCCTGATGGAAGGCATTCTGCTGAAGGAAGCCAAGTCGGATGACTCTGGCAATCTCAAGAGTCAGCTTCTGATCATCCGGGAGTACATCACTGCCGATCAGTTTAACGATCTCCATCAGAGAGCTTTCCTGATTCAGGATCGCCATCAGCTGATTTCGGTCAGCCACGAATTTTGGAGATACATGATCGCGGTACCATGGGGTCAGGTCTTCGAGGTATTCACTGTAGCTTGTGAGCCAGTGGATCGCCGGGAAGTGTCTTGCATAAGCAAGAGCCTTATCAAGTCCCCAGAAGCATCGTACAAATCGTTTGGTATTCTGAGTGACTGGTTCAGAGAAGTCACCGCCCTGTGGGGAAACTGCACCGATGATGGAGACAGAACCTTCTGTACCATTGAGATTCTGCATCATTCCGGCACGCTCATAAAAAGCGGAAAGCTTGGAAGCCAGGTAAGCAGGGAAACCTTCCTCTGCCGGCATTTCCTCAAGTCGTCCGGAAAGCTCTCGAAGAGCCTCAGCCCAACGGGAGGTGGAGTCTGCCATGATCGCTACATCGTAACCCATGTCACGATAATATTCAGCCAGAGTAACACCTGTGTAGATAGATGCTTCACGGGCAGCAACCGGCATGTTGGATGTGTTGGCGATCAGAGTAGTACGGTCCATCATCAGGTTTCCGGATTTCGGGTCGATCAGCTTGCTGAAGTCCTCCAGAACCTGTGTCATCTCATTTCCACGCTCGCCGCAGCCGATATAGATGATGATATCTGCATCGGACCATTTGGCAATCTGGTGCTGTGTCATGGTCTTTCCGGTTCCAAAACCACCCGGAACGGCAGCCGTACCGCCTTTGGCAATCGGGAACAGAGTGTCAAGGATACGCTGTCCTGTGACAAGCGGAACGCTTGCAGGGTAGCGCAAATGCGTCGGACGAGGAATACGGATCGGCCATTTCTGAGCCAGTGCAAGCTCTTTAGTGGTTCCGTCATTCAGCTGTATTGTGACAATTGGTTCCAGAATGGTGTAATCACCGTCCGGAGCTGCCTTGATAACAGTTCCCTCTGTGATACTCGGAGGAACCATGGATTTATGGAGGATAGAAGCAGTTTCCTGTGTCTCGGCGATGATCGTGCCAGGACCTACTACGTCTCCTTCTTTAACTGTGATATGTGAGTGCCATTTTTTCTGGGTGTCCAGTGAATCTACGCTGACACCACGGGAAATATATTTTCCGGAGGATTTGGCAATCTCCTCCAGAGGACGCTGGATACCGTCAAAAATATTGTGGATGATACCAGGTCCTAAAAGTACAGAGATGGCATCGCCGGTACCGGTAACGGTTTCGCCCGGGCGAAGTCCTGTGGTCTCCTCAAATACCTGAACGGTTGTCATACCCTTTTTAAGGCCGATGACCTCGCCAACCAGGTTTTCCTTACCTACATAGACCATCTCGGAAATTTTGAATCCGGAATCGCCTTTTAAGTAAACGACAGGGCCATTGATGCCATAGATGATACCAGTTTTACTCATTCTTCAGCCCTCCGTCAAATTTGAATTCTCTGCACATTGAAGCAAGATTTGCAGAAAAAGAATTATCGATAAGTATGTTTTTATGTGGAATTTCTGCGCGGATACCGCCGATAAAATCTTCTTTTGAGACCTGGAGCGGGGTACCTGTTTTCTGCGCAAGATTATTTGCTTTGGATTTGTCGGAAGAAGAGAGATAGATCTGGATCTCATCGTCTCCGGCAAATTTTACAGCTTCGTTGATCCTGCGGCAGAGATATTCATCGTATTCTGCAGTAGTGATAAACTGCTGAACCTTGGTCTTAACTTCTGCAAAAAGAGTTTCTTTCAGTTCTTCCTGTTTTCTGGACAAGTCTCTTCTGAGAGTGATTTGTTCGGCAGAAAGAGCCTTGTTGACTTCACGACGGACATGGCCGGTCTCTGCTTTTATCTCAGCTTCTGCATTCTGGCGGCTTGTCTGTTTGTGATCTTCCAGTGTACGGGCAAGATGTTCTTTGTGTTCCTGGATAGCCTGTGCGGCATCTTCGCGGGCTTCATCGAGAGAAACCTCGTAAAAATGCTGCAGTTTTTCGTCTATTGTCATGATATTGTTACCTCCTGCCTACAATTTCAGTCCGATCGCTTCATTGACATATGAAGTGATAAAATCCGGTTTACGGCCGGTGCCGTGTCTGTCAGGAATTTCAATGATCAGAGGTGTTTTGTGATGCAGACGGACATCGTCGATGATCTCAGGAAATTCTCTTCCGAATTTTTCGGTGAGAAGAATGATCCCTACTTCTTTATCTGCAATTGTATGTTCCAGAGCTTCTTTAAGCTCAGCGCGTTCATGGACGACAACACCTTCCACACCTGCCAGACGCATGCCTGTGTATGTATCAATGTTATCACTGATCAAATACATTTTCATAGAGACGCTCCTTAAAGCTTACCAAGGATCATAAAGGAAATGATCAGTCCGTAAAGTGCGATACCTTCGGCCATAGCTACGAAGATGATGGATTTACCAAAGAGGGATCCGTCTTCGCTCAGAGCACCGAGAGCTGCACTTGCGGAGCTTGCAACGGCGATACCGGAACCAAGACCGGAAATACCTGTAACAAGAGCTGCGCCAAGATATCCGAGACCTGTAGCAAGACCATCAGCTGAAGAGCCGGCAGCCTGTACACTTGCAGTTCCAGCGAAGCTGACTACAGTGGCTACAAGAAGTACACCGAAGAACATAAAGCAGTTGGCGATGAGAGATTTTTTATAACGTTTTTTGTTTTTCTCTCCAAGGAAAAAGCATCCAAAAGGTACGATAATACTGAGAATCAGTGCAATAGCTGTTGTAATCTGAATGATCATGTTCATGATGATATCCTCCTGATATATGTAATTTTATTGAATGGGACAAATGTCCCTGCGGTATTTAATTTTTATGCGTTGCCTTCATAAATGGTTTGAATTCGCGTCCGTTACCTGCATAGAAACGGCTGAAGATCTCGTAGTATTCCAGACGAAGAACCTGGATACCTACGATCAGACCTTCCATGGCACACACGAAGATGTTTCCAAGAACGACTACGATCCAGTTCGGGTTGCCGCCATTGGTAGCGCCGGCAAGCATCAGTACAACTTCCATCATAGCTGCGTGGCTGACTGCAAATGCGCCGATACGCAGGAAAGAAAGTGTGTTGGAAAGGTAGCTGAGCAGAACCTCAAACAGTTCGAAGAAGCTCTGAACAAAGAACATGCCTTTCTGTTCTGGTAAAATCTTGGATTTCTTTTCAACCAGGTTGGTGAGTGGCTCCTTAAGGAACATCAGAAGCAGCGGTACGCCAAACATAATGACCAGAATAGCTGCTGCCGGAAGTTTTTTGCCGGAGATAAACAGTCCGATGGTCAGTACGATGGATCCGTAAAATACGAGACCGGCCACTGCATTGCTGTCAAACCAGGTTTTTTCGGTATCGCCTCTTCGGATGGAATTTATGATGTTGAATACCATACAGATGAGGATGATAAACATACCAAATCCAATTGCGATCACAAATACTGCATTCAGTCTTCCGACCAGCGGGACATCCATCATCTGGTTCATAGGCTTCAGCCATATGGCCTTGAGTACATCTTCAAAACCAAAGAAACTGCCGTACATAAATCCGAAAAAGACGGAAAATACACCGGCACAGCTGATGATTCCTGCAAGATCCATCTTCTTGGTCTTATAAAGGAAAAGTCCACCGAGGAAAAGTACAAGTCCCTGTCCTACGTCTCCGAACATTGCGCCGAAGATGAAGGAATATGTGATAGCCACAAACCAGGTCGGGTCCATTTCGTTGTATGCCGGCAGACCATACATCTTGACATACATTTCAAAAGGTTTGAAAAGCTTAGGGTTTCGTAGCTTTGTAGGCGGTTTCTGTGTGGCAGGTGCTTTCTGGTCTTCCATAAGACAGAAGATCTTTTCATCATTCTGGATATCTTTCCGGAAAGCAAGAGCGTCCTTTTCAGTCATCCAGCCACATAAAATATAGAAAGTATTCGTGTCACCAGGAGTGCATGCGGCCAGTTTGCGGATATCAAAGCTGGAAGAGCATGCATCCAGTGCAGCTTTGGCTGAAACAATCTTTGTGCTGTTGTCCTGAAGGAATTTGCGGGATGCCTCTTTGTTGGCATCCAGAGCTTTGTGAATCTCACGATGGCGGGTGTCAAGCTTTTCAAAAGCCTCTGCGGCGGTTCCATGGTATTCATTTGGAATAAAAATACGTTCAAAGTGCATGGAAGAGTATACGGCATGAACTTTGTGTGCCTGATGCTCCGGTACAAAATAAACACCGTAGACATACATTTCATCTTCTCCGCACTTGATAAACAGAGTGTCCAGGTTATCGTAGATATATTTTTCGAATTTCTGAAGATACTGTTTTTCGATACGTCCGAAACGATAGTGAATATACTTGAAATTCAAAATCTCTGAGACATCAAAGTTGAGATTTTTGAACGGACGGATGATCTTCAGCGGGTCCAGTATTTCTGCATGCTCGGACTGAAGTCTGGACTTTTCTTCTTCCAGGCGTCGGAATCCGTCCTGAACTGTCCGGACAGTTTTGATGGCCTTTTCGATATCCATCAGTTCCGGGCTTATCTGAGAAGGATCTTCCAGCTGTTCATAGAAGCTGTCGATCGTCGAAAGAGCCTCTTTGTAAGGGTTGATCTCCAGAAACGGTGACAGATTGGCAACTTCCGTAAGCTCGGAGAGAGCATTTTCCAAATGTATCTCATATTTGGAAAGATAAGTTTCGGTCATTCTGTCAATGTCTGCCTTGGGCCCGGTGATGCTTAAAAATTTCATTTTTTCAATCATTACCATACCTCCCGGGATAGTTAATTGTTACGAATATACTGCATTGCCTCGTCTGGAGCCACGCCATAACGGATACATTCAATAGCGATGGTCAGACGATTTACTTCGTGCTCCTTGTGGTACATGTAGGAATAAAGCATTGCCACGGAATAGGGATCCTTGCGGGATGCCTTTTCCAGAGTGGTACGGAGCATATAATTATAGAATTCTTCGAGATTGTGGGCAGAAAGATGATCATACTTTTTGCCGTAGTACGTCTTGCGAAAGATCTGCTGGGCTTCTTCGCGAGTGGAAGCCTCTACGAGTGCAGTGATTTCTTCTTTTTTCAGCTTGTAATTCATTGGAATCAACAGCGCATAAATATCTGCAGGTGCCATACTGAAATAACGTTTTGATCGAGATATAAACTGCAGGTTCAGCATATCAAATTTTTCACCGTAGGCAGTGGTGATCTGTTCAAGATCCTTGCCGGAGAAAAGCTTCTTACGTACGTTCCAGATCATAGAAAAATAATAAAGATCCAGAGCCATTCCATAGTCAAAGAGAAGAGCAGTGTCATGATTCTGGATTCTGGACAAAGGTACGTAAAACTCATTTCCTTTCAGAGTATTGATAAACTCATCCATAGTCGTGCATGCTGTCAGTCTGTCCAGATCGAGCTTGGAATGTCTGCGGAAAAAATCACAGTAAGGTGAAACATCCACGGCATCTGTGCTTTTGTGATTGAACAGATTGGTCATGATCTCCTTCAGTACACGAATCTCATAGCGCCTGGAATAAAGATCTAAAAATTTGCGCTGTTCCGGATTTGCGAACTGATATATTTTGGAAAAATCTTTAAAGATCGAAGCCTTGAGCAGTTTTTCTATCTGACCGCGGTGAAGAGAATTTTCATCAAGATCCGCCCATGCTTTGGCATATTCCGGAGTACGTTTCAACCAGGCCGCTGCATGTGAGACGCTGGTGAACTGAAGCATTTCCTGAATTTCTGATTCGGATATCAGTTTACTCTGCATGGCACGGATCTTTGTTGATATTCCGCTGTAGGAAAGGAGTCTTCCCATATCGGATCACCCCTTTCAGTATCTGAGAAGCTGTTGGAATAAGTCTTCCGCCAGCTGCTGGTGATTCTGCCTGTAATACATATCCAGATCTTCAAGCTGCTGTTCGGTCCTGTGACGGAGAGACGTTAGTTCCTGATCCTTCTGAGCTTCCAGATTATCCTTCAGCTCCTGTATTTTACGGTTGGTTTCCTGTTCTAGTTCTGCGTCAAAGTTCCTGCACTGCTGTTCCATTTCTGCCGAAAGGGCGGCTTTGGATCTGCCTGCATCTTCCATGATGCGCTGCGCTGTGATTTCAATCTCAGATAACTTATTAAGTATCTGTTCCATATTCACCCTCCTTTTCTATGATTTTTTTGGAACTTTATCATATAATACACCTTCCGTTAAATAATTGCTATACGAAATTGCACAATGAAAGGTTAAAATCTTTTGAAAAAAACAAATAATTTAACAAAAACAGTCATTTTAATTTTGAATCTGTTTTTTTCGGAAAATCATATACCAGAAAAGGAAAAATAACAGTGCCGAACCAGAGACGGCCAGACCAATATAAAAAGTATGTGGAACATATCGCAGTTCAATTTTACAGATCTCTGTATCTGCGGGAAGTTTTCAAATAAAAGAAAAAGACGATATTATTTACGGTACGGGCAAAGACAGAATACAGGCGTTCTGGCTTGATGTTGACGGATGAATCATGTATGATAGAAGGCAGAGTTGCTGAAAATGCAATACAGATAGAAAACAGGAGAATTATTTTATGAGATTAAGAAATATACCTGGCGCAAAAGCTGCCATTACAGGAAGTAGTTATGTTGTACAGAATCCTGAAGAGTGGAAAGGTAAATGGAAGCAGTGTTTTACAAAAGAACAACCGCTTCATATAGAGGTTGGAATGGGAAAAGGCCGTTTTTTGATGGACATGGCGAGCCTTCACCCGGAGATCAATTATGTAGGTGTTGAGATGTATGACAGTGTTTTGCTTCGTGCACTGCAGAAGAGAGAAAGAATGGAAGCAGACGGAGAAAAACTGGATAATCTGAAGTTTATGTGTATTGATGCAAGGATTCTTCCGGATATTTTTGAAAAAGGAGAGGTACAACGTATTTATCTGAATTTTTCTGATCCGTGGCCAAAGGCACGTCATGCAAAAAGAAGACTGACTTCCAGAGAATTTCTGGCTCGTTACAGTCAGATTCTGACAACTGGTGAAACGGTAGAATTTAAAACGGACAATAAAGATCTGTTTGAATTTTCCCTCGAGGAAGTGACAGAAGCGGAAGGATGGACTCTTCTGGCACATACCTTTGATCTGCATCACCAGGAGGATATGATGGTGGGAAATGTCATGACAGAATATGAAGAAAAGTTTTCTTCTATGGGAAATCCCATCTGCAAGCTGATTGCACGATGTGAAGAATAATTGCATATTAATATAGAAAGAATGATCCGGACAGGAAATGAATGTACTGTCCGGATGGAAGTTACAGGAGTGGTAACTGCATGGGCTGCAAGAAAGGAAAATGCCACCGACAGGCATTGCTCGCACAGTTCTGTTATGAGCATCAGAAACTTGAATGCTGCATGCGAAAAATTCGTAAAAATGCGGAAGAACTATGTAAAATACTGGATTCCATGCCACCGAAAAAAGAAAAGGAAAAGGAGAATAAAAAATAATTAAAAAAATTATAAATTTTTTCTTGACTTTTAGTCTAGGGTTTCATATAATAGTTTTTGCGTTGAGAAAATAACCAATGCAAAATTTTATAAAGTATGCGCTTTTAGCTCAGTTGGTAGAGCACCTGACTCTTAATCAGGGTGTCCAGGGTTCGAGCCCCTGAAGGCGCACTAAGAACACTGTTTTTGTAGACACAGGAGCTACGGGGACGGTGTTTTTTTGTTATATAAGATGGTACAATAAGAAACACCAAAGACGAAACCTTATGTCAAAGATAAGCTTTGTCAGAAGTAACATGTACAAAAAAAGGATTGAAACAAATGGTTACGGCATGACGTAATGCTGTAGGAAGAAGAATGTCGGAAAGCCGTGTGAGGGAGAAGCTCATGCACGGTTTGATGGGCGGATGAAATTTCATCCGCCTACTCTACAAAGATGTTGCAATGGAATATACAATTGGAATCAAAAGTGCCGGAAGCATATTTCCAACGGCGAATTTCTTACCAAAAGCGATATTGACACCTACACAGAAGATCAGAGCAGAGCCAACATAAGAAAGCTGACAGATCAGCTCTGTACTCATGAAATTACCGGCTATTGCAGCCAGACAGGTAATCGCACCCTGATACAGAAACAGAGGGAGAGCTGAAAAAATAACTCCTTTTCCAAGCGTGGAAGCAAAGATTGTAACAATGACAAAGTCAAGAATAGCTTTCGCTGTCAGCGTAGAATAATTTCCGGTCAGTCCATCCTCGATGGAACCAACGATTGCCATGGCACCAATACAGATCACAAGTGTGCTGGTAACAAATCCTTCTACAAAAAGAGAATCATTTTCTGTATGAAACTTTCGTTTCAAAAATTCCCCCAGTTCTTCAAGCTTCTGTTCAATATCCAGAAGGCTTCCCATCAGACTTCCGATAATCATAGAAAAAATTAAAAGCATGGTTCCCTGAGTTTCCAGAGTTCCGTCAGTGAATGTCAGCATTTTGGACATGACACCACCTGCTCCAATGAAAATTGTAGAAACTCCGCAGGCCTGCATCAATACTTCACAGCAGCGTTCCGGAATTCCTTTTTTTAACATAACATAGCAAGAATTCTCCTTCCTCTATAGGTGGGAGATGAATTG
>ERZ809224.67-NODE-67-length-126943-cov-12.250512_pt1 | contig 126943 bp, 105 predicted proteins | sample MGYA00520513_ERZ809224 | MGnify/ENA primary metagenome ERZ809224 (study PRJEB31576, sample SAMEA3212658) | Homo sapiens | biome: human-gut; feature: human gut; material: fecal | place: Sweden | collected 2012 ... | reverse complement strand
GGATATATTCCGGGAATGGATTCAGAATGTGGTTGTTTTTCTTTTGCTTATGACAATGGCGGGACAGTTGATTCCCGAGGAAAAATACAGAAAATATATCCATCTCACCATGGGGCTTCTGCTGATTCTCGTCATTTTGCTTCCGCTGACAAAGCTGACAGGGATGGATGAAAAGCTTTATCAGAATTTTATCCGGGAAAGCTTCCGCATTTCAGCGGCGGACGCCCGGGCCGGAGAGAGCATTGTGGGGAAGGAGGGCCAGTTTGCCGATGGATACAGGCAGATGATTCAGGAGGAGGTCCGGCTGTATTTTGAGGCGAACGCCATGGTGATGAAATATTGTGATTTGGATATGGACAGCGATGTGGAGAGTGAAAATTACGGGCAGATTTATGTGATGCGGGTGGGCATCGTGCCGAAGGACAGAAATATGGAGGAGAGCGGCCCGCAAAAGGAAATTGAGCAGGAGAGGAAAATAAGCATCGGAGAAATTCAGGTGGGCAAAGGAAAAGGCGGGACAACTCCGAATAATTCCGAAATTCAAAAATCATCCCTGCCGGAAGAAAAAATAGAGCAGTGGAAAAAGGATATATCGCTTCAATTTGGAATCGAAGAAGAACAGTTGGAATTGGAGATATTATCATGAAAAAATTTCTGGATTTTAAAAATTTTAATTTTAAATGGAATAAAGAAAGCGCTTTTATTATCATACTGGCCGGGATTTTATGCCTTGTTGTCGTCTGGCCCGCTTCCGGCAGTCCGGCAGGCGGCGGCCGGAAAGCCTCCGGAGGCGGTATGGCTTCTGAGACTTCGGACAGGGGGAATGTTTCGGCCGATTCTGCCCAGGCGGCGCTGAATCTTTATGTGGAGAATCAGGAGGAACGGCTGAAAGATATTTTGGAGCAGATGGACGGGGTGGGGAAAATACAGGTGATGATTCGGGCGAAAGCATCGAAAGAATATGTGGTGGAGAAGGATTTAACAACGAATACAAATACAGTCAGCGAGACCGATTCCCAGGGAGGCACGCGGCAGAGCAGCGAGGCGAGTAAGAGTGAAAGTTCTCTCTATACAAAGGATGGCAGCGGCAATGACGTACCATGGGTCGTTAAAGAACTGGAACCGGAGATAGAGGGTGTTGTCGTGGCGGCCGAAGGCGGCGGTAATGAGCAGGTCGCCAACGAAATTACTCAGGCAGTTCAGGTTCTATTTAATATTCCCATACATAAAATTAAAGTAGTAAAAATGAAAGGTGAATAAGGAGGGTCCTGTTTGAAGAAGAGAAGTGTCCGAAAAAATCAGGTAATTATTGCGGCCCTGGCGGTGATGATTGTTGTTGCCGGATATTTGAATTTTAAATCCGGCGCCATGGAGGCGAAAGAGTCCTCCGTGTTATCCAATGCGGCGGTGGGCGAAAGCGGAGAGACGGCGGAGGACGAGGTCCTGCTCGACCTGACAGAGAACAATATCCAGGAAATCGAAGTTGCCGATGAGGAGGATATGGAAGATTTGGAGAACAGTGAAGCGGAAAGTCCCGAAGATGTAGGCGAGGCAGTGTTGACAAGTACGGCGGCGGCGCAGAATTTCAGCGCTCAGGCAAAACTGAACCGGGAACAGATGCGCTCAAAAAATAAAGAAGCTCTGATTGAAGTGATTAATAATCAAAATGTGACCGAGGATTTAAAGCAGTCCGCCATGGAGGATTTGATGGATATGACAAACCGTTCGGAGATGGAAGTGGCTGCTGAAAATCTTCTGACAGCCAAAGGATTTGAAAATTCGGTGGTGAGCCTGACAAAGGATTCCTGCGATGTGGTTGTCTGCCGGGAAAGTCTGACGGAGAGTGAACGGGCGCAAATTGAAGATATTATTGCGAGAAAAACCGATGTTGGCACAGAAAATATAGTCATTACAACATTAAATTGATAAATTTCTTTGCAAAAGCATATAATTTTGTTATAATACAAGATAAGAAGCGTTGAGCAAATGGAGGTAGAGACCGATGGCTAAAGAACAGGAAAATACAATGAATTATTCAATACAGGATGACCGTGTAATCGGTGAGGTGCAGATTGCGGATGAAGTGGTTGCAATCATCGCCGGACTGGCAGCAACGGAAGTCAAGGGTGTTGCTTCCATGTATGGCAACATTACCAATGAACTGGTGGCAAAGCTTGGAATGAAGAATCTGTCCAAAGGCGTGAAGATTGAAGTGTCTGACAGCAAAGTCAGCGTTGACCTGGCTATTAATCTGGAATATGGATATAACATTCCGGAGGTCACCGGAGCTGTTCAGGATAAAGTGAAAAATGCCATTGAAACGATGACCGGCCTCAGTGTTGAGGATGTGAATATCCGGGTGGCCGGCGTGAATCTGGAGGATGAATAATTTTTATATCCTGAAGCGAGTTTAAGGAGAGGTTTGAAATCTTTTCCCGCATGTATGGCAACATAAGTGACGTAGGGTTTTGTACCCTGCGTCACTTTTACAGTGATAAAGGCTTATTTTAGGAGGAAACTATGGGCAGACGAGAGTTGAGAGAACATATATTTCGTCTTTTATTCCGCACAGAATTTCATTCAGAGGCGGAGATGACAGAACAGGAAGATTTTTATCTGGCCTATCTCGGAGAAATATCCGATGAGGACAGAGCATATATCCAGGGCAAGGTAAATGCCATCATTGAAAAAAAGGCGGATTTGGACAGCCGGATTAACTCGGTGGCTGACAAATGGAAAACGGAAAGGATGACAAAGGTGGATTTGACCATCATCCGCCTGGCGTCTTATGAGATAATTTTCGATGAAGAAGTGCCTGTGGGGGTTGCAATCAATGAAGCCGTGGAACTGGCGAAACGTTACGGCACGGACCAGTCGCCGTCCTTTGTGAATGCAGTGCTGGCGAAACTGGCATGAGCGTATATTCCGTATCTCAGGTCAATCGATATATCAAAAGCCTTATTTCAGAGGATTACTTTTTAAACCGGATTTATGTCCGGGGGGAAGTATCAAATTGTAAATATCATACTTCCGGTCATATTTATTTTACATTGAAGGACAGAGAAGGGGCGATTCCCTGCGTTATGTTTGCCGGGTCAAGGGGCGGATTGAAATTCCGTCTCAGCGAGGGCCAGCAGGTGATTGTCCTCGGAAATATCAGTGTTTATGAGCGGGATGGACGATATCAGCTCTATGCCCGGGAGATTGTGATGGAAGGCAGGGGCCTTCTTTATCAGCAGTTTGAGGCTTTAAAAAAAGAGCTGGAGCAGAAAGGCTATTTTGCCCAGTCCCATAAAAAGGCGATTCCGGCATATCCGAAGCAGATAGGCATCGTTACCGCCCGGACAGGCGCGGCGATTCAGGATATGATTCATATTTCAGCCCGGCGGAATCCTTATGTCCAGTTGATTTTATATCCGGCCCTTGTTCAGGGAGAACAGGCGGCGCCGAGTATTGTTCGGGGAATCAAATATCTGGACAGGTATGGCGTGGATGTGATGATCGTCGGCCGCGGCGGCGGCTCCATAGAGGATTTGTGGGCTTTTAATGAGCGGATAGTGGCCGATGCCATTTATCAGTGTAAAACGCCGGTGATTTCCGCCGTGGGACATGAAACCGATGTGACGATTTCAGATTTTGTGGCGGATTTGAGAGCGCCGACGCCTTCGGCGGCGGCAGAACTGGCTGTTCCGGAATGGTCGGGCATCCTGCGCCGGCTGGAAGAAGGGCGGCGGCGTTTATATGCGAAGATGGAGGAGCGGCTGGACTGGTATCGAAACAGAACAGGCCAGTATGAACGGCAGTTAAAATATGTCAGTCCTTCATCAAAAATCAATGATTACCGTCAGCGGCTGATGTATATGGAAGAACGGCTGGAGCAGCGTATGCAGGAAGAACTGGCGGACAACCGTCACCGCCTGGCAATTTACAGTGAGAGGCTGTCGGGGCTTTCCCCTTTAAAACAGTTGGAGCGGGGTTATGCGGTTGTCAGTAAAGATAACGGCCGGGGAATCCATTCGGTGGCTCAGGCCGAAATCGGGGAAAAGATTCGTGTGCGGCTGACGGATGGACAATTGGAAGCGGTTGTGGCCGGAAAAGAAGGTGGGAATTATGGCAAAAAGTAAGACATTGGAGACGGCATTTGCGGAACTGGAAGATTTGATTCAGCAAATGGAGAATAAAGAGACCAGTCTGGAGGAATCCTTTAAATTATATACGGCGGGGATGAAATTGATTAAATATTGCAATGATTCCCTGGATAAAGTGGAAAAGAAGTTAATCGAAGTCAGTGATGAAGAATAAACGGATGAAAGTCAGTGGTGAGGAAACAATCATGGATTTTAAACAGGAATTGGGAAAAAGAACAGAAGCAATAGAAAATATATTGACAGCCTGCACGCCGAAGGAGGAAGGCTATCAGAAAACAATATTTCAGGCGATGAATTACAGCCTGATGGCTGGAGGCAAACGGCTGCGTCCAATGTTGATTCAGGAGACCTATCGATTATTTGGGGGCAGTCATGAGGCAGTGATTCATCCTTTTATGGCAGCCGTTGAAATGATACATACCTATTCGCTCATTCATGATGATCTGCCGGCGCTGGATAATGATGAGTATCGAAGGGGAAGAAAGACATCCCATGTCGTTTTTGGCGAAGCCATGGCGATTCTGGCCGGGGATGCTCTTTTAAACTATGCCTTTGAGACGGCGTCAAAGGCCTTTGATCTGGCGGAAAATACGGAGGAATTCCGGGGCGTTGCCAGAGCAATGCAGATTTTATCTGCCAAGCCGGGAATTTATGGAATGATTGGCGGCCAGGTTGTCGATGTGGAGCTGGAGGGCCGGCCTTTGGATAAACCGGTGCTGGATTTTATCCATGAGATGAAGACAAGCGCATTGATTGAATGTTCGATGATGATTGGCGCGGTATTGGCCGGGGCCGATGAAGTTTCTCTGAATAAAGTGGAGCAGATGGCGAAAAATATTGGTATCAGCTTCCAGATTCAGGATGATATATTGGATGTAACGAGTACACTGGAAGTTTTGGGAAAGCAGACCCACAGTGATGAGAAAAATCATAAAACGACCTATGTGACACTGTTTGGCATTGACGGTGCGATGGCTGAAGCGGAGCGGTTTTCGAATGAGGCCATAGGTTTACTTGAAGAGATGTCGGAAGAAAAGGGCATGGAGAATCCATTTCTGGTGGAATTGATATGCCAGCTTGTACACAGAGAAAAGTAAGCGGGTGAATACAAATCATGTCAGGAATATTAGAGCAAATTAAACAGGCAAATGATATTAAGAAAATTGATGAGTCCCAGTATGGCGCGCTGGCGGAGGAATTGAGAGATTTAATTATTCATTCTGTCAGCGAAAACGGCGGTCATCTGGCTTCAAATCTGGGAGTGGTTGAATTGACGATGGCCCTCCATCTTTGTCTCGATTTACCAAAGGATAAGATTATCTGGGATGTCGGCCATCAGTCTTATACCCATAAGATTCTGACGGGGCGGAAGGATGAATTTGCAGGACTTCGTTCCTACGGGGGTATGAGCGGCTTCCCAAAGCATCGGGAAAGCCAGTGTGACGCCTTTGATACGGGCCATAGTTCCACATCGATTTCAGCGGCCCTTGGATATGTCCGGGCCAGAGAATTAACCGGTGAGGATTATACGGTGGCAGCGGTCATCGGCGACGGCTCCCTGACCGGGGGCATGGCCTATGAGGCTCTCAATAATGCGGCCCGGCTGAATACGAATTTAATTATTATTTTAAATGATAATAAAATGTCCATTTCAGAAAATGTGGGCGGCATGAGCAAATATTTGAACCGGATTCGGACAAATGAAAATTATGTGGAATTTAAGTCGGATGTGGAGACGGCGCTGCGCCGGATTCCGGGAATCGGCGATTCGGTGGCCAGAGGTGTGAAACGCTCAAAGGACTCTCTCAAGCAATGGCTTATTCCGGGAGGATTTTTTGAAGATTTGGGCATTGAATATATGGGGCCTGTGGACGGTCATAATATGAACCAGTTGATTCGGGCGATTAAGACGGCCCAGAAGGAAAAACAGGCGGTGATTGTCCATGTGATTACCCAGAAAGGCAAAGGCTATGAGCCGGCGGAAAATCATCCTTCCGAATTCCATGGCGTTGGAAAATTCGATGTGAAAAGCGGAGAAATCGTCAAAAATCCGAACATCACCTATACGGAAGCTTTTTCAAAAGCAATCCAGTATATTGGAATGAAGGATGAACGGGTAGTTGCCGTCAGCGCAGCGATGCCTTCGGGAACAGGGCTGACAAAGTTTGCCAAGCGTTTTCCGGGAAGGTTTTTTGATGTGGGCATTGCGGAAGAGCATGCCGTGACCTTTGCCGGAGGTTTGGCAGCCGGGGGATTGAAACCCTATGTGGCGATTTATTCCTCCTTTTTCCAGAGGGCTTATGACCAGATTATTCACGATGTCTGTATCCCGGATCTGCCGGTCACTTTTTGTATCGACCGGGCAGGGATTGTCGGCGCGGACGGGGAGACCCATCAGGGAATTCTCGATTTGTCTTTCTTTGCGTCCATTCCGGGAATGACCATCTGCGCGCCGAAAAATAAATTTGAATTATACGATATGATGAAATTCTCGCTGAATTTTGGGCATCCGCTGGCGATTCGCTATCCAAGGGGCGACGCCTATGAGGGTGAACGGGAACATCGGGCGCCGATTGTATGCGGAAAGAGCGAGATTCTCTATGAAGGCGAACAGGTAGCTCTTGTTGCTGTCGGCAGTATGGTGGAGACGGCCATACAGGTTAAAGATTATCTGGCGGAAGCGGGGCTTCCTGCGACGGTTGTCAACGCCAGGTTTATCAAGCCGCTGGATACGGATATGCTGGATGCTCTTGCGGACAAGCACAATATGATTGTAACTATGGAAGAAAATGTACTTCGGGGCGGTTTTGGCGAAGCCGTATCTGATTATTATATGACGAAGGGACTGCCTGTATTTGTCAAACACGTGGGCATCCCGGATGTATTTGTGGAGCATGGCAATGTGGCCCAACTGAAGACTTCTATGGGCATGGATGCCTGGGCCATATCCGCAAAGATTTTATCTGAGGTATTATTATGAAAAAAAGACTGGATGTGCTCTTAGTGGAACGCCGTCTGGCGGACTCCCGGGAAAAGGCCAAGGCCATTATTATGACGGGCAATGTATTTGTCAACGGCCAGCGGGAGGATAAGGCGGGGACGACCTTTGATGAAGAAAAGGCGGCTATCGAGATTAAGGGCCATACAATGAAATATGTGAGCCGGGGCGGCTATAAGCTGGAGAAGGCGGTGGATGTTTTCGGCGTGGATGTGCGGGATAAGGTCTGCATGGATATCGGTTCATCCACCGGCGGGTTTACCGATTGCATGCTCCAAAACGGGGCGGTAAAGGTTTTTGCCGTGGATGTGGGGCGCGGACAGCTTGACTGGAAGCTGCGCCAGGATGAACGGGTCGTCAGCATGGAAAAGACAAATATCCGTTATGTGACCCCGGAGGATATCGGAGAGCCCGTTGCCTTTGCTTCAGTGGATGTTTCCTTTATATCGCTGGCCCTTGTGCTGCCTGCGGCCAGAGCCCTTTTGACGGAGTATGGGCACATGGTCTGCCTTATAAAACCCCAGTTTGAAGCCGGCCGGGAGAAGGTTGGCAAAAAAGGGGTTGTCCGGGATAAGGCGGTACATATCGAAGTGATTGAAAAAGTGATTCATATTGCCGATGAACTTCATTTTAAGGTGCTCGGACTGGATTATTCGCCCATCAAGGGGCCGGAGGGCAATATTGAATATTTAATTTATCTTGAAAAACGCCCGGAGAATGAGGCGCCGGCCCATGAACCGGTAGATGTGAAACAGGTGGTGAAGCAATCCCATGCTTCACTGTGACAGGAGAGACAGATGGATAAATTTTTAATTGTGACAAATCAGGATAAAGACAGAGACTTGCGGGTTACAAAAGAAATTAAAAGATATGTGGAGAGCAGAGACTGTATGTGCCATCTGGCGGAACCGATGGTGGGAACGGACCTGCTGCAGACCGGATACACGGATATGAGCAAACTTCAGGAAGATGTGGACTGTGTTATCGTGGTCGGCGGGGACGGAACATTTATCCAGACAGTAAGAGATTTTGCCGGATTGGATATTCCGATGGTTGGCGTCAATATGGGAACGGTTGGTTTTTTGGCGGCCATCGATGTGGATGGACTGCATGACGGGCTGGATGCGCTGATTTACGGAAAATTTACGATACAGCAGCGCATTATGCTTTTGGGGCAGGTTTACCGGGAGGGACGGCGCCTGCATAAGGGTATCGCCTTCAATGATGTTATAGTGACCCGTTCCGGTTTTTCCCGGCTGGTTGAATTAAAAATTTATGTGAATGACCAGTTATTGGACATTTATGCCGCAGACGGCGTTATCGTATCCACGCCGACAGGCTCAACGGGATATAATCTGTCCGCCGGAGGCCCGGTGGTTTTCCCGGAAACGGAAATGATGATTATCACGCCTATCTGTCCCCATTCTCTGTCTGCCCGAAGCGTGGTCGTTTCGGCACAGGCAAAGATAAAAATTGAAGTAGGGAGACGGCGCAAAACCCAGAAGGAGGAGGCCCTTGTCACCTATGATGGGCAGACGGTATGGGAGCTGGAATCTTCTGATGTGGTGGAGGTTGTCCAGGCAAGTACAAAGGTGCCGATTGTAAATATACGTCAGAAAAGCTTCTGCGATATATTACGCAATAAAATAAAAAATGTATAATAATGCGGAAGGGAAGTGTCAGATTTGAAATCAAAACGGCATGCAAAGATATTGGAACTCATTGATAAATACGATATTGAAACTCAGGAAGAGCTGGCGGACCGTCTGAATGAAAGCGGATTTTCCGTAACTCAGGCAACCATCTCCCGGGACATCCGGGAACTTAAATTGTCCAAGGTTTCGGGAAGCAACGGCCGGCAGAAGTATGTTGCTTTTATTAAACCGACAATGGAAATGACGGATAAATATTCCAGAGTTTTAAAAGAAGGTTATGTTTCCAAGGAAGTTGCCACAAGTATGATTGTCATTAAAACAGTGACAGGGATGGCGATGGCTGTGGCCGTGGCGATTGATCATATGGAACTTCCGGGGGTTGTCGGTTGTATTGCCGGAGATGATACGATTATGTGCGCCCTTCGCAGCGATGAAGACGCCCACATGGTTATGGAAAAAATCAATCAGATGTTAAAGTAGGAAGATGTTGGAATAGGAGATACGATGCTTTTAAGTGTACATGTGAAGAATCTGGCATTAATTGATGAGGTTGAGATGAATTTTGAAAATCACCTCAATATATTGACGGGTGAAACCGGTGCGGGCAAATCTGTCCTTATGGGCGCGGTGAATATGGCCCTCGGGGGCCGGGTTTCCAGGGATATGATACGCAAAGGGGCGGACTATGCCCTGGCGGAATTATTTTTCAGCGTTTCGGATGCCCGGGTGCTGGAAACATTGAAGGCCATGGAGATTCCGGTGGAGGATGATTTGGTGGTTATATCCCGTCGGATGACTTCCGGCCGGAGTGTGAGCCGGATTAACGGGGAAATTGTTTCCGCAGCCGATGTGCGCCGGGCCGGACAGCTTCTGATGGATATTCATGGTCAGCATGAGCATCAGTCCCTGCTGGATAAATCCAGGCATTTGATTATCCTGGACCGGTTTATCCGGGAACCCCTGGGGGACAGAAAAGAAAAACTTGCCAGGGCCTATCAGGAATATATGCACTGGAAAGAGGCCTTTGAAAATCAGGCAATGGATAACGAACAGCGTCTGCGCCAGATGGCCTTTATCGAATTTGAAGTGGAAGAAATTGAGAACGCCCGCTTAATGCCGGGAGAAGATGAGCAGCTTGAGGCGGATTATCGAAAGATGTCCCATGGACGGCAGATTATCGAGGGACTTTCCCAGGTGCATCAGTGGACGGGCTATGATGACAGCACATCGGCCGGGGAGCAGCTTGGCCGGGGCCTTAAAAATTTCTATAATCTGGAAGATTATGATTCGGAGCTGAGTGTGCTTCGGGAACAGTTGGAAAATATTGAAAGTCTTTTAAATGATTTTAACCGGGATTTATCCGGATATATGGATACACTATCCTTTGATGAACAGGATTTCAGGGATACGGAAGAACGTTTGGATTTAATCAATCGGCTGAAAGCCAAATACGGGGCAACGATTGAGGATATTTTAAAATATAAGGCGGAAAAAGAGGCGGAGCTTCATCGTCTGCGCGGGTATGATGACTGGCTTGCCGGGGTAAAGGCAAAACTTTCAGCCAGCGAAAAAGAATTGAAGGTTCTGGCGGATGAGGTGAGCGGTATCCGAAGGAAATACGGGGCGGTTTTGGAGAAACAGATGGAAGAGTCCCTGAAAGATTTGAATTTCCTTCAGGTGCGTTTTCAGATAAAAATCACATCGACAGAAAAGTATACGAAAAACGGCCGGGATGACGTCGAATTTCTTGTGTCCACGAATCCGGGAGAAGATGTGAAACCGCTTGGACAGGTGGCTTCCGGCGGTGAACTTTCGAGAATTATGCTCGGCATTAAATCCGTGCTGGCCGAGATTGATGAGATTCCGACATTGATTTTTGATGAGATTGATGCGGGAATCAGCGGGCGGACAGCCCAGAAGGTTGCCGAGAAGATGGCCTATATCGGGAGAAACCATCAGGTTTTGTGCATTACCCATTTGCCCCAGATTGCGGCCATGGCAGACAGCCATTATCTCATAGAAAAAACGGCGGACGGCATGCGGACGGAAACCCGGATTCGCAGATTGGCCGAAGAGGAACAGGTGCGGGAAGTGGGCCGTTTGATGGGCGGTGTTGAAATCACTCAAACCATTTTAGACAGTGCGGATGAAATGAAAAAAATGGCAGAACAGTTTAGAAAAACCTGTTTGAAAAATTAAATATGTCACATACTATGAAGGATGTACGCAGCTCGTATATCCTTTATTTTTTTGTATGGAGGCGATAGGATGAATCGGAAAAAATACCGCAGGTGGCTCATTATCGTGTTTATCATCTATCTCTGCGCATTTTCATATTATCTTTCCTATACCATCCACACATCCATACCGGATGTCTGGAAGCTGACGGTGGGGAAGGAGGAAACGCTGGATTTTAATCTTCCGTTGACTATGCAGGCGGATGGAGAGAGCCTTGCCGCAGCCAGTATAAATGGTGAAAAAGTACCTTCCAGTGAAATCCATCTGAATCTGAATGAAGCCGTGTCTGTCAATATAGAAGAAAAGGGAATATACCATTTTTCACTAAAATGGATGGGCTTTCATTTAAAGGATGTGGAAGTTGATGTTATTGATGAAATGAAATTGATGCCTTTGGGGATGCCGGTAGGTATTTATATCCGCACGAAGGGCGTCATGGTTCTCGGCACCGGCGCGGTGACTACCTATGAGGGCGACCGGGCAGAACCGGCGGAAGATGTGCTTCAGAGCGGTGATTATATATTGGAAGTGGGAAATCAGGAAATCCAGTCCATCGATGATTTGACGGATATTCTGGAACACTGGGAAGGCGGAGATATGCTTCTGACAATTCTGCGGAATGATGAAAGGGTGGAAGTGCGGGTCACGCCGGTGCGCACCGAGGATTCCAAATATAAAATCGGCGCCTGGATTCGGCAGGATGCCCAGGGAATCGGAACCCTCAGTTATGTGGATTCCGAAAATCATTTTGCCGCTCTGGGCCACAGTATCACCGATGTGGATACAAGCCAGCGAATCGATATCAGCGGCGGCCGGCTTTATCAGTCCAATATCCTTTCGATTGTCAAGGGCCAGAACGGTGTTCCCGGAGAGATGGTGGGCAACATCGATTATAAACATGGACAGATTCTCGGACAGATTGAATCCAATAATGAGAATGGCATTTTCGGCACATTGGCCGAGGATGCTCGGCTTTACGATGAAAATCAGGCACTTCCGGTGGGCTTCCGCCAGGAAGTCGAAAAGGGACCTGCGACCGTGCGGTGCTGTGTTGAAGGAGATATCAAGGATTACGAAGTGGAAATCGAAAGCCTGGAACCGGGAGGTTCCGGCAAAAATCGGGATATGGTTATTAAAATAACCGATGAAAATCTGTTGAATACAACTAATGGGATTGTCCAGGGCATGAGCGGCTCACCTATCATCCAAAACGGCAAAATCATCGGTGCGGTCACCCATGTTTTTGTCAACGATTCCACAAAGGGATACGGAATCCTTATTGAAAACATGTTGGAGTATTGAAAACAATAGTGCAAAATGCCCAAAAACTATAATGTCAAATGATTAACTTTTATTGACTTTTACTGTTTTCTATAATAAGATAATAGGATAGTAGAAGATTATAAGGAGGATATTTTTATGAAAAAACTATGGGCAATTTTAGGAATTTGCGCACTGACACTCTGCGCATGCGGACAGAAAGCAGACGATGTGAAGGAAACAAAGGCGGAAACAGCGGAGACAGTGGAAACAGCGCAAACGGGGGAAACAGAAGCAGCCGGCACAGGCAGCGCTGAGGATAAGGGAACTTTGATTCTTGCAACGACAACAAGTACAAAGGACAGCGGTTTGTTGGATGAAATTCTTCCTGTTTTTGAGGAAGCCACAGGTTATCAGGTGGATGTGGTTTCTGTTGGTTCAGGCGAGGCAATGAAGATGGGAGAAAACGGTGAGGCCGACGTACTTCTGGTTCATTCTCCGGCGGCTGAAAAGGCCTTTATTGAAGGCGGACACGCCGATGAAGACGGAAGAAAAGATGTTATGTATAATGATTTTGTTTTAGTCGGGCCGAAGGATGACCCTGCAGGTATTCAGGCGGAGGCCCCGGCGGATGCAGTGAAGGCATTTCAGATATTGAGTGAAACCGAATCCGCTTTTATATCGAGAAGTGATGAATCCGGTACCCACAAAAAGGAATTGTCCATCTGGGAAAAATGCGGCATTGAGCCGTCCGGCGAGTGGTATGTGGAAGCCGGCGCAGGCATGGGCGCTGTTCTCGAGATGGCAAATGAAACTCTGGCTTATACCTTATCGGACAGAGCAACCTGGCTGAATCTTGGACTGGATGGAGATTTGACGATTGTCTGTGAGAAGGATGAAAGCGGCATTTTATATAACCAGTATGGGGTTATCTGTGTGAATCCGGAGAAAAATGATGTGATTAATCATGAGGGAGCCAAAAAATTTCAGGATTGGATCACCTCAGAAGAAACCCAGTCGCTGATTGGTGAATACGGCACTGAAAAATACGGCGCGCCGTTATTTACGCCAAATGCGCAGTAAATATGCAGTTTAACAGCTTATGAATATTATTATTGAAGGCATCAAAGAGGCTTTCCGGCTTATATTTTCTCTGGATGCGGAAGTATTTGAAGTCGTTTTACTGTCTTTAAGAGTTTCTCTGACATCGCTGTTTGCGGCGGGCATCGGAGGAATATTTCTCGGTATTCTGGCATCGAAATATTCTTTTCCGCTGAAGCACTTATTTATGCGTTTCATTTATACCCTGATGGGTATGCCGCCGGTGCTTTGCGGGCTGCTGGTGTATATTCTTTTTATGCGCCGTGGACCTTTTGGAAGTCTGAGGCTGAATTATACGGTAACAATTATGATTATCGCCCAGATTTTAATGATTTTGCCGATTATCATCGGGCTGACTTATAATGCGGCGGCAGAAAAGCAGGAGAGGATTCAGCGCTTGTCAAAAACATTGGGGGCAAGTCCGGCGCAGACGATGGGTCTGTTTCTCTTTGAACTGCGCGGCGGCCTTGTTGTGGCGTTGGTTTCCGGCTTTTCGAGGGCAATCTCGGAAGTCGGTGCGGTAATGATCGTGGGTGGAAATATTGACGGAAAAACCCGGGTTATGACGACCTATATTTCCCAATTGAAGGGTATGGGCGAATATGAACGGGCTTTGGCGGTGGGAATTATTTTGCTTCTGATTTCATTTATGGTGAATACAGTTCTCTACCGCTTCCAGAGGGAAAAGAGCGGATAAGATATGCGGATAGAAATTGAAAATTTAAAAAAATCATATCAGGGTACTCCGGTGCTGGACATTGACAGGCTGACCATCCGGGAAGGCAAAATCACGGCGATTGTCGGTCCAAACGGCGCGGGGAAATCAACTCTGCTGAACCTGATTGGAAATCTTCTGCAAAAAGACGGGGGAATCATCCGATATGACGGGGATAAAAAAGTGCCGGAGAAACATATCACCCTTGTATTCCAGGAGCCCTATTTAATTTCCACTACTGTAAGAAAAAATATAGCCTGTCCGATGAAGCTCAGAAATTTTTCAAAAGAAGTGATTGAGGGCAGAATCGGGGAACTGGCCAAAGAACTGAATCTGGAAGAACTGCTGGATAAAAAGGCCAATCAACTGTCCCTGGGAGAAGTGCAGAAAGTGGCTTTGGCAAGGGCATTATCCTTTGAGCCCGATTTGCTTCTTCTGGATGAACCCTGTGCAAGTATCGACCCTTATACAACCAGTGAGATCGAAAAAATACTCATGAAGATGAATCGCCGCAGGGGGACGACGATGGTTATGGTGACCCACAATCTGGCCCAGGCCCGGCGGTTGGCTGATGATGTCATTTTATTGAAAAAGGGAAGACTTGTGGAATGTTGTGGCTCGGAGCAGTTTTTTGTCCATTCGGAAAATGAGGAGACAAAGAAGTTTGTTGAAGGAGAACTTTTAATTTGAATATTGAACTATTACATACAGATACGCTGGAACAGGCCGGACAGAAGCTGAAAGAGGAAACGGCAAATCTGGAATTTAAAACACATAAAGTGGCCTGCGAGGCGGCTTTGGGGTTTATCTGCGCAAAAGATGTTATTGCAGAAGAGAATGTGCCGCCATTCCGGCGTTCAACCGTGGACGGATATGCCGTTATCGCTGCGGACAGTTACGGCTCCGGCGATTCCAATCCGGCATTTTATCAGGTGACCGGCCATGTGAATATTGAAGAACCTGCCCCGATGACGGTGAAGACAGGGGAAGCGGTGCAGGTGCAGACCGGGTCTATGGTGCCTGATGGAGCGACGGCTGTTTTGATGGTGGAGTATACGGAGCAGTATGCCGATGGAAAAATCATCGGATATAAGGCTGTGAGCGACGGTGAAAATGTGATTCAGCCGGGAGAAGATATTGCAGTCGGCGAATGTCTGATTCAAAGAGGACGGAAAATCAATGCCGGTGATATCGGGATAATGGCTGCCCTCGGCATCTGTGATATTGAAGTTTATGTGCCGCCGGCGGTGACAATCCTGTCCACCGGGGATGAACTGGCGGATATTGACGAACCTTTGACGGCGTCAAAAATCCGGGATATTAATTCCTATGCTCTGGCGGCGGAAGCGCGAAGAATGGGGATGAATGTCCTCAGAAGGCTGCGGGTCGGAGATAGGGAGCCGGATATATTTGAGGCGGTTTCCCGGGCGGCGGAGGACAGCGATATTATTCTTATATCCGGCGGAAGTTCCAAAGGAAATAAGGACTATACAAAAAGGGTGCTGGAAAACTTCACAGGCAATGTGTTTACCCATGGAATTGCCATCAAGCCGGGGAAGCCGACGATTTTGGCCTATGACAGGAAATTCCACACGGTGATTGCCGGACTTCCCGGTCATCCGATGGCGGCCATGCTGATGTTTCGGATGGTGATTGTCCGCTGGTATTGGGAAAAGAGCGGGAGGCGGACGCGTCCGCCTTATCGGGCGAGAATCAGTGAGAATGTTTCCAGTAATCAGGGCAGAGAGACCTGTCTGCCTGTGAAATTGATTCGTGATTCGGAGGGTTTCACGGCAAAGCCGGTTCATGCCAAATCGGGCAGCATTGCGGCCCTGGCCGGAGCCGATGGTTATGTGCGGATACCGAGAAACCAGGAAGGCCTGAACCGGGGTGAGCCGGTTTGGGTAGAGGTGTTTTGATGAAGAGAAATTTATATTTGAATGTTCAGAAAAAAGAGGAAGCGCTTGCCGGTTTTCTGGCGGCATTTTCCAATATCCGGCCGCAGGGAGAGTGGATTCCCGTTGTGGAGAGTCTTGGACGCATCACTGCGGAGGCCGTATATGCCAGATATTCCAGTCCGTCTTATAATTCCTGTGCCATGGACGGCATTGCGGTCATCAGCGCCCATACGAAGGGAGCTTCAGAAAAAAATCCGCTGAAGCTGATTCAGGGAGAAGACTATCTGGATGTGGATACCGGGGATATGATCATGCCGCCCTATGATGCGGTCATTATGGCGGAAGATTTAATCGAGCCGGAGGACGGGGAAGGCTATATCATTATCGCGCCGACCCATCCTTTTGCCCATGTGCGGGCCATCGGAGAAGATATTGTCGCCAAGGAAATGGTGCTCCCAACCGGTCATAAAATATGCGCCATTGATATTTCTGTGCTTTTATCTGCAGGTATTATGGAAATTCAGGTAATTAAGAAGCCGGTAATCGGAATTATTCCCACCGGGGATGAAATGATTGAATATATGGAGCCGTTGGAGGACGGGAAAATTATAGAAACCAATTCCCGGATGTTTGAAAATCTGGTGGCGGAGCAGGGCGGTATCGGGCGGCGGTATCCGATTCTTCCGGATAATCTGGAATTGATTAAGCAGAAACTGTCGGAGGCGGCCGCTGAATGTGACATGGTTATTATCAATGCCGGTTCCAGCGCCGGCCGGGATGATTACACGGTTCATGCCATCCGGCAGTTGGGCGAAGTCTATACCCACGGCGTGTCCATGAAGCCGGGGAAACCGGTAATCCTGGGAAAGATAGACGGCAAGCCGGTGATTGGTCTTCCGGGCTATCCGGTATCCGCTTATCTGACTTTTATGGAGTTTGTTATTCCGGTTATGAACAGGTATGGCTGGCGGGGCGGAGAAGATAAACCGCAAAAAGAGGTTGAGGCGAAATTGTCAAAAACATTGATGTCCGGCCTGAAATATGAGGAATATGTCCGGGTAAAACTGGGAATCGTGGAAAATGAACTGGTGGCTTCGCCGCTGGAGCGGGGAGCAGGGGCTTCCATGTCGCTGGTGAGGGCCGACGGTTTTTGCGTTATTCCCCAGGATAAAGAAGGATTTTCCGCCCATGAGACGATTCGGGTTAAGCTTATGAAAGATATGGAGCAGATTCGGAAAACGCTGGTGCTCGTTGGAAGCCATGACTTAATTCTGGATGTTATCAATGATATCATGATGGAAGAAGGCCGTGATACCTGCCTTTCATCCACCCATGTAGGTTCCATGGCCGGCTTAATCGCACTTCGGAAAAAAGAGACTCATCTGGCCCCGTCCCACTTGCTGGATGAGAAGGACGGCAGCTATAATATATCGATTACCCGTGAGATGTTCCCGGATGAGAAAATGGTCATTATTAAGGGAGTCCGCAGACGGCAGGGCTTTATTGTTAAAAAGGGAAATCCTCTGAATATTCAGAGCATCCGTGATATAACGCCGGAGATACGCTACATAAATCGTCAGCGGGGCGCCGGAACCCGGGTGCTTTTCGATTATCTTCTGAAAAAAGAGGGAATTTCCCCGGCAGATATTTCAGGGTATGGGCACGAAGCGGCAACCCATATGAGTGTGGCGGTGGCTGTCCAGAAGGATAATGCGGATGTGGGAATGGGTATTTATTCCTGTGCAAAGGCTCTGAATCTTGATTTTATCGAGGTGGGCTTTGAAGAGTATGATTTTGTGACTTATGAAAAATATCTGGAATTGCCGGCGGTTCAGGAGTTCCTTCACATTCTCAAAGGAGACGCCTTAAAAAAGCGTTTGGATATGCTGGGAGGCTATGGCTGGGAAGAGTGCGGGCAACTGTGTTTCCTTTGAGCAGGATTGAAACGGGGATGATATTTTGTTTGAGAAAAATATGGATTTTCTTACGGCAGAGCAGGCGGAGCGGATTCGCCGGATGATTGTTGCGGTTGTCGGCGCCGGGGCTTTAGGACAGATGGCTGCCCACCAGCTTGTACGGGGCGGTTTTGAAAAACTTATTTTAATCGATAAAGATGTATTGGAGTACAGTAATTTCAATCGTCAATTATATGCCCTGGATTCCACAGTCAATCAATCCAAAGCGGAAGTGCTGAAAGCCGGTCTTTTGGATATCCGGCCTCAGGCAGATATAAAAATCTGTAAAACCTTTTTGGATGAATGTAACGGGAGACATCTTCTGTCAGGGGCAGATTTGCTGATGGACTGTGTGGATGATGCGGATACCAAAGTCTGTCTTGAAAAACTGGCGGAGGAGTTAAAGATTCCATTGATTCATGGGGCTGTGGAAGGCTGGTATGGACAGGTGGCAACGATTTTTCCGGGGGATGCTTTGCTGGAACGGCTTTATATGTACCCTAAAAAACAGGAAGTTTCAGCGCTTATGCCGACGGTCTGCGCGGTTGCGGCGCTGCAGGCCGGAGAAGCATTGAAACTGGCAGCGGGATGCGGAGAACTGCTGCATCAAAAAGTGATGTTTGTGGATATGTTAAACAGTGATTTTTCATGGGTGACCATGCAGAAGGTATAAAAATTAAGAAACAGAGAAAGAGGTGAGAAGATATGGCAACAAAATATGGGGGTTATATGGGAAAAGTGCTGAAAATTGATTTGACGACAAAAGAAGTGTCCGAATATCCCTTTTCCGATAGAGAACGAGAATTGTTTATCGGCGGAAAGACTATGGCGGCAAAGATTCTTGGGGACCATTTAAAGGGAACGGAGAAGGCATTTTCCGAGGATAATCTTCTGGTGATTACGACGGGGCCGCTGACGGGCACCGGGGCGCCGAGTGCCAGCCGTTTTAATGTTTCAACCCTGTCGCCCCAGACCGGTTATATTACATCATCCAACTGCGGCGGCCATTTTGGATATTATCTGAAAAAAGCGGGGCTGGATGGCCTGATTTTAACCGGGCAGTGTGAAGAAAAGACATGGATTGAAATTCAGAATGACAATGTCCTGTTTCACAGCGCCGATGATTTGTGGGGGATGAAAACAACCCAGGTCCAGGAGGCTTTGGATGACAAACTTCGAATGAAAAACGGGCGTGTCCGCAAGAACGGAAAGATTTGTATCGGGCCGGCCGGGGAAAATATGGTGCTCTATTCCAGTATTGTTTCCAACGACCGTATTTCCGGGCGGGGAGGCACCGGGGCTGTGATGGGCTGGATGCGCCTGAAAGCGGTTTGTGTCAGCGGGACGAAAGAAATTCCGATTTATGACAAGGAAAAGATGATTGCCCATACAAAGAAATGGTTCAGATATTTAAGAAAGCATCCGCTGACCGGCGATCAGCTTCCGAGACTGGGGACAGCGGGACTTGTCAGCTCTATGCAGATGAAAGAAATGCTTTCCACGAAAAATTACAGCCGGGGACAATATGAAGATTTCGAAAAGGTCAGCGGCGAGGTTTTGGCTGAAAAACACAATATTGTCAATAAAGGCTGTCTCACCTGTCCGATTCGCTGTGCCCGCACGGTGGAGGTTGAAGGGCGGCCGGTGAAGGGGCCGGAACTGGAGACACTGGTACTTCTCGGCGGAGGCATATTAAATAATAATCTGGAGGCTGTGCTGAAATGGAATTATGAGCTGGACGAACTGGGAATGGATACGATTTCAGCGGCCAATACTTTGTCCTATGCCATGGAAGCCAATGAAAAGGGACTTTGGGATAATGGCTTGAAGTTTTCTGAGATTGACGGCATTTCGCAGATATTTGAGGATATTGCCTATCGCCGGGGCATTGGAGACGAACTGGCTGAGGGAAGTAAGCGGCTGTCCGAAAAATACGGCGGCAAAGAGTTTGCCATTCATGCAAAGGGAATGGAACTGGCGGCTTATGAACCGAGAAAGGCGGTGGGCCTTGGACTGGGCTATGCGGTCAGCAACCGGGGCGGCTGTCATTTAAATGGCGGTTATCTCGCTATTCTGGAGGGCCTCGGGCTTTCTATTAATCAGACAACCTATCATGGAAAAGCGGATTTAACGATGATGTTCCAGGATTTGATGGAAATGATATCCGCTTCCGGCCAATGTCTGTTTACGAGCTATGCCTTTTTCCCGGCGCCGCTTATGCGCCACCCGAACAGCTGGTATGTGAAACTGGTGAATAAAGTTCTGCCATATTGCGGCGCTGTGGTGCGGCTGATGAACAAATATCCGGAGATGTTAAAGCTGCATCTGCCGGTATTCCATCATACCAAAGGCTTTGAGTATGCCACAGGGATGAAGATGTCTTTTGGTCATTATATGCGCTGCGGCGAACGGGGCTACAATCTGGAGAGGGAAGTAAACCGGAGATTTGGAGTGAACGCCAATAAGGACGCTTTGCCGTCCCGCCTCGTGAAAACATTGCAGGACCCGAAAGACCCGACATCCAAAGTGCCGTTGGAAAAACTGAAAAAAGTTTATTATCATGCCCGGGGATGGGATAATAACGGATTGCCGACGGAGAAGCTTTTGAAGAAACTGGAAATTATTTAAGGCAAAGGGTGGTGTCTGTGGTTAAAGTAAAATTGTTTGGCGTGGCCCGTTTAAAGACCGGCGTCAGCGGATTTGAGGCGGATGTCTCCACTGTGGAGGCGTTAAGAAGCGCGGTTCCCGGGATGACAAAGCGGGAAGCGAAAGATTTGGTTGTTTTGGTGAACGGAAAAACAGTCGGCCGGGGATATCGGTTTAAGGATGGCGATGAAGTCTCCATGTTTTCACCGGCAGGAGGTGGATGAAAATGAAAAAAAAGAAAATGCCTTATATTAATAAAGAAACATGTGCGGGCTGTTCGGTTTGTGTCGAAAATTGTCCGATGGACTGTCTGAGCATTGAAGAACCTAAGTTTCATGGGGATATTCACACGATTGCCTGTGTGGATGAAACCAAATGTATCGGCTGCGGTATCTGTGCGAAGGCATGTCCGATTCAGGCCATTGACATGCGCGATGGGGGAAAGGCGGTGTATACTGTGAAAAACAAATTAAATGTGAAAAAAATCTATTGCAGGAGCTTCCAGTCTGTTATGAAAATCGGCATGGCCATATTGCCGTGGAAAGTACCGAAAACGCTGCGGGGCCGGGATGCGGTGAAAAGGCTGCCGGAGGCTATTAAACATAAAAAGTTCAAAAAAGTTCTTATTGTTACGGATAAAATGCTGATGGAACTGCATCTGCTGGACGGTATGCTTGAAGCGATGGATCAGCAGGGGCTGGAATATGCGATTTATGACGGGGTGGCGCCGAATCCAACCGATATTAATGTTGAGGAAGGCGTAAAACTCTATAAAGAAGAAAAGTGCGACTGTATGATCGCCTTTGGCGGAGGTTCGCCGATGGACTGTGCGAAGGGCATTGGCGCCCGTATTACGCGGCCCCATAAGAGTGTGAAAAGACTGCAGGGCCTCTTTAAGATTTTGCTTCCGATTCCGACAATTTTTGCTGTTCCTACAACGGCAGGAACAGGTTCGGAGACAACGGTGGCCGCGGTTATCACTGAGGCAGCAACCCATCATAAAGCATCGATGAATGATTTGTGTCTGATGCCGAAATATGCAGTGCTGGATCCGGCCCTGACGGTCGGACTGCCGCCGCAGGTTACGGCGACAACCGGTATGGACGCTTTGTGCCATGCGGTGGAGAGCTATACAAATAATACTTACAATTCAAAGCTGGAAAAGGATATGTGTAAAAAAGCTGTGAAGCTGATTTATGATAACCTTTATGATGTTTATCAGGATGGCAGCAATCTGAAAGGCCGTTATAATATGCAGAAGGCCGCTTTTTTGGCTGGCCGGGCCTTTACAAGGGGCTGCGTAGGCTATGTGCATGCGATTGGCCATACACTGGGCGGACTGTACGGAACACCGCATGGCCTTGCAATGTCGATTCTGCTGCCGCATGTTCTGCGGGCTTTTGGGCCGGCGGCTTACGATAAACTGGCGGATTTGTGTGACGTCTGCGGCATAAAGGCGGCGGATGATACGAAAAAGGCAAAGGCGGAGGCATTTATCGACTGGATTGAAGACATGAAAGACAAGATGAATATTCCGGTATATCCTGAAATGATTCAGGAGGAGGATGTGGAGCAGATTGTGGCCTGGGCTGAAAAAGAAGGCAACCCGCTGTATCCGACACCGGTGACATGGAATAAGAAAGATTTTAAAGAATTCATTTTGTCATTAATCGGAGAATAAAATGATAGACAACGAGGGAAGAGTCATAGATTATCTGCGCATTTCCATTACGGACAGATGTAATCTCAGATGTATCTATTGTATGCCGGAGGAGGGCGTTAAGAATATCTGCCATGAAAAAATTCTTTCCTATGATGAAATTTCCCGGATATGCGCCGTGCTGGCCGGTCACGGCCTGAAAAAAATAAAGATTACCGGCGGCGAACCCCTGGTGAGAAAGAATATGCCGGTACTTATTCGGGAGTTAAAAGCAATTCCCGGAATTCAGAGTGTGACGCTGACAACCAACGGGGTATTGCTGGAAAGCTATTATGATGCGCTGATTGATGCCGGAATCGACGCCGTGACTGTCAGTCTCGACACAACAGAGAGGGACGTGTATCAGAGGATTACCCGGAGGGATGAATTAAACAGCGTTTTGCGGGGAATCGAAAAGGCCATCGCAGAAAACAGGGTGCGGCTGAAAATCAACTGCGTTTCTGCCATTGGCGTTGAAACCCAGAATCTTTTGTCTCTTCTGCATTATGCGGAACGGGCGGATGTGGATGTACGTTTTATTGAAATGATGCCGATTGGGCTCGGCAGCCGGTTTCCGATGGTATCGGAGGCACAGATTCGGCAGCGGATTGAAGAAAAGTATGGCAGGCTGACACCTTATTATCAACCGCGGGGCAATGGCCCATGCCGGTATTATGAAGCCCCCGGACTGATTGGAAAGATTGGATTTATCAGTGCGGTGAGTCATAAATTTTGCGATACATGCAACAGAGTACGGCTGACATCGGATGGATTTTTGAAGACTTGTCTTCAGTATGATTTTGGCGTTTCGCTGAAACCGCTGCTGGAACAAAGAATTTCGGATGAGGCGTTGTGGGAAGTGATGCGGGAGGCAATCAAGAACAAGCCAAAGGCCCATCATTTCAATGAAGACAGAAAAAAAAGAGAAGACGAGGTTAAAGGCATGTCTCAAATCGGCGGATAAAACTGAAAAGGCGCCTGTTCTGCGAATAAGGATTGGTTTATTTGCAGGGGGCGCCTTTTATGTATTATAATGTTACGGCTTTGGAAATTCGGCCTCCGAGGATAAAGGCCAGAGCAATTTTAGCCAGATCCGGGATGATAAATGGAATGACGCACCATCCGAGGACTGCGGAAAGACCGACAGCGCCGACATTTTTTGCGTAAACGACCATAAACCAGGCGGTGCCGAAAGCGTAGCAGACGGCGAGGGCTATGACCATGGAAAGAATCAGGGCCCAGGTCTTTTTGCCCAGAGCTTTCTCAAAGGCCCATATAACGAAGGCAGAGAAAATAAAGCCGATGATGTAGCCGCCGGTGGTATTTAGGAGAGCGCCGATACCGCCTTTAAAACCGGAAAAGACGGGAAGGCCGACGGCCCCAAGAAGGACGTAGACAATAACAGATAGGGTTCCGCGTTTTCCGCCTAATACGGTCACAGCCAGAAAAATGGCAAAAGTCTGCAGGGTAAAGGGAACAACCGTCGGAATGGAAATCCATGAACATATGGCAATCACTACGGCAAAAAGTCCGATATAGGCCATATCCAGTGTTGTTATTTTTTGTGATGTCTGAGATGGTGTCATTGAAGTCATAATAATCCTCACTTTCTGCCGTCAGATTGCGGCATACACTATAAAACTTTGAAAAGCATATCACGCCGGAGAATAAATGTCAACCTAAAAATATAATCAAGTTGACATTTGGAAATAAAGAGAAAACTGCGGCTTGACAAGATTTTTGTCTGTGTTTATAATGAAAGCAACGCGTTGATGAGACGAGTAGGGTATGAAACATCACAGAGAGGAACCGGCGGCTGGAAAGGTTCTGTTGGGAAATATCTGAAAACTACCTCGGAGTGGCTCCAATCAAGCCCGGTGATTCCGTTATCAATCAAAATGAAGTGGTTTTACATATGCCGCAGCATGCAAAGCCGGATGGGCAGGCGCACAGCAGCGGTCATATGAAACAAAAAGGGTGGAACCGCGAGAAGAACTCGTCCCTTTCTGTCAGACAGATGATAGAAAGAGGACTTTTTTATTTGTCTGAAAAGAAATTCTGTCTGAATTAAGAATAAAAAGTTGATGAAGGGAGAAAACAAAATGAAAGTAACATTAAAAGACGGCTCTGTTAAAGAATACGCGCAGCCGATGTCCGTAATTGATATTGCGAAAGATATTTCTGAAGGATTGGCCCGGGCGGCCTGTGCCGGTGAATTAAACGGTGAGGTTGTGGATTTGAGAACCGTTGTTGATAATGATTGTGAATTAAACATTTTGACATTTGATTCAGAGGGCGGCGCAGCAGCTTTCCGACATACAACATCCCATATTATGGCCCAGGCGTTAAAACGTCTTTACCCGGATGCAAAACTGGCAATCGGACCGTCCATTTCCGATGGTTTCTATTATGATATTGACAGTGAAACACCTTTAACTGCCGATGATTTGACAAAAATTGAAGCGGAGATGAAGAAGGTTGTCAAAGAAGCATGGCCGATTACCCGGTTTACGAAGAGCAGAGACGATGCGATTGCTTATTTTAAAGAAAAAGATGAGCCGTATAAGGTTGAATTGATTGAGGATTTGCCGGAGGATGCGGAAATCAGCTTCTATCAGCAGGGCGAATTTGTGGACCTCTGCGCAGGACCGCATCTGATGACAACAAAGCCTGTAAAAGCCTTTAAATTAACCAGTCTGGCCGGCGCTTACTGGCGCGGAAGCGAAAAGAATAAAATGCTGACCCGTATTTATGGTACTGCCTTTACGAAGAAAGCAGATTTGGAAGAACATCTGGCACGGATTGAGGAAGCAAAGAAGCGTGACCACCGTAAACTCGGAAAAGAGCTTGGCCTTTTCATGATTCGCGAAGAGGGCCCTGGATTCCCGTTCTTCCTGCCAAAGGGTATGGTTCTCAAAAATACGCTGTTGGATTACTGGAGAGACCTTCACCGCAAAAACGGTTATGTGGAAGTGTCCACCCCAATCATTTTAAGCCGTCATTTATGGGAGAATTCCGGTCATTGGGACCACTATAAAGACAATATGTATACAACAGTCATTGATGATGCAGATTTCGCTGTAAAACCGATGAACTGTCCGGGCGGAATGCTCGTTTATAAGTCCGAGCCTCATTCCTATAAGGATTTGCCGCTTCGTGTCGGCGAACTGGGCCTTGTTCACCGCCATGAAAAATCCGGTCAGCTTCATGGCCTGATGCGTGTACGCTGCTTTACTCAGGATGATGCCCATATCTTTATGACCCAGGAGCAGATTCGCCAGGAGATTAAAGGCGTTGCAAAACTCATTGATGAAGTTTACAACCTTTTCGGATTTAAATATCATGTAGAGCTTTCCACCCGTCCGGAGGATTCCATGGGAAGTGATGAGGATTGGGAAATCGCAACAGATGGACTTAGAGGCGCCCTCGAGGACCTTGGCCTTGACTATGTTATCAATGAGGGCGACGGCGCATTCTACGGCCCGAAGATTGACTTCCATCTGGAAGATTCCATCGGAAGAACATGGCAGTGCGGAACCATTCAGTTGGATATGCAGATGCCTCAGCGTTTTGATTTGGAATATACGGGTGCAGACGGTGAGAAACACCGCCCGGTTATGATTCACCGTGTAGCTTTCGGTTCCGTGGAACGTTTTATCGGTATTTTGATTGAACATTTTGCGGGTGCGTTCCCGACATGGCTGTCTCCGGTGCAGGTTAAAGTGCTGCCGATTTCCGATAAATACATGGATTATGCCCAGAATGTACTGGCCCAGTTAAATGAAGCCGGTATCCGGGCGGAAATTGATACCCGTGCCGAGAAGATTGGCTATAAGATTCGTGAAGCAAGACTTCAGAAGATTCCTTACATGCTTGTTGTCGGAGCAAAAGAAGAGGAAGAGAAAGCGGTTTCCGTTCGCAGCCGTTTCAAAGGGGATGAAGGCCAGAAAGATCTGCAGACATTTATCGCAGATATTCTGGAAGAAATCCGTACAAAAGAAATCCGCAAGGTGGAAGAAGAAGCTTAAAGCGGTTTATAATTAAAAAAAGAGAATTATTCCGAAAGGTGATTTTCGGGGTAATTCTCTTTTTGTCTTATTCAGAAATTATATACCCTTTCGGGCATCCCATATGGCAGATGCCTCGCATGGGCGCGCTCCGTCAGGCTTCGCGCGATAAGGTATGATTCTTTATAATAGCGCGTATGCTGGCGTTCAAATCCGGTTTCAATTCATCAAAAGAAATCGGGTCGTTTTCCAGAATTGTGCTGAAAGCCGTGGAACTGGCCAGCTCAATAATTAAGAACAGCATGGTTTCCGGGGCCCTCAGGCGGCAGTCCGGATGATCAAGAAGCAGTTTCCTATAGATGTCATAGGCGCTGATATCTTTCCCCGGCAGATTTTTTGTCATGGCATGGCGGAATATTCCCCAACTCAGGTTTTTTGAAATAAACCGGAGCATCGGTTTATTTTTTCGCATACAGTCCAGCGCATAATCTACGATGAATATAATCCGGTCTTCCAGGGATGGAATATTCTCATTTTCCATGGCTTTATAGGCATCGCAGAACAGTTTGTCCGCTGTTTTGGCAATCAGTTGATCGCGGATATGATATTTATCGGTAAAATAAAGATAAAAGGTTCCCTTGGCCACGCCGGCTTTTTTGACAATATCATTGATGGTTGTTTTTTCAATCCCTTGAGTTAAAAATAATTCATAGGCGTTGTTAAACAGCGCATCCAGTTTGTGTTGCTTATTTTCTTCTGCTTTCCCCATAATTTTCCCTCTTTTTTCCAGTTCTATAAATGAATTATAAAATAAAAATGACCAAAAGTCAAATTTTTTAAAAAAGAATATTGACTAATGGTCATTTTTGCTGTATAGTAGTCGAAGAATAAAAATGACCAAAAGTCATAAAAATGAAAGGAAGGATACGGCATGGTGAAATTAAGGAAAAAAATTGTAAAATACCGGGTTGTTATTCTCATCATTGGATTCTTATTATTGATTCCCTCGGCTATGGGGTATTTTAAAACGAAAGTCAATTACGACATTCTCTATTATCTGCCCGATGATATTGAAACGATGGTCGGTCAGGATATACTGATGGATGAATTCGGCAAAGGCGCCTTTGCAATGGAGATTGTGGAGGGGATGTCAACGAAGGATGTGGCCGGGGTAAAGAAAAAAATTGAAGCTGTGGACGGTGTGGCAGAAGTTATTTGGTATGATTCACTGATGGATATTTCCGTTCCGATGGAAGTGCTGCCGGAAGAGATAAAAGATGTATTTAATAGGGGGGATGCGACCCTGATGGCTATTTTCTTTGACGGCACCACATCGGCGGACAGTACAATGGATGCAATCGGGGAGATACGTGAGATTACGAATAACCAATGTTATCTGAGCGGTATGTCCTCGGTAGTTACCGATATAAAAAATCTTTCGGATAAGGAAGTGCCTGTTTATGTATTGATTGCAGTGCTGTTATGTTGTGTAGTTCTGGCGCTTTCAATGGATTCCTGGATTATTCCTTTATTTTTTATGCTGAGTATCGGTATGGCGATTATTTACAATCTTGGAACCAATATATTCCTGGGGGAGATTTCCTATATAACAAAAGCCCTGAGCGCGGTGCTCCAGCTTGGTGTGACGATGGATTATTCCATTTTCCTCTGGCACAGCTATAAGGAAAATCAGCAACGTTTCCCGGGGGATAAAGAGCGGGCAATGGCCCATGCCATATCAAATACCTTTTCATCCGTCGTGGGCAGTTCGGTTACAACGGTGGCCGGCTTTATTGCCCTCTGCTTTATGAGCTTTACCCTCGGAAGAGATATGGGCATTGTCATGGCAAAAGGCGTTATATTCGGCGTCATTAGCTGTGTTACCATTTTGCCGGCTTTTATCCTGATTTTCGATAAGGCGATTGAAAAAACAAGTCATCGGCCGCTGCTCCCAAATATGGATAGATTTTCAGATTTCATTTCAAGACATCATAAGATTTTTATCGGCATATTTCTTATCATTTTGATTCCGGCGCTGTACGGATACAAGAATACAGAGGTTTACTATAATCTGGATACCACGCTGCCGAAATATCTTGAAAGTATTCAGGCAAACGATAAGCTTTCCAATGATTTTGAGATGAACGCAACCCATATGGTGCTGGCCGGTGCGGATTTGTCCTCAAAAGATGCAAAGGCTATGCTGGATGAAATGTCTGATGTGGAGGGGATACGTTTTACTTTGGGACTTGACAGCGTGCTCGGTTCGGCAATTCCCCGGGAAATAATACCGGAGGATTTGACGGCTACATTGAAAAAAGAGAATTGGCAGTTGATTCTTGTCCAGTCTGAATATAAAGTGGCTTCGGACGAGGTGAACAAACAGTGTGATGAACTGAATGCCATTATTAAGAAATATGATTCAAATGCCATGCTGATTGGCGAAGCGCCGTGTACGAAAGATTTGATTAGGATTACTGATAAGGATTTTAAAGTCGTCAATGCAATTTCGATTATTGCCGTTTTCCTGATTATTTTCTTTGTATTTAAATCGATTTCGATTCCGGCGATTTTGGTGGCTGTCATCGAATTTGCTATTTTTGTGAATCTCGGCATCCCTTACTACACGGGAACACGTCTTCCGTTTATCGCTTCTATTGTCATAGGCACCATACAGCTCGGCGCGACTGTGGATTATGCGATTCTGATGACAACGCGGTATAAAAAAGAACGCTGCTCCGGCAAAGAAAAGAAGGAAGCGATTCGGATTGCCCTTTCTGCGTCGATTACATCGATTATCGTTTCGGCCTGCGGATTTTTTGCGGCAACCTTTGGCGTCGGCCTTTATTCGGATATCGATATGATTTCTTCACTGTGTATATTGCTGGCACGGGGAGCAATCATCAGTATGATTGTAGTTATTTTCGTTTTGCCGTCCATGTTGATGGTATTTGACAGGGTTATCTGTGCAACAACAAAGGAAATGCGGAAAATTAAGTTTATAGGAGGTTCTCAACATGAAGAATAAAGAATATCAGAAAATATTAGCTATGGCGCTGACGGCTTCACTGGCTGTCGGCGGTGCCGGGATTTCGACGATGCCGGTTTGGGCTATGGAAAATCCGGCCCAGAATATGGTAATGGGTAAAGCTGCTTTTGAGACAGAGAAGAACAAAGCTGAGAAAGACACGGCGGAGAAAAAGAGTGAAAGTGAAACAGCGAAGGCTTTAAAGGATGAAACGGTATATGTCAAGCTGGATGCTTCGGGAAAGGTTACCTCCGTTACAGTGTCGGATCAGCTAAAGAATGTGAGCGGCCTGAAAGATATTGAAGATGTTTCAGGCTTAAAGGATATAGAGAATGTCAAAGGGGAAGAAGAATTTAATCAAAAGGACGGAAAGCTGGTATGGAGCGGTGACGGCAGGGATATCTGCTATCAGGGAACAACGTCCGAACAGCTTCCGGTGGGAATAGGGGTTACCTATACCCTGGATGGGAAAGAAATCAGTGCAAAAGAACTGGAAGGTCAGAGTGGCCATCTGAAAATACGCTATGAATATAAAAATATGACAGGGGATGCGGATGATGCGTATACACCGTTTTTAATGGTTACCGGTTTGATTTTAGATACGGAGCAGTTTTCCAATGTAAGTATTGAAAACGGAAAAATTGTATCCGATGGGGACAGAGATTTAGCCATTGGAATGGGTATACCCAAAATGAAGGAGGCCCTGAATGTTACCGATATTGATATTCCGGATTACTTTGTCCTTGAGGCGGATGTGACGGATTATGAAGCGGTTGCGGGAATTACAGTGGCTACAAATGAGGTTTTTAATTCTCTGAGCAGTGACGGCTTTGACAGCCTGGAGGATTTGGAAGACTCCATGGACCAGCTTCAAAGCGGGGCCAATCAGTTGGTTGACGGTTCAGGCCAGTTAAAAACCGGCTTAGATACGTTGCTTTCTTCTTCTGGAACACTGGTTGACGGTATCGATCAGCTCGCAGCAGGCGGCAATGAACTTGAAAAAGGTACGGGGACTCTGGCGGATGGCGCCGGCGCACTTTCTGAAGGAGGAAAAAACCTTGTCAGCGGTACTTCCCAGTTGTCCGCCGGGACGGAAACGCTGAGTCAGGGAGCATCTCAGGTGGCTGCCGGAGCGGACAGCGCCCATAAGAGTACTTCGGAACAGCTTCTTCCGGGGGTACAGCAGCTCTATGATGGAGTGACAGGGATGCAGTCCCAGGTTGAGGAGGGTATCGGCCAGCTTTCCGGCGGAACCAGCCAGTTAAAGGACGGTATTGAAACGGCGGCCGCTGGGGCAGCCCGGTTATCCGCCGGTATCGAAACTGTTGGAGCCAGTGCAGGGGATTTAAGCGGCGGAATTTCAGGTGCGGCAGCTTCATCCGCAGAAATCAGTGCAGGTGCACAGCAGTTAGCGGACAGCTTGTCCGCAGCCGGTGTGGATAATAGTGCATTGATTGGGGCTGTGGAGTCGCTGAGAGCGCCGGATAACAGCAATGGCGCAGCGATAGATTCAATTATCGCCGGTTTGAACGAACAGGCCCAGGGCGTCAACGGAGCTCTTTCAAATGCGGCAGGCGCGGCGGGAACGCTGGCCGCAGGAAGCAGTGCGCTGACCGATGGTTTAAACAATGCGGCTGCCGGGGCAGAAGCCTTATCGGGGGCTATCAATGGAGATATCAAAAATGGTGCGGACAGTCTGAGCGCCGCTTTGAATGAAGATTTGAGCAGCGGCGCGTCCCAGTTGGATGCGGGTGTGTCCCAGATGGCCGGTCAGTTAAAGGACGGAACTTCCCAGTTGGCTTCCGGCACCGGCGCTTTGCTGAGCGGCACTCAGGCATTGGATGAAGGTTTGGGAACACTGGCCGACGGTGCGGCCCAGGTCAGCGAGGGCAGCAATACGCTGAATGAAAATATGAAAACGGCGGATAGCGGTGCAAGAACCCTGTCTGATGGGCTGGATGCACTGCTTGAGGGAGCATCCAATCTGAAGGCCGGAGCAGTCATTTTAAATTCCGGACTGGGTACATTAAAAGCCGGCTCCGGGGAACTGGTCGACGGAGTGACCCAGTTGGATAATGGCGCAGATGAACTCAACAATGGTATGATTCAGTTTAACCAGGATGGTATTCAGAAACTGGTCAGCGCTTTTGACGGGGATGTGGAGAATATGCTGGACAGTTTGAATGAAATATTGGACGCATCGAAAGAATATAAGAATTTTTCGGGCATTTCAGATAAAATGGACGGCGAAGTGAAATTTATTTTTATAACAGATAAATAGAAAACTTTACAGAAATTTTATTGGCTATTTCGTGAAAAAAGTGCTATAATTTAGACAAAATCAATGTTAGGAGGCTTTTGTATGGCAAAGAAAATTTTGATGCTTGTTGGTGACTTCACAGAGGATTATGAAACAATGGTGCCGTTTCAGGCGTTATCCATGTTGGGATATCAGGTAGATGCGGTTTGCCCGGATAAAAAGGCAGGCGATGTTGTGCGTACAGCCGTTCATGACTTTTTAGGCGATCAGACTTATACAGAAAAACCAGGTCATAACTTTGCTATTACAGCAGATTTTGATGCAGTAGATACAGCAGATTATGTTGGTCTTTTCATCACTGGCGGACGCGCACCGGAATACATTCGTCTGAATGCCAGAGTGATTGAGATTGTTCAGGAATTCTTTAAAGATAAAAAACCTGTTGCTGCAATCTGCCATGGACCTCAGGTTCTTACCGCAGCCGGCGTTTTGAAGGGATATAAAGCAACAGCCTATCCGGCAGTTGGCCCGGATGTAACTTTGGCTGGCGGAACTTATGTAGAGGTTGACGCTTCCGAAGCCGTTGTAGACGGAAATCTTGTAACAGCTCCGGCATGGCCTGGCGATACGGCAATTATCAGAGAATTTGTAAAACTTCTCGGAGCAAAAATTGAAATCTGATGAATAAAACCGGAGTTGAATTAAAATCTAATTGAAATCTAATGGGTAAAAATGCTTGACATTCGGTGGGAAGTGTAGTATTCTAATCTAAGTGTTTAGAACACGATAAGAAAGCAGAGTACTCACTCTCACCTCAGCATTTGAAATGACTCAGGTTAATATTCAGTAAGTTTGGCACAAAAGTGTCTTAAATGAATGGTGAGTAGTATGCTGCTCACCATTTTTTTGATTATGGAGGTGTCAATTATCAGCGATTTAATGATTAACGAGCAGATTCGCGACAGAGAAGTACGTCTGATTAGTACAGATGGAGAACAATTAGGGGTTATGTCCGCTAAAGAAGCTATGAAACTGGCCAGAGAAGCCAATCTTGATTTAGTAAAGATTGCCCCGCAGGCAAAGCCGCCGGTATGTAAAATCATCGACTACGGTAAATACCGTTATGAGATGGCTCGTAAGGAAAAAGAAGCTAGAAAGAAACAAAAGGTTATTGATATTAAAGAGATTCGTTTATCACCGAATATCGATGTCAATGACTTGAATACAAAAATGAACCAGGCACGGAAGTTCCTGAAGGGCGGTAACCGGGTAAAGGTTTCTGTACGTTTCCGTGGACGTGAACTGGCACATACCGCAGCAGGTAAGGTTATTCTGGAAGGATTTGCAGAAAAGTTATCAGATGTTGCAGTAATTGATAAAGCAGCCAAACTGGAAGGCCGGAGCATGGTCATGTTCTTATCAGAAAAACGCAATTAATCATTTGTAAATATTAAGGAGGATACAAACTATGCCAAAAGTTAAAACAAGCAGAGCAGCAGCAAAGCGTTTCAAAAAAACAGGTACTGGTAAATTAAAAAGAATGAAAGCTTATAAGAGCCATATTCTGACAAAGAAATCCACAAAAACAAAGAGAAATCTTAGAAAAGCAACCATTACAGATGCTACAAACGCAAAAGTAATGAAGAAGATTTTACCTTATCTGTAATAGAATGAAACGGAGGATATAACAATGGCAAGAGTTAAAGGTGCGTTAAACGCTAGAAAAAAACATAACAGAACTTTAAAGCTGGCTAAAGGTTACAGAGGAGCCAGAAGCAAACAGTATAGAGTAGCAAAACAGTCCGTAATGAGAGCTTTAACAAGCTCCTTTGCAGGTCGTAAAGAAAGAAAACGTCAGTTCAGACAGCTTTGGATTGCAAGAATCAACGCTGCTGCAAGAATGAACGGTCTTTCCTACAGCAAATTAATGCACGGTTTAAAATTGGCTGGTGTTGATGTAAACCGTAAAATGCTTTCCGAAATGGCTATCAGCGATGCTGCCGGATTTACAGCCCTTTGCGAAACAGCAAAAGCAAAATTAGCATAATTGAGATATGAAAAATGTTCCCAAAAGTTTGGGAACATTTTTTTATATATGAATGATACCGCAGATATTCAGCAAAAGGACAATCAATCCAAGAATTATCCGATACCATCCAAAGGCCTGAAAGTCATGTTTCTTTATGTAGTCCATTAAAAAACGGATGACAAAAACGGAAACAATAAAGGCTGCGGCCATTCCGATAAGAAGTACAGCCGCTTCCATGCCTGTAAAAACAAAGCCGAATTTTAATATTTTAAGCAGGCTTGCTCCAAACATAACCGGAATGGCAAGGCAAAATGTAAATTCGGAAGCAGCAGTACGGGATACCCCCACAAGCAAAGCGCCGACGATAGTTGCCCCAGAGCGGGATGTTCCGGGAAATATGGCAGCAATAAGCTGAAATAAGCCAATCAGCAGGGCGGTTTTAAAGTCGATGTCTTCCAGATAGGGAATTTCCGGCTGTTTTCCGGCATGCTCTCGTTCGATAACAATAAAAGCGATACCGAAGACAATCAGGGCAATGGCTACCGGGACAGCATGATAAAATAATGCCTCAAAAATATCATCGAATAAAAGTCCGACAACAGCGGCCGGGATGCAGGCGACAATAATCTTGCCCCAGAGCATCATTTTATCGTTTTCGATGACAGGTTTTCTCTTGTTTCTAAATTGAAAAGGAAATATTTTATCCCAAAACAAAAGAACAACGGCGAAAATGGCGCCGAGCTGAATGACAACAAGAAACATTTCCATAAACTCTTCTGAGCAGTTCAATCGGATAAACTCATCCAAAATAATCATATGACCTGTGCTGCTGATGGGCAGCCATTCGGTAATGCCTTCCACAATCCCGAAGATAATGGCTTTTATAATTTCTGACATTTTTAGTTTCCTCCAATATATTTATTTTGGCGTATGCGCTTTATTATACTATATAATGGGTGCTTTTATAATATTATATTTTGAAAAAAGAAAGGAAGGTTTTAAAATGAAAAGAAAGAGAGGATCTATTGGTTTTTATTTTTTTGTGATTGAAGGAATAATATTTTTATTAACGATTGTATTGGGTGTAGCTATAATGGGACTAAAAAACGATGTGAGTGCGGAAAACTTTATAAAATGGGGTTTACATAGCATACGTATTTTGAGCATTCTGGCAATAGCTATTCTTTTTATATTTAGTGTATCTATGGTTATATCTTTTATAAAAGATATGCGTAAGAATTCAGGCGATTATTTCAGGAAGACATTTTTCAGAGAAATTGATGAATGTAAAAGAGGTGGTAACGAGAATCATATTCAATATATTCTTTGCGTTAAGAAAATAGATAAAGTATATGGTAGTGTTGAAATGCGGAGATATGTGCAGGAACAGAGATTAGATAAACTGTTTGAAAGAAAGAGCTTCCTAGAGAAAAATGTTGAGTTTAATATGAATAGTATGGTTATATTAAAAAGCATAATATTAGCCATAGCCTGCAATTTTCTTTGGGAGATAGTAGGAGATAAAGGGCTTTTAAACGGGGATATAGACATTGTGGAAAGGATGTGTGAAATATTCATAGTTTGTGTTTTAATTGCTCTTTTTTTCTATTTACCTTGTATAGAGAAGGGATATGGTGGTTCCTATATGTATCAAATTGATAATTATGAAATGGAGAAACTTAATTTGTGTATAGAAAAGGCAATACATAAATCACTTGATTCAGAGATGAAAATACGGTTAGTGGCCTGCGAAACAAAACGACGATTGTGCGAGGCTTTATATCGAAAACACAAAAGGAAGCTGAATATGGAGGTAATCAAGCTGGAATTACTGCCTGAAATGCTTTCAACTGATTGTAAAATTATAAAGGCAAAATTAAATGGAATGCCTATTGGATTTATTTTGAATAGAGAAAATATCCCGGCAGAAAAAAAGAAGACCGGATGTGAAAATCAAATGATAAATAGTGAAAAAGAATTTGAGGAATATTTGATTTCGGCAGAATACAGGCGATGCTATGAAATTATTAAAGCCGAATTTAATGATGAGTTTGAATTAGAAGATTATTGCGAGATTTTTTCTCGCGAATATTGAATCGATTGAAAAAATATGGTATACAATATATATATATATATGAGAAAAAATCTCGAAGATGGAAAAGGAGAGAATAAAATGATATATGAATTTGGTTTTAAAAATTTCAGGTCCTATAAATCGGAGACGAATATCGATTTTACAGCAAAGCCAATATCAGAATTTAAAGAATCTCTGATATATGGAGATGAAAAGACATCTCTCCTTCCGGTATGTGCTATTTATGGGCCAAATGGCGGGGGTAAAAGTGGTGTGCTTTTGGCATTTTTGACATTGAGAAATATTGTTATTAATCCATTGATACAAATGGCGTTTATGAAGAGTAAAAATGAGAAATTATCCCAGGCATCTATTGACGAATTAAAAGCGGGGTGTATGACGGATAAGATAGAGGTAAATTATTATAAATGGGATGAAGAATCATGCAATTTACCTGTAGAGTTTTCTGTTTTATTTAAAGAAGATAAGATGAAGTATCGTTATGAACTTTCAGTTTTTCAAGATGTTATTCAACAGGAAAATTTGTTTATAGAGAATTTAGAGTCTAAAGAAGTAAAATCTATTTTTGAAAGGGATACAAAGGAAATTTATTTATCTGAAGAGCTTGAAAATATAGATATCGAGAACATGAATGAGGGATTACCGTTAATTTCATTCATATCCATGTTTAAAAATATTAATGTTATTGATAATGTGATTCGATTTTTTATGTCAGTGCAGATTGTGAATTTCGACATGCCGAGCCAGGACAGAAAAATTTGGGTAAAAGCTATTGAGGAGGATAAGAAGCGTGTACTTGGCATTTTAATGAGTATGGGAATTGATATATGTGATTTAATCGTTGAATACGATAGCGAAGGAAAGGTAAAAGAGGTTTATACAAGGCATAAGTTTGAAGATGGAAGTACAAAGGATTTAAAATTTGGAGAAGAATCCAGCGGTACACGGAAAATATTCAGTATTTTACCGGTTATTTTAAATGCAATCGATAAGGGAAGGCTTTTAATAATTGATGAACTTGATGCAAAATTACATCCGGTTTTGCTGCAGAGAATTATCGAGTTATTTACAAATAGGGGGATAAATAAAAACGGTGCACAATTATTATTTACCTCTCATGATTTGATAACAATGAGTAATAAAGTGTTAAGGCGGGATGAAATTTGGTTTTCTGCCATTAATGGCTATAATGAATCGGTATTATATTCGTTAGTCGATTTTAGAAAAGAGAATGGAGATAAACCGAGAAATGATGAGAATTATAATAAACAATATTTGGAAGGGAGATATGGAGCTGACCCATATATGCGGCGTATTTTAAGTTGGGAGGAAATTGGATGTCTTTAAAGCCTAAAAAACATAGTGAACAGAAAAAAATACAGGCAAAGATGAAACAACATGAAAGTAAAATGGCGACAAAATATCAATTACCGCCATATACTTTAATTGTTAGTGAAGGGATTAAGACAGAGCCTTTGTATTTGGAAGGTTTTGTTCGTAAAATAAATGCTCAATATAAAGGGTTAGCAAAGGATAATCATATTATTATATGGGGAACAGGAAGAAATACAAAAGGCTTATTAAAATTAGTTGATAAAAAGGTTGAAAATGGAGAATGGAGCCATTTTGAAAAAATATGGCTTGTTTATGATAAAGATGATTTTCCATTTGATAATTTTGATAATACACAGTTTTCTGCGGAAGGCAGAAAAGATAGTAATATACGTGTTGCATGGTCAAATGAAAGTTTTGAGTTATGGCTGTTGCTGCATTTTCAGGAGTATGTTTCGGATAACGGGAGACAACAATATATTGAAAAATTAAATACTTTTTTTCACTATTCGAAGGCCAGAGAAGATTTATTTGACGTAATCATGGAAAAGGGGTCTTTAAAAGATGCAAAGAGAAGGGCAAAAAAATTATATAATGGATTTTTGAAAAAAGGGGAAAAGTCGCCCTCAAAAATGGTGCCGGCAACGAAAGTATATGAATTGGTAGAAGAGTTGGAATCGTATATTCATTAGAAACTGCAGAATGTTGCCTGTATTTCATTTAAATAAGAATTCTGGCAGAGGCCTGTATTTTAGAAAGTTATTGAATTTCAAGATACTGCCTCTGCTTTTTTTTTCATGCCTGTTAAGACAACCGGTCGCTCCTCTGAATGACGCCGTATCCGATAATGATGTTACAGTTGGCCGGTGTACAGTGATAATCTTTGCAGTAATGAATCAGCAAATCGATAATGCCGTTTAAGGATTTGCGGCGTCCCCGCTTTATGCCGGAGGAATGGATTTCTCCGTCCTGCAGGGTGATTAGAGACTTGAAATGTCTGTTCCGGCAAATCGCAGGAACCGTCGCTGACGACACAAAAATTTGTTTTCATTGAAAATCCCCCTGTTTCATAATTTTTATTTTAATGTATCCAGTGCGTAAAGGGCAGCGCCGACAGCACCGACAATCTCCGGTTCCGGGCAGATATAAAGTTTTGCCTGTATTTTTTCCTCCACAGCCCGAACCACTCCCGGATTTTTAGCTACGCCCCCGGTCATCATATAATCTGCTTCCAGACCCACTCGTTTTAAAAGGGAGTAGGATTTGTTGGCGATGGCTTTGCATATACCGTTGGCAATGTCGGCTTCCTCCTTATTGTTGGCAATCAGGGAAATGACCTCGGATTCGGCGAAAACGGTACACATGCTGGTGATTTCGATATCTTCTGTAGATTTTAGAGCCGAAGGCCCAAGTTCATCAATGCCGATTTCCAGTGTGCGGGCGATGGCTTCCAGAAAACGGCCTGTTCCGGCGGCACATTTATCATTCATGACAAAGTCAGTGACTTCGCCGTTGGCATCCAGCTTGATGGCTTTGCTGTCCTGCCCGCCGATATCGAGAATAGTGCGGATTTTTGGATTGAAGTAGTGGGCGCCCCGTCCATGACAACTGATTTCCGTTACATTTTCATCGGCGAAAGGGATGCTGACCCGGCCGTACCCGGTGGATACAATCCAGGAAATGTCTTCTTTTTTTAAACGGGCTTTTTCAAGGACATCGGCCAGAATCCGTTCGGCGCTTTCACCGGATTTGGCGCCGGTGCGGATAACAGAAAAGGCCTTGATATTTCTTGCATCATCCATAATAACCGCATTGGTGGAAGTGGAACCACTGTCTATACCCATAACATACATTGTTTTTTCTCCTTCAGATGTTCTTATTTTTTGTTTTGCCAGTTTCTTTCTGTCATTGCCGGATTTCTGCACCGATTCCAGAAAGGCTTCCATTCGCGTTAAAATCTGGCCGTAGCTTTGGGTTGTATTGTCTGTTTCCAGCAAAAGCAGCGGCTTTTGAATAATTTCCTTCAGCCATGCATATTCATAGGAATAGCTGTCGCAAAACTGGACAGTGTGATAAATAATCCCGTCAGCGCTGTCGGCATATTTTTGAATAAGTAAATCCCGATTGGCTGCGGTTTCCATCCGCATACATGGGAACTGGCTCAAAAGGCCCCGGACATAGCCGGTGAATACGTTGTCCTTTTCATAGAGAAGTTTTCGGTCAAGCCCCGTGCAGGTAATATCAAAGGCGACCTCTGCGCCGTGTTCTTCTAAAATTTTGTGAATGCTTTTATTGGCCCTGGCGCCGAGAATTCCGATGCGCGTGCCTTTGGCAGGATGGATGGACATCTGATTTTCTGCTTCTCTTTGCAAAATGGCCTCGAGCTTTTTTTCGTCAAATTTTTTTCCTGAAAATTTCTCATAGGCGGTGAGCATTTCACGAATCCGAAGCTCGTAAAGCTTTATACCGCCGTCTTTGGTGATTCTCGGAATGTCAAGAATATAGATAAAAGTATCCGGCAGTTTTTCAACTAAAACATCGTAAAGACGCCGGATGCTGTCGCAGCAGGTTGTAAGAATAATGCCTTCATAGTGGTTGGCAAGCACGTCCTCCAGCACGCCTTTGGCGAAGCTGCATATATTCGGATGCATGAGGGTGTCCGCCTGATTAAAGCTTGCCACCTCCGGCTCAATACGCTTCATCTCCAGGCCCATGGATTCAAAGATTTCAATGGGCGTATATTTACAGATATATCCAATCATTTCTTTTCCTCCTCAATCATTTCCAGAAATGCTTCCAGCCGGGTTTTAATCTGACCGTCATGACTGTTTCTTTGGTCAATCCCATCGCCGTCCAGAATCAGCATAGGAATATTGCGTTCTTTCATGGCTTCCTTTAAAAGGAGACTTCCGCCGGAGGCCTGTTTGCATCCCCAGTGGCAGAAATGAATGACCGCATCGGGATGAAAGGTATCCGTCAAATGGCCGATGGCCTGAGCTTTGTGACTGTAGGAGCCATTATAAACGTTTTTAATCAATTTCCGGGCCAGAGAGCGGAAAGGGTCTTCCGGGTCCAGGGTATCGGTAAAGTCAAACACAATATCGCCGGCCAGGAGCTGGTATTTTTCGCTGCTGTTAAAATAATATTTTAAGCTTTCCTGATAATATGGAATCAAATGAATCCAGAGGATTCGTTTTCCGGTGAACTCAGGAAAGGTCTGAATTTCTTCGTTCATAAAACGGATTAAATCAAGAAACTTCTGCGTTCCCATTAAGAGGTGTGTTCCCATCATCATATATAACTGGTGAATAATTTCCCCCGGATAATAATGGCGCTGGGCCAGTTCGTAAAAGCGCAGCAGCTCGCTGCGGGTTTCGTTTTCAATGCGAAGGGACTCTTTCAGTTTTTCAGGCTGAAATTTGCGGCCGAGCCGTTCCTCCATATCATGAACCATTGTTTCAAGCTGAGAGGCCAGATAATCCACAGAGGCGTCGTCATCCGTATAAGGTACATCCAGCAGAGTAAAAGGGACGTGGTTCTTCTTTTGCAGGTAACGAAATGTATTCAGATTTCCGTCACAGGATAAAGATGTGGTGACAGCGTAGGAGGCCGGCGGCACAGCGCCGCTCTCAACAGCTCCGATAAACGTTTTATGGTAAGAGCAGAGCGTCGGGGCAATGCCGAGACTCTGGGCAAAATCTATAAAAAAATCTTCCAGCCGGTAACCGGATACATAGCAGGCCAGACATTCGATGGACAGGGCATTCAGGCCGAAGCTGTGAATCAGCTCACAGGGGGCAAAAATATTTCCCCATATATAACTTCTTTTATGGCTGAGGGAGTCGGCGACCATGTTCATCATCATGTCTTCCAGTTTTTGATAACCCTTTGAGATATTCTTTTTTGGCAGAAAATGGGTGCGAAGACAGTTTGCCTTAAAGCCAAGAAGAATCTTGTCCCAACTTTTTTCAGGATCAGCCTCAGTTTTTGTTTTTACATATTGAATATATTTATCTGCGATATTCATAAAAATCCTCCGGATGATTTATAAGTCATTAGAAATTATAGAACCATCGAAGGATAAAGTCAAATCGTAAAAAATATAAAATTGTTCTGAAAATTTTACAATTGACAGTTTTTTTGATATACTATGTCTCAAAGGGGGTTGTATTTATGTATCAGGTTAGTGTGCAGACGTATAACAAAAAGGGAAAAGAAATGGTGGATCACATTTCTATTACACTGGGTTCGATGGAAGATGAAGGGTATGATGAGGGATTAAATCGGTTATCTGATTTGCTTTTCGGACTGGATGTGGATTATGATGATGTGGAAGGCGATGGCGATATTGTCGTGGATGATATGCTGATTTCTGCATCCGAAGGCGAACCTTTTGAAAAGACATTGGAGGGTAAAAAGCATATTTATAAAATCCGCGGTGAAGAATAGAAAAGCTGCGGTGAATCAAAAAAGCAGGGTGTCCTTTTGGACACCCTATCTATTCTAAATGGATGAATAACCGGGTAAATGGTATGCCGAAGCAGCCCGCATAGCCGTCCATGCCGGGACCGGTTTCGTTATCATACTGGTTTGGATAATAGTTTGGCTTGTTTTTGCCTTTGACCTGATAGACGGCCTTGTAATATTTGCCCTTTGTTTTGGAAATATCCGTTTCATAATAAATTTCAATGGCATCGATGGCTGTCTGATTATCTCCGGCATAGCCATTGTGGTAGTCCTGCCAGTTACAGCCTGTAACGTAATCAAGCCACCCTCCGCCGATCAAATGGACTCGATAGCGGACAGAGCCGGAGGTGACGCCGATTTTTACGGCAACAATTTCACTGTCCTGCCAGCCGGCATAGTCGCTGCGGTTTTTTACATCGGGAAGGATGCCGTGATTTCGGGTTTTGACGGCATAAAAAATATCCGGAGGGGCGGCGGCAGCGGTTTCTGCCGGAAACGGTTTGGCCGATGCGCCCGGGAATTCCGGCCTGCCTGGTACGGCAGCGTTTACAGGTACAGAATAATCATAATTCATATCGACACCGCCCTGAATACCGGCAATATACCCTGTGGAAGAATACTGCCACATATCATATTTTCCTTCATAGGTGCAGGATGAATTGTACTGGGCAATCCATTTGGTAAAGCGCTCGAGACGGTTTCCGATAATATTCCGAAACCAGTTCAAATTGGCATAGATGCCGACAGTGTATCCGGCCGCTTCAAGAATTTCACCGAAAATAAGAGCGCCGCGCACCGCATGGTTTCGAGTCGCCGGAGATTCTTCCTCCAAATCAAGATATACCGGATAAGATAGTTTATATCCGCGGATGAGACGGAGAACATGTTCTGCCTCGCTGCGGCTTTGATTATCATTTGCGGCATAAGAGTATATGTATACGCCAAAGGGAATTCCGAGACGGGTACATTCATCGGCATTATATTTCCAGAAAGAATCATCCTGGGCTTCGATATTATCCCCGTAGCCACAGCGGATAACAGCAAAATCGATATGTTTTTTCACTTCTTCCCAGTTGATTTTTCCCTGGGCATAAGATACGTCAATTCCAATTTTAGTCTTCATTGTATTTTCCTCCATTTATTTCACCGGAAGCCGCATGACTTCCGGTTCAATTTTTTGCTTGACGACGCCATTGCCGCCGTCATTTTCGTAAAGCTTACAGGCCTCGCTGAAAACCTCGAGGCCATCTTTTGTGACAAATCCCTGTTTCATAAATTCGCCGTGCATTTGCCAGATATTTGAACGGAGAGTGACAACCGTGCGCTCTTTATCTTTTTCGATATGCCGGGTCATGAGCTCCTTCACTTCATTGACAGATTCTTTGATTTCATTAATTTCGGAAATGGACTTTTCCATCTTTTTGCGGCGGAGAGATACTTTTGTTTCGATGCCTATTTTTTCAGTGAGGAAATCTATCACCTTGCTGGCAGCCATCCAGGCTGAAAAGATAGCGCAGACGGCAAATATAAAAGTGTTCCAGTCGATATGGAGGAGCGCTGTGATTTCTTCATTCATGCAGGTCACCTCTCATTATAAAAATCTATGCCGCTGAGATTGTCGATATTTTTCTGCAAATCTTCCGGCAGTTCTGATTTCGCTGTGATGGAGAGGACTTCTTCCGGAGAAGTGCATCTGCGAATCCATACATTATAGGCGTTAATCAACGTTGTAAACTGGGTGATAAAAGTATCTGTCACAAGGGATATTAAAGACATTTCTTCCGGGGTGTAAGGACGGCAGGAATTTTTGTCCGAATGGTAAGGAACGGAAAGCTGAAGCAGCTCGGCCCGGCGCGCCAGTTTTGCAATATTTAACTGGTCCAAAGGGGACAGTGAGAAATGTTCCGTGCCGCCGGGAAGTTCCACATCGGCGCCTTCCTCGATGAACTTCTGAATGATGTCCTGGATTTCTTTGCATTTGTGCTCCTGAATGTCTTCCAGAGACATTTTCGAAAAATCCACCACAGGGTCAATCTTTTCACGCATTTTTTCAACCACGATATTTAATGCGCTGATTTTGTTTTCAATATCCATCAGTTTTTTGAGCTGGACAAAAACAATATAATCCTTTTTGCGGCTGGCGGAATCCGGCGTCTGAATCGAAAGAATGGCGTCGCCAAAGCCGGTGTAGGCGGCTGAGACGGTTTTTCCCTGTTCATCAATTAATTCCAGCTTCTTTAAGGCAAAGCCGTCTTGGAATTTCTGATAGATTGTAACGGATTGTTCATTCATCGTTATAAAATCTGGATAATGGAATTCGATAATTAAAGCGTCCACATTGTCAATCAGCGTGGGTGTGAAATTTGTACATTCCATTGTTGTTAAATCATTGAATCGAATTATATTTTTCATGGTGTTTACCTCTTTTCATTTTATTAGGCTGTTCGTTTCCACATATAGCAGGTGATATAAGGCTGGAGGATAGATTGAGCGTTACTTAAATTTGAACTGGTTCCAGGGGATGATGATAACGTGTGATGTAATCTTGCAAGGCCGCTGGTTACTTGCCAGCCCATGCTTGCTAATCTTACGGCGATTACGTTATTTCTATTTACCACGCTGGAACCGTTTGAACCGAATCCTGTTTCCATATACCAAATATTGTCATCTGCACCTACCGTTTGGGCGTGACTGTGTGAATTTACGGTATGACTATGCGAGAGATTAACAGTTTTGGCCCCTCCTGCTTTTTCGGGAGTATTAAAATTCCCATCGGATGTATTAACCCCCACCGGGACACGGCCGGAACCCCAGGCCACCCATGTTCCTCCGATAAATGTTCCGGGATTTTTATTAACTGTTGTAAAAAATATAGAACCGACAGGAAACAGGGTTTTTCCTATGCTTTTCAGATTGTTATCTAATTTTGTCAGGCTGCTGTTCAGCGAGTTGGTAAGTTTGCTGCTCGCGGCGTATTCATCACTGGCTGTACCGATGGATGTGGCAATTCCCCGCATACCGTTAAAGCTGTAAGCTTTTACAGCGCCGTTCACCTGCAGCCGGGTAGAACTGTTTGTAATTGCCGCGCTGTCGGTTGGGAGGCAGTTAATACCGACACGGCCATTATTGCCTATGGATAAAATCGGAACGCCCTGCGTGAGTGTTCTGTTTCGGAGAATAGTATTTTTGTCGTCGCTCATCTGAACTTCAAATTCATAGGTTTTATTGATTTCAAAATTTCCTACGCTGAAGGCCGGAATGTTGATTTTGCCTTCGGCTATAGTTGCTTTGGCGGTAATATCTGTCCAGGCGGCAGCGTCTTTGGCGGCAATTGTTTCGCCATATCTGTATTGTATGGATTTTATGGTGTTTTGATTGTTGACGACAGCGTAGGTGCCGCTGAAGGCCAGAGTAGTTGGCGCCTCGAAATCATTCTGACGTTTTAGGGTGATATTTCCCGATGGCTCGAAATATTGGTATACCGTTATATTTTTGCTCACCGAGTTGGCAAAGCCTCGGCTGTCTGTGACAGTCAGGGTAACACTATAGGTTTGGGCTGTCGGAGCAAGACCGAAGGATGCGACGCTGTTTACATCTAATTGAGATTCGGTACGGCCATTAAAAGTGATTTTATAGGCTTTTGCCGGGATAGATGCACTTTTTTTGGCTGTAGCGGCAGCGGCAACTTTAGCACAGACAGCGGACAGAGATTGGACAAATCGTGTATTGTCCGGGGTGGTGAAATAACCGTAGGCATTATTGTTGTCATATACGCTGAGCATAGAAGCGGAGACAGCCGGCTTTGTGGCATCGCTGCTGACAATAGTAAAGGCGCCCCATGAGCTTTGGGCGGTCGATAAGGACGATGTATTGTTATTGGCATTTGCCTGACTGGCATAGGTACGCACGTAAACACAATATTTTCCGGCTGCAGAATTGGGCGCTTTGGCATAAAACTGATTGACCTCGGCCTCGGTAAAAGACAGGGTGGTATTTCCGCTGATAATGCCGGAAAGGGTTTTGACTACTACATTGGATGAAACCGTGCCGCCGACATTCGTATAAAAGAAAAGGCGGATATAACCCTTTCCCGGATTGGAAATGTTCAGCGTGATACTTCCGGCTGAGGCCGGGAGTGTCCAGGCAGGAACACTGCCAATGGAAGCGCCGGCCAGAGTTGTAAAGGATGCGGTTTTTTCTGTCCATAGGCCGGAATTACTGCGTTTGAGCCGGATTTTTACATTGTGGCCGGTGTTTGGCTGTAATCCGCTGACAGTGAAAGTGCCGGATGTGCCGTTTGTTGTGATGGATGCTGCCGTTGTTTGACCGTCAAGATAGTATTGTCCTTCGGATATGTGTGCATCGGCAGACCATTTGATTCGGGCAGAAGTCATTGTTCGATTGTCCACGCCGGTTGTAAAATTGGCATAGCGTGGAATCCGGTCCAATGTCAGAGTATGGGCATCGACAACAACATTATCCGGTGCAATGCCGATGTAGGCATAGGCTCTGACTTCACAGGATTTTGTTCCATCATTGTTATGAGGAACCACGAAAGTATGGCCGGGGCCAATCTGATACCATTGCCCGGCATTATAGTTAAGATTTATGTTAAAGTTCTCTTTGTAATGTTGGCCGTCACACCAGAATTCCACATAGGCGCTGCCTGTCTCATTGTACCAGTAAGAGCTGTAATCGCTCCGCATAAAGGATAAAGTCATATAGACGTTTGATGTATTGGCATTTGAGCCGTTGCTGCTGTAGGTACAATTCAAATGAATGGTATACTGGCCGCTGGAACCGTTTTGATAGCCGTTAAATTCTGTATATCCCATTAACTGTCACCTCCTGATGGAACAAAACATAAGAATTTGCTGCCGTCTCCAATCTGCATGGGAACGGCTTTGATTCCATAAAAATCAGCGCCGTTTGGAGCGAGGAGACGGTTTGTGTAAACGGAATCTTCCTGGATACCGAAAACACGGTTTTCATTTTCATAAACGTTAATTTCATCCGTATTAAAGACGGATTTTTTATTGCCTCTGGCAAACTGAATGCCTTTGGAGCTGATGGTCATTTCACCAATCGTAGTGCCTGTGATGTTGCCGTTTTCATCCGGCGTATTCAGAGCCTCCTGAAACTTAGCCATCCAGGCTTTGGAAGTCATTGTGTAAGTGGCCATGGAGCTGGATATCTTATCGTCAATCGTTTTGGGAAAATCAGCTATCTGTGTGGAGACTTTATCGACAGAGTCGGTAATCGTTGTTAACTGTCCTTCGATGGATAGGACTTTTCCGCTATTTTCTTCAACTTTCGATGAGATATCTCCGATTCGAGTGGTGTTTTCCTGGAGATTGCTGTCAATTCGATTATACATTTCTCTGACATCGATTTCCCTTTCGGTGGCTGTGCCGTCGCTGCCATAATCTGTTACAGTAACTTTTGTATTTTGGATAACCTGCTCAATCCTGTCATTTTGGGCTTGGATGCTGGTTTCCGCATGGTTTAGTTTTCGGGCGTAGGAAAATGTATCGGTGATATCATAGACGGCTGCGAAGCATAACTTCCATGAAACCGGGTAGGTCTCGGAAGGTTTGGCGGAATTGCTTTTCAGGCAGAAGTGGAACATCTCGCCGAAGTCTCCGGCATCGCCGCAGCCGACATAAAAGTCATACTCAGCCCATCGGCCCGTGCCGATATTTTTCCCGGAAGTTTCGCCGGAGATTTTTGTTTCACCAATCCATCGGCAGTCCCAGTCGGAGCCTGCCGCCGTTTCCAGACATTCGAGAGAATAGTCAACGGGGATATTTGCAATGATTTTACAAACATATTTACCGTTGCAGCGGGAAACCGCATGAAAATAAAAACCGCCAATGACACAGTCAGATTCAGAGTTCCACTGAGAAGCAGAGAAGATAACCGTGTTTCCGAGAGAGTCGCTGATTGGGGCGCCGGTGTTCGTTTCAATCGAAACATCCGTGTGGGTGCACTTGTAGAGGGATGTTCCGGGAAAGTACTCGCTGAAATGAGCAGGATTGAATCCATTCGGATTTTCCAGCATAAATGTCGGATTTTCATAAAGCATTTCTCCGGCAGCCATATTGGACAGGACGGAGGCGTTTTCGTTCGTTTCTTCCAACTGGGATTCAATTCCAAGTTTGAAGTTGTCGAGGCCCAGCTCCAGAGTACCGGTGCGTTCTGCTAAGGAAGAAATATCGCCTTCCAGATTGGTTTTAACGCTGGAAATGGTATTTTTCGTGGAGTCTAAATCCTGTTCCAAAGTGTTTGTTTTGGATGTGATGCCCCGGATTGAGGTTTCATGGGTGGAAAGTATCTGGGAATGGCTGTTGACGGTATCTTTGGTGAAATTATAATCATCCTTTATTGAAACCGTTGTCCCGTCCTCTTTGGTGATGGTGGTATCTGAGATTAACTGATTGATTTCTTTGGCATTGGTATCCATGTTTGTCTGAATGGCGCTGATTTTTTCAGTCAGAGTTGTCCCGTCCTCATCGACAGTGATGCTGTGGGATTTCCAAATCGGTTTGCCCTTTTCTTCGACAGCTCCGGCAGAAGTCCAGTCTACCTTGGAGGTATCGATTGCTTTGTTGTCCACCATGCGGTTTTTAATTAGTCCATCAGTGATGGCATTTTCGTGAATTCCCTTTTCATCGATAAGGATTGAGGTGTCCGCTCCGCGCAAAATAAAGGTGAAATTGCCCTGAGCATCTTTGCCAAGCTGGAGCCGAACGCCGGAAGCATCGGAAAACTGCATGGCGGCTCCCCGGATATGAAGAGAATCATCGCCGGAAGCAAGGCCGATAACATCTGTGTTGATATTTCCGGCTTTCAAATCATTTACAGTGATATGCTCTGCTATCAAATCTTTGAGATAAGCCGAGTCAATCGAAGCATTTTCTGCATTTAAGATGATTGTATGGAGAGAGCCGGTGGTTGCCGAGCCGGAGAGGAGCGTCTTAATATTTCCGTAATCGGCAATGAGCTGTTCCACATCTACCTTAGCTGCGTCTAATTCAGTCAGGGAGGCAAACTGGGTCTGCAGATAGGTAATAAAGGCCGAGTCGGCGGACAGTTTTGAAATATCTGCAACTTCTGCGGATAAATCCTTTGTTTTTAAATAGTCGGCCAAAGCCACATCGAAAACGCCAAGAGCCGCCTGGATATCCCGCGCAGCGGCATTTTCAAAGATAGGGGAAGACATCAAAGAGGCAAATTTGGAATTCAGCAGGGTGGAGAGGGCAGTTGTTAAATCTTCCGAGGAAATCCCCGCGGTGATTTTATGTTTGCCTGAGCCGGAATGATTATTTCCTGTCAGATAGGTGTAGTCATCTCTTCGATTGTATGTGGTCACCATGCTGGAAAATTCCAGATTCAGCTTATTCGAAAGGTCGGAGGGCTGAAAGTCAATGCTGACAATGCGGAGTTTTTCTGCCTTCTCGGAATTCATGCCTACCCGGATGAAATTTCCGACTTCAAGCTCATTGGTGAAGCTGTTGTACTTGCTCATGGAGAGAAAACTGTCTAAATCCACCTTCATACTTAACTGGGGCCGGGATTCGATGGCAAGCTGTTCGCTGGCTGCATGATACAATTCTTCGGCCAAATCTACCTGGGCAATAGTGTCGTCAAAATCTGTGACAAGAATGTTTTCATTTTCATAATCGGTGTGAACCGTTAAAGATTCGAAAATTTTCAGTTCTTCGCTGGTAAATCCGTGAACAGGGCTGTCCATCTGCACATAGGCGGTGATGTCCTTCCGTTCCGCCTGAAGGCTGTCCATCTCAGAGCGGAGTTCGGAAACACGGTTTTCTCTGGCCGTAATGGCTTCGCGGATTTGACGGACATATTCGCATTTTTCCAGATAGAGTTCATGCTTCTGATTGTAGAGCGCTTCATTTTCCGTATGAATATCGGGGTTATAAGGCGCTGCCCAATCTTTATAGATATCTGTCGATTCCGAATATTCGATGAGTTTATTATTCAGCTCGTTAATGCCGTATAAATTCCAGTTGGTTTCCCATGAAAGCTCTTTTTCGGGGGTCAGCCGACCGGCTTTTACCGCTTCAATCTGGGCTTCCAGTTTCGGAATGATAACTTCTGTGAGACTGGCATAAATGCCGTAATCGCTTGTGTTTTCAATTTGAAGAATACCGTCTGAGGTGTGGAGTTCTCGCAGCAGGGCAGCGGCAGACTGACTGCTTTCCAGTTCCGCCTGCAGTTCTTCCAGCGTCAGGCCCGTCCAGGCGGTTTCGCACCGGCTGTCCGGCACCCGGTCATAAAGCTCGGATACCTGGCTGTTCAGATAATTCCAGGATTTGGTGAGCTCTATATATCGCGCCCGCTTTGCATCAACATTTGCTTTATAAGTGTTATATTTTGTGATGGCTGCCTCATCAAACCATATCGGATTTAGAAAATAGTCATAATTGGAAATCTGGCTGCTTCCGAAGTTGGCAAAGGGGAGAATATCTTTCCCGCTGTCCGCCAGAACGGTAAACTGGGTATAAATGCTGTCGCTGGAAGGCGTGATGACCTGATTGGTAATCAGGTTATGGATGGACAGGTAGATATGGGTGTCCTCACCAAGATTTTCCACCTTACAGGCATTGATTGTCCGGGATGCTGTGTCGAAGAGAAAGACACATTCAAAGGCTTTGGCGACATCCTGGGTCAAAACGGCATAGAGGTCGGAGCCATCGATTTCAAAGGAACGGCGGAGGGCCCGCAGTTCCGTGTCTATATGGCCGATTTTCCAGTTCGGCGCATATTCCAGAAGAATGTGCATCAGGCTCAGCCGAGGCTCCTTATCATTGACAAAGGTAATATAATTGATTGGAATACCGAGAGCATTGAGGTTTTCCGGATACCATTCCCGGCTCAGCTCATTTCCCATATTTACAGCCAGCGCCCGGATATCTTTATCCTGCAATTCACATTCGAGAGAATCGGCGGTAACAGACTTGATTCGCCCATTCGGGGATTCATGAATTTCCGGTTCCGAATTAATGCGGAAAATCCGGCCCTGGGAATCTTTAATCCGCATATACTGGGACAGATAATTAAAACAAGGATTCAAAAGGGTCGTCTTTTTCTGAGGCAGATAAATGTATTCGGGAACTTCAAAAGATAATTCGGAAATATCCAGCAGTTTTAAAGTCATCGAATCATTTTCATAGCCAATCACCGGGGCTATTGTCTGATTATTTGGGCGGCATACATAAAAATCCAAAGGGGTGCTGCGTTTAAAACTATCTTTATTAAAAAACATTATTGACCACCTGCCAATCTTGGATAAGCGCAGGAAATTGTTAAAATACAGTTTCCGCTGACAGAGATTTCATTGATGCCGGGGATGAGGCGGAACCATTTCAGATTCCAATCATCCATTTTGAAGACGCCGGTATTATCTTCGATATATTTATCCTGATTATAAAATGTCAATATCTGGTCGCGGCTCATGAAAACTGACAAAGCTCTTTCCTCATCGGAATGATTGACGAGTCTGACCGTCTGATTGGCATTTGATTTGATTTTTACAATGGGGTAGTAGTCCTCATTGATTTCATCGGAAGTATTTTCCAATTGGATATCTAAAGAATCTGTGCAGGTGTAGGATGTGGTTTCTTCTTTTGAAAAGGCGTAAGGCGCAATATTTTCAAATACAAGTTTTAACCCGTAGGTTTCGCAGGATGGTTCGAAACGTTCAATGGAAATAAAATTTCCATAATAATCGACAGATTCAAAGATTTCATTTTCACAGCCGGAAAAATAGAGCCGTTCAGGCTCGCTGCTGCCATTTAACCAGCGGCGGATTTCGCGGAGCTCGCTGTCTGTGAAAGATGACGCGTCATTTTTGACGACAGAAATATTGATTTTAAGAACATCGCTGTATTTTAACCCTTTGCGCACAGGCATGGGATGATACATGCTGATTTCTCCTTTAATAACAGACTTTTCATATAAAGTTGTCAGCGGAGAATCATTGCTGAAACCCACCAGCCGAAGCTGGAAGGTTTCAGAGGATGTTCCGTTAAAGTTAAATGAGTGTGCATATAGTGCCATAAGGTCCTCCTTTTTATTTTAAACCGATTTTACGTGCATCTTTATAAAATTCTTTGCCAATCATCGGGGCAATGCTCTTCGCAAGCCGGCGCAGCTCCCGGACCGTATATTCGTCGGCTTTGCCCTCAACCTGAATCAGAGGCGCGTCGAATATATTTGTTACAGTATCGGAATTCTGCGGCGCAGAAAAATGCGGAAGAGGGTGGGTAAGTACCGGGGCGGTGTCCGCCAGATTCCGAATGGTATTCCACTGGGTTTCGGTCAGCACCGCTTCCTTATTGCGGCCAAGGAAAATACCGTCTTCGCCGGTGGCTTGAAGGATGCCGCCCTGACTGAAACCGGCGGCTTTCAGGGCATTGAGAATATGAATATTTTGTTCAGCAGTGCCTGTCCAGCTTCCCTGGCCGCCTGCCCATTCGTGGAGCAGTTGGTAATTTCTGTCGCTGCTTGCCCATCCGTTGTAAAGAAGCCGGTCACGGATGGAAACTTCTTTGTTCAGCCAGCTCAGCCCCTTGGTTGACGGACTCGGGTCCAATCCTAAATCATTTGGAGATTTAGGGCCGGATGGCTTGGAAGGCTGCTGAGGCGCAGGGGCCTGCGGCTTTTCGGCGCCTTTTTCGGAAGGCTTTGGTGCAATGGATTGGATGACAGAGGCATCCTCCCGCTTTGATGTGTCAATTTTTTGAGATGTAATTTTTGATTTTGCCTCGGCTTCCTTCATCGCATTCATATACTGGTTGGCTGCATTTTTGGCAGAAAGCCATGGCTTTGCAACATCTTCCGACATATTTACCCCGATTTTATTCAGCCCATTGGCAATGGAACCGTAATTGTTCTGAACATTTTTCAATGTATCGGAAATTACTTTTTCCTGGGCCTGGCTGTTGGATTCCAAATCCTTGATGTAGGCGTCATACTTTTCCTGAAGCTCATCCCGGGCTTTGTCATAACTGTCCATCCGAAGGTCGTAGGCCCGGTCATCTATCAGTTCCTGCTTATCCGTTTCCAGCTCTTTCAATTTGGCCTGAAGCTCACGCCGCTGCCGTTCCACATTTTGACCGCTTTGGCCTTCGAGGGCAGCCAGTTGGGCCTGGAGGGACTGAATATCTTTGTTTTTATCTTCGATTTTCTTCTGATAATTGTCATAATCTTTCAGTCCTTTTAAAGCTTCTTTGCGGGCGGAGATGAGTTCTTTATTGGCATCCAATTCCTGATTTAGCCCTTCTTTTACTAAATCCAGAATGGCTTCTTTATATTGCTTTACATCGGCGGCTGCATTCTGGGCATTTTTCCGGTATTCTTCCAGAGATTCGTTATATTCCTCCTGGGTGATATTTCCATTTGCCAGATGTTTACCGAGTTGGTCAATGGCGTTTTCATATTCTGCAGCCAGTTGTCTGGCCGTGGACATTTGCTCGGAGATTAAAGCAATTTTTGTGAGACCGGTTGAGGTGAACTGGCCCTTATCGGTGAAGAAATCATTTTCATTCAGCAAATCGCCGACCCGGTCCAGCTCGTCAGCAAAGTTTTTCAGATGGGTTTCATTCTTTTTAAATGAACTGAAATCCGATTCCACGATGGTGTCTTTAATATTTTCCAGTTCAATATCGATGGAAGCGATATCATCTTTCAGAGAAAACATGTTTTCCTGCATGCGCAGGTAAAGGTCAGACCCAACAAAATTTTCCTGTTCTTCCGTCAGCCGTTGAAATTCGGCCTGCATATTTTTCAGTTCTTCCGATTTGGCGGCCTTCAATTCATTGTTATACTTAATAAGGGAATCATAATCGGATTGTCCAAGGGACTTACCCTGTTTTTCAGCCAGTTCATTCAAGGTTTCATGGTGACTGATAATCGTTTTAAACAGGGAAGAAAGATTGTCAAAATCATCCGTGATATTGTCGATTCGTTCCTCATTTAAATCCTTCACATCGATTTTCAGGTCTTCCATCGATGTACGGCAGTCCTCGGCTTTATCGTACCAGTCCTGATACTCTTTAATCTTTTCCTGCAGGTTTTCATCCGTTATATCTTCAATATTCAGTTGACCGCTTTGAATTTTCTCGACATAATCGCTGCTCAAGCCAATCGAGGCGGCCTTTGCCATATAGGCATTATAGGATTCATTCAGATTGGATATTTCATTTTGAATGGCGGAAATAATCTGATCGATATAGGAATTTTGGGCCTTAAAAGTCGTTACGGATTCCAGCTTGGTTTTCCAGTTTTCCGTCAGAGATTCGAGATGCTTGATTCGATTTTCAATCCAGTCAAAGGTTTCGGGTTCCGGGGTATCCCCTGAACCGTTAGCGTAGGCGTTAGATACAACCGAATTTAATGTGCCGTCCGCATAGGCCCGGCCTCTTCCGGCCGCCTTTCCATATTTCATAAGGCTTTTTGTCTGGCCGGCATTGAGGATGATATCGCCCTTTTTCAGATGCTCCCGGTGCATACCGCCCGGAATCAGCATCCATTTGCCGTTTCGGATAATGGATTCCGTTCCCAGCTCATTGACAAGCGCCGTTTCATTTTGAGGCAGGGAAACCCTGCCGTCGGCGTGGGCCGGGGAGAGAAGAGTGCCGGTGGCAAAAGGCAGGAGGGCATTTACCAGCCCGGAGGCAAATTTTGTTGCGGTATAAATAGCCTTCCCGTAGATAGGCGGTGCAGTCGGACTAATCCTACTGAAATCACTGGAATAGGAAGCGATTCCATTTTTATCGGGAGGGTCAAATTTAAATACATCTTTGGCATCCACAGTATAGGAAACAACTCCATCTACCTCGGTCTTTTCTGCCGGAATGGATAGGCCGTTGATATTGGCGGTATAGGAAATCGTGCCGTTTTCATTTTCAATTTCCTCAATGTTGCTTTTATCGACGACAATTTTCTTGTTCAGAATAATATCATTGGCATCGTCAATATTAAGCTCCGGCGTTAATTCCGGGTGCTGTTCAGACAAAAATTCTAAATATTTCTGGTAACTTTCGTTTTTATTACTGATTTTTGCCTGAATTTCTATAATTTCTTCGTTGCTTGAAGCATTTTGTAATTGTTCATATAGGGAATCCGTGTCAAATCGGGCCGGAATGGTAATGCCTTCTCTGTCCAGCCCCAGGGATTCCTCATAGTTATTAATAAGTTCTTCCTGGCCGACGATGGCATTGGCATAATAGTTTACGGCGTTGTCTGACTTGCCGGAGGTTTTTGCATAGGCCAGAGAGTTGTCGATGCTTTGTTCAAGCTGAGCATTGTCATAGGCAAACTTAATCTTTATGATGGCATTTTCATCCAGAAGAGACAGGTCCTCCTCATACATCTCCAGATTGGCCTTCCAATCTTCGATATCTGAACCGAGAGCTTCTTTTTCCTTTCCCGAATCCATAGCGTTGTAAATTTCTTCAAGATTTGAAAGGGATTTCTTGTATTCAGCCAGGTCATTAAGGGAAGAGTGCCACTGGTCGCTGCTGATATAACCGTAATCTTCCATTCGGCCCAGAATATCCTCCACAGCGCCGACGCCCAGCCCCATATCTTTTGCAAGCTGAGCGGTATTTCCAAGATTTGATATCCAGTCGTCATTTTCTCCAAGAGAGCGCTTCTCTTTAAAATCCTGAATAAAATTTTGAAGTCCGCTGTCATTTTCAGCCGTAAAATAACGGTTGAATTTTTCCATGCCATTCTGATAGGCTTCTATGGAATCATCCATATTATAGGAAATGTAATCGGCAAAGGATTTGAAGTCATCCGTGCCGGTCAAACCCTGATGATATAAGTCGGCGGCTTTTTGGGCGTAGCCGATAGCCAGCTCATAGTTATAACCTGCATTTTTTGAACTGAAAGCAGCAGCGACATTGTCGATGGATTCCGTGTCGGCGAGGCTTTTGACAGAGGTCGATGCATTGCCGGCGGAAGCGGCCAGTTCATTAAAATATCTGTTTAAGGTATCGACATCTTCAACGCCCAGATTTACAAGGCTTAATCCCATGCCTTTTAATGCAGCTTCCAAATCTTTACCGGCTTTGGCGGCTTCAACCAGCCGGCCTTTGACAAAATCCATGCCGGAAGAATTGCCAAAAAGCTTATCAAGCCTGTATAGGGTGGCGTCAGAATCTGAAAGGTCTAAAGTATTGAAATCATCGATGATATCCGTGATAGAGTGGTAATACCCCTGGGCTTCGGCATCCAGGCCATCTTTCATCAGGCCGGTTACCGGGTCGCTCAGAGCATCGCGGAGAACCAGCAAATCCTGAATCTGGCTGGATACATTATTGGTCTGCTTGCTTATTTCTGCCTCAGTGTTTTTAAGTTCTTCTTCCAATGCTGACTTTTTTAATGAACTTGTGTGAGGATTGTCGATTTCTGATATTAACTCAGATTTTCTTCCCTTTAGTTCATCTAATTTTTTGATTTCTGCTTCAGTGGCGGTGATGATGTCCGTTTTATCATAAACATTGTAAGCTGTTCCAAAATCGTCATATACTTTTTTGGCATTATCATCGGTAACAAAGTTTGTTGTGTTTTTTTGCCTGAGGGCACTGACTGCGTTTTTGACAGCGGCATCAGACAGTTGAGCGGCAGAACGTTTCTTCAATTGAATCTGTAGTTCGAGCTCTGAATTTTGTAGATTGAGGGCCTCCAATTCAGAGGATTCCGAAGGAGAAAGGTTCCCCTGAGCCTTCAAGGCTTTGAGTTCAGATATCCTGGAAGTTGTGGCATCAAGCTGACTGTTTAATGTGGATAGTTCATTTGATGCGGAGGCAAAAACAGACTGGGATTTTGATGTGGCATTTATTGCCCGGTCAAATTCCGTGGCTTTGTATACCATTCTGCCAATGGCTGCAATACCGGCGCCGGCTATCCAGGTCATAGGATTCATAAGGGCAGTTTTCAGAGCTGTACCGATAGCTACTAGACCACCTTCGGAGCTTTTTAAACCGTCTAAAGCTGTTTCCAGGTTTGAAACTACACCGGCAGATGCGGAAGCGGATTCTGCAACGGTATCAAAAGATTTAGCATATTTGGGAATATCTTTTAAGGCGCTTTCTGCAATCTCTCGCGGTACATTTCCGACTTTCAAGAGTTTATTGATTTCGATGAAATCACTTGCTTGTTCCAGTTCGGATTTTAAGGCTTTGTATTGTCTGCCTGATACAGAGGTGATTCCGTTAAAAGCTTGTACTCGTTTTCCATAAATCCCTATATCTTTAAGTGACTGTATGATATAATGGAACAAACATTTCTACTTTTATTTTGTTTCAAGGAGGGGAATATAATGGCATTAAAACTATGTAAGAAGTGCAGAAAAAAGATATTGAGCAAGGCAGTTCAGTGCCCATACTGTGGCTGTCCGTCTGAACAGCATGAGGAAGAACTTATATGTAAAATCAATAATGTAGACTATGATTTTACGGGAATATACCAAAAGATGATGGCTATTGACAAAAAAAATCCTGAGTGGATGTGTTCAGATGAAATGCGAGAAATCATATGGGAAGTATATGATCTGACACATTTAAACAATGCATCCAGCTTTTCTACAGATGTCACGGATTCAGGTGTTTTGCCATCGGAATATAATGCTATGACGGTAGAGGAATGGCAGGAGCAGGCTAAGAAAAGTGCTCAAAACAAAATTGTGGTTCGATGTCCATATTGCGGTTCAACTAATACAAGGAAGACTTCTTTTTGGTCAGATTTCGGTCTTTGGCAATCTGTTGGTAAGAGTTGGGTATGTAAAAGTTGTGGAAGTTATTTTTAATTTTCTGTCTATTTCTCCAGCCGCAGGACAGTCTGCGAGTAGAAAGATATTGTCAGACAATATCACTGGTTTGGCTGCCGGGAAAGGACAGCGGCGGCAGAAGCTTGCCGCGGTAGAATACTACCATTGTTTATTTACCCTGGAACATTCATTAAAAGCAAATGCAATTATGGCCTGCATATACTCCGAGGAAGGGTGCTCTCTCTGCGCCTCCCGGGCATTAGTATCTTTATCCCGTCGCCACATTTTAATGTGGCTGCTGCTAACGGATTATATGATACGGCTGGTTCGCTGCCGGGTTGGTTCGTGCGTTGTCACGGAACATCCGAAAAGGATGCTTTTTTTCATCCGATTCACTGTTTTTATCACAGAATAGTGAGTTCGACGAATTGTTCCTCTATTTATTTTAAAACCCTAATCTCACCGTATTGAACACTTTCGCCGTTATGAAAGCATCTCTACGATGATAGACCCACTTATGGTAAAGCTGTAGCCAGGATTTTGGCTAATCTAGGTTTGTTGTTATTTCTTTTTTAAGTGTCTTTAAATTATTTTTTAAGGCAATAGCTTTGGTTGCCTCATTTAATGCGGTTGTGCCAGTGTGTAGAATCGTTTTAAAAGCATTATTGCTTTCTGCTGTATTTGTGTGAGCATTGCCTGTTGTCATATGAGCGGCGGTCGAATTAGCAGAACCGGCCTCAGAAGTTTCAGCATATTTCTGAACAGCGGCAGAGAGTTCCTCGTAAGCTTTTCTTACTTCATGGATTCGGTTTAAATCAGCTCCGGAGGGGCTATAAATTGAAGGCGGGCTGATATTTCCTGCTCGGTTCATGGCATTTTGAAGCCGGTTTTGAGCATCAATGAGGACATTGATATCTTTGACGGTTTGACTGTAATCTGAAAGTTTTGGGGCCTTTGGACCGGAAGCTGAGGTTAGTTTTATATTCAGCTTGTCAGCCAATCGAGTTGCCTTTTCAAGGCCGGATGTATCAATTTTGATTTTCATTGTCCGGTCTTTTGTCAGATTCTTTAATTGTTTTTCTAATTTCCCTGAATCAAGTTCAGGAGTGATTTTGACTTTGTAGTCAGTCATTTAAAATCTCCTTTCATAAAAATATTTTCCACACTATAAGGTGGGAAGCGGTTGATGGTTGCAGTCGCTTCTTAAAGAGAGAAGAAGCGGAGAACACGGAGCGGCTTATTCAGCAAATGGAACACTCGGTGATTAGAATCTATGTAAAACCCTGTTATATGGGGGGATTATGTTCAAAGAGCTATATTTTTAAGTGACTGATTATGATATAATGTTTTAAAATAGATTTTCTAATATCTGAGATTAAAGGGAGGCTTATTTATGCTGTTAAAATGTACGGAGTGCGGTCATGATGTCAGTGACAAGGCAGAAAAATGCCCGAATTGCGGCTGCCCGGTAAGTGAGATTGTCAAATGTTTGCAGAATTCAGAAGAAGATAATGGTGACGATATAAGTGATATCAATTCGGAAAGCGAGGATAGTGAAAATACAGAAAATTCTGTCTTCTGTAATATCAATGGAAAAAGAACGAACATAACATGGATTAAAGATATTATCGAAGGGCTTAGTGAGACAGAGTTCTATCATTATAAATATGTATGGTTCCATAATATGCGCGGTCCAAAAGAGCAAGCGAAATGCCTGAGTAAATATGCGGGAACTCCTGAAGTTGTTTTTTATGATGCGGCATGTAAATTGTGCTTCAAGGTTCGTGATAAATGCAATCTTTCTTATTATGCTTCACGGAGGTTTTTATATGGACTTGTTGAATCAAATTTTGAGTTAGAAGAGTTTTATGGAGAGTCTGAAACAGAGAATAGAGAAAAAATTCGAAGGTCTCTTCCCCCTCAAGTCAAATGCCCATATTGTGGTTCTTATGATACAAAAAAAATATTTTTTGGCGGTTATGCTGACAAGCAGTGGCATTGCAGGAAATGCCAGAGTGATTTTTAACTTTCTGTCGGCTCCTCCAGCCGCAGGACAGTCTGCGGTTAGAAAAATATTATTTATATAATATTACTGGTTTGGCTGCCGGGCTGGTTCGTGCGTTGTCACGGAACATCCGAAAAGGATGCTTTTTCATCCGATTCACTATTATGAAAGTATCTTTACGATGATAGACACTTATGGTAATGCTACAGCCAGAATTTTGGCTAATCTAGGTTTGGTGCCAGGTTTGTATTGGCTTTTTAAAATAATGTTGCTAAACTGTTACCGATGGCGATTTCTATAGTTTATCTTATTTGAGGAGAGGATTTTATGTTAATAAAGTGTACGGAATGCAACCATGATGTCAGTGATAAGGCAGAAAAATGTCCTAATTGCGGATGCCCGGTTGAAGAAATTAAAAAATGTATAAAAAGTAAAAAAAGAGAGCAAATGGTTAATATATTAGTTTCACAAAATTTAGCTACTCGTCAGCAAAATAAAAAAAAATATGATGAAGAATGGATAAAACAGATTATTGCGGAAGTTGATGCGGAAAGTAAGCGTGAACGTAAGGATTCCGAGGCCCAGGAAAAAATTTATTGTTATATTAACTGTGATCGAACAGATATAACTTGGATAAAAGAGACTATCGATAAAATGGATGAAGTTGCACTGGAACATTGCAAATATGTGTGGTTAAAGTATTGCGGAAATGAGAGTGAACGAGCAAAGTGTTTAGGAAAGTATATGGGAACGCCTCAAAAAGTATTTTATGACAGAGCTTGGGGAATTACAGAGAAAGTTCGTGATAAGTGTGGTTTGAGTCTTTTTGGAGCTTCAAATTTTTTATATGAACTTACTGCTTCGAATTTCGAGTTAAAAGTATTTTATGGAGAGACAGAAGAAGAATTTGATGAAAGAATCAGTAGGTCTGTTGCCTCCCAAGTCAGGTGTCCATATTGCGGTTCTTATGATACAAAAAAAATTTTTTTTATGGGGGGTTATGCTCAAAAGCAGTGGCATTGTAAGAACTGCCAGAGTGATTTTTAACTTTCTGTCGGCTCCTCCAGCCGCAGGGCAGTCTGTGGTTAGAAAAATATTATTTATATAATATCACTGGTTTAGCTGCCGGGAAAGGGCAGCGGCGGCAGAAGCTTGCCGCAGTAGAATACTACCATTGTTTGTTTACCCTGGAACATTCATTAAAAGCATATGCAATTATGGCCTGCATATACTCTGAGGAAGGGTGCTCTCTCTGCGCCTCCCGGGCATTAGTGTCTTTATCCCGTCACCACATTTTAATGTAGCTGCTGCTAACGGATTATATGATACGGCTGGTTCGCTGCCGGGTTGGTTCGTGCGTTGTCACGGAACATCCGAAAAGGATGCTTTTTTTCATCCGATTCACTGTTTTTATCACAGAATAGTGAGTTCGACGAATTGTTCCTCTATTTATTTTAAAACCCTAATCTCACCGTATTGAACACTTTCGCCGTTATGAAAGCATCTCTACGATGATAGACCCACTTATGGTAAAGCTGTAGCCAGGATTTTGGCTAATCTAGGTTTGGTTTTAGATTGAAATTAATTTTATCTAATAAGTCTGGTAAATCACTGCCAATGGCGGTGATATCGGACAATGTACTTAATGCGTTCATGCCTTTCTGGGCTATGGATGAAGATGCAGAGGTGTTTTTTATAGTATTGTTCTGCATTTGTGAAGGGTATATTGTCCGATTGTTGGAGGCCGATGGTCCATAAATTGAAGGCGGGCTGGTATTCCCTGAATGTGCCATGGCATTTTGAAGCCGGTTTTGAGCATCAATGAGGAAATTGATATCTTTGATGGTTTGACTGTAATCTGAAAGTTTGGGAGCCTTTGGACCGGAAGCTGAGGTAAGCTTTGTATTCAGCTTGTCAGCCAGTCGAGCTGCTTTTTCAAGGCCGGATGTATCAATTTTGATTTTCATTGTCCGGTCTTTTGTCAGATTCTTTAATTGTTTTTCTAATTTCCCTGAATCAAGTTCAGGAGTGATTTTGACTTTGTAGTCAGTCATTTAAAATCTCCTTTCATAAAAATATTTTCCACACTATAAGGTGGGAAGCGGTTGATGGTTGCAGTCGCTTCTTAAAGAGAGAAGAAGCGGAGAACACGGAGCGGCTTATTCAGCAAATGGAACACTCGGTGATTAGAATCTATGTAAAACCCTGTTATATGGGGGGATTATGTTCAAAGAGCTATATTTTTAAGTGACTGATTATGATATAATGTTTTAAAATAGATTTTCTAATATCTGAGATTAAAGGGAGGCTTATTTATGCTGTTAAAATGTACGGAGTGCGGTCATGATGTCAGTGACAAGGCAGAAAAATGCCCGAATTGCGGCTGCCCGGTAAGTGAGATTGTCAAATGTTTGCAGAATTCAGAAGAAGATAATGGCGACGATATAAGTGATATCAATTCGGTAAGCGAGGATAGTGAAAATTCGATTTTCTGTAACATCAATGGAAAAAGAACGAATATAACATGGCTCAGAAATATTATCGAAGGGCTTAGTGAGACAGAGCTATATCATTATAAGTATGTCTGGTCACATGATATGGGGAGTCCAAAGGAGCAAATGAAATGTTTGAGTAAATATTCTGGAACCCCTGAAATGGATTTCTATAAAGCAGCATGTAGATTATATACAAAAGTTTGTGATAAATGTAATCTTGCTCCTTGTGTTACTACAGCACGATTTTTATATGAAATCGTTGAATCAAATTTTGAGTTAGAAGAGTTTTATGGAGAGTCTGAAACAGAGGCTAATGAAAAAATTCGAAGGTCTCTTCCCCCTCAAGTTAAATGTCCATATTGCGGTTCTTATGATACAAAAAAAATATTTTTCAGGGGTGGGCGAGCTCAAAAACAGTGGCTTTGTAATAATTGCCGGAGTAAATTTTAATATTGAATAAGAAGGACATCCATTCTTGTTTTTAACAGGGAGATGGATGTCCTCTTTGGTTTTAGGCAGGAATTTCTATAATGACAACATTATCGTATCCTGAGTAGCGCTTTTCGAAAGCTTTTTTGCGAAATTCTTCGTGTGGCGCACAATGAATTTCATCGATAATTTCCGCCTCAAATGTGTTGATTTGAACGGCGAGAAGTATCATATAAGGGATAAAATTAATTTCTGCCAAATTGTTCATGGATGATTCCTCCTTTGTAATCATTTGGATATCTTCCATTATACATGGAGAGGTGTCCCACAAAAATGACACCTAAAGAAATAAGAGAATCTAAAAATACATTTTTAACTGCTTGATTTTACTTGCAACTACTTTTGCAAACTGGCAGTTGCTTTTGCAAAAGGTTATAATTGAATTGCCTTTGTTTGATCAGGAAGGAGACCTTTATGCCAGCATTTTGATTAAGTTTTCTTTATAGGAGTGAATCAGTTGTATGATTTCGTTGGCGAGGCTGGCTTTGTCGATACCGGTCTGATAGGCCAGATCGTTGTCCAGGTTTTCAAGCATTTCGCGGAACTGGACAGGGTCGGCGTTTCCTGCGATAATGGCATAGACATCTGTGTTGGCGAAAAAGATTTCAAGTTCATCCCAGTCAAGGTCCCCGTTGGTATCGGTGATGGCTGTAGGGTATTCGAAATCCGGCGCGTAGGCTTTCAGTATGTAGTATTTTGCTGCAATATCTTTTAATAGTGAATAGTAATGGCCGTCCTGGAGCAGAATCTGTTCGATATTCATTATCGTCATTAATCGCTGCATGGCTGTCAGTACGGTTTTGTATTCAAATTCATATTCGATTCCATTGTATGTATAAAATCCTTTCATCAAGCATCCTCCTTATGTGTATTTTGCAATTTATAGCCTTCTTTATAGGCGTCACCGGCGATGGCTGCTTTTGTAAAACTGTTATTTTTCCACCAGGCCCACAGGGCAGCGGCGGTGGTGAGGCACATGGTTATGCCGTTATATATTTCATCCTCGCTGAAAGGCAGAGGGTTTTTGCCGCTAATTGTCAGAAATTGGTTGAGCAAAGCTGCGAACAGTACAAGTGTTCGGGAAATGGTTCCAACGGATATTTTGTTCATTATGGGGTCATCCTTTCGAAAAAAAGAGGGAGGACGGATTGAACGCCCTCCCAGAGGAAATTTATTCTTCTTCGAGAATAAGGTCTAACATTTCATTGTCATCATTAACCATCAGGTCGCATGTGATTGTGATTGTGGCAGGGTCGCCGCTGTTGGACATGCTGATACTCATATTGGACTGTGGTGTCACTTTGTAAGCGATGAACTTATATGGAAGGAGTTCGTCGTTTTCTGTTTTCATGACTGTGTCGCCATAGACAGTAAAAGCCTTCGGGAAGGAGCTGCCTTTGACAGAAATTTTCTGAACTTTCTCCGTAATATCTTTGATGTAGTAAACGATAACCTTTTCACCGGCGGAAGCGCCTGTGATTGTTGCGGTTTTGCCCGAAACCGTTGCTGTTTTTGCTGTGCCGCAGTCATCATCGGCAGCGAATACATTAACGGCCGCGCCGGAAGCAGGTGCATCTGTCAATGTGACTGTGCCGCCCTCGGCTGTAGTCAGTTCTTCTCTTGCCATGAATTTTGCGGATTTGGACATGTCACCGCCGGTCAGAAGCTGATACAGCTTGAAGCTCTGCATCTGTGTTTCGATGGTAAGAGTACCGCCTCTTTCACCGGAAAATGCCACGCGTTTTGGATGGCCTTTTCCGCCGTAGGCAAATACGGTTTCCCCCGTGATTTCTGTTGTGCTGACATTGGCGTAATCCATGTTCAGAAACGGTGTTTTTGTTGCGTAATCTTCAAAAATGAGGTCGCATACCTCTCTGTTTGTAAATGTGTTTCCCATTTAAAATTCCTCCTTTATGGGTTAGTTTTCGTTTTTATACCATTCATTTCCTTTGAAGGTATTTTTGCTGTTTCCATAAGCAGCTACAGCCATTTTCTGTATGTCAAAATAGATGCCCACCTGTTCTTTTTTGAACTGCTCATAGAACTGATATATGGTTAAATCCCATATATTTGTAAAGTTAATTGAGTTGCTTTGAACGGCCACAGCAGTGACCAGATTGGGAAGTTCCATATCCTTGTTGCGACTGGATTTCCCGGAAGCTGCCTGTCGGCCGCGATGAATTTTGTTGAGTATTTCCATGGCCCGTTTGTTTTTGATTTTAGACGCGTCCACATCATAATCTTTGCGCTCAACACCGCACCTTTGTAAAATGATGTCACAAAGCCCGGAAAAATTTTCACCGTCAATCATGCCGGCAGGGACTATCGGATTGTCTCCGTCTGTCTCTGCATAGGTAAAGAATAAATGATTATTTTTGTCCCAGAGAACAGTTTCCTCCAGGAAAAAATCAAATATTGCGGTATAGGATTTTTGAAGTCGGCTGTCGGAACAAATGAGGTCAAACATGGAAATGTTTTCTTCATATCCGTAAGCCTGCGGCGTCAATAAAAGAAGCCCCAGATACATCTGATAGCCCTGCCAGGTGGTTTTGGGATTCCAGATATCTTTCAGGGTTGGAGACTTAACATGTCCAATGTGTTCCGCATAGAAGGGAAAGGGTGAGATTAAATCCGAATAATCCAGTTTCATCCTCTCACCTGCCTGAAATCGGGAACAAGATAAGTCATCTTTCGGCCAATCCATGAACCGCTGGCGAAGGTTTCCACGCTTTGAAGCTCAGGGAGACCGATGCCAAATTCTTTTTGGCGCTGTCTTGCCAGAAGTTTGTCTGCCGGGCAGAGTAATTCATCAATCCGTTCAGCTAACATATCATATCTTGTGCCGTAATAGACGGCAGGGCTATTCCTGACGGTGAGGATGTCTTTATGGCAGACAGGCTGGATAACAATTTTCATTGTTTTTGTTGTGGGCGTTGTTTTTGCAACGTCAGTTTCCAAAAAAATATAGCAGGCCGGTTCAGATGCAGCCGGTTCCATGTAGAGATGTGGACAAATATTTTTCTGGGCTTTTGCGGCGATAATGTCATTTGATAATCCGGAAGTATCTTCCAGAAGAAGTCCGGGAATGTATTCATCGCTGATTAGAATCGAACTGAGGTTGTCTTTATATTTGCCGAGTTCTTTAAGCATTGTGTTACCTCCTTGTGTTTGTTTTACTATTTCTCTACACAATAAGAAAAACGGGAGATATGGCGGAACCCCTTGATTTTTCAAGGGGTTCCGGCATTTTCTGAATTCGATTTTTTTCTTTTTGCGGCCATTCGGGCCCTATCGGCAGCCATTTTCATGGCTTTGGCGCAGAGTTCGCAGTATTTTTGATTGTTCGTTTTGCGGATATAGAGTTTCTGACATTCCGAACATCGGGCAAAAGTCCCTTTTTTATAGTAGTTCAGATATTCGTAGCCAAGTTCCCGGAAATCATTAATTTCGAAAACAGGCAGGCCGTTCATATCAATGAAATTCACCCGGAGGTTGAGATTGTCATTTCGCGTGGAAAAAGAAATAAGACCTGTGGCTTCAATATCATTTAAATATAGAAATTTATCCTTTCGGTATTTGACGGCGACACGGGCTGTCCGGTAAATCTCAGGGATGGAAGTATTCACCCATCCATTATTGTCAGCAGACAGCATATTATGAAGTTTGGCATGGCAGAGCATAACAAAAGCCAGCTTTTCATATTTTATATGATTGAGCGTTTTGATCTGTTCCAGCTCTTTTTCCGTAATGCCGACGGCGTCAATCTCACGGAGTGGATATTTGCCGGCTTTTCTGGCAATGTCCTCAATGGCATCTTCCCACAGGGCCGGATTGTAATGTTTATCGGAGAAAGCCATAAAATCATTTAGCTTTTCTGCGGTTTCTTTTTTGTTTAGATTTTCTTTCTGCCGGTAATATTTGGCTAAAAGAAAAAGGGCGGCAGTAGGTTTACTGCCGATATCCCCTGTCTCAAGAAGCTTTTTGGCTTCCTTCACTTCGTTTAATATCATCGTCATTTTCATCTTCCCTTTCCTGATTCATATCCAGTGTGATGGTTTTCATTTTGAAACGCTCGCCGTTAAATAAAATGTCGCCGGATTCGTCTGCTTCCGGATAGGAAATTTTATATTGATTGCGTTTTAAAAGGTTGCGGATAAATAAATCGCCGCAGATATCCCAGGCAAACTGTTTGCTGGCCCTGGATTTGGAATAGCACAAATCCAGCACAATATTGCACAGGGAATCTTCATTTGGACATTCGCTGAGACACTGGCGTTTAAATTCCTCTTTGAATATGTATTTTTGCACCCGACATTCCTCCGGTTTCAGTCGTTCGCTTTTTGCATATTGCATGAAGCTGGCTGTTTCGCGCTGATACCGCTCATAAATCTTTTTGATTTTTCGGAATAACTGGGCGGAATAGGAGGCTTCGCTTTTTAATATGGAATAATCAAAAGGCCGGGCTTTTGAAATTTTATAATCATCAAAGAGGTTTTCAATTTTCCAGCAAATTTTATTCATGGTGCACGGTGAAGTCCCCAGAGGCATTTTATCATGGTAATAGCGGATAAAATTTTCCTCTTCCTCAGTTCGCTCTTCCTGGTTCATAAGCTCGTTAAGCGTTTTTCGAAAACGCATGATACACTTTTCTTCATTCTTTTTAATGTAGGTTTTTAACTGGGCTTTTTCAGCCGGATATATGTACTGCATAAAATAGGGTTTTTTATCGGCTGCAAGTTCCAGATTTTGAAAATCTTCTGCGGAGGTTACATGGTGGGGCGGCTGATACCAGGTTTCGGGCATGGGCCGGGCTTCGATGCCCTTTGTTTTATCAATGCTGTTTTGCTGATAGAGCTGTCCGCATTTGATACGATAATCTAATATCCGATATTCCCGGGAATTCTCAGGAAACCGGGCCTGAACTTCAAACATGGCTGTAATCCTGTTGGTCACTTCTCCGACAGAATTCCCGAAACTGTTGATGTTGGAAAGCATGAGGTCATCTTCTGTGGGAACACATTTCGGGGCTCTCCGCTGGACACACAGGACAGCGGGAAGCGGCCGGGCCCGTTTAACGAGGAGTGGAAAAGCGCTGTTGATGACGCAGTCCCCATCCTTATCCATGCCGTTCATAGCGTCAGCGCAGGTATCCCAACTGTTGAAGATTGTCGGAGTGGTCATATATTTATAAAATTCGTCCATTTCCTCAGAGTGAACAACCTCAAGAATACGGATGTTATTGTGGGATGTCATCGGCGCCCGGAAGCTGACAATCTGCTCAACGCCCCGCTCAACCCAATACCTGGAATAGACCTGTCCGGCTTTTAACAAGCCGGTGACCTCCAGATGGAACATGGACTGACAGAGGGAATAGGGGTCCCCAGAGACAAGAGAGTAGTTTGCCGGGACATTTAAGACGCCGACTTTGGCCTTATCAATCCGTTTATGAATCATCGTATAGAGCTGGTCCCTCACATAACTGTCATTTATCATTTCCGGTTCAATCATCAGGGCGGTGGCGAAGGAGGCATCCGGATGGCGGACATTTTTTTCATTAAGCCCTGTTCCCTTTGTATAGAGTATCGTTTTTCTGTAATCCTCAGAGAGAATATCGTTGATTTCATTTACGGTGGGCTGAATCAATTCATCGATTTCATCATCCGTGAAATGATAGGACTGCAAAAACTGGTAATTCATTGTCCGAAGATTTTCCAGGTCCTTTTCTGAGGCTTTGGTGATGGAAAAACTGTAGTGATTTTTCCGGCAGTTTTCCAGATAGTCTTCCATGGAATCATAGGAGTCCCAGAGCTTGAGCATGGATTCTGTCAGTACAAGCTCCACATTTTGAATATTATGGGTCTGACCCCACACATCGGTAATTTCAGACACCTGATGTTCGCAGGCAAATTTCCGGAAGTCCACGGGGAAAACAGCGCCCTTGCAAAAGGAATTTCGAAGGACACAGCCGGGTAAAAGGTAGTCCGCGCCGATATCCCGTCCCCAGCGTTCCATCAATTCGGGCATGGCGAGGCCGTAGCCATCACTGTCGTTTAATTCGATGTCCTTTTCCCGAATGTATTTCATGCGGGGCTGTTCCCCATTGCCGTCATCCAATTCGATGACATCGGATTTAAAATGGGTGATGCAGTCGTGAACGACCACAATGCCCTGCGGCATGGATACAGGCGTTGATGAACTGCAGACAAGAGAGCGGTAGGCTTCCAGTTTGGCCGGAGTGAAAGCTTTGGAAAGATTGCGGCCGTTATCAATTCTGCGGTTCAGCTCCGGCAGCAGAAGTTCATTGACAAAAACAATCGTATTGGTTTTTACACCGCCGGCAGTTCCGAGGAGACGGCGGTAGACCGTGCCATTGATTTGAAAACCGTCTTTATACATTTTCCGATAGTCCTTCACCGAGTCGATGACTACGCAGACATAATCTTTTTGAAATTGGTATTCATCCAACTGTTCATAAAGCTTTTTAATGCGCGGCCTTGAAACCGACAGATTTTCTTCTGCCTTTAACTGTTTTATTCGTGCCTTCAGATTGGAAATCCGAAGTTCGGGCTTGGTATTCCCGTTCAGTTCATCGATAAAACGCAGTAATTGGCTGTCGCTTAATGCAATAAGCTCTTTATTTTCGCGGGCCTGACTTATTGTAAGGCGTAAATTCCATTTGGCTCTGCGCAGGCGTGCAGAGTGGATTTTATATATATATCTTTGAGATGTCAGATGCTTTGACATGTTATATCCCTCCATTCACATAAAAAACAAACATACGTTCGACTCCGTGTAATAATCATACAGCGATTTGGAGAAAATGTCAACAGCTATATTAGCTATATTAGTCTGCTAAACGAGGGAATAATATTTGGAAAATGTTCTCCAATATGTATTGATTATTGGGGAGCATTATGGTACTATTATTTCAAATTTTGCTCCCCAAAGGAGGGAATGTTATGGAAGTACAATATCAAGAAATACAAGAATTGCTCAGAAGGCGAGCTGATCTTAACGTCAGATTGAATCTGATGCCTTATGATGTGCCAGGTTTGCCCATGGAGGTGGTTTCTTGGTAATCCCCGAAAAGGAAGTGCCGGAATTTAAGCAGTTGCTTGTAAAATATTATGAGGGAGAGGATATTTCTATTATTGAAACGTTTATGAAAGAACGCTGTTGGAAAACAATGTAGAATCATAACTTTCCTGCTTCATATATCTTTCCATTCATTATGAAACAAATAGATGTTCATTCAAATTTTTTCAAATTTTTTTAATTTTTTTCAAAAAAAACCTTGCTTTTTTTTTGCCTCTATGGTATCATTCATATTGTTGTTGAAAGACATACAAAATATTGTGCAGTTGTGGCGGAATTGGCATACGCGCTAGACTAAGGATCTAGTCCGGGTTAACTGGGTACGGGTTCAAGTCCCGTCAACTGCATGAAGCGTATTTATCAGATTTTGCAAAGAATCTTGTAAATACGCTTTTTTTAGTCGTTTTTGTCGAACTGTATTGCAGATTAAACGAATACCTGCTCTTTTAATCTGAGTGAAAATAGTGTATAATATACCTTATCGCGCGAAGCTTGACGCAGCGCGCCCATGCGAAGCATCTGACATGCGGGATGCCCGGAGGGGTATATAAATTCAAATAATGATGGGAGGTAAATACCATGAAGAAATTCGTAAAAATGATAAGTACAGTTACTGTGATGTGTCTGCTTATGGCATCTCTGGCGGCCTGCGGGAAAAAGGACAGCGGAAAAGATACCAGTGGAAATATTGTAATTGATGAAACTCAGGATAAGGAAACGACGGAAAGTGCATCCGAGTCGGAGACTTCGGAGAAGGTTGACGAAACAAAACCGCCTTTTGAGGAGACGAAGGCGGCGGTGACGATTTCTGTGCCTGATGAAGTGGATACAATGCGGCCGATTCTTGTGGGAATCTGTAAAACGATGAGCGGCGGCAGAGCTTATGACGGTTCGGACAGCGCGTTTTTCTGGGACAGCATCTATGCGGCAATTAACGGAGGCAGTTGGATACACCCGGATATCAGTATGTCGGATGACGGCAGCGGTTATATGGTGCCGAAGGAGGTTATGGCTGAGTATGCGGAAGCCATGTTTGCCGGAAACAGTGCGATTCCGGAAGTTCCGTCGGCTGTGGGCGGTATTGAGTTTGACGTGGATTCGGATTGTTTTATTCTCTACAGTTCAGAAGGCTATCTCGGCTCAATGGAATTTACGGAGATTGAGGAGACAGATAACGGTTATGAGGCGACGGTTGCTTTTACAACAAAAAGCGGCAATGTGGAAACCCATACATTCATTATGACCAGCGGCGGATACGGAACATTCCCGTGTGCGGTCAATGCGGTGATAGACGAATAATTTAATGGGTGATTCATCAAATTTAATGGAGGAAGCTTATGAAAAAAATAGTGCGCACGGCAGGGATTACTCTGGTTTTTGCGCTTGTGTCTTTTTATTTTACTCTTCCGGCGCTGAATCTGCACTCACCGGCTTTTTACAGTTGGCTGCTTGAGGTTGCAGTGGTTTATATTTTGGCATCTTTGATAGGAACTTTTTCTATTTCGGATTTGCGAAACCGGACAGTAGATTTTAAATTTTTAAAAAATAATGCCAAAGTCGGATTGATTGTTGTCATTTTATCTTTGGCTGCATTGGGAATCGGCCAGGTTATATCCCACCAGTTTTTCCATGCAGGGGCTTACCAGCGGCTGATGAATGTGGAAAACCGGGAGTTTTCTGAGGATATTACCCAGGTTTCCATGAACGATGTGCCGATTGTTGACAGAGATTCGGCTGTCCGGCTCGGGAACCGGAAGATTGGTGAACTGGTCAATCTTATTTCCCAGTTTGAGGTGGATGAATACAACTATTCCTACACCCAGATTAATTACCGGGATGTTCCGACAAGGGTAGCGCCTTTGCGGTATGGCAATATCATCAAATGGTTCAATAACCGCTCGGCGGGTATTCCGGGGTACATTTCCGTTAATATGGCAACCCAGGATGTGGAACTTGTTCAGCTTGAACAGGGGATTAAATATTCGCCGGGGGAATATTTTTTCAGAGATTTGGACAGGCACCTGCGGTTCAGGTATCCGACAAAAATTTTTGAGGATTATTCCTTTGAGGTGGACGATGATGGAAGACCGTATTGGATATGCCCGGTCATTAAATATACGATTGGGCTTTTCGGCGGCCGGGATGTGACCGGGGTTGTTATCGTGGATGCCTGCGATGGCGCTTCTACCTATTATGATATTAAAGACTGTCCGGAATGGGTAGACAGGGCTTATTCTGCAGATATTATCGTGGAGCAGATTAATTACTGGGGACAGTATAAAAACGGTTATATTAATACGCTCATTGGACAGAAGGATGTCTGCGTGACTTCCGGCGGTTATAATTATCTGGCCTTAAATGACGATGTATGGCTTTATACGGGCCTGACTTCGGTGGGAAATGATGCGTCGAATATCGGCCTTGTGCTGGTGAATATGCGGACTAAGGAATCCCATTATTATATTGTGTCCGGGGCTACCGAATATTCCGCGATGGAATCGGCGGAAGGCCAGGTTCAGAATCTTGCCTATAACGCCACATTCCCGGTACTTCTTAATATCGGAAGTCAGCCGACCTATCTCGTATCCCTGAAGGATAATGCCGGACTGGTTAAAAAGTTTGCCTTTGTCAATGTGGAAAAATATCAGCAGGTTGCGATTGGCGATACATTAAATGAAGCCTACTCGGCTTATGTGAAGCAGTTGGCGTCGGGGCAGATTATTGATGCGGGGGACTTGTCGGAGGTTACGGGCCGTGTTCTTCAGGTGGATTCGGCAGTAAAAGATGGAAATACCTATTTCTATGTTCAGATTTCCGGCTCGGATAAAGTCTTTATGGCCTCCATACAGTTGGATGACGTGTTGGCTGTGCTTAAACCGGAGGACAGAGTAACTATAAACTACGTGGATTCGGATGACACCTTTGTGATGATGAATCAGATTGAGAAGAAGTAGGAGCTGCTATGAAAAAGGGAGATATCCTGTTGGTTTGCGCCGTTCTTATTCTGGCGGCGGCAGGGCTTATCTATATGAACCTGGGCGGTAAAAAGTCCGGCGGAACTTTGACTGTGACTGTCGCGGGAGAAATCTATGATACCTATGATTTGGCGGAGAATCAGGAGATTTCATTGGATATGGACGGCGGGCATAATCAGTTTCAGATTAAAGACGGCGTTGTTTCCATGATGGAAGCGGACTGCCCGGATCAGTATTGCGTTAAACATGCTCCGATTGATAAAGTAAATGAAACCATTGTCTGCCTGCCTCATAAGGTGGTTTTGGAGATTACCGAAGGGGAAGAAGCAAAGGAAATTGATGCGTAAGGGATAAATGATGTCAAAGAAAGTTGCAATGGCCGGAATGTTTACAGCTCTGGCAATGATATTCAGTTATGTGGAAGTTCTTATACCGATAAATCTGGGTATTCCGGGAATGAAACTCGGACTTGCCAATCTGGTGGTGGTGGCGGCCCTTTATACAGTGGGAGCGCCGATGGCTTTTGCGGTATCCATGATTCGTATTCTGCTTGTCTCAGTGACTTTCGGAAATCTGGCCGCCATGCTCTACAGTCTGGCGGGAGGCATTTTGAGTTTTTGCGGCATGATGCTGCTGAAAAAGATACCGGATTTTTCCATAGTCGGAGTGAGCGTGGCCGGAGGTATTCTCCACAATATAGGCCAGTTGGCCGTGGCCATGGCGGTGGTGGAAAATATTCATTTGATTTCCTACCTGCCTCCGCTGCTCATCGCCGGGACAGTCACCGGGATGCTCATTGGCATTGTGTCAAATCAGGTAGTTCCGAGAATCAGACACGCATTAAAATAAGAAATAAAAAATAAAGCTTTCACCCTGTGTCAGAATATGGTATGATACAGGGTGAATGTTTTGAAAGATATAGAATGAGGAGTCGATTGAAGATGGATAAGAAAGTCAGAACACGATTTGCGCCGAGTCCGACAGGGCGGATGCATGTAGGAAATTTAAGAACAGCATTATATGCCTATCTGATTGCCAAGCATGAAGGCGGCGATTTCCTTTTGCGAATCGAGGACACGGATCAGGAAAGATTCGTGGAAGGCGCCGTGGATATTATTAACCGCACCCTTGAAAAAACCGGCTTAATTCATGATGAAGGCCCGGATAAGGATGGCGGCTGCGGCCCTTATGTTCAGAGTGAACGTCAGGCGGCCGGAATTTATATGGAATATGCAAAGAAATTAATTGATAAAGGTGAAGCTTACTACTGTTTCTGCGATAAAGAACGGCTGGAAAGCCTGAAACAGGAAGTGGCGGGCAAAGAGATTATGATGTATGACAAGCATTGTCTTCATTTGTCCAAAGAAGAAGTCGAAGAGAAGCTGGCAGCGGGCGTTCCATATGTTATCCGCCAGAACAATCCTACCGAGGGAACAACCACCTTCCATGATGATATTTATGGCGATATCACGGTGGATAATGCAGAGCTGGATGATATGGTCCTCATTAAATCCGATGGATATCCAACCTACAACTTTGCCAATGTTGTTGATGACCATTTGATGGGAATCACCCATGTTGTCCGCGGTAATGAGTATTTATCTTCTTCGCCGAAGTATAACCGTTTGTATGAGGCCTTTGGATGGGAAGTGCCGACCTATGTCCATTGTCCGCTGATTACTGATGAGGAGCATAAAAAGCTGAGTAAACGAAGCGGCCATTCCTCCTTTGAGGATTTGCTGGAACAGGGCTTTGTGACGGAGGCAATTGTCAATTATGTGGCCCTTCTCGGCTGGAGCCCGGAGGATAACCGGGAGATTTACAGCCTGGAAGAACTGGTGAAAGCCTTTGACTATCGTCATATGAGCAAGTCTCCGGCTGTATTTGATATGACAAAATTAAAATGGATGAACGGCGAATATATTAAAGCAATGGATTTTGACGCCTTCTATGAAAAGGCTCTGCCGTTTATTAAAGAGACGATTCACAGAGATGTGGATTATAAAAAGATTGCCGAAATGGTAAAGACACGAATTGAGATTTTCCCGGATATTCCGGCGTTGATTGATTTCTTCGAAGCCGTTCCTGAATATGATGCGGCAATGTATACCCATAAAAAGATGAAAACAAACGCCGAGACTTCCCTTGCCGTTTTGAAAGAGATTCTTCCGGTGCTGGAGGCCCAGGAGGATTACAGCAATGATGCGCTTTATGGACGGCTTGTGGAATTTGTAAAGGAAAATGGCTATAAAAACGGATATGTGATGTGGCCGATCCGTACCGCAGTTTCCGGCAAGCAGATGACTCCGGCCGGAGCAACAGAAATTATGGAAGTCATCGGCAAAGAGGAATCTCTGGCAAGAATCCGCAGCGCCATTGAAAAGCTGGAAGCATGCAAGTAGACAGCGCCCAGAAAAAAGCAATTGAACATAACCGGGGACCGATGCTTGTGCTGGCCGGCCCCGGTTCGGGGAAAACCCTTGTGATTACCCGGAGGACACAGTGGCTTATTGAAAAGGCCGGTGTGGCCCCGGGTAATATTCTTGTGGTGACCTTTACCCGGGCGGCAGCGGGAGAAATGCGGAGCCGGTTTGACCGGTTGATGGGCGGCCGCCATCTGCCGGTGAGTTTTGGAACTTTCCATGCGGTTTTTTTTACAATTTTAAAATATGCCTATAACTATCGGGTAGAAAACATTTTATCTGAAGATGAGAAATACGGTATTCTCAGGGAAATCGTTCATCAGATTGATGTGGAAATGGACGATGAAAAAGATTTCCTGATGAACATCGCCGGGGAAATCAGCCGGGTCAAGGGAGACATGATGCCTTTGGAGCATTTTTATTCCGCCAACTGTTCAAAGGATGTATTTGAAGAAATTTATACGTCTTATGAACAGAAGCTCCGCCGGATGCGCCGCCTGGATTATGACGACATGCTTGTTCAGACATGGCAGCTTTTTAAGGAGCGCCCGGATATATTGCTGGCATGGCAGAAAAAATATAAATACATATTGATTGATGAATTTCAGGATATCAATCGAATCCAGTATGAAATTATTCGGATGATGGCAAAACCGGAAAATAATCTCTTTGTCGTGGGGGATGACGACCAGTCCATTTACCGTTTCCGCGGCGCAAAACCGGAAATTCTTCTCGGATTTACAAAGGATTACCCGGAGGCAGAGATGGCGGTGCTGAACACAAATTACCGCTCGACAGGGGCTATCGTGGCCCGGGCGGAACAGGTCATCAGCCATAATGAGCACCGTTATGCCAAGCATATGACGGCTTCCCGGGAACAGGGAAATGAGATAACGGTTAAGGCTTTTCAGAAGCCGGCGGACCAGTATCTGAAAATGATTCGTGAGATTGTGGATATGCATGAACAGCAGGCGGTCCCATGGGAACAGATTGCGGTGATTTTTCGTACTAATATTCAGATGAGCGGCCTTGTGGAACAGCTCATGGTTTACAATGTGCCTTTTGTGATGAAGGATTCGGTGCCGAATATCTATGAACACTGGATAGCCAAAGACATTTTTGCCTATATGAATATTGCTTTCGGCAGCAATTCCCGGGCAGATTATCTGCGGATTATCAATCGGCCAAACCGGTATATTTCCAGGTCCTATCTGGATGAGGAGACAGTAAATCTGTCCAATGTGAAAGACTATCTGGAAAACCGGGAGTGGATGCTGGAGCGAATCGAGCAGTTGGAATATGATTTATATATGCTGGCCTCCATGGGGCCATATCCGGCCATTCAGTATATCCGCCATTCTATCGGCTATGACGACTATCTGAAAGAGTATGCCATGGGCCGCGGAATCAGGGGGGAGGACTTACTGGAAGTTCTCGATGAACTGATGGATAAAAGCCATGCCTATAAAACATGGGAAGCATGGTTTCAGGCCATAGAGCAATATTCGGAAACCTTAAAAATCCGTTCCAGACAGAGGTTCACGGCTGCAGAGGGAATAAGGCTGCTCACCATGCACGGGGCAAAGGGGCTGGAATATGATGTGGTCTATATTCCTGATGCCAATGGGGGGCTGATTCCCCATAAAAAGGCGGCGACCGAATCGGATAAGGAAGAAGAGCGCCGAATGTTCTATGTGGCGATGACCCGGGCAAAAAATGATCTGAGGATTTATTTTAGCCGGGAGCGGTACGGAAAAGCTTCGGAAATGTCACCTTTTGTTGGAGAATTCCTTGCTTTTTAGGAAATAATCTGTTAGAGTGAAGGTGAGCGAAAATACTCGAAAAGAAAGTTGAGGTAGAAAAATGGGAACATTTATTCCAGAGGATGATGATACGATGACATTAAGCTTTGATGACGGCGCTGAAATCGAATGTGCGGTGATTGCCGTATTTCCGGTAGGCGAAAGAAATTATATTGCCTTACTTCCTTTTGAAGACCAGGGCGTAGATGAAGACGAGGTTTATATTTATCGGTTTATCGCTGCTGAAAATGCAGAAGATGTTCAGCTTGAAGATATTGAAACCGATGAAGAATGGGAAATGGTATCGGATGCTTTTGACGAATTGTTAGACAGCGAAGAATTTGATGAATTATTTGACGGTGAATAATAATTAAAAAGCGATAATCAAAAAGATGATTCCGTGAAGCGGGAGTGCTGCGGAACCATCTTTTTTTGATTGGAATATTCGGTTACCCAAGAATATCGATAAAATATTGGGCGGCTTCGGAAATGGGCGCTTTGTCGTTATATCCGACGACAATCTGTCGGGATGGGAGCATCTCGCGGGTGCGGATGATAAATAAATCCGATTCATTTTCCGGCAGACAAAAGTCGGGGATGAAAGCGATGCCGAGGCCGATGCGGGCCAGATCAATGAGCAGGTCATTGCTGCTCAGCTCGATTTCAGGCACCAAATCCAGTTGATGCTGCTGGAACAGACTGTGAAGAAATTCACTGGTCAGGCTTGCCTTATCCAGCATGAGAATCGGATAGCTGAGAAGTTCTTCCAGTTCCAGCCGCTTGTTCTTCAGATGATTAAAATTCTCGTTGGCAATAAATACATCGTGAAATTCCCGGACTTTGCGGACATTGTGAATGACGTTCATCCGGGGATTCGGCGAATTGGTCACAATCAAATCGACCAGTTCATTTTCGAGAAGGTCGACACAGCGGGCCGAAGTGGCATTGGTTACTTTAATATGGACATTCGGAAAATGCTCATGGAATTCTTTCAGATAAGGTACCAGGCAGTAGCGGCAGATCGTGTCGCTGGCGCCGATGCGCAGCTGCCCGCCGTTTAAGGCTTTGGCATCCATAATCTGATTTTCACCGCGGATGATCAGATTGATAGCCGGCTCGATATGTTTAAAAAGAATTTCACCTTCCGGAGTCATTTTCACCCGTTTCGTACTTCGGATAAAAAGGGTTTGGTCCAGCTTTTTTTCCAGCGCTTTAATCGACTGGCTGACGGCTGATTGAGAAATAAAAAGTTTTTTCGACGCCTCCGAAAAACTCAGCGTTTTTGCAACATAATAAAATACCTTATATAATTCATAATTAATATCCATGGGCCACCTCAGTTATTAATGCATTTAATAAAAAACAGAAGTTATATTAATATAAATAATAGCATATCTGAGGAAAATAGTAAATGTTAAATAACTGATTTAAAATCCGGAATCTGTTTCAGCAGGGGCAGAAGGATGGTCGCAATAATGAGGCCGGAAAGTCCCTGGATGAGATTGGCCGGAACACTGGCAAAAGCGCCGCTTCCATACATAAAGTATTCAAAAAAGCAATATCCGCCGGCCACGATCACGGTGGAAAAACAGCCGGTGATGATGCCTTTGATAATCACCTGATTCAGTTTGCCGAGAAGTTTATGATAAACAAAATAGCATACGACAGCGATGACAGCCTTGACTACAAAGGTAATCGGCACATAAATCATGTATCCGCCTAAAAGGTCAGCCAGCGCGGAGCCAAGTCCTGCGGCCAGACCACCGTAAACAGGGCCGAGAAGGATACCGGATAAGACGACAATAGCATCTCCCGGATGAATATAACCGCCGGTCCCCGGTGTGGGAATGTGAAGACTCATTGTAGCAACGCAGGCCAGTGCGGCGAAGAGGGCGGCAAAGACCATGGATTTTGTTTTCGAGATAGTTTTTTCCATAATGTACACTCCTATGTCTTTGAATTTTTATTTTTCACCGTATTATACAAGAAAGGTGGCCTTGTGAAAACGGCCAGTTTGAAAAAAATTAATAATGCCAGATGCGCGAAAAGCTGCCTGATAAGATAATCTAATAAATCTAATTAATTTTATTAACTTTAATTATGGGTATATACATGGTATACTGTAAGCTGAATTTTAACAGTGTAAAACGAAGTGATTAAAAATGGAGGTACATGATGACCCAGGTAAAACGTATTTATGTTGAAAAAAAGCCGGAATATGCTGTAGCTGCTAAGGAGCTGTTGGATAATATCCACAGTTATCTGAATATCCAGTCGGTTACTGGTGTTCGGGTGTTGATTCGTTATGACATTGAAAATATTACAGATAAAACCTACGACAGCGCAAAAGTTATTGTCTTTTCGGAGCCGCCGGTTGATGTATTATATGAGGAAGAGCTTCCGAAAGCAGAGGACGAAAGCGTTTTTTCTGTAGAATATCTTCCGGGCCAGTTTGACCAGAGAGCAGATTCCGCAGAACAGTGCGTAAAACTTTTGGATGAAACCGAAGAACCTGTCATCCGTTCCGCAACAACTTATTTATTAAAGGGCGGGGTGACAGCGGATGAAATGGAACGTATTAAGGCTTTCTGTATTAATCCGGTGGATTCCAGAGAAACCGGAGAAGAAAAACCGGAAACTCTGATAACAAAGTTTGAGGAGCCGGCGGATGTGGCCGTATTTGATGATTTTATGACCATGCCGGAAGCAGAGCTTCGCAGCCTGTATGATTCCCTTGGACTTGCGATGACCTTTAATGATTTTAAATTTATTCAGGAATATTATGCCGCTGAGGAAAAACGCAATCCGACAGTCACAGAGATTCGCGTGCTGGATACTTACTGGTCTGACCATTGCCGTCACACGACATTCCAGACAGAACTGAAAAATATCGATTTTGAAGAGGGCTATTATCAGAAACCGATGAAGGATACCTATGACATGTATATGGAACATCGGGCGGAGGTATTTGCCGGGCGCAAAGACAAGTTTGTATGTCTGATGGATGTGGCCCTGATGGCTATGCGCAAACTGAAAAAGGACGGCAGGCTGAATGACCAGGAGGATACGGATGAAATTAATGCCTGCAGCATTATTGTGCCGGTGGAAATCGACGGCGAAACGGAAGAGTGGCTCATTAACTTTAAAAATGAGACCCACAATCATCCGACAGAAATCGAGCCTTTTGGCGGTGCGGCTACCTGTCTCGGCGGCGCGATTCGCGACCCTCTGTCCGGCCGTACTTATGTATATCAGGCCATGCGTGTGACCGGCGCCGCTGACCCGAGAGTTTCCGTAAAAGAAACGATGAAGGGCAAATTGCCTCAGAGGAAGCTTGTCACAGAGGCGGCCCACGGCTACAGTTCCTATGGCAACCAGATTGGTCTGGCTACGGGCCTTGTCAATGAAATTTATCATCCGAATTATGCGGCAAAACGTATGGAAATCGGTGCGGTTATGGCGGCAGCTCCGAGGAGCAATGTCACCCGCGCCACATCGGACCCGGGAGATATCATCATTCTTCTCGGCGGGCGTACCGGCCGCGACGGCTGCGGCGGTGCAACAGGTTCCTCCAAAGCCCATACGGTGGAATCTATTGATACCTGCGGTGCGGAGGTGCAGAAGGGTAATGCGCCGACGGAGAGAAAGCTGCAGCGTCTTTTCCGCAATCCGGAAGTCAGCCGTCTGATTAAAAAATGTAACGACTTTGGCGCCGGCGGTGTATCCGTTGCCATCGGTGAACTGGCGGTCGGCCTTCATATTCAGCTCGATAAAGTGCCTAAAAAATATGCCGGCCTGGATGGAACTGAACTGGCTATTTCCGAATCCCAGGAGCGTATGGCCGTTGTTATCGATCCGAAGGATGTGGATACATTTATGAAATATGCGGCGGAAGAAAACCTGGAAGCTACCTGCGTGGCTGAGGTTACGGAGGAACCTCGCCTTGTAATGTACTGGCGGGATAAGGTGATTGTGGATATTTCCAGGGCCTTCCTCGATACAAACGGCGCTCATCAGGAAAATGACGCCTATGTTTCTGTTCCGAATCCGGAAGAGAATTATTTTAAGAAAGAAAAAGATGTTTCCGATATGAAGCAGGCATGGCTTTCCAATCTGTCCGATTTGAACGTATGCTCTCAGAAGGGCCTTGTGGAAATGTTCGACAGTTCCATCGGCGCATCTTCCGTATATATGCCTTACGGCGGAAAATACCAGCTGACCCCGGCTCAGTCCATGATTGCAAAACTTCCTCTTCTGAAAGGAAAGACCGATGTGGTCACCATGATGAGCTATGGCTTTGACCCTTATCTGTCTGCATGGAGCCCGTACCACGGTGCGGTTTATGCGGTTGTCCATTCGGTGGCAAAGATTGTTGCTGCCGGCGGCGATCTGACAAAAATTCATTTCACCTTCCAGGAGTATTTCCGCAGAATGACTGAAGAACCGAAAACCTGGGGCGAGCCTTTGTCCGCACTTCTTGGCGCCTATGAGGCCCAGATTGGCTTTGGCCTTCCGGCCATTGGCGGAAAGGATTCCATGTCCGGTTCCTTTAATGAACTGAATGTACCGCCGACACTGGTTTCCTTTGCGGTGGATGTGGCAAAACAGCAGGATATCGTAACTTCTGAGCTGAAGAATCCTGGAGACAAACTGATTGTATTTAAGATTAAGAAAAATGAATATGACCTGCCGGTTTATGAGCAGCTCACAGATATCTATGGAAAGATTACCAAACTGGTAAATGACGGCGTCTTAAAGGCAACTTATACAATCGGTTTCGGCGGTCTGGCTGAGGCTGTGAGCAAGATGGCCTTTGGCAATAAACTGGGTGTAGAACTTGATGACCGTCTGACTTCTGCTGAAATCTTTAAGCCGTATTACGGAGATATTGTTGCAGAAGTGGCAGCGGAGGATATGGATAAGCTGACGGCGGAATATACGGTATGCGGTACAGTGACTGAAACGCCGGAATTTGTTTATAAAGATATGAAGGTAACGATGGATGAAGCCATCGATGCCTGGACAAAACCTCTGGAATCCGTATTCCCGACAAAATCCGGCGTGGAAGAGAAGAAAATCGACACCGGTTTATATGAAACGAAGGATATACACATCTGCAAACATAAAGTGGCAAGACCGAAGGTATTTATTCCGGTATTCCCGGGGACAAACTGTGAATATGATACGATGAAAGCTTTCGAGAAAGCCGGAGCCGATGTGAAGATGAGGGTTTTCCGCAATCTGAATGAAAGTATGATTCGTGAATCGGTGGAAGAGTATGTCGATGCCATCAACGAGTCTCAGATTCTGATGTTCCCGGGCGGCTTCAGCGCCGGTGATGAACCGGATGGTTCCGCCAAATTCATTGCCTCCGTATTCCGCAATGAGCGGATTAAAGAGGCGGTAAATCAGCTCCTGAATCAGAGAGACGGTCTGGCCCTCGGCATTTGCAATGGTTTCCAGGCTCTTATCAAACTTGGACTTGTCCCTTACGGTGAAATTACGCCGCAGAAGGATGATTCGCCGACATTGACAACCAACCATATTGGCCGCCATATTTCAAAAATGGTTTATACAAAGGTTGTGACGAATAAATCCCCATGGCTTCAGAAGGTGACGCCGGGAGATATCTTTGCTATTCCGGCTTCCCACGGCGAAGGCCGTTTTGTTGCCGGCGAAGCCTGGATTAAGAAACTTTTTGAGACCGGCTGTGTGGCAACCCAGTATGTGGATGTCAACGGTAATCCGACAATGGATGAAGACTTTAATCCGAATGGTTCCTATTATGCGATTGAAGGTATCACCAGCCCGGATGGCCGTGTCCTTGGTAAAATGGCCCATTCTGAGCGTATCGGCGACCATGTGGCTATGAATATCACCGGAAATCAGAATCAGCATATTTTTGAATCCGGTGTGGAATACTTTAAATAATGTGTAGATAGTACAAGCCTCCGGGCTGTCAGATAAAATGACATGTCCGGAGGCTGCTTTTTGAAAGAAATTGTCAGAATTTTATCAAAAAAATATATGCAATTCGCGATGTATATGGTATAATGATAGAAAACAGAGGCATATAAAAAGGGAGGGATGGGTATGAATAAAAAAGGCAGAAGGCAGCTCCTCATTTTTGGTATTATCGTTTTTCTTTGTATCGGAATCGTATTTATGCAAAAGCGGTTTGGCCGGGCGCTTCTCAAAAGTATGGATGCGGTGGAAGAAAAGCAGGAAGAAATTTATTCTCAGCCGGGATTTTCAAATCCTGCGGAAGAGTGGAATGAAGAGGCGGACGGCCCAGGGAAAGTCGAAATGATCTCCGAGGCAGAATTTAAGAAGATTGAAAACCCGTCCGAATGTACGGCCCTCCATTTTGATATGTCCGGGGAAGATATGTCCGATTTTGTGGCAGCCCATGTAAATGACTGGTATAGAGGAGAATGGACGGAAGATGAATATGCTTTATTTACTGTGGGGAAAGAAGGAAACACGGAAACATTCTATGATAACAATAAAAGTTTCTATCTGAATAATTCTGAAATGAGTGAAGGTAACAGGCTGTGGAAGGTGGATGTGGGTTATGATGCGGTCAGCGGACGTCTGCACAACATTGAGATTTCATTGCCGGAGGCGGAGGGAATGCGTCAGGCGTTTATCTCCGTGATGGCGGAACTGGGGGAAGAGGCGGCGGACAGCGGAAAAATATATGATGAAGTGATTCAGTCCCTGGATGCCCTGGAGTGGGACCGATATATCTTTTATGAGCAGGATGGATACCGCATTTATATGACGAGCAAGGACTATTCTTCAAATATGAAAAAATATAAACAGTACTGGGTGAGTATTTCACCTAAGGATATTTAGATAGGTAGATTTGTCGAAAATATCCAGAGAAATCCTCTTGTTTCTTAGACATATTTACTGTAAAATATAAGTATCTGGAAGAGAAAGAGAGAATAATGCAATGAAAGTACGTATATGCCCTTTATGTGACCAGCCGATGAAGAAGGCCCATCGGTGTGATGCCTGCAATTCTTTTATATGGAAACCGGAGTATGTGGATATCCATTATAATACGGATACGGTGCATGGAGATGACTGCTCCTATGATTCGCAGGCTCATGATTATAAATATCGTGATGACGGCTCCGTGACTATGATGCCTTCCCGAAAAAAGAAGAAAGCGCGGGCATCTGAAAACAGCGAATGGACAACAGATAATTCAACGACAGCGGGTACATATAAAAAATATCAGAAAACTTACTCGAGCAGGACTGCCTCAGAACGGCGGGGCGCTTCGGGAAAAGCAAAGCTGATCATTATCCTTGTGATAGTATTTTCGATTATATCTGCGGCGATAGAAGTTATCAGCACTCTTGAAGAAAAGGTGACGGCTGATATTTCAGGAATATTTTCCGAAAATTCCATCCGCGCAACCGAGGCTTATCCTTCGGAGGATGAGGCGGATGACTGGACAGCTTCCGGTGAGGATGCCGGCCGTGTTGAATATTCGGATGAAGAGGTGGCTGCCCTCGGCAGCGAATGTACAGGTTTTGAACATATGGATATAACGGCGGAAGAGTTCATGGCTGTTTTGGAGCCTGAATTATCGAAGCTGGGAGTGGATACGAAATCTTTTTCAGATTCGTCCAATAATTATTCCTATGATTATGGAGAAGATAATTCCTATTCCTATTTTGTTCAGGAACGCATGTACGATATGGATATGGATATCGGCTATTACTATAATGTGGCATGGGATACTTTCAGCAAAAGACTTCATGAAGTCAGCTACAATGTCTATGACAGCGAGAGGGCGGATGAATTTTTCGTATCCACCATGCAGGCTCTGGCCGGAGACGGGGAGTCTTTCAGAGAAGAATTTCAGAAACAGCGGGGTATCGCAGAAAAGGATGAATATGTCTTTTTTGATGTGGATGGCTATGAGGTATATATTAACTATTATGAAAGCTATGAAGACTCTTATTATATCTCAATTACCAAAACAATGTAGGCGAAGGATTCCGTTGTTTTGAAATATGAACAATTTTTATACGTTTATTCCTTGACGTAATTGTTCAACATGTATTAAAATAATCATTGGAGTATAATGCGTTTTGCATTATGATATGCTACACAAATGAAAGGAGATTTTTTCAAAATGGCAAAAGTTATGAAAACCATGGATGGTAATACGGCTGCTGCATGGACTTCCTATGCGTTTACAGAAGTAGCTGGTATTTTCCCAATCACACCATCCTCACCAATGGCCGAAGTCACAGATGAATGGGCTGCAAACGGCAGAAAAAATATTTTCGGACAGACTGTAGAAGTTGTTGAAATGCAGTCCGAGGCAGGTGCCGCTGGTACAGTACACGGTTCCCTTTCCACAGGTGCTTTAACAACAACATACACAGCATCTCAGGGTCTTCTTCTGATGATTCCGAATATGTACAAAATCGCCGGTGAGCAGTTACCATCAGTATTCCATGTAAGTGCCAGAGCTCTTGCAACACATGCCCTGAACATCTTTGGTGACCATACAGATGTTATGGCTTGCCGCCAGACTGGTTTCGCTATGCTGTGTTCCGGTTCTGTTCAGGAAGTTATGGATTTAGCTGCTGTAGCTCACTTGTCAGCAATCAAAGGACGTGTTCCATTCCTTCACTTCTTTGATGGTTTCCGTACATCTCACGAAATTCAGAAAGTTGAATGTACAGATTATGATGAATTAGCTAAGTTAGTTGATTACGATGCACTGGCTGAATTCAGAAAGAACGCATTGAACCCAGAACATCCAGTTGTTCGTGGTACAGCTCAGAACCCGGATATCTTCATGCAGGGTTGTGAAGCTCGTAACCGTTTCTATGACGCTCTTCCGGAAGTTGTTGAAGAATACATGGAAAAAGTCAGCGCTATGACTGGCCGTGATTACAAATTATTCAACTACTATGGCGATCCGCAGGCTGACCGCGTAATTATCGCAATGGGTTCTGTTTGTGACGCCGCAAAAGAAACTATTGACTACATGATGGCTAAAGGTGAAAAAGTTGGTTTAGTTCAGATTCACCTTTATAGACCATTCAAAGAGGAAGCTTTCCTTGCAGCTATTCCTGAAACAGCTACAAAGATTGCAGTTCTCGACAGAGATAAAGAAAACGGCGCTATTGGCGAACCGGTATACCTGGATGTTCTTGCTGCATACTACAGAGCAGGAAAACAGGCTACAATCGTAGGCGGACGTTACGGTCTTGGTTCTAAAGACGTTACTCCAAGCCAGATTATTTCTGTATTTGAAAACCTGAAACTTGATGCTCCGAAGAACAACTTCACAATTGGTATCGTGGATGATGTTACAAATCTGTCCCTGCCAGTTCTTCCACAGGTTGACGTTGCCGGCGAAGGCACAACAAGCTGTAAATTCTGGGGTCTTGGTGCTGACGGTACTGTTGGTGCTAATAAGAACTCCATCAAGATTATCGGTGACCACACAGATATGTACGCTCAGGCATACTTCCACTATGATTCCAAAAAATCCGGTGGCGTTACCCAGTCCCACTTACGTTTTGGTAAAAAACCAATCCGTTCTACATATCTTGTTACAACAGCTGACTTTGTTGCATGTCATAACGAAGCATACATTAACCTGTATGATATGTTAGGAGATGTTAAAGAGGGCGGTACATTCTTGTTCAACACAGAATGGACACCGGAAGAATTAGACGAAAAACTGCCGGCAAGCGTTAAGAGAGCTCTTGCTCAGAAACACGTTAAATTCTACACAATCAATGCTACTAAGATTGCAAGAGAAATCGGTCTTGGCAACCGTACAAACTCTGTACTCCAGGCTGCATTCTTCAAACTGGCAAACATTATTCCGATTGAAGACGCAGTTAAATACATGAAAGAAGCTATTCTGAAATCCTACGGCAAGAAGGGTGAAGCTATCGTTAACATGAACTACGCAGCAGTAGACGCTGGTGTTGACGGCGCTGTTGAAGTTGCTGTACCGGCTGAATGGGCTAACGCTGTTGACCCAGAAGTTACAAACGTTAAAGAAGTACCAGAATTCGTTAAGAATGTTGTACAGCCTATGAACGCTTGTAAAGGTGATGACCTTCCAGTCAGCATGTATCTTGGAAGAGAAGACGGACACTTTGAATTAGGTACATCCGCATATGAAAAACGTGGTGTTGCTACGCTGGTTCCAGCTTGGGATGCTTCCAAGTGTATCCAGTGTAACCAGTGTTCTTATGTATGTCCTCATGCAACAATCCGTCCAATCCTGTTAACAGCTGAAGAAAATGCAGCAGCTCCTGCTGGATTCGGCGCAGTAGCAGGTAAGGGTAAAGGTATTGACCAGTACATGTTCAAGATGCAGGTATCTCCGCTTGACTGTCTTGGATGCGGAAGCTGTGCTAACGTTTGTCCTGCTAAGGAAAAAGCTCTTACTATGGTTCCTGCTCATACTCAGGAAGCAGAAGCAGAAAATTGGGAATATGCAATGAGCGTTTCCAAGAAAGCTAATCCAATGGATAAATTTACCGTTAAGGGCAGCCAGTTCGAACAGCCATTATTCGAGTTCTCCGGAGCTTGTGCAGGCTGTGGTGAAACACCTTATGCTAAATTAATGACACAGTTATTTGGTGACCGTATGCAGATTGCAAACGCAACAGGATGTTCCTCTATCTGGGGCGCTTCCACACCATCTATGCCATATACAACAAATGAAAAAGGACAGGGTCCTGCTTGGTGTAACTCCCTGTTCGAAGATAACGCAGAATTTGGTTTAGGTATGTACTTAGGCCAGAAACAGCGTAGACTTGGCCTTCGCGATACAGTTAAAGCTGCAGCTGAAAAAGCTACAGGTGCTTTAAAAGAAGCTATGGAAAACTGGATTGCAACTATGGATTTAGGTGAAGAATCCAAGGTTTCCGCAGCAGCATTGTTAGCAGCTGTTAAAGATTGCCAGTGTGACGGCGAAGTTAAAGCTGCTTGCGAAACTATCGAAAAGAACGCTGACTTACTCGTTAAGAAATCTCAGTGGATCTTCGGTGGTGACGGATGGGCATACGATATCGGTTACGGCGGCTTAGACCATGTATTAGCTTCCGGCGAAGATATCAACGTATTCGTTTATGATACAGAAGTTTACTCCAACACAGGTGGACAGGCTTCCAAATCTACACCAACAGGCGCCGTTGCTAAATTCGCTGCTTCCGGTAAGAAACAGAAGAAGAAAGACCTTGGTATGATGGCTGTTTCCTATGGTTATGTATACGTAGCAGAAGTTGCTATGGGCGCAAACCAGGGTCAGTTGGTTAAAGCTTTGAAAGAAGCTGAAAGCTATCCGGGTCCATCCCTGATTATCGGTTATGCTCCATGTATCAACCATGGTATTAAGGGTGGTATGAGCGGTGCTCAGACAAGAATTAAAGAAGCTGTTAACTGCGGATACTGGCATATGTGGAGATACAATCCGCTGCTCAAAGCAGAAGGAAAGAATCCATTTATCCTTGATTCAACCAAAGAGCCTAAGGGAAGCTTCAGAGACTTCATCATGAGTGAAGTTCGTTATTCATCCTTACAGAGAACATTCCCAGAAATTGCTGAGCAGATGTTCATTAAGAATGAAGAAGATGCTAAAGAAAGACTTGCTGGCTATATCAAATTAGCAGAACAGTAATCTGAACAGGCACACCGTGTTTAACGGATAAATAAAGAGACGCCGTCTGGTTTTCCAGGCGGCGTTTTTAATGTCTGCGGATTGAACAGGCTACTGTCTGCTTTCGGATTCAGTTCCGGCGTCAATTCCGGATTCGGTTCCGGCGTCAATTCCGGATTTATTTCCGGAAACACCATCATTTTCGATTCCTGCTTCAGTGGCCGAATCGGCTGCGTTATTTAAATCGGAGTTTTCCAGTGAACTGCCGGTGTCGGTGATACCGTTAGTGCCGCTTGTGTTTGTGGTGCTCTGGCCGAAGATGGATGTTTCTATATTATCCTTATCGCGGAGATAAGCGCCTAATAATGTGTCATCACGATAGCGGAGAACAGCGGTACTGCCGTCAGAAAGGCTGTAAACGTCAATTTTTTCGTGGTCGGCCAGGCTTTTATCTCCTGTGCCAAGTAAATCTTCAACATCCTTTCGGGCCATACCGGAGTAGAGCCCGCGGACATGGTCTGAGGTCAGATCCGTTCGGGCCTGGGTGCCGGCTTTGTCGGCGCTGGAACAGCCTGTTATTAAAAGGGCTGTAAAGATTGAGAAAATCCATAATAAATATGTTCGGCGTGTTTTCATAGTGAATTACCTCCTGAATAATTAAAAGATAGTTTTAGTATGAACTTTTGAACAAAAAATATGAGTATCATTTTTCTTTTGATGAAAAATAATACTCATATAAATAAGATTTGTTTAGTTATAAGATAGACTGTCCGATGGATAGAATGGGTCGCTGGTTACATCAATTCCCAGTTTACGCAAAGTCTGCTCATCATTTCGGGTCAGCATAATGGTCGAATGGGCCTGCAATCCATGAAGTTTGATTAAATTGTCCATGGCAACCTGGGCCACAGGATTTGTGACAGCGCTGATACTCAGGGCAATTAAAATTTCTTCACTGTTCAGAGCCGTGTATTTGTTGTGAAGGTGGTCTTTCTTCAAACGAATCATCGGTTCCAGGATATTATGGGATATGAGTGGAATCTCATCCGCAATACCGGCCAGATATTTAATGGCATTTAAAATCATGGCTCCGCAGGCGCTCATCAGTTCGGACTTTTTGCCGGTGATAATCTGTCCGTCTTCCATCTGAATAGCGGTGACAGAACAGATATCGTTATTGATCAAAATACCTTTGTATTTTTCTGCCAGTTCACGGGCCGGAACAACAACACTCCGTTCCTCCGGTTTTAATCCCATATTTTCCATAATGAGATACATGCGCTGCATGGCATCTTCATTGATTAATCCCTTTTTATATTCACAGCTTGTTTTAAAATAACGCCGGATGATTTCCTGGCGGGAAGCTTCCTGAACAACCTCATCGTCAACAATGCCGAAACCGATTCGGTTTACGCCCATATCCGTCGGGGATTTATAGACAGAGGTTTCATTGGTGATTCGCTCAATAATTCTCCGAATGACAGGAAACATTTCCAAATCCCGGTTATAGTTGACGGCCATTTCGCCATAAGCATCGAGATGGAAGGAGTCAATCATGTTGACGTCTTTTAAATCCACTGTCGCAGCCTCATAGGCAACATTTAACGGGTGCTTCAGAGGAATATTCCATACCGGGAAAGTCTCAAATTTGGAGTATCCGGCGGATTTTCCAAGGCGGTGTTCATGATAAAGCTGGTTCAGGCATGTAGCCAGTTTGCCGCTGCCCGGCCCCGGCGCGGTAACGACGACAATCGGTTTTGTTGTTGTGATATATGGATTGCGGCCGTAACCTTCATTGCTGACAATCGTATCCACATCCGTTGGATAGCCGAGGATAGCTTCGTGGGTATAGACTTTAATATTCCGGCGTTCCAGCTTATTGATAAATACGGTGGTTGCCGGCTGACCGCTGTAACGGGTGATAACAACGCTGTTGACTTCAAGCCCGTATTCGCGCAGGTCATCAATCAGGCGCAGGACATCCATATCATAGGTGATGCCAAAATCGCCGCGGATTTTATTTCGCTCAATATCGCCTGCATAAACGCAGATGATAATTTCCGATTGGTCTTTTAACTGCTGGAGCAATTTGATTTTTGCATTTTCATCAAAGCCTGGCAGCACCCGTTTGGCGTGCAGATCGGAGATTAATTTTCCGCCGAATTCCAGGTAAAGTTTATCGTAATTATTGACACGTTCCAAAATATATTTTGACTGTTCGGCAATATATTTATCCGGGTCAAATCCGATTTTCATAACATTTCCCCCTTGTATAAATGACTTTTAAAACATCTTACAACAGTATACCACAATATGCGACAAGGTTACAATTCTGAGTTAAGAAAATTGTACTGTTATTTTTTAAAAATCTATAGTATACTCATTATGATTAAAATTTATTTATAAGAGGGATGAGAATGACGCAGCAGCGGAAATTAAATAATGGTATTCGCATTGTGATGGAGAAAATGCCGGCCTACCGGTCTGTGTCGATTGGGGTTTGGGTCCGGGTCGGCTCGATGTATGAGAACCGGCAAAATAATGGAATGGCCCATGTCATTGAACATATGATGTTTAAAGGCACTTCCCATCGAACTGCGGCGGATATTGCCAATGAAATGACGGCCATCGGCGGTAATATGGATGCTTTTACCTGCAAGGATTGTACCTGCTATTACGCGAAAACCCTGGACATTTATGCGGAACAGGCGTTGGATATACTGGGGGATATGATGTGCAATTCCCTGTTTGATGAAAAGGAATTAAAGAAAGAACTTGGCGTAATTCTTGAGGAAATCGATATGTATGAAGATTCGCCGGAGGATTTGGTGCATGAGCATCTCCAGATGGCTGTCTGGGAGGACCATCCTCTGGGATATCTGATATCCGGGGAAAAGGATGTGGTTTCCGGCTTCACCCGGGAAAAGCTGATGAAATTTTTTGAGAAGTTTTATGTGGGAGAAAATATTGTTATATCTGTTGCCGGGCATTTTGATGAGGAGGCCATGATGTCCTGGATTAGCCGCTGTTTTGGGGAGATACCGCAGGGCTGCCGTTCCTATTCGGGCTGTGCGCCGATATTTAAACCGGTCCTTTGGACGCGGGAGAAGGATATTGAGCAGAATCATATCTGCCTGGCCTTTGACTGTTGTACAGTATTGAGTGATGAACGGTATGTGATGACGGTTGCCAATAATCTTCTCGGCGGAAATATGAATTCCCGGCTGTTTATGAAGATTCGGGATGAATTGGGTTTAACCTATGCCATCTATTCCTATGGCAGTTCCTATGAACAGTCCGGACTGTTTCAAATATATGCGGCCATGCAGCCATCCCAGACAAAGCAGGTGATGGATGGGATTTTTGAGGAAATATCCCGGGTGATTCGCAACGGAGTTTCAGAAAATGAACTGAAAATCGCCATTCAGCAGATAGAGGCTGAATTGATTCTCGGATATGAGAGCAGTTACAATCGGATGAGTGGTTTGGGAAAATCCCTTTTGATTCGGGACAGGGCCGTGCCGCTGGAGGAAGATTTGAGTCGGATTCAGCAGGTGACGGCGGAAGAAGTCCGGCAGTTTTTTGAAAAATATTTACGCAGAGAACAGTGCGGCGCCGCTATCGTGGGAAATACACATTTTGATTAAGGAGGCAGTATGACAAAACAGGAATTTTTATATGCGCTGGAGGCAGCGCTTTCGGAGGAATTGAACAGTATCCAGGTCAACGAACAGATAAATTATTACAGACAGTATATTGAGGAGCAGGCGGCTTCGGGCCGTTCGGAATCGGAGGTTTTGGACGAGCTTGGCGACGCCCGGATTATCGCTCATAATATAATAGACGGCATTGAGGCGGAACCGAATTATCATCGGACAACGGTGACTTATACCACCGGAGATGAGGGTGAAGAGGGTGAACTGTCATGGAAAACAAAGGTGAAAACCTATGGAACGATTGCGATTATTATTGCGGTTGTGGTTTTAGTTCTTGCTTTAGTCACAAGGTTGATTATCTGGATGCTGCCGTCGATTATTGTCATTGCAGTCGTTTTATGGATTTTTTCCAAAAGGCGGGATGGACGGTAGGATGGTCGGAATATGAAGATTAGGGTGATTTGTGTCGGAAAAATCAAAGAAAAATTTTATCGGATGGCTATCGATGAATATATCAAGCGATTGGGAAGATACTGTAAACCGGAGATTATTGAGGTGGCAGATGAAAAAACGCCGGATAATGCCAGTGCCCATGAAGTAGAGCTGATTAAAGATAAAGAGGGCGAGAGGATTCTGAAAAATATCCGAAAGGACGGTATCGCCATTGCATTGGCTATCGAAGGAAAAATGCTCTCATCAGAACAATTGGCGGACAAAATCAGTCAATTGGGGGTCAAAGGTGAGAGCCATATCCAATTTATTATCGGCGGTTCCCTTGGACTTTCGGAGAAAGTTTTAAAAGAAGCAGACATGCTTTTGAGTTTTTCAAAAATGACATTTCCCCATCAGTTGATGCGGGTGATTCTTCTGGAACAGATTTATCGGAGTTATCGAATCATACAGGGTGAGCCTTATCATAAATAAATGAGGTTGGGAACGATGGCAGAAAGATATCAAAGGGCTGAAAGCTATTTGAACAAAAAGTCAATATTATACGCAGGATTATTGCAGGTCATTCGCCGGGGAACGGCTGAGATACTGGAAGAGAGCGAAGACGGCGTATTCCTGAGGGATACAGTCAGCGATTGCTTTATGCTGGCAGTGGATAATGGCCGAATCGGAGAACAATGGTTAAAGGCCCATGAAAATATGGGTTATAAACTGCTTCTTGTGTTTCGGCGCGAGCTTGTTTGCTTTGCGGGGAAGCGTTATGGGCTGCCGCCTATGATTGAATGTTTTCAGGCTGTTTTCAGCGGAAAAGAATCTTCTGTCCGGCATGGAAATTTGAAAATAAGAGCTGCCGGCATGGGAGATTTTCTGCTTGTTTCAGCCCACTATGGAATGGTGAGTGAGCAGGAATTGAGAGAAATTATCTGCCGGGGTAATCTTTTTATCGGATTTTATGACGGAAATCCAGTTGGTTTTATCGGAGAGCATCTGGAAGGGAGTATGGGACTTTTAGAAATATTCCCCCAGTATCGGGGCAGAGGCTTTGGAACTGAAATGGAAAGCTTTATGATCTGCCATATGCTGGAGAAAGGTCAGCTTCCTTTCTGCCAGGTTGAAACAGATAATTGCAGCTCGATACGCCTTCAGAAGAAATTAGGGCTTACGATTTCGGAGGAACATATGTATTGGCTGGGATAAATCTGTCGGATGAGCTAAGAACTTTAAGGCTGAAATTTTTGTCAAAATTTTTTGAAGAAAGATGAATTCGGCATTGATACTCAAACCGTTTTCATGTATAATATTTGTTGATAAAAATTTAGAAGACTAAACAAACGGGAGGAATAACGATGTCTCAGAGAAAAGATATCCATAAAGTGCTGATTATCGGTTCTGGTCCTATTATTATTGGACAGGCATGTGAGTTCGACTATTCAGGAACACAGGCGTGTAAAGCCCTTAAAAACCTGGGTTATGAAATCGTATTGGTAAACTCCAATCCGGCGACGATTATGACGGATCCGGAGATTGCTGACGTTACCTATATTGAACCGTTGAATGTTGAGAGAATTGAGCAGATTATTGCAAAGGAAAGGCCGGATGCTTTATTACCAAATCTTGGTGGACAGTCGGGTCTTAATTTATGTTCAGAACTTGCTAAGGCGGGGGTTCTTGATAAGTATAATGTGGAAGTTATCGGTGTTCAGGTGGATGCGATTGAGCGAGGCGAGGACCGTATTGAATTTAAGAAAACGATGGAAAGCCTCGGCATCGAGATGGCCCGCAGTGAGGTTGCTTATTCTGTGGAGGAAGCGCTTGAAATTGCAGACAGGCTTGGTTATCCGGTTGTTCTGCGTCCGGCTTATACTATGGGCGGCGCCGGCGGCGGCCTTGTCTATAATGTGGATGAACTGAAAACGGTTTGCGCCCGGGGACTTCAGGCGAGCCTTGTCGGCGAGGTGCTTGTTGAAGAGTCAATCCTCGGATGGGAAGAATTAGAGCTTGAGGTTGTCCGTGATGCGAAAAACAATATGATTACCGTTTGTTTTATTGAAAATATTGACCCTCTGGGCGTTCATACAGGAGATTCCTTCTGCTCTGCGCCAATGTTGACGATTTCAGAGGAAGTGCAGAAGCGTCTTCAGGAGAAATCCTATAAGATTGTTGAAGCGATTCAGGTAATCGGCGGAACAAATGTACAGTGGGCCCACGACCCTGTGACAGACAGAGATATTATTATTGAAATTAATCCGAGAACATCCCGTTCTTCCGCGCTGGCTTCCAAAGCCACAGGCTTCCCGATTGCCCTTGTTTCCGCAAAACTGGCAGCGGGACTGACATTGGAGGACATTCCATGCGGTAAGTACGGCACATTGGATAAATATAAACCGGATGGCGACTATGTTGTTATCAAGTTTGCCCGTTGGGCTTTTGAAAAGTTCAAAGGCGTGGAGGACAAACTGGGTACGCAGATGCGCGCGGTCGGCGAGGTTATGAGTATCGGAAAAACCTATAAAGAAGCATTCCAGAAAGCTATCCGAAGCCTTGAGACAGGCCGATATGGCCTTGGACATGTCAAGGATTTTGACACAAAGTCCAAAGAAGAACTTTTGCATATGCTGATCACGCCGTCCAGCGAGCGTCATTTTATTATGTATGAAGCCCTCAGAAAAGGTGCGACGGTTGAAGAGATTTTTGATATTACAAAAGTTAAACATTATTTTATTGAACAGATGAAAGAACTGGTGGAAGAGGAAGAAGCTCTGGCTGCATGCAAAGGCCGTCTGCCTTCGGATGAAGCGCTTATTGCGGCAAAGAAGGACGGCTTCTCTGATAAATATCTGAGTCAGATTCTTGAGATTTCAGAGGATGAAGTGCGTGAACGCCGCATTGCCCTCGGTGTTGAAGAGGCATGGGAAGGTGTTCATGTCAGCGGCACGCCGGACAGCGCTTACTATTATTCCACATACAATGCGGAGGATAAGAATCCGGTAAATAGTGATAAACCTAAGATTATGATTCTCGGCGGCGGGCCAAACAGAATCGGCCAGGGTATTGAGTTTGACTATTGCTGTGTTCATGCTTCCCTCGCATTGAAGAAGCTTGGCTTCGAGACAATCATTGTCAACTGTAATCCGGAGACTGTTTCAACGGATTATGATACATCCGATAAACTTTATTTTGAGCCGCTGACGCTGGAAGATGTTCTCAGCATTTATAAGAAAGAAAAACCAGTCGGCGTTATCGCCCAGTTTGGCGGACAGACACCGCTGAATCTTGCCGGCGCCCTGGAAAAGAACGGTGTGAAGATTCTCGGAACAGCGCCGGCAGTCATCGATTTGGCTGAGGACAGAGATTTGTTCCGTGCGATGATGGACAAACTGGAAATTCCGATGCCGGAATCGGGCATGGCGGTGACTGTGGAAGATGCGCTGGAAATTGCGGATAAGATTGGATATCCGGTGATGGTGCGTCCATCCTATGTTCTTGGCGGCCGGGGAATGGAAGTTGTCTATGATGCGGACAGCATGGTCGGCTATATGAAGGCGGCAGTCGGTGTGACGCCGGACCGTCCGATTTTGATTGACCGTTTCCTTAATCATGCAACGGAGTGTGAGGCCGATGCGATCAGCGACGGCACCCATGCTTTTGTACCGGCGGTTATGGAACATATTGAGCTGGCAGGTGTCCACTCCGGTGATTCGGCCTGCATTATTCCTTCGAAACATCTTTCCGAGGAAAATGTAAAGACTATCAAAGAATATACACGGAAAATTGCGGAGGAGATGCATGTTAAAGGTCTTATGAACATGCAGTATGCGATTGAAAACGGAAAGGTATATGTATTGGAAGCCAATCCGCGGGCATCCAGAACTGTGCCGCTTGTTTCAAAGGTCTGCAACATCCGCATGGTACCTTTGGCTATTGATATTGTGACATCTGAATTGACAGGAAGACCTTCGCCGGTTCCTGAATTGAAGGAGCAGCATATTCCTTACTATGGTGTAAAAGAAGCTGTATTCCCATTCAATATGTTCCAGGAGGTAGACCCGGTACTTGGGCCGGAAATGCGTTCCACAGGCGAGGTTCTCGGACTTTCCACATCCTGGGGCGAGGCTTTCTATAAGGCTCAGGAGGCAACTCAGACACGGATTCCGCTGGAAGGTACTGTATTGATTTCTGTCAGCGATAAGGATAAACCGGAGGTAGTTGACCTTGCCAGAGAGTTTGCTGAGGTCGGCTTTAAGATTATTGCTTCCAAGAATACATGCAAGCTGATTCGGGAAGCGGGAATTGAGGCGGAAGTTGTCAATAAGCGGAGCGAAGGCCGTCCGAATATGCTGGATTTGATCACCAACGGCAAAGTGGATTTAATTATCAACACGCCGGTGGGCCAGGAGCGGAAAGCGGATGACAGTTATCTGCGGAAAGCCGCTATCAAGAAAAAGGTCGCTTATTTTACGACAATGGCAGCAGGACGGGCAACAGTCAGCGGCATTAAGTCCATTAAGAAATTTGGACACAGCGAAGTAAAATCCCTTCAGGATTTACACGCGGAGATTAAAGATAAATAAAAAGATAAAAAACAAGCGCCGGAGCTTACACAAGGCTCCGGCGCGCTTTTTTTAAAATTAATCCACTTTTTTGATGCTGTAGCTGCCTGTACTTTCACGGAAAGCATTGATGATGGATCCGGCGCTGCAGACAAGGGTTAAAATGTAGCCGATGGCTAATTCACCATAGTAGCTTGCAACAAGGTCCGTTTCCTCAAGGATATACCCCAGGTCCTGATAGACCTCGGTGAAGGTCCAGCCGTATTCTTCCAGGGCGCTGTAGGCATCCCATGACCATGAGATTTTATTGGCGAAGAAAATCATAATCAGCATAATGACGACGGAGCCGATGACACCCTTTTTATCCAGATGACCGCCGAGAATAGCATACCCTTTCATGGCACAGATGGCGGTAACGGCTCCGGCAATACCGGCAATATAGCCGAGGTGGTAAATGAGAACCCAGAGGATACATCCAATCAGGGAACCGAGAAAGGCGCCGACCAGTCCGGCAACCAGGCTGCTCTTTTTCGACTGAATATTCTGCTGATTGGCCTGGAGAGAAGATTGGATTTTATATTTACATGTATCGCAGAGGAAGTAGTGACTGCCGTTGATTTCATAACAGTTGATCTGCTCCATATCCGTGCCGCATTCGGAACAGCCGGATGAGAAAGTGTGGCTGATAAGATAATCGATAATCGGTTCCACAATGCTGTTTACGGTGTTTGGAATATTTTTTGCCAGAGAAGGCACTTTAATAGTGAGCTGAATGTTGTGGGAGCCGGTGACTGCGGTTAAAAGCTTCTTCTCATTTAATTGCTGATTGTTGAGAAAACTGTTGAGGGCAGCCAAATCGGCGGCATCGGAAGGGTTGACGCTGATTTTTATGAGGTACTGGGCCTGGACAGCGTCCATCGTGATATAAAAGCCTTTATACAGGCCGGATAGATGGGTTTTGAAATCCTGAAGGCAGCCGCCGAGGATTTGCGAGCGTAATTTTTCTTTTAACATAACATTTTCCTCCGTAAATGTGTGATTTAATATGATAGTATAATAGCATTTTTTGATGAATCCGACAAGATAGTCCTTGCCCTTTTGCCGGGGGCAGCGTTATAATTCTAGGAGTAAACGGAAGAGAGTAAAAATTAGGAGACGGATAAAATGAAAGCTTGTATTTTTGATTTGGACGGAACGCTGGCAAATACTTTGGAATCCATGGCGACCTGCGCTAATCGGATTATTGAACCTATGGGCTATGGGCCGCTTCCGACAGAAAATTTCAGATATTATGCAGGAGATGGGGCAAAGACCCTGGTTGAAAGGGTGCTGCGGGGCGCCGGCGATAAAGAGTTGTCCCACCTGGAGGAAGCCTATCAGGCTTACAGGGAGATTTTTGATAAAGACTGTACTTATAAAGTTGTCGTATATGACGGGATGACGGAAACACTGAAAAAACTCAAGGCCATGGGCGTCAAACTGGCGGTCCTCTCAAACAAACCCCATGTTCAGACAAAAAAGGTGATTTCCAGTCTCTTTGGCGATGATTTATTTGACTGGGTTCAGGGGCAGCAGGACGGCATTGAAAAAAAGCCGGACCCGTCCGGGGCTTTAAAGATTGCGGAAACTTTCGGGGTCAAACCGGAAGAATGTATGTATGTCGGCGATACGAATGTCGATATGATGACGGGAAACCGGGCAGGCATGTTTACCGTGGGAGTTCTCTGGGGGTTCCGCGGAGAAAAAGAGCTGACGGAGAATCATGCCCATGCGCTGGCGGAAAAGCCGGAAGATTTAATTGAACTTTACACTGGAAAATAAGCAAAACAGATTTGGAGGCGATATACATGTGTGGTATATGCGGTTTTACAGGGAAATTGCCGGATAGCAAAGAAGTATTGACGCGGATGATGGACCGCATTAAACATAGAGGGCCGGACAGCGCCGGACAGTTTATCACGGACAAGGCGGCCTGGGGATTTCGGCGCTTGAGCATCATTGATTTGGATAATGGCTCCCAGCCCATGTTCAACGAAGATAACAGTATTGTCATTGTTTTTAACGGCGAGATCTATAACTATAAAATTCTCAGAGAGGATTTAATCGCGAAGGGACATGTGTTCCGAAATAATTCGGATACGGAAGTGCTTGTTCACGGCTATGAAGAATATGGCACAGATTTGCCGAAACACTGCCGGGGAATGTTCGCGTTTATGATTTATGACACGAATAAAGATATTGCCTTTGGCGCCCGGGACTATTTTGGAATTAAGCCTTTTTATTACAGCGTGGTGAAGGGAAATCTTGTTTTCGGCTCAGAAATCAAATCAATTCTTGAATATCCGGGATATGAGAAGAAGGTAAATACCGAGGCATTGGAAGAGTATCTGACCTTCCAGTACTCCGTCCTTCCTGAGACATTTTTCAAGGGGATTTTCAAACTGCCTCCGGCCCACAGCATTTTGTTTAAGGACGGAAAAGTCGATATTCAGCGGTATTGGGAGTCGGATTATGACATTGATGAGAATGCGGATTTTGATGAACTGGTGGACAAGATTGACGCCCGGATGGCGGAATCTGTCGAAACCCATATGATTAGTGATGTGGAGGTTGGTTCCCTGCTCTCCAGCGGAATCGATTCCAGTTATATTGCGACGATTTCCAAAGCGGATAAGACATTTACGGTGGGCTTTGATTATGATAAATTTAATGAAATATCCTATGCAAAGGATTTGTCCGAGAAGATTGGCACCCAGAATTTCAGTAAACTCATTTCGGAAGAGGAGTATTGGAGTGTGCTGCCGGAAATCCAGTATTATATGGATGAACCTCTGGCGGATGCCTCCTGCGTGGCCCTCTATTTTGTAGATAAGACGGCTGCAGAGCATGTGAAGGTTGTCCTTTCCGGCGAGGGTGCGGATGAATTTTTCGGCGGATATAATATCTATCATGAGCCGGTATCCTTAAAGGGTTATCAGCGGCTGCCGAAGCTGCTTCGCCGTCTGGCGGGCAAATTTGCCGAAAAGGTATTGCCGGAAGGTATGCGGGGAAGAAGCTTTCTGATGCGGGGGGCCCTCGATGTGGAGCGTCGTTTTATCGGAAATGCCAAACGTTTTTCTGTGAAAGAGCGGAAACGTATTCTTAAAAATGCAACGCCGGCCAAATCGCCGTGGAAGCTGACAAAGCCTTTCTATGATAAAGTGAAGCATGTGGATGATACGACGAAAATGCAGTATATTGATATGAATTTCTGGCTTGTGGGCGATATCCTTTTGAAAGCGGATAAGATGAGTATGCGCCATTCCCTGGAGACCCGTGTGCCTTTCCTGGATAAAGAGGTTTATAAGCTGTCCAAAACAATTCCGACAAAGCATAAGCTGGCCGGCGGAACGACCAAATATGCTCTTCGGAAAGCGGCAGAGCGGCATATCCCGGAAGCGACGGCGATGAAGAAAAAGCTTGGTTTTCCGGTGCCGATTACATTGTGGCTGAAGGAAGATAAATATTACAATCGGGTGAAAGAAGCCTTTACAAGCCCTGCGGCAAAAACATTTTTCAATACGGATGAACTTGTAAAGCTGCTCGACCAGCATAAAAACGGCAAGCTGGATAACAGCAAGAAAATCTGGGTTGTTTATATGTTCCTGATGTGGTATGACGTATACTTTGTGCGTGAAAACGCGGCGTTTTGAGAAATTTCAGCGAAAGGAAAAACAGAGGAAAAATAATGGATAAGAATTTATTGCAATTATATGCGGTCACAGACAGACAGTGGCTGAAAAAGGGAGAGCGCCTTGCGGATGTTGTGGAGGCTGCCATCCGCGGCGGAGCAACCCTCGTACAGCTTCGCGAAAAATCCATGAATGATGAGGAATTTATTCGAGAGGCAATAGAAATAAAAAAAGTCACGGATGCTTATGGCATTCCGCTCATTATCAATGACAATCTGAAAGTGTGCCGGGCCTGCGACGCGGCGGGAGTACATGTCGGACAGGAGGATTTGTGCGCTGAGAAAGCCCGTGCCCTGCTGGGGCCGGATAAGATTATCGGTGTGACGGCCAAAACTGTGGCGCAGGCCAGAGAGGCGGTTCGGCAGGGGGCCGATTATCTCGGCAGCGGAGCCATGTTCGGCTCCTCCACAAAAACTGAGGCCCGGCCGATGACATTGGAAGAATTTAAAGAAATCCGCCAATCTGTGTCTGTTCCAATCGTGTTGATTGGAGGCATCGATGCGGAAAACATATGCGAGCTGAAGGGCTCCGACGCTCAGGGAGCTGCCGTGGTGTCCGGCATATTTGCCCAGCCGGATGTGGAGGAAGCGGCCAGAAAGCTTAAAAAGCTTTCACTGGAAGTGTTTCCGGAATCCAATGAAGGAAATTTTGTCGATAAATAAATTGGTTTCTACATCACGCTTCGACAGGTTTTTCGGGAGAGTTATGTTAATCTTTCATTGTAAGATAAAAGAAATCATGATACAATAAAGGAGGAAGTCTGCCGTAATATCCTGTCAATTATTTTTGGAGACAAAGAGGTGCCGCCGATTCGAATCGGCATTGCCGAAAAGACGGAGGAACCTTATTTTGACTCCCGGGCGGTACGGATGGATCTTCTTCGCTATGTGGAAAATCCGGAGCAGCAGAAGAAGGAGATTCAGGATGAGCGTGTACGGAAGCTTGCAGGCCAGATTGAAATGCTGAAAAACAGCCAGGAAGTGGGTGTAAAGTATATGCGGTTATGGGAAGAACTGGAAGAGGTGCGTCGGGAAGGCCATGACGATGGTGTGGCGGAGGGTCTGACAAAGGGGCATGCCTTGGGCTTGACGGAAGGACAGAAGGTTGGAGCAGAAGCGGAACGAGTGGAATCTATAAGAAAATTGATGGAAACCATGGAATGGACGGCGGAACAGGCCATGAACGCTTTGCAGATACCGATAGAGGACCGGGAAAAATATAAAAATATGATAAACGGATAACTTAGGAGGCCGTCGGAAAGTAGATGGTTTTAAACAGGAGAGGTTGTGATTGATACTGTTCACAACCTCTCCTGAACTTTAAGCCGATAGCCACGGTCTTAGATTTTCATGTAAAAGATTTTTAAACAGTTCCATAGCAGGACTAATCCATTTGTTTTTATGATACGTGCAAACCACGGGGACGGGAATATTATCAAGTTCAGTTTCAATCTGTATAAGACTGCCTTCGGATAGTTCTTTTTCCACTGTGAAGTCCGGGAGATAGGCGATTCCCAGATTATTCATAACGCTGATTTTTGTTGCTTCAATGTTGAGCATTTTTATATTTTTGTTTAATAGAATATCCCTTTCATCCAAATACTGGTTTAAACGTTTTTGGTGAAGGCTGTGAGGGTCGCTGCTGATTAAGTTGAGATTTTTTCGTTGATGCGGTGTTATAAAGTCCAGCGTTTGCCTGTCAATAGATGGTGATGTGACAAGGATGGAATTATAGAATGACAAGGGCTCTTCAATAAATGCACGCGGATATCCGCCGATATCGCAGTGAATTCCCAAATCTATTCCACCGTGAATTACACTGTCCCGGATGGAATGGCAGTCGAGAGAACTGATAATCAGCTGTGCATTTGGAGCGCTTTTCTGAAAATCTGATATGAGAGGCGTCATCGCATAACAAAGCAGAAAATCAGGCATTCCAACTTTTAAAGTGCCACTAAATTTTGAAATATCATTTCCATAATTTTGAATCCATTCGGTTTCCTGCAAAATCAAATCAATATGGGGAAGTATTTCCCGTCCGGCTTCTGTCAGACACATTTTTCTGCCAATTTTTTCAAAAAGCTTGATGGAAAATTCCAGTTCCAATTGTTGAATATGAAATGTTACGGTGGATTGGGTATAATTCAGCTTTTTGGCAGCTTTTTGAAAGCTTCCTGTTTCTAATATGGTTTTTAGTGTGATTAAATATTTTGTATCCATAAAAGCCTCCTGATAAATATATTAATAATATCGAATTCTAGTATTCAATATTACAACTTTTTTGATATAAATTTGAATGATATTATTATAATACAAAATGTTTCATGAAACAAGAAAAACAGGAGGATTTGATGATGAAAGTATTAGTTTTAAATGGAAGCCCGAAAAAGGTTAGCGACACAATGACAATGACAAATGCCTTTTTGAAAGGGCTTACAGAAAAAGGTTCCTATGAGGTTAAGATTATATCTGTTATTGATAAAAATATCAGATTTTGTCAAGGCGACCTTTCCTGCTGGTTCCGGCAGGATGGACATTGTATTATACAGGATGACATGAATGATATTTTGGACGAAATGGCAGCCAGTGATATTATTATCTGGAGTTTTCCGTTATATTATTATGGAATGCCAGCCGTTCTTAAAACCCTGTTGGAGCGGACAATGCCTTTTATGAAATATAATATGTATACAAGCGGAAATATTGTGGAGCATGAAACACTGGTTGATTTGAAGGCGAAAAAGAACATTATTCTCACCGGTTGTGGTTTCCCATATTTTGAGGATAATTATGCGCCTTTGAAATTACATATGAGAAATGTTTTTGGTGAGCCGACCATGGTTTGCGTTTATGAATCCTCATTGATGAATATTCCTGCGCCGGAACTGACACCTCTCAAAGATCAATTGCTTGATCAGTTTACTGCAGCAGGAAGGGAATATGATGAAACCGGAAAAATTTCGGATGCGACACGGGATATTCTGGAAAAACCATTACTTCCAAATGAAGTTTATATTGATATTATCAATCACAGTGCAGATTAATCTACTGTATTTTTTGTATCCTATATAATAGAAAAACCGACGTGACTCACCGCCACGTCGGTTTGCTTGCTTATTCAGCTTTAATCTGATAGAACCCCTTTTTGCCTTTTTTAACCATGAAGGCTTCGGAATCGTTAAAATCTTTGGAACCGTATACTGAGTCGAAGGAAGGAACCTTCACATCATTGACAGTAACTCCGCCCTGTTTCACAAGGCGACGGGCCTCGGAACGGGTTGGCGCAAGTTTTGTATCCACAAGGATGGAGACAATATCCACACCGGCATCCAATGTTTCCTTCGGATAAGTGTAAGTCGGCACGGAACCGGCCACACCGCCGGAAACGAAGAGGGCTTTTGCGGCCTCCTGAGCCTTTTTAGCTTCCTCCTCACCGTGGACAATTTTGGTAATCTCATAGGCGAGAACTTCTTTGGCTTTATTAATCTCAGCCCCTTCCAGAGAGCCGAGACGGTGAACTTCATCCATCGGGAGGAAAGTTAAAAGACCGAGACATTCTTCAACCTTGACATCCTCGATATTTCTCCAGTACTGATAGAATTCATAAGGGGATGTTCTGTTCGGGTCAAGCCATACAGCGCCCTTCTGAGTTTTTCCCATCTTCTTGCCGTCGCTGGTGGTGAGAAGGTTGAAGGTCAGACCATAAGCCGGTTTCTGTTCTTTGCGGCGAATCAAATCCACGCCGCCGAGAATATTGCTCCACTGGTCATTACCGCCCATCTGGAGGCAGCAGCCGTAACGGCGGTTTAATTCCAGGAAGTCATAGGACTGCATGAGCATATAGTTAAATTCAAAGAATGTTAATCCCTGTTCCATACGGGATTTGTAACATTCGGCCGTAAGCATTTTGTTTACAGAAAAATGAACGCCCACATCTCTTAAAAATGAAACATAGTTTAAATTAAGCAGCCAGTCTGCATTGTTGGCAAGAATGGCTTTGTCATTATCAAATGAAATGAAATGGGAGAGCTGTTCTTTAAAACATTCTGCATTGTGCTGAATCTGTTCAATAGTCATCATCTGACGCATATCGGAACGCATGGAAGGGTCCCCAATCATCGTCGTGCCGCCGCCGAGAAGGGCGATTGGACGGTGTCCGGCTTTTTGCATGTGCATCATAGCCATAATTGTAAGAAAATGTCCGGCAGTTAAGCTGTCGGCTGTTGCGTCGAAACCAATATAAAAAGTTACTTTTTCCTTTTCAAGTAATTCGCGTAATTCTTTTTCGTGGGTACATTGTTCGATAAAACCACGTTCCACGAGTGTATCGTATACACTAGACATCTTCATTCCTCCTAAATATCACTTCTCATAGACTAGCATATTTTTGTGAGCATTGCAAGCAAAAACCCGGTTTTACAGGCTTTTTAGGAATTTTACCAGTTGTTAAAATTGATAAAATCTTATATAATAGAGAAAACGAAAACGTTTACGGGGGATAAGATGAAATATAAAATGATTGCGCTGGATTTGGACGGCACATTAACTAATTCCAAAAAAGAAGTTTCATCCCATACGCGGGATGTGTTGATTGACATACAGAAAAAAGGGGCTGTCGTTGTCCTGGCTACCGGGCGGCCGATTAACGGGGCGGTGGCTATCAGTCAGGAACTGGAACTGGATGTTTATGGCGGATATATTCTTTCTTTTAACGGCGGCATTATTCAGAATTGCCGGACAAAAGAAATTATTTTTCAGCAGAAAATTCCGGCAGAATATATTCCGAGACTTGGCGCTGCAAGCCGGCGGTTTCAGGTTCCAATCGTCACCTATCAGGGAGACTATATTTTGACGGAGGACACAACGGATAAGTATGTCCGGCTGGAAGCGGGAATTAATAAAATGGAAATCCGGGAATTAAATAATTTTTCAGAAGAAGTTCATTTTCCGGTAACCAAATGCCTTATGGTGGGCGACGGCTGGTATCTGGAGCAGATACTGCCTGAGATGCGCAGAGAGTTTGGAAAGATTTTAAATATATTCCGCTCGGAGCCTTATTTTATGGAAATCACACCGCCGGGAGTTGATAAGGCTTTTGGCCTGGCACAGCTTTTGGAGCACACGGGTATTCAGAGAGAAGAGCTGATTTGCTGCGGCGACGGTTTTAATGATATCTCTATGATTCAGTTTGCCGGATTGGGCGTTGCCATGGAAAACGCGCAGAATGATGTCAAAGCTGTGGCGGACATCATCACGGACACCAATGATGATGATGGAGTTGCACATGTTGTAGAAAAATACATGAAAAACAGATAAAGGAAAAAATAAGAATAATATGTAAAAAAAGGGTTGACAAATTGTCGTTAGTACGATAGAATCATTTATGCAGTCGGGCAACGAGAGTTGTTCACTACAAATGGCCTAGTGGCTCAGTTGGTTAGAGCGCCGCCCTGTCACGGCGGAGGTCGAGGGTTCGAGTCCCTTCTGGGTCGTCACTATGAGTTTTTACAAGTCATAGTTTAGCAGTTTTATCTGGGATCTTAGCTCAGCTGGGAGAGCATCTGCCTTACAAGCAGAGGGTCACAGGTTCGAGCCCTGTAGGTCCCACGAAGTCGGAAGACTTAATTAATTTCATATGGCGAGGTAGCTCAGTTGGCTAGAGCATGCGGTTCATACCCGCAGTGTCGGGGGTTCAAATCCCTTCCTCGCTACACTTTAAAGTCCAGAAACCCTTGATTTTATAAGGTTTGTGGACTTTATTTTTTGTTTGATTAATATTAAATATTGGAATTTTATCAAATGGAATCGAAAGAATATGTTTACAGTAGTGTACGAATAATGTAATTGGATGTTGGTAGATAACGTTAAACTTATAGGATTTTTTTTGCGGAAGAGAGCGGCAAAGCGTTGACGATTACGGATACATATGAGATAATATGTGCAAATGGAGGTGAACAAAGTGTTTAAGATAAACCCATATAGACCAGGAGCAGGATTGATGCCTACCTATTTGGCTGGCAGAGATAAAGATATACAAAATGTTGAGCAAATGTTTGATGCGCTCACAATGAATATTCCGACACAGTCTATTATTTTCAGTGGACTGAGAGGTGTCGGGAAAACAGTTCTTTTAAATAAACTTCAAAAAATAGCAGAAGATAAAGATATATTCTGCAAACATATTGAAGTGGAGGAACGCAATGATTTTGTTTCTCAGATTGCTTCCTGTTCACAGGCATTTTTAAGAAAAGTGAGCGCAAAAGAGAAATTTAAAAATTTGATTCAGAAACCTTTGGATGCAATAAAAGCGTTGGTTGTTTCATTTGCCCCAAATGATAATACATTTTCCTTATCTTTGCAGGAAAGAGAACTGTATAAATCCACCAATCTTACTCAGAGTTTAAGCGAAGTGTTTACAACTATTGGGGAAACCGCCAGTAAATCAGAAACGCCCATATGTTTTTTTATTGATGAAATACAATATATGAAGGCAAAAGAGTTGGGGGCATTGATTGCTGCTTTGCATCGTACGAATCAATTGGGGTATCCTGTAATGGTTATCGGTGCGGGGCTTCCTAAAATTTATAAAATGCTATCCGATGAAAAATCCTACTCTGAAAGATTATTTTTATATAGGGAAGTTGATTCATTAACGGAGGAACAGTCCAGAAAAGCTGTGGAAGAGCCGGTAAAAAGATTTGGCGTATCTTATACGGAGGAGGCAATCTGTAAAATTATAAATATTACTAAAGGGTATCCTTTTTTTATTCAGCAGTTATGCCAAATTATATATCAAAGAGTGGATGGGAAAATCGTACAGCTTTCGGATGTGGAAAAAGCCATTCCTGTATTTTTCGATACACTTGACAACGGATTTTTTAAAGTACGGTATGAGCGCTGCGCGGAAAGCGATAAGAAATTTATTTTTGCTATGGTTCGATGCGGAGAATTGCCCTGTACGATTTCTAATGTTGCAAAAAATCTTCATAAGAGTGTAAATTCAATTTCAACAACACGGGCGCAATTAATTAGTAAAGGGATTATTTATCCAATCCGGTATAAGGAATTGGATTTTACTGTACCGGAATTCAGCGGCTTTATTCAAAGATTGGATGAGTATAGACAATGGTGTGATGAGGTCAGGAGTGAATAATATGAGAATAGGTATGGGCTATGATGTTCATCGTTTAACGGAAAACAGAAAATTGATTCTTGGGGGTGTGGAAATCCCTTATGAAAAAGGGCTGTTGGGACATTCGGATGCGGATGTGCTGCTTCATGCCATTATGGATGCCCTTCTCGGCGCTGCGGCTCTGGGAGATATCGGCAAACATTTCCCGGATAGTGACCCGGCTTATAAAGGTATTTCAAGCATTTTGCTGCTGGAGCACGTGGGCCGGCTTCTCGAAAAAGAGGGAATCGAGATTGGAAATATTGATGCCACAGTGATTGCGCAGCGGCCGAAATTAGCCCCTTATATTATGAATATGAGAGAAAATATTGCAAAGGCTTTAAATATAGATATTCAGCAGATTAATGTAAAGGCGACGACAGAGGAAGGGCTTGGATTTACCGGGGAAGGTCTGGGAATTGCGTCCAATGCCATCTGTCTGGTTGAAAAAAGGGATTATGAGTAAGGAAATTGAACAATTAACAGCTTACTTTGAAAAGGGAAGTAAGGAAAACCAGGAATTTAATATCGGCCTGGAAGTGGAACATTTTATTTTGAACCGGGAAACCCATGAAACTATGGTTTTTGATGGAGAACACGGTGTCGGGGCGCTGATGGAACAGCTTTCCTCCGGATATCCTGAAAAACATATGGAAGACGGCGCGGTGATTTCTCTGGAAAGCGACGATATTTTGATTACTCTGGAGCCGGGATGCCAGCTTGAAATCAGCACGGCCCCTTTTGCCTCTGTGGAAAGGGTAGTGGGAGCATATCATCAGGCCCGCAGAGAGGTGGAAGAGGCGCTGGATGTCTGGGGATACGATTTAGTGACCGAGGGTTATCTGCCCTATGGGAAAGCGGCGGAGATTCCGTTAATCGGCAAAGAACGGTATCGGTGTATGGACAGATATTTTGCCGGAACAGGAAAATATGGAAAAAATATGATGCGGGCCACAGCCGCCTGTCATGTATCCATTGACTATTTTGATGAAGAAGATTTTGTGAATAAATACCGGCTGGCCTGGCTTTTAAATCCGGTGTTTGCTCTGCTCACGGAAAATGTATCCCGTTTTGAGAACGAGCCCTTTTCGGGGCATCTTCTGCGGGACAAAATCTGGCAGGGTGTTGATCTGAAAAGGGTTGAAGTATGTCCGGACATTTTTGATGAGGATTTTGGTTTTGAATCCTATGCCCGGTGGCTTATGGATATTCCGGTGATTGTTGTTAATAATGGCGATACTTATCGTTATGAGCCGGAGAAAACGATTGGACAGTGCTTTGAAGCCTATGGCGGGGATGAAGCTTTGATAAAGCATTATCTGTCCATGGCTTTTCCGGATATCCGGCTGAAACAGTTTATAGAGATTCGCTCTGCCGACAGTATGCCGGAGAATTACGTGAAAGCCTACTGCGCTCTTATAAAGGGAATATTCAGCAATGGGGAAACGGTCACTAAGATGCTTTCCCTGCTGCCCCAGGAGGCGGAGGCGATTGAAGCCGCAAAGCAAAGCCTGGGGGAGAATGGGTACAGAGGTATGGCTTATGGGCAGGATGTGCGTCTTATGCTATATTGGCTTGTAAATGAAGCCGCCGCGAATCTGGAAGGCGAAGAGCGGGAAGCGCTGGAACTTTGGGATTCGCTGATTGAAAATGAAACTAACATGCAGGGAGTGACAGAAAAATGAGGGCAGAGGAGCTGAGTGAAAGCATTGGCCTTTATATCCGGGAGCATATGCTGGAAAGTGAAAAATCAGCAATGCGGATGGAGGAATACATTAAACATTCGGATTTGAATGCGGGCGGCAATAATTATACCCGCACGCTGCAAATCCCTAAAATATATGACAGGAAAACAATAGAAACATTTTCGGAGATTGTCGATGTCACCTATGGTATTTTTGAAAAAGTCATTCAAAAATATTTGGATGACCCCGAATATCGGAAGCTGTTTCCTTTTTCGAAAGCATTGGAGGAATTAATACTTCTCCCGGTGGATTATCCGATAGCTGTGCCTGTCTGCCGTATCGACATTTTTTATAATGAAGAAAACGGGCAGTTTAAGTTTTGCGAATTTAACACGGATGGCACCAGCGCCATGAATGAAAATAAGGTGCTGGATGATATTTTATATATGAACAATGCCTGGATGCACTTTGAAAAGGAAGTTCCGGCAAAACGATTTGAGCTTGTGGATTCGTGGATTGATGCCTTTATGGAGACCTATCATTCCGGCAAAAACGCCAAAGAGAATCCTTATGTGGCGATTGTGGATTTTCTGGATAAAGCCTATCTCCGGGAATTCTATGTGTTTGAACGGCATTTTCGCAGTAAAGGGATTGAGGCGGAAGTCTGCGATATCCGTCATATGACTTACCGGGATGGAAAACTTTATACGCCGACAGGTCATGCGGCGGATGTGATTTATCGGAGAGCAGTGACGGCGGATGTGATGAACTATTATGATGAAATTCAGGATTTTATTCAGGCGGTAAAGGCCGGCTGCGTATGCCTGATTGGCGCTTTTAAGACCCAGATTGTCCATCACAAAGCCATCTGCCAGGTACTTGTTCATCCGATGACACAGGCTGTTTTGACGGCGGAAGAAAACCGGTTTATCGCGGAACATTTGCCGAAAACCATGGAACTTGATAGGATGAATGAAAAAGAGCTGGAGGAACTCTGGCAGGATAAAGACGCCTGGATTATCAAGCCGGTGGATTCCTATGCGGCGAAGGGCGTTTATGCCGGTATCGATTACAGTCATAAAGAATGGCGCAGAATCGGGGAGAGTTGTCTGGGGCAGAAATACATTGTGCAGGAATATTGTCAGCCATATAAAACCGAAAATATTAATTTTGGTAAAAAACCTTATGAATTTCAGCTTTACAGCAACTTAACCGGATTATATACTTATAATGGAAAGTTTCAGGGAGTTTATTCCCGGATGTCGGACGGCGGCATCATTTCCACCCAATATAATGAAAAAACAGTAGCAACCCGCTATATAGATTAGGAGGTACAGTGATTATGAAGCTTTATAATACATTATCACGAAAAAAAGAAGAATTTGTTCCAGTTGAAGAGGGAAAGGTGCGCATGTATGTGTGCGGGCCGACCGTATACAACTATATTCATATCGGCAATGCTCGTCCGATGATTGTTTTTGACACGGTGCGCCGTTATTTTGAGTATAAGGGCTACGATGTAAATTACGTTTCTAATTTTACCGATGTGGATGATAAGATTATTAAAAAAGCCAACGAAGAGGGTGTTCCGGCTTCCGTTATTTCTGAGCGCTATATTAAAGAAGCCCAGACAGATATGGCCGGGCTGAATGTCAAAGAGGCTACGACCCATCCGAAGGCAACGGAAGAAATCGACGGCATGATTGAGATGATTCAGACATTGATTGACAAGGGATATGCCTATGCGGTGAACGGCACGGTATATTATCGGACACGGAAGTTTGAGGGCTATGGCAAGCTGTCCAAAAAGAATCTGGATGACCTGTCCGCCGGTATCCGGATTGCTGTCAGCGATGAAAAGGAAGACCCGATGGATTTCGTACTCTGGAAACCTAAGAAAGAGGGCGAGCCATCCTGGCCGTCACCTTGGGGAGACGGTCGTCCGGGCTGGCATATTGAGTGCTCCGTGATGTCCAAAAAATATCTTGGCGAAGAGATTGATATTCATGCCGGCGGCGAGGATTTGATTTTCCCGCATCATGAAAATGAAATTGCCCAGAGTGAAGCGGCCAACGGAAAACCTTTTGCAAAATACTGGCTGCACAATGGTTTTTTAAATATTGACAATGTAAAAATGTCCAAATCCCTTGGAAACTTCTTTACCGTGCGGGAAATCAGTGAAAAATATGACCTCCAGGTACTCCGGTTCTTTATGCTGAGCGCCCATTACCGCAGCCCATTGAATTTCAGTGCGGATTTAATGGCGGCTTCGAAAAATGGTTTGGAGCGTATTTTGACAGCGGTAGAGCGGTTGGAAGGTATTCAGGGCACGGATGCGGCTATGAGCGACGAGGAAAAGGCTGTAATGAGCCAGGTTGAAGCCCTTGTTAAAAAGTTCGAAGATTCCATGGAAGATGATTTTAATACAGCCGATGCCATTTCAGCAATTTTTGAACTGGTGAAGCTGGCAAATGTGCATGTGACTGCCGAATCCTGCGCTGAACTTGCGGAAGCTGTCCGCTCCACCATTAAGAAGCTCTGCGATGTGCTTGGCATTATCACCGAGAGGGAAGAAGAACTTCTGGATGAAGATATCGAGAAATTAATTGAAGAGCGTCAGGCGGCCCGGAAGGCGAAAAACTTTGCCCGGGCGGATGAAATCCGCGACCAGCTGGCTTCTCAGGGAATTTTGTTAGAGGATACAAGAGAAGGTGTAAAATGGAAGAGAGCGTAAGCGTCCTTCAGCGGAAATTTCGGGAGACTTTTGGCATCGGCCCTCTGGATCTGCGCAATTATTCCCCGCTGACGCTGGCTTATATCGGCGATGCCGCTTACGAGCTGGTGATTCGCTCGATTATTGTGGAACAGGGAAATGCTCCGGTAAATAAACTGCATAAACGTTCCAGCCGGCTTGTCAAGGCCAAGACTCAGGCGGAGGCGGCTGCGAGGCTCATGGATGTTTTCACGGAGGAAGAACTGGCGGTTTATAAGCGGGGAAGAAATGCCCGTTCCCACACAATGGCAAAAAACGCGGAGATGACCGATTATCGGATGGCTACGGGCTTCGAAGCAGTTATGGGGTATTTGCATCTGAAACAGGATTATGAGCGGATGGTGACCCTGGTTTCTCTCGGAATCGGCGATAAATTAGGAGAATAAATTATGGGATATGAAGAATTTAAAATAGAGGGAAGACACCCGGTGATGGAGGCTTTCCGCGCAGGAAGGACAATTGATAAATTATTTGTGCTGGACGGATGTGAAGACGGGCCGGTGAAGTCCATTATCCGTGCAGCCAAAAAACAGGATACATATATCCGGTTTGTAAAAAAAGAGCGTTTGGACCAGTTGTCCGAAACCCATCAGCATCAGGGCGTGATTGCCGTGGCAGCAGCCTACAGTTACAGTACAGTGGAAGATATTCTGGCGATTGCCCGTGAAAAAAATGAGGAGCCTTTCATCTTTCTTTTGGATGGCATTGAGGACCCCCATAATCTCGGGGCAATTATCCGTACAGCCAATCTGGCCGGAGCCCACGGCGTTATTATACCAAAACACCGGGCGGTGGGACTGACAGGCGTTGTGGCAAAAACTTCGGCCGGAGCATTGAATTATACGCCGGTGGCAAAGGTTGCCAATCTCGGGCAGACGATTGACCAGCTCAAAAAAGAGGGTCTGTGGTTTGTCTGCGGACATATGGGCGGCGATGTGATGTACCGCCTGAATTTAAAGGGGCCTATCGGCCTTGTTGTCGGAAATGAAGGGGAAGGCGTGAGCCGGCTTGTACGGGAAAAATGCGATTATATCGCCTCCATACCAATGAAAGGCGACATTGATTCTTTGAATGCATCGGTGGCCGCCGGTATTCTGGCTTATGAAATTGTTCGGCAGAGGATGAATTAGATGACAGATGACCGTGAAAAGGATGAGATACTGATTTGCCGGTGCCGCCGGGGAGACCGGGCGGCGCTGGAGCGTATCATGGAGAAATACAAACCTCTGGTTATAAAAAAAGCCCGTTCCATGTTTCTTATCGGCGGAGAGACCGAGGATTTGATTCAGGAAGGAATGATTGGGCTTTTTAAGGCGGTGCAAGATTTTGAGCCGGACAGAGAAACTTCCTTTTATCGATTTTCCAAACTGTGTATTGACCGTCAAATCTATTCGGCGGTAACCAGCGCGGGAAGAAAAAAACACAGCCCGCTAAACGGCTACGTTTCCCTGAGTGATTCCGGGGAAACCGATTGGGAAGACCAGTGGAGTCCCTCATCGGCTGCCGCTGTCAGCCCGGAAGAAACATTGATTAACAGGGAGAGAATGGAAATCATTCATGAGAAACTCGGCGCAAGCCTGAGCCCGCTGGAACTGTCCGTTTTAAAACTGTTTCTGGAAGGGTACAGCTATGCCCAGATGGCGGAGCGGCTTAAAAAAAAGGAGAAATCCATCGATAATGCTTTGCGCCGGATTAAAGGAAAATTGCAGGAGATTCTGGAAGGAATGAATCAGAGCTAGACCTTTGGCAGATGATGAAAATTGAAAAAACAGTTGACAAGAAAGCGTTTATATATTATATTAATTAAGCGGTTCAAAGATTTGATATCAGCTGATGTGGCTCAGAGGTAGAGCACTTCCTTGGTAAGGAAGGGGTCACGGGTCCGATTCCCGTCATCAGCTTTTCAAAAGCATCTTTGAACCGTTTTTTTAGTCAGATAATTCATGGTTTAAAACTTGTTTTAAAATGAAGGAACTTTTGCTATAATAAAAAGAGAATGGATTTGGCAGAAGGGAGTTGATACAATGGGGAATATGAGGGATATCATTTTGAAATTTTCTCAGCAGGTAAAAAACATATTGGGAGATAAACTCAAAAAGGTTATATTATATGGTTCCTATGCCCGTGGAGATTATAGGGCAGATTCGGATATTGATATTATGCTGTTAACTACTCTTACTGACAAAGAAATTGGAAAAGTCGAGACAGAAATATTTGATATAGCTTTTGATTTTTTGATGGATTATGGTGTTGATATAAGTGTGATTATAAAGAATGAGGAACATTTTAACTATTGGCTTGGTGCATTGCCTTTTTACGATAATGTACAGCGGGAGGGAGTTGTTCTGGATGGATAATAGACAAAAAGAATTGAGCAGCTATAGATTGCAGGAAGCCGAAGACAGTTTGAAAGTTGCACAAAATTGTCTGGATAACGGGTTCTATAAAGATTCTATTAACCGTTCTTATTATTCTGCTTTCTATGCAATAAAGGCAATTCTTGCTCTTGGAACTATAGATTTTAAACGACATAAAGATGTTGTTGCTTATTTCAATAAAGAATATGTTGCTAAAGGTATTTTCTCTAGGGAAATAGGAAAACGGTTAGGAACATTAAAGCAGCTTAGAGAAAAAAGTGATTATGACGATTTTTATATTGCGTCAAAGGAAAAAGCAGTTGAGCAGATTGAAACGGCAAAAGCAATCTTGCAAGTAATAAAAGAGTATTTATCCTGTACAGATGAAAAGAAGTAAATTTTAATAATGAAACAATATATTCAATTAATTAAATGAATAAAAGTATGAGAAGAAACAAAGGGCTGTCAGCGATTGTGTTGGCAGCCCTTAAAGTTTATGTAACAGTGGATTACTATAATTTGGTTTTTAAAAAATTCTTGTACAAATAGAGGGATATGTTATACTAAAATAGATAAAAACAAAAATGAATTATTTAATCTTACATTATGTGAGGGTAGATATACATATGAAGGTAAAAAATAATAAAAAAGGATTTACGCTGCCGGAATTGGTTGTGACATTGATTGTGTTGGCCATTATTCTGGCGATTGGAATCCCGACAGCGATTAATTATATCCGGCGTGCAGAGTTTCGAAAAAATGAAGAAAATGCAAAAACAATCTATATGGCGTCGGAATCTGTTCTTACATGGTATCGTTCTTCGGGACAGTGGGAGGAATTTCGGGAAGAAGTTCTCGATAAGGGAATTATAAACACCGCATTTACCGGGGAAATGAAGGACCGTATTTATGCGGTAACTCTGGCTCCGGGAGCCTATGGTACGGCGGAGGGCGATAAAAGCCCGGTGCTTGACTTGATGGATAATCTGACCTATTCCAAGGATATGCTTTCCCAGGGGGCAGTGGCTATTGAGATTGATGTGGAGTCGGGCCATGTCTATTCCGCTTTTTATGGTACTCACTGCAATGGCCTTGATTATGGAACCGGGGATGCCGGCGGCATCCTGGATATGGATGATCGAAGCTATGAAAGCCGCAGAGACAGATTCCTCGGCTATTATTCTGCGGATGATATTACCAATGTGGTTGATTTATCTCCGGTAAGACTGAAGATATCCAGTATCAGCCTTGTAAACAGCGAAACTTTGTATTTGAACTGGTCGAGCAATTCCCGCCATGACAACATGGATTTGGAGTTCAATATTACATTTTATGAGAAGAACAGCAAAAAAGAACTTTTCCAGCTTACTGTGGATATGGCAAAGGCCATAGAAAAGGGATGGAGCGGTTCGGTTTCAGATGTGGGCTCAATCACGCAATTGCCATTGATTGTGGACGGCCAGGAGATAGCGGGGTGGAGTTTTCCTCTGATTTATCAGGATGGGGCCTTTTCCCTTGTGCTGGATGGAATGATGTCGGCGGATGCGCTGGCGGCTTTGCAGCAAACGGGATTGTCAACGGCTGAGAAGACAGCTTTGCATCAGAGTTCGGATATGAGCATCACCCGCCTTGCACGAATTTCGAAGATTAAGGAAAAGAGCGGCGTTGACCTCAGCAATCCTCAGAATATTTATGCCACCGTAAAGGCTGTATCTACATATAAAAATACCAATGGGGATATGAGTGAATACAGGCAGAGTTCTGCGGTCAGTTCCAATTCGGCCAATACAATGTATGCAGATGGAACGAAAGAAAGCAATAATACGCTTGAAGCCGGAATTTCGACTTTCCGTCATCTTTCAAACATCCGTTATTTTGATGCGTCAAAAAGTGCGGAATTTACATTAAAGAGCAATGAAATGGATTGGAATTCGGCGGGGACAGGTCTTTACGGTTATGCGGCCGACGGGAATATCAATAAGCTAAAATGGACGGAAAATGACGGTAAGCTTGAATTCCCGGCCATTCAGCAGCTTTCTGTGAATCATTCTCTGGATGGCGGTTCTTCTAATAGAAAAATTAATAATCTGCGGTTAGGAAAGACTTCCGCGGCGAATGATAAGACGACAGCCCAGTATAAAATTGATAAGACCGAATATGTCGGCTTATTCTGCGAGGCGGCCGGTGACATTTCAAATATCACTTTCCATAATCCTTCGATGGTGATGGCCGATGTTTCCGGCAGTACATTAACAGATGTTTCCGGCTTTGGAAATATTAAAGGCGTGGGCATTGTGGCCGGCAAAGGCGCCGGAAATTTAAAAAATATTGCAATTACAGCAGATTCTTCTGACAGACAGGTGCTGACGGTTTCTTTGCCGAATCGGAATGACAGCGAAAAAACAGCGGGTGTCGGAGGCATTGCCGGTGTACTTGTGTGTTCAAATGGGAATGCGGAAATCAGCAACTTATCCGTATCCGGAAAGATTACGGCAAAGCTGCCGGACCCGGGAACTGCTTCAGCAGGGCAGACGGAAGCTGTTGCAGAAAATTATAAATACGGCGTCGGCGGATTGTTCGGCTATGCGGATTTGACAAGCGGCGCAAAAATCCGGCTGTGCGAAAACCATGCGGCTGTGTCGGCAAATCTTTTTGGGGGCGGCATTGCGGGGCACGTGTATGGTTCTTTTGTTGCGTCAAATTATAACAGTCAATCTCCGGACATTATGTCTAATCTTATAGATTGCAAAAATGACGGCCTTGTTTTATGCAGCGCCGGTCATGGGGATAATGAAAATCGGATTGAAGGCCGGTATTTTGGCGGTATTATCGGTTATGCCAATAAAGTTTTGATTTATGAGGCATCCAGCGCTTCCGGCCGTGCGTCAGGCTTTGCTTATTCAGAAGAGGCGGACAAAGGTTTGCTCAAGGGCCAGTATGTGGGCGGTATTCTTGGGTTTGGCTCGGACTGTCTGTTGCTCGAATGCAGCACGGAGAGTAAGGGCTATATTCTCGGCTCAGATTATGTGGGCGGCATTATCGGAAAAAATGATGGCAGCAACAAGGTAGAAAACTGTGTCAATAACGGTGTGGCGGCGGGCTATACGTCCTATATCGGCGGCATTGTCGGCTATAATAGTGAAGGAGCAACGGTCAGCAACTGTGTCAGCTATATCTCCGATCACAGCGGAGAGATTTTCAATCGGATTGTCAACACATGGAAGGCTGCCGGAAGTTATGCGGGCGGCATTGCCGGCTATAATAATGGAACGGTAGAATTTAAAGGTACAAACAGCCAGATTACTGTAAAATCCGTGTCCGGCATTGTTGTCGGCCAGGATTATGTGGGCGGTGTAGTCGGCTTTAATGATACGAAGGGCAATCTGGATGTGGATTACACGTTGATTGGCGGACGCATTTACGCCTATGGCGACTGTGCGGGCGGGTATATCGGCCTGAATGCATCGACAGGCATATTAACGGATGAAATTGAAATCAAGCCTTCCAGCGTGGACGGCAGATATTGCGTGGGCGGCTGTATTGGAGCCAATGTGGTGGATTTGAAAAAGGATATCACGATGGACGGTTTCCGTACAAACAATAGACTTGGAAGTTTGACGGCAAAGGCATTTGCCGGCGGTGTCATCGGTTACCAGAGGACTTATACGGCCGGACAGTTTGGAAACTCCTATGGCGGAAGTATGCTTTCTTATATGCAGCAGCACAAGTATGAGATTTTGCCTCAGCTTGATAATGAGAATCTTCCTACGAAGGTTACGCCATCAGACAATTTATATCAGTTGACTTTAACGGATAAAAATAATAATCAGAATTCCCTGTCCTCGGCCATTAACACATTGCCTGTCTCTGCCCGGATGTATGTGGGCGGTGTGCTGGGCTATTGTGAGAATGGCAGTAAACTGACAATAAAGAACTGCAAAAATGAAGGAAGGATTTCTAAAGTTTCCGATGCAAACGGAGTAGGCGTTGCGCGATATCTGGAAGACAACGGTTTTGATGCATCGGAAGTCGATTCGGATATTAAAACAGATATGGCGGGCGGTATCATCGGGGTCAATCTCACCAATCAGGTCATTGACCACTGTGCAAACTCGGGAAGTCTTACCGGTTTCACCTGCCTTGGCGGTGTGGCCGGCTTCAACGGCGGCGGCGTTTTCAATTGTGAGCTGGCCGGAAACTTCGGCAATGCCAGTCAGGATTATGTGGGCGGTATTGCGGGATTGAATATTAAAACTTCCTCGACTCCGCTGAACTATAAAGATGTTAAAGGAAAAGAATGGAACAGCTATGTTCCGGGGACAATTGCGGTCTGCCGGGTCAATAACGGCGTGACGGTTACCGGGCGGAATACAGTGGGCGGTATCGCAGCCTATAATCTTTCCGGCGGCGTGATTCAGGACAGTATCTGCATCGGCAATATAACAGCCCGCGGAAATTATGCCGGGGGTATCGCCGGACGCAATAATGGATTAGTGTTTGTTGGAGAGGATAATTATACGGGAAAACGTACGATTTCCGGCCGAAACGGCCAGGGTATCGGCGGCCTTGTGGGCTGCAATGAGGTATCCGGCAGTATTCAGATGTCCGGAAACGGCGATGTAATCGCGGTAAACAGCGGCGTGACGGTTATCGGCGGAATGAATGTGGGCGGTTTGATTGGCGAGAATAAGGGAATTTTTGGAACGGCTGATGGAATCCTTGTATGCAGGGCGGCGGAGGTTCATGCACTGCAGGGAAATGCAGGCGGCATTGCGGGGATTTCCTCGAAAGATATTAGCTATGCAAAAAATGCTTCCGGGCAGCTGACAGCGGATAATGGTCTGGCTGGCGGAATCGCGGCTTCCAATCCGGCCGGAGGAAATATTCAATACTGCGTCAATGAAGGGAATGTAAACAGTAACCATGGTTATGCGGGCGGCATTGCGGCGGAGAACTGGGGAACCATTCAGGGATGTTCTGTGGGAACAGCGAATCGGAAAATCACTGTCCGCAGCCGGGGTGTGGCCGAAGTTGGGGCTGTGTGTGCGGTGAATCATGCCGGGGCTTCGATTGAAAGCTGTTCGACTGCTTTGGGTTCAAAAGTAACGCTTGATGGCGACGGAAAGGTTTATGGCGGCGTGACCGGCCTGAATGAGGGAAGTGTGAAAACTATAACTCTCACGGTAATGCCGGACATTGAGGCTAACGGCGCGACGGCTCTCTCTGTTGGCGGCGCAGCCGGAGTGAATCAGAATTACATTGCGGATATTACGGGAAAGGAAAATTTCGAAAACTTCAGTAATTATCGCTATCTGGGCGGTATTGCGGGAGAAAACAGAGCCGGTGCTGAAATTATCAATAGCAGCTATGCCGGTAAGATGACGGAAAGCTCCGGGGCTTCCGCAGGCAATTGTTACGGCGGAATTGCCGGAATTAATGCCGGTGAGGTTTCAGCTTGTAGGACAGAAAATCTCTCGATGAATATTCAGGGCGCTTATGCGGCCACGCCGACAAGCACGGCAGAGGAGAAGGAAGCTATGGCTTCCCATACGGGCGGCATTGTCGGCAAAAATGAAGCGGATGCAATCGTCAGCAACTGCTCTATGAATTCGACCGGCGGAAGCATTACGGTGGCAAACGGTATGGCCGGCGGCGTGGCAGGCTATAATAAGGGAACCATCATCCGCTGCGGCGATGAGGCCACCGTCAATAAGATGAGCGGCTATACAGGCAGCGAAAGTGTCGATACTTTATGCGAAAGTATGAATATCACAGCCCATGACGGCTATGTCAACTGGGGGGATAATAAGAATATAGAAGACCTTACATATAATAACAACGATTCTGTTTCAGGAAAAAGAACGCGGCTGATTCTTTCCACAAAAGGCAGTCTGGGCGGTATCACTGCCTATAATGGGCCGACAGGAAAACTGGAGTACTGTGCCGCCGGCGACTGGTTTTTAAACAATAAGTCGGGGGATATCAGCGTGGGTACCGGCGGCGTTATCGGCATGAATGAGTCGGAACAGGATATGAAGTATCTGGTCAACCGGGCATTCGTGGGGCGGCAGCTCAAAAAAGCGGATACGAATCGATTTGCCGGAGGTATTATCGGCAATCAAAGCAATTCTACCATGGAGGGATGGACCTTATCCCATTGTGTAAATTATGGAATGGTCTATGGCTATAATTCCCATTATTGCGGCGGCATTATCGGCCAGTGGACCGGCAGCGGCGGCAATATTGAGGAGTGCCGGAATTACGGTGGGCTGCAGACAACCTATACGGCAGGATGGGTTGGCGCTTCAGCGGGCATTGTAGCTCAACTTTATCATGCCTATGATGGGAATACTTATAATATTATTGGCTGTGGTAATTTTGGAAGCATTTATGGACAAGGCGGACAATCTTACACAGATTCGAACAAGAAAGATGCGGCGGCAAACGACAGTGCGGGAATTCTCGGCAATGTAACAACTTATCGCAGGGCTGCTGACCAGGCACAGCGTTTTACTATCCAGGTATTGGATTGTGTCAATGGACCGGGAGTTGAAATCTATTCCGCTTCCATGGCATCAGGAATTGTCGGCTTTTTCTCTATGGATGATCCGGATAACGGACAAAATATTGGAAATGCCACAGGAAATGTGCAGCTTCGGATTGAACGCTGCCGGAATTTCTCCTCCAGATTGGTAGGAAAAACCTATGCTGCCGGAATATTTGGTGACCGATATGGTACAACAGGTGCAAGGAATACGACAATCAAGGACTGTTATTCTGTGAATGATAAGCAGAGAAAGAATTTTCCGATCATATCTGTCAAATCAAATGCGGGCAGTGACGGGGCTTCAGTAAAGGGACTGAATAATTATTTCTTTGATGATTTAGAGGGTGCAAGCAGTTATCAGACATCATTTTCCCTGGCAGAAGGAAAAGAAAATGCAGAACAGAGCAGCGGTACAATTTCACGATGGGCATATACGAGTGGAAGTACAGATTTGTGGCGTGCAGGCAGCGACCGGGTCTATATTATGCGTAATCAGACAAGCGGCAGATATTTTGCAGCCTATCTGACAGAGGCAGGCAAAACCGGCAAAGATATTGATGGCAAGGGCTGCTATATTGACCCGAAGGACGGAGGCATTTATAACTCGAACACCAATGAGAAAATTGCTAAAATTTTATTTGAACTGCCAGCGGATGCGGCAAAATATACAGATACAAATAGTTTGGTTACTTCGGGCAGTCCATTTTACACTTATGTCCGCGGCGGCTGGCGTACATTGGAGGGCGCGGTCGATAATGGAAACGGCGGAAAGAAGCTGACGGCTCCCGAGAAGGTTCGAGCGGAGATTATTAATGGTAAGATACAGCTTGAAATAACCCCGGATACAAATCCGGACAGGTGGGCAGAAGCAGGCAGCAAATGTGACCCGTTCAAATATGAAGCGGCCATCTATGTCGGCGGCAGCCTTGTCGGCACAGAATATCTTTATGCGGAAACAGGAAGTGTCCCGATACCGGCAAGCTCCGGCGGAGCGGTTTCTGTTGAGGTTCGGGCCGTGAGCATGTATGAGGATGTGGCCCCATCGGATTATACAACGGCAGGGAATATTGATGAAAAAACCTTGCTGCCGACGCCGGATATCCGTGCGGAGATTGTCTGGAATCAAGCGCTGACGGATTATCGGTATGAGATATCACTGAATAATCTGGAGGATTATAATACGCTGGCGGGAGCCAATTGGAGAGTAACGGCTGAAGTGACCGGCGGGCAGGTGGAATTATCTCAGGATAAGCCGACAGTGCAGGTGACAGGAGATGCAAATCAGCAGCAGATCATTGCTCAGGCGGTGCCGCATGGGACGACAGAGTATATTGAATCGGCCAGGGTGTCCGTGGCGGCATTTATGCCAGCCAACTATAAGCCGGATGCTTCTTTGAGAGGTGGGGTATCGGCAATTCCTAAAGTGGAGATAAAAGGCACAACGCTTAAGGATTTAAATGTCATGGTTTCCCTGACTCATTCGAGCGATGCCTTGACTACACCGCCGATTTACCGGGTAGATCTGTTGGGGACATGGAAGAAGGGTACGACGGAGGAAAAAGAAAATGTTGTTTTTGCCAGCCAGGATATCCTGGTGGCTTCAAAGGGAACAGCTTCCGTAAGCTTTGCGAATCTTCCGGAGTATATGAAATATGTATCCAATCTGCAGGTTCGCATTTGGTTTGCAGGAACGGGCCTTGGGCCGGTTTACACTTATCATAAATTGGATAAAGAAACTGGTGCAAATGTTATTCAGATGACAGAGTTGGATGAAAGCGGCAAACCGGTTTATGAATACTTGTATACTGAGATACTTGAGAAGAGGCAGAAAGGCCAAGATTCAGATTATTACGAAAGATACCGATATCTTTCAAATGTAATCTTCACCTGGCTTCCTGCGCCGGAACTTTGCGGTGTGACGGATGGAGACGGCGGTGAGCTTGCGCCGGAGTATGATGGCGACGGCAATCTGCAGTACACCTTCTATTGGGATGCGGATACGGCTTTTGGTGAGGATGCCAAATATGAAATCGCCCTTATGGGCGTCGATGAAAAGGGCAGCTCAGTGTTGATTGATACGTCGGCCTGCCAGCCGGTGAAAGGAACTTATAAAGATAAAAATGCCTGGGCCCTTACTGTTCCGGCGGAGGATTGGAATTTTAAGAAAGTAAAATTGGCTGTTACCCGGGTGGGTGATGCGGCAAAACAGGAAATCGGACTTTCCTCCGAGGCATCCTATAAGGTGCGCCAGCGTCTGCCGGGGCCGGAGCAGCCGGTCATTCATATTATCAGTGTGGATGAATTGGATTACACGGTCACATGGCCGGCCATTACGCCGGAAACGGGCTGCGGTTCCTACCAGCTCTATGCGCAGATTTATGATGAAACAAAAAACAGCTATGATACGCCGTTCAAACTGGGAGATGCAGTTGCTGCAACCGGCGGAGCAGAATACACGGAAAGGGTAAATCTTGAAAATTATGCAGGAAAGCAGATGCGCTTCTATGTGGCGGCCCAGGCGGCAGCAGATTCCACGGATTATGTGGACAGCGCGGCGGGCATCACCGCTGATTTAACCGTGCCGGAACGTATTGCGGCGCCAAAGGTTGACTGGACAACCTCATGGACTTATGATAGAAATCAGCCGTTGACTGTTTACAATTTTGAATCGGGAAATACCCAGAATGGATTGACGGTGAAATTGAAGGCACGGGATAACGCAAGTATTCCTCCGGGCGGCAGCGCCTATCTGATGCGGGCTTATATTTATGAGACGGAGGATGGAGCGAAAGCGGCGATTCAGGCGGCGGCTGGCGGCAGTTCAGAGCTGACCGGCTATATAACCGGTTATCTGGTTGAGAAAGATGTCATTTCACCGGTAGAAATGGAAAAGGCAGAATCGGATATGGATTATCGGCATACGATGCAGGGACTGGCCGCAGCCTATGCAGGAAAATGGGTTGTATTCCAGGCAAGAATCTCTTCGGGAAGCGGTAATGTCAGCTCCCATTGGGTGACGGCTGAGACGCCGGAGCGGCTTCCATATGTTAAACTGGATACGGCGCAGATACAGTCTGAGCGGATATGGAATTCGCTTACGGCGAAGGTCAGCGAGAATCCGGATATTCCGCCGAGCGAGGTTTCATGGAGCGCTGAGCAGACGGCATTTTATTGGAACAGTCAGGACTATGCGGATGTATGTTATGTGGATATTACAGAAAAAACAACCGATGGCACGGGAATTTTGCACCAGTATCGGATACATGAAACTCTGTCGGGGGATGGAAGCCCGATGGTGACCGTATCCGAGTGGGGCGATGACGGCAATGGAAACATTCAGTGGAATGGGGTGGCCGGACAGAGTATTCAGGCCGGACAGTATATTTATCCGCTGACCGGATATGCACAGCAGACAACCAATCCGGACGGCACCCAGAAGATGGCCGGAGGTTATCAGAAGACGGTGGATGGTTATTATACCTTTAATGACGTGACAGCCCATTATGAGTTGACAACTTACGCCTATATTCAGGCTGATTTGCAGGCGGACGGCAGTTTCCGTTATACACTGGTACTGCCGGATACAGCCTCTGTAAAGGCTTCCGCGAAGGAAGATGTGGCCGGTTATATTTTGCCGGGAAGTGAATGGAAATACAGCAGTAAGGTTGCATTTCGGACGGATGTTCTCGCCAATGAGGCAGAGGACACGAATAAGAGTCCGGCCTATGTGGGTTCGGATGAAAATGCAGTCGAATTGAATTAAAGCCGGAAATGAGAAAGGGGGAGAGAATGTGCTGAGGCATGGATTTGAAAAGCTGAAAGAGAATAAAAAGCAAGGACTTTCTCTCCCTTTTGTGGCGTGTGCCGGCGCATTTCTTCTTGCCTTTGCTCTGGCGCTGGTTTATACGGCGGGCGTCATGCTTTCCAATGCAAATCAAAAGCTTGCAGAGGAACAATGTTATCAGCTTGCAAAAAGCTTTGCCGGAGTGGTTGACCAGGAATTGCAGAAATCGGCGGAACAGAGCAGTTTCCGTCAATTTGCAGATAAATTTCTGAATAGCTCTTCCTATAACGTTTATAATCCGGATTACCCGGAAACGGTTTATCATTATATATTGCAGACAGGGGAAGATGCCGACTATGGAGAGATTTCTCTTCGGCTCCGCAAGGAAATCAATGAGGATGATTCAAAGGCGCTGGAGAGTACTATTAAGCCCCCGGAAGCTGGCAGTGAGACAAATTATACGGAGAGAATTAAAAATCTGGAGCAAACCAAATTTCAGCGGTATATTTTTACGGTGGAAGTGGTTGCCGGCTATGAAGGGCTTACTTATAATTATGCCACCGAGTATTATCGGGAAGACCAATATCCTATTATATTCCGTTATGAAGATAAGACTATTGTGTGGGATGAAGGTGAGAATCAATGGGAAATCGGCAATACGGCCGGTCCCCCTTGTCCGTTTGCTGATTCAGATGTAGAGATTACCTATACTTATGATACAGAGCATCCGCAGAACACCCGATTCCTTCCGGTGCATGAGGAAGGGGGTGTTTCCTCATGAAAAGGCGGCGAATAAACAGTTGTTCCGGCGAAACCATTGTGGAAGTGATGGTCAGCGTTCTTATCTTTTTGATGCTTATGGCAGTTCTGCAGGGGGCAATCATGTTCAGCAATTCCGCCCAGAAAAAGAGCCGGCAGATTCGGCAGGATACGGCGGAAATCTGCAGAGAATTGCAGGCGGCCACCGCTGAGGACAACGGTTCAGCGAACTTTGATTTTTATGCCACATCGGCGGATGAGAGTGTCATCGGTGATAATGTATTTTCAATTTCTGCACCGAAGCAGAAGAAAACCGTATCTTATGGCGCTGCCGGGGAAACGTCGTCAACCATCTTTTATATGTATGGGGGGACGACGCCATGAAAAAAATAAGACGCAGAAGAGAAGGAATGACGCTGGTGGAACTCATTGTGTCTCTGGCCCTTTTGAGTATCCTGATGGTGATGGTTGTGGGGGTGGTAAGCCCGGCGGCCAAAACCTTTGCCCGGATGCAGCAGCTTCAGTTTGCCCAGCTTGTGCTGGATAATGTGGAGGATGAAATCAAATCACAGCTTCAGGATGCGGCGGGCAATATTAAGATTTATAATGTGTCCAATGGCGGAAATCTGGCGGGTGCTCCGGGTTCAGACAGCGGCGCTGTGCTTGAATATGTGAACACGGAGAGTTATGTGGTGCTGATGTCGGCGGACGGCTGCGAAGAGACGACCCTGATGCAGAGCGGACAGGTTATGGGGACAGAGTCGGCGGCTTCGGGAAGGCTGCTGCTGCGTTATTACTGGCAGAAGGCAGCCGGTTCAGAGACAGAGGCTTATAAATATAATTACAAAGAGGGCGGCAAGTTTGTGGCCCGGGCGGCGCAGCAGGTTTTTGCCGATAAATATTATATGGGAAGCTATCTGAAACTGACATTTTCTTTCCCGAATGGCGTGGGCGAAAAAGACGAAGCGGATTATATCAATGTACATGCGGAGCTGTACCGGGATGCAGGCCGTTCAGAACTTCTGGCTTCAGAAGATTTCATTGCAGACCTTCGGTATAAGGCCACCCGCATCAATGATGTGACGGCTATCGAGGAATAAAAGAATATGAATGGGGCAACGCACTGTCCTGTTTATAGATAAATAAAATCAATAGGTAATTGCGAAACTCGCGGTGCTCGTTCGTAACCTTGAACCAAAACAAGG
>ERZ809224.66-NODE-66-length-127673-cov-29.975771_pt1 | contig 127673 bp, 123 predicted proteins | sample MGYA00520513_ERZ809224 | MGnify/ENA primary metagenome ERZ809224 (study PRJEB31576, sample SAMEA3212658) | Homo sapiens | biome: human-gut; feature: human gut; material: fecal | place: Sweden | collected 2012 ... | reverse complement strand
AGCAAAACAGACTAAAGGTGGAAGTTAGTTTTTCATTTAAGGGTTCACAGAATATTCATAAATAATTAGCACTCTCCTCTTTACAGTGCTAACAATATGTGCTATATTACGAGTATAACAAAGATGATCAAAGGATACGGAAAGAAATTTCAGTATCCTTTTCCTACGATATACAAGGAGGAGAGCCTATGAACATCAGTAAATTTACTCAAAAATCAGTACAGGCTGTTCAGGATCTTGAAAAGGTTGCTTACGAATACGGCAACCAGGAAGTAGAGCAGGAGCATCTTCTGTATGCCCTGTTAACGCAGGAAGACAGCCTGATCCTCAAATTGATCGAAAAGATGGAGATCAATAAAGATTATTTTATCAATACAGTGAAAAAAGCGCTGGATGCAAAAGTAAAAGTATCCGGTGGTGATCTGAGATTTGGCCAGTATCTGAACAAATCTTTGGTAAACGCAGAGAACGAAGCAAAAGCTATGGGAGACGAATACGTTTCTGTTGAGCATCTGTTCCTGTCCCTGCTGACACAGCCAAGCCCAAGCATGAAGAAAATCTTCAACGAATTTGGAATCACCAGAGAAAGATTTCTCCAGGCACTTTCAACTGTAAGAGGCAACCAGAGAGTTGTCAGCGACAATCCTGAAGCAACCTATGACACCTTAAATAAATATGGTGAGGATCTTGTCGAAAAAGCTCGAAACCAGAAACTGGATCCGGTCATTGGCCGTGATGCAGAAATCCGTAACATCATCCGAATCCTTTCCCGTAAGACCAAGAACAACCCGGTCCTGATCGGTGAACCTGGCGTTGGTAAAACAGCAGCTATCGAAGGTCTTGCACAGCGAATTGTTGCAGGTGATGTGCCGGAAGGCCTTAAAGAAAAGAAAATCTTCGCACTGGATATGGGCGCACTTGTTGCAGGTGCAAAATACCGTGGCGAATTTGAGGAACGTCTGAAAGCAGTTCTTGAAGAAGTCAAAAAGAGCGAGGGTGAAATCATCCTTTTCATCGATGAACTTCATCTGATCGTCGGCGCCGGCAAAACAGACGGTGCAATGGACGCAGGCAACATGCTGAAACCTATGCTTGCCAGAGGTGAGCTGCACTGTATTGGTGCAACCACACTGGATGAGTATCGTCAGTACATTGAAAAAGACGCTGCTCTTGCACGGCGTTTCCAGCCAGTCATGGTTGATGAGCCGACAGTAGAAGATACCATTTCCATTCTTCGTGGCCTGAAAGAAAGATACGAAGTATTCCATGGTGTTAAGATCACAGACAGTGCCCTTGTTGCGGCAGCAACTCTTTCTCACAGATACATTACCGACAGATTTCTTCCTGACAAAGCAATCGATCTTGTCGATGAAGCATGCGCACTGATCAAGACAGAACTGGATTCCATGCCGACAGAGCTGGATGAACAGAGACGTAAGATCATGCAGTTAGAGATTGAGGAATCTGCTCTTAAGAAAGAAACAGATAATCTGAGTAAAGAACGTCTGGCAGACCTGCAGAAAGAACTTGCAGAAATGAGAGACACCTTCAATACTCAGAAAGCACAGTGGGATAATGAGAAACATTCTGTAGAGAAGCTCCAGAAATTACGTGAGCAGATCGAGGATATCAATAAACAGATCCAGAAAGCAAAACAGAACTACGATCTGGAAAAAGCAGCCGAGCTGCAGTATGGAGAACTTCCAAAACTTCAGCAGCAGCTGGAGATTGAGGAAAAACAGGTCAAAGAAAGTGACCGTAGCCTGGTACATGAGGCAGTTACAGACGATGAGATTGCAAGAATCATTTCTCGTTGGACAGGCATCCCGGTAACCAAACTTACTGAGGGAGAGAGAACAAAACTTCTTGGCCTGGAAGATGAACTGCATAAACGTGTGATCGGACAGGATGAAGGTGTACGTCTTGTGACAGATGCAATCCTTCGTTCCAAAGCAGGTATCAAAGATCCGACCAAACCAATCGGTTCATTCCTTTTCCTTGGACCTACCGGTGTTGGTAAGACAGAACTTGCAAAAACTCTGGCAGCAACGCTGTTTGATGACGAACAGAATATGGTACGAATCGATATGAGTGAGTACATGGAGAAATATTCTGTATCTCGTCTGATCGGAGCGCCTCCGGGATATGTTGGATACGAAGAAGGCGGCCAGCTGACAGAAGCTGTTCGTCGTAAACCATACAGTGTAGTACTGTTTGATGAGATTGAAAAAGCACATCCGGATGTATTCAATGTACTTCTTCAGGTACTGGACGATGGACGGATCACAGATTCTCAAGGCAGAACGGTAGACTTTAAGAATACCATTCTGATCATGACCTCCAACATTGGTTCCCCGTATCTTCTTGAGGGAATTGATGAAAACGGCGAGATCAAACCAGAAGCGCAGGAACAGGTTATGAACGGCCTGCGTGGACACTTCCGTCCGGAATTCCTGAATCGTCTGGATGAGATTATTCTCTTCAAACCATTGACAAAAGACAATATTGGCGGCATAGTAGACCTTATGGTCAAAGAACTCAGCAACCGTCTGGCAGACCAGGAGCTTTCTCTTGAACTGACAGATGCAGCCAGAACACAGGTAATCGAAAATGGATATGATCCGGTTTACGGAGCTCGTCCACTGAAACGTTATCTGCAGAACTATGTGGAAACACTTGCGGCCAAGAAGATCCTTTCCGGGGATGTTCATGCAGGCGATACACTGGTACTGGATGTCAAAGACGGAGAGTTTGTGATCAATACGAAATAATGTGGCTGGGATGTAGTTCACAGTCACAGGAAGTAACAGGAGGTACCTATGATACCAAAGGATCCAGTGATGCTGTTGAGCTATGTCAATACACAGCTTAGAGATTATTATGATTCCCTGGACGATTTCCTTAAAGATAAGGAGTTGTCCAGGGAGGGGCTGATAAAGAAACTCGCGTCGATTGATTACAAATACGATGCAGAACTTAATCAGTTTGTATAAAGAATTCCCGGTGATGGGAAATTGAAAGAAGACTCTGTTAAGTGGACACCCCGTGAATTATCTCTGTGTGTGTTTCAATTCAGAACTTCTGAGATACCAGGATATACATGCCTTTGCTAAAACCGATACAGAAAATGCTGAACTCGCATCTAAAGATGCTCAAACAGCAGCATTTTCTGCATCAACGCAAAAACCTGTATAATCCGGTATCTAAACGAAGTTCTTCAGACGAAACAAACACAGAGGATAATCACGTCCGTCCCTGACAGAAGTCTTTTTTTATTTCCCCAGCACCGTACTTTATACCCGGTAGTGTGGCGGTGGGGGAGGGCTTTGCCTAGATAGAACCTGGAAAACTTCTTGCTTTGACACATTTCTCAGCGCGGCAGCGCGTCCCGGGGTGTGGTATCCACCGTGAACAAAAAACTCAGATTAACAGCCGAACATCAAGCCGCCTGAATGGTTACCTACACGCTGAAAAATACAACTCACAGCCGAGTATCAAGCCTCCTGAATGGTTACTCCACACGCAGATAAATACAACTCACAGCCGAGTATCAAAGACTCCTGAGAGGGAAACATCTGCAGGAATTCTTAGAAATACTCAGGATAGTATCAGACTGTGTTATGGATTCAAAAGTGCATTGTCTGAGCGTAAGCGAGTTATGCACCTTTTAATCCATGCATTTAACAGGATGAGAATATCCCTAGTATTTCTGAATTCCGAAGCCGTTTCCACGCCAGGAGTCTTTAATACTCGGCGTGAGCTATAAATATCGTTTCTACGCCAGGAGTCTTTAATACTCGGCGTGAGCTATAAATATCAGCCTTTAATCCCGGCGTTAAATCTGATTTTTTTGTGAAATCTACAAAAACAGTTGCATTTTCTCCACAAATGCATATAATAAACAATTAGCCGACTAATCAATAGCCGACTAACCAAAATAACAGACATCACATGGAGGTGAAGACTTGTTTACAGAAGAAGAACCAGACATTTGTCCGAGAGAGTATAAATCCAGTATTCTCACAATGTTTATGCGTATCGACCGGCGTTTTATGGCCAAATGCTTTGGACAGATGCAGGAACTGGGAATCTACCCGGGGCAGATCCCGGTGCTCGGTCTATTGGCACACAAAGACGGACTGAGCCAGCGCGAGATCGCAGAAAAACTGCACATCAAACCACCGACGGTCAACGTAACTGTCCAGCGCCTGGAAAAAGCAGGATTCCTTTACAGAGAAGCCGATGAAAAAGACCAGCGTATCTCAAGAATCTATCTGACAGAAAAAGGCAAGCAGGCCAAAGAAAGTGGCATGAAGAAGGTGCAGGACAACGAGAAAATCCTTCTCGATGGTTTCAGTGAAGAAGACCTTTGCCTTCTGCGTAGATTTCTGGACCAGATCACAGAGAACATTGAAAAAATACCGGTTGCATCCGGTAAGAACAACACCAGGAAAGAGAGGCAGCAAAAGTGATCAAACTGATGAAATATCTGAAAAAATCAGCTGGCTATGTAGTACTGATCATAGCACTTCTGTTTCTTCAGGCTTACTGCGATCTGTCACTGCCGGATTACACATCCAAGATCGTCAATGTGGGAATCCAGCAAAGTGGTATCGAAGACAGTGTACCTGAAAAGATCAGAAAAACATCCATGGATAATCTGAAGTTGTTTATGGATGAAGAAGACAAAAAAACTGTAGATTCATTTTATGAAGAAGCTGGAGACAATCTCGTACTCAAAGATGATGTAAAATCTGATGAACGGGATGTACTCAATGATATTTTAGCAAAACCGATGATGATAGCTGCAAGCTTTTCATCCGGCAGTGACGAAGTAAATGAGATGCTTGCAAAGATGGGAGTTCCGGAAGGAACAGATCCGATGCAGGCAATCGCTCAGCTGCCAGAGGAAGCTCTGACCTCAATGATCGAGAAGATCAGTGAGAAGATTGACAAGATGCAGCCATCCATCCTTACACAGGCTGGTGTAGCTTATGTAAAGAGTGAATACGAGGCAATGGGTGAGGATGTCGATGCGATCCAGATGCATTACATCAAAATCTCAGGCGTTAAGATGCTGGGAATGGCACTTATCACCATGCTCTGCGCAATCTGCGTGGTATTTCTTTCATCCAGAGTGGCAGCAGCGCTTGGTCATGACCTGAGAAATGCAGTGTACAATAAAGTTATTTCATTCTCAAGCCGTGAATACCATAAATTCTCAACAGCATCCCTGATCACCCGATGCACAAACGATATTCAGCAGGTGCAGCAGGTAATGGCAATGTTTTTCCGTATCGTACTATATGCGCCGATCCTTGGTATCGGTGGCGTGATCCGTGTATTGAAGACGGATTCTTCTATGACATGGATCCTTGGTCTTGCAGTAGGCCTGATCCTTGTTGTGATCGTTGTTCTGTTCCAGGTGGCAATGCCTAAGTTTACAATACTGCAGACTCTGGTTGACAAACTGAACCTGGTAACACGTGAGATCCTGACAGGTATCCCTGTTATCCGCGCATTCAGCCGTGAAAAACACGAAGAAGAACGTTTTGAAGAGGCAAATCTAAGACTTACAAAGACAAACCTGTTTGTTAACAGATGTATGACTTTTATGATGCCGACGATGATGCTCATTATGAATGGTGTCTCTGTGCTGATCATCTACAGTGGATCTTATGCAGTAGACAATGGAACCATGCAGGTTGGTAATGTTATGGCATTCATTCAGTATGCAATGCAGATCATCATGTCCTTCCTGATGATCACAGCAATGTCCATTATGCTCCCAAGAGCAAATGTTGCAGCACTTCGTATCAACGATGTACTCAATACAAAAGTCAGCATAACAGATCCGGAAAATCCGGTTCAGCCAGAGGCGAATGTCAAAGGAACCGTTGAATTCGACCATGTAAGTTTTGCATATCCGGAAGCAGGCGAAAACGTCATCAGCGACATCTCCTTTAAGGCAGAAAAGGGCGAAACGATCGCCGTGATCGGAAGTACCGGAAGCGGAAAGAGCACACTGATCAATCTGATTCCTCGTTTCTATGATGTGACAGAAGGCCGTGTTCTTGTCGACGGAGTGGATGTTCGTGAAATGACTCAGAAAGAAGTACGATCCAGACTTGGATATGTTCCACAGAAGGGAGTCCTTTTCTCCGGTACGATCGATTCCAATATCCGCTACGGCAAGACTGATATTTCAGAAACAGAAGTAAAAGAAGCAGCAGAGGTTGCTCAGGCAACAGAATTTATTGATGCGAAACCAGAGAAATATGCTTCCCCGATCGCTCAGGGCGGAACAAACGTATCCGGCGGACAGAAGCAGCGGCTTTCAATTGCAAGAGCGATCGCCAAGAAACCGGAGATATTTATTTTTGACGACAGCTTTTCCGCTCTGGATTTCAAGACTGACAGTACTCTGCGTAAGGCTCTGAAAGAACATACCAAAGATGCTACAACGATCATTGTTGCACAGCGTATCAGCACGATCCTGAATGCAGACAAGATCATTGTACTGGATGATGGACATATGGCAGGAATTGGTACTCATGGAGAACTGATGAAAAACTGTGAAGTTTATCGTCAGATTGCAATGAGTCAGCTGTCAGAGGAGGAATTGGCATGAGTGGACAGAGACGACGCGGACCGATGGGCGGTCATGGACCTGGAATGCGCCCGACAGAAAAAGCAAAAGATTTTAAAGGTTCAATGGGAAAATTGTTCCGTTATATGAGCCGTTATAAATTACGTTTTGTAATGGTATTTATCTTTGCGGTTGCAGGAACTGTTTTTAATATTGCAGGACCTAAGATCCTTGGTAAAGCAACGACAGAGCTTTTCAACGGCCTGGTTGCCAAGGTAAACGGAACCGGAGGCATTAATTTTGGCAAGATCGGAATGATCCTGCTATGGACATTGGGATTATATCTGGCAAGTGCATGTTTTTCCTTTATCCAGGGATGGATCATGACAGGAATCTCCAATGATGTAACCTATAATTTAAGAAAAGATATTTCAAAGAAGATCAATAAACTGCCGCTCAATTATTTTGAGAGCAGAACAAACGGTGAGATCCTCTCAAGAGTAACAAACGATGTCGATACTCTGCAAATGAGTCTGAATCAGAGTCTGACGCAGCTGATCACATCCGTAACAACACTGATCGGTGTATTTATTATGATGCTGTCCATCAATGTGTGGATGACACTGGCAGCACTTCTGATCCTGCCGGTATCTATGTTTATCATTCAGACAGTGATGAAGCACTCACAGAAATATTTCCAGGCACAGCAGAATTATCTTGGTGCAGTCAATGGTCAGATTGAAGAAAACTTCGGCGGGCATGATGTGGTAAGAGTATTTAATAAAGAAAAAGATGTTCTGGAGGAATTTGAAAAGGACAACAAAAAGCTTTATGAATCAGCATGGAAATCTCAGTTCTTCTCAGGAATGATGATGCCGATCATGCAGTTTGTAGGAAACCTTGGATATGTGATGGTTGCACTTCTTGGTGGCGTTTTTGTTATCAAAGGTTCCATCGAAGTTGGTGATATCCAGTCCTTCTTCCAGTATATCCGTAACTTTACACAGCCGATCCAGCAGATCGCACAGGTTACCAACCTTCTTCAGTCATCTGCAGCAGCATCCGAGCGTGTATTTGAATTCCTCGATGAAGAGGAAGAGGTGCAGCAGCCGGAAAATCCGGATTCTATCGAAGGACTCAATGGAAATGTACAGTTTGAGCATGTTGAGTTTGGCTATAATCCGGATAAGATCATTATTCACGATTTTTCAGCAGATGTGCATGACGGCCAGAAGGTGGCGATTGTTGGTCCGACCGGAGCAGGAAAAACGACCATGGTAAAACTTCTGATGCGTTTCTATGACGTCAACAAAGGCGCAATCAAGGTGGACGGTCATGATGTCAGAAACTTCAACAGAAGTGAGCTTCATGAAATGTTCGGAATGGTTCTTCAGGATACCTGGCTTTTCTCAGGAACGATCATGGAAAACATCCGTTACGGACGTCTGGATGCAACCGATGAAGAGGTTATTGCAGCGGCAAAGGCTGCTCATATCCATAACTTTATCATGCAGCAGCCTGGCGGATACCAGATGGTACTTGATGAGGAGACAAGCAATATTTCCCAGGGACAGAAACAGCTTCTTACCATTGCAAGAGCAATTCTCGCAGATAACAAGATTCTGATCCTTGATGAGGCAACCTCTTCTGTCGATACTAGAACAGAAATGCAGATACAGAAAGCGATGGACAACCTGATGAAGGGCAGAACAAGCTTTGTTATTGCACACAGACTTTCTACGATCAAGGATGCAGATCTGATTCTTGTTATGAAGGATGGCGATATCATCGAGCAGGGCAACCACAAAGAACTTCTGGCAGCAAATGGATTCTATGCGGATCTTTACAACAGCCAGTTTGACAAATAATTAATAGGACACCGGGCGGCTGCCGGACAGGAGACCTCTTGTCAGCAGTCGCCTTTTTCGGTATAATAATTTTTTACAGTTGGTAAAATAAGCTGAAAATAAACAGGTTACAGATGACTGTAGTGTATGTGATAAGATAAGCAAAATCACAGCAAAATAAATGATGATTGGTTGATGAGTTATGACAAATATGGAAAATGGCAGAGATTATCTGCAGCATGTGCTGAACTGTCTCTGTACAAGGCTTGCACAGATCGATCAGGCAATTCTCGAAGGTGAAAAAGAAGTCGAGGATATGCATGAATATTACTGGGAAAACTATACAGAGATGGACGAGTATGGTTATGAGAACTATGATAACCAGCAGGCACTGTTTCACCAGATGCATGCGAATGAAGAACAGTTTCTTCTAAGAAAACGTTTTAAGAAAATGCTGGATTCACCGTTCTTTGGGCGGGTAGATTTTGTGTATGATGGAGATGATGAGCCGGAAATCTTTTATATAGGAATTGGAAACCTGTCCGAGACAGCCGGACATCGTCCGTTGGTATATGACTGGAGAGCTCCGGTCAGCGGTCTGTTTTATGATTATGATAAAGGACCGGCGGCTTATGAGGCACCTTCCGGAACCTTTTCCGGGGAAGTGGTCTCCAAGTGGCAATACAAGATCCGACGCGGTAAGATGATCTACGAGTTCGAGAGTGATGTAAAGATTGATGATGAGATTCTTGGCGCGGAGCTTGGAAGTAAGGGAGAAGTCCAGCTGAAAAATATTGTACGCACGATTCAGAAGGAGCAGAATGCGATCATCCGTAATACCAAGGACCGGATCATGGTGATCCAGGGAGCTGCCGGAAGTGGTAAGACTTCCGTAGCACTTCACAGAATTGCATATCTTCTCTATCATGACAGAGAAAATCTGAAATCTTCCAATATACTGGTACTTTCACCAAACGGGGTATTTGCGGATTATATTTCACACATTCTGCCGGAGCTGGGAGAAGAAAACATTCGTGAAATGAGTTTTGACCTGTTTGCGTATAGAGAACTGAAGGGAATTGCTGCAGACTGTGAAGACCGCTATGATCAGATCGAACGGGTAATCATCTGTCCGGAATCGCAGGAACTGTGCAGGAAAAAACAGTCAGCAGAATTTGCCGGCAAGCTGGATGCTTTTATGCTTGGCATGGAAGATGACCTGATGAATTTCAAGGATGTAGAGTACAAAGGCTGCATTCTGAAAGAAAAAGAAATCATAGATCTTTTTTATTTCAAATTCCTGGATATCCCGCTTCTTTCCAGAATGGAAGCAGTAGCAGAATATTTCATTGACCAGGTGGAAACACTGAGGGACAGAGATCTTGCAGATGAAGAAAAGGAAGAGCTGACCGAGCGTTTCCAGCGGATGTATGAGACAAGAGACTGCTATATATTGTACAGCCGTTTTCTGGAACAGGAAGGTTATAAAGCACTTCCACGGCTTCCGCTTGAAAAAAGAAAACTTCGTTATGAAGATGTATATCCGATACTTTATCTGAAATATTCTCTGTTCAGATGCAAGGGACATCACGGAATTAAGCATGTGGTAGTGGATGAAATGCAGGATTATTCCTGGATTCAGTTTGTGCTTCTGAAGAAACTGTTTCCATGTAAGATGACGATCCTGGGGGACAAGGCACAGACCATGGAAGAACAGCAGCAGGATGTGCTTAAGTTTCTGCCGAAAATCTTCGGAAGAGATATCCGTAAGATCGTGATGAACCGCAGTTACCGTAATACGATGGAAATTGCACAATATGCGAATCGTCTTACCGGTGTCTCGGATATAGAGCTGTTTGACCGACATGGTGATGCAGTGGAAGAGATGCAGTTCAAAAATCTGCATACAGCGTTGGACAGGGTTCTTGAGAAATGGGAACAGAAACGAGAGGATTATGAAACAGAAGCACTGGTTCTTTTTACAGAAAGAGAAGCAGAGCATGCGTTTCTTTATCTGGAAGAAAAACTCAGAACACTTGATCCAGATGGTGAATATCAGCTTACTTACATGAATCGTGACAGCCAGAATTTCAAAAAAGGACTGACAGTAACGACCTTTTATCTTGCAAAGGGACTTGAGTTTGACCAGGTTTTTGGGGTGTTTCATGCAGAGGACAACAGCGGTCTTGCGGCACAGGCCAGATACATCACAGCGACAAGAGCATTGCATGAACTGCATATGTATGATGTAGAAGACTAAATTTGAAATTTGTTGACAATTTTGTAATAAAAATGTAAAATATAGACTGCTGTGAATGAAGTGCACCGGAATACAGATATGCACAGATGTGTGGTTACAGAGATAACCATATTAAGGAGGATACTATGAGAAATAAAAGATTACTTGCAATTTCGGCAATAGCGATATCTGCATCTGTTTTTATGACAGCATGCAGCTTTGGCGGAGACGGCAAAACAGATAAAACAGAAACTGTGGAGGTTACTGATACACCGACACCGGAGGTGACGCAAGCACCGACAGAGACACCGGTACCGACGATCGCACCAAATGTACAGAGTACAACTTATACATCAGCAGATAAGAGCATTGCAATCAATCTGCCGGATGCTACATGGGCAAATAAGACAGACGAAACAGATATGCTCAGCTTCGAATCACCAGAGCAGGGAAATATCCTGATTCTGCATGGACAGGGCGAGGATACGATGGCAGCAACGGTTGTCCCAAGTACACAGGATATGGCAGTATCTCTGGAACAGGCAGATGGAGACAAAGTCAACGGAACAGATTTTGAGATTCAGGAATACAGTGCCAATGATGTCAATGGAATCGGTGTATACAGCTATACAACAAAAATGCTGAATACAGACAAGAGCAACGGAAATCTTTATGTTGTTCATAAAGTATTCGCAAATGATACAGAGTACTATACGATCGACGCCGGAGTAAAAACAGAGGATGCACTTGCTTCTGTTAAAGCCGCAGTAGAATCTTTCCAGATCCTTGGGGATTCCACACTGAAGGAAGCAGCTCCACAGCAGGCTCCGATAGAGAATACAGCACAGACAGATGCAAATACCAGTGATGCAGCAGCTCAGCCGGCAGCAGATGCAAATACCGGTGATGCAGCAGCAAATGGTTCTACGGACGCAGCAGCAACAGATGGAACGGCAAATGCAGCAGCAACAGACAACAGTGATAGCTCCGGAACAGCAACAAATTCCGGTGGATTCACAGAGGAACAGCTGACCAATACAGATGAGACAAGAACCCTGTATCGTAACTCTGACGGACATCCGTTTGTTATCACACCGGATGGAAATGGAAACTGGGTTGATTCTGATGGAAATGTTTACAACTTCATCGACGAACAGGATGCATATGATGCAGAAGGCAACAGCTATTACTGGCACGGAGAAGCAGCAGACGTATATTATATGCCTGTACAGTAAGCGGGAAGCATAAACTGGCTGCTTGCAGAAATATGTATTAAAAAAGGCAGGTGAGAGATCATCTGCCTTTTTGGACACTACAGAAGTTTGGAAGAAACAGGTACAAAATTACGGATAAAGGAGAAAAACTATGAGTGCATATGAGAAGTTTGCACAGGTCTATGATCTGTTCATGGATAACATTGATTATGAAGGATGGGCGGAGTATGTTACAGATCGTCTCAGAGAATATGAGATTACAGATGGTCTGGTTCTGGAACTTGGATGTGGAACCGGGACAATGACAGGATTGCTTGCTGGCAAGGGTTATGATATGATTGGTGTGGATAATTCTGAGGAAATGCTTGCAGAAGCAATGGAAAAAAGAGTAGAATCCGGACAGGATATTCTGTATCTTCTGCAGGATATGCAGGAATTTGAACTGTATGGTACGGTGCGGGCTGTGGTAAGTGTCTGTGACAGTCTGAACTATATTACGGACAGAGATGAACTGCGTCATGTGTTTGAACTGGTAAATAATTATCTGGATCCGGAAGGCATTTTTCTGTTTGACATGAATACCGTACATAAATACCGGGATCTGCTGGGAGATACCACGATCGCAGAGAACCGTGATGAGGGAAGTTTCATCTGGGATAACAGTTATGATGAGGAAGAAGGGCTCAACTATTATGAACTGGCTGTATTTCTTCCGAGAGAAGACGGACTGTATGAGAAATCTGAAGAAGTCCATTGCCAGAAAGCATATCCGCAGGAAGAAATAGAGACTTTGATCAAAGAAGCAGGCATGGAGCTTCTTGCGGTGTATGACGCATATACATTAAATCCGGCAACAGAGGACAGTGAAAGACTATTTTTTGTGGCGCGGGAGAAAGGCAAGAAGAAACAATAAGAACTAAAGAAAGGTTAGTATTTTATGAAAGACTATATTGTAAGAGCAATTGCGGCAGACAGTCAGATTCGTGCGTTTGCAGCGGTTACAACAGAAACAGTAGAAACAGCGAGACAGGATCATAATACCAGTCCGGTTGCTACAGCGGCGCTTGGCCGTCTGCTCACAGCAGGAACCATGATGGGTGTAATGATGAAGGGAGATAAAGATATCCTGACACTTCAGGTAAAGGGTGACGGACCGATTCAGGGAATTACAGTTACTGCGGATTCCAAAGGCCGTGTAAAGGGATATGTCGGCAACCCGGAAGTTATTATCCCGGCAAATGCAAAGGGAAAACTGGATGTATCCGGAGCTGTCGGCAATGGATTTCTCCAGGTGATCAAAGATATGGGACTGAAAGAACCATATGTCGGACAGGTCGCACTGCAGACTGGTGAGATCGCGGAGGATCTGACCTATTATTTCGCAGCAAGTGAACAGGTTCCATCTGCAGTTGGCCTTGGTGTCCTGATGAATAAGGATAATACTGTACGTCAGGCTGGCGGATTTATTGTGCAGGTCATGCCGTTTGCAGAAGAAGCTACAATTGCAAAACTAGAAGAGAATGTACAGAAGATCCAGTCTGTTACAACGCTTCTTGAGCAGGGACATACACCGGAGAGTCTTCTTGAGCAGGTGCTTGACGGATTTGATATTGAGATCAATGATACGATTCCTACGGAGTTTTATTGTAACTGCAGCAAGAGCCGTGTTGAAAGAGCGTTGATCAGTATTGGACGTAAAGAACTGAATGAATTGATTCAGGAGGGAAAAGATGTAGAACTGAACTGTCATTTCTGTAATCAGAATTATGTGTTCAGCGTAGAAGAATTAAAAGAAATTCTCAGAAAGTGCAAATAGGAGGAAGAAGCTGTGAAGGATGGTTTTATCAAGGCTGCTGCCGGAACACCGGATGTTCGTGTAGCAGACTGTGAATTTAATGCAACAGAGATCATTCGCATGGTACATGAAATGGAAGAGCAGGGAGCCAAGGTCATGGTTTTTCCGGAACTCTGTATTACTGCTTATACCTGTGGAGATCTGTTCTGGCAGGAAAATCTTCTGGAAGAGGCAAAGGTGCAGCTGGTACGTATTGCAGAAGAAACTGCTGATGTGGACGCGCTTATTTTTGTAGGGCTGCCACTGGAATATAAAGGAAAACTCTATAATGTTGCTGCAGGACTGAATCATGGCGAAATTCTTGGATTTGTGCCGAAGATCAATCTGCCTAATTACAATGAGTTTTATGAAGCAAGATATTTTACTTCAGGAGAAAACCTTGACGGAACCGTGCATATTGATCGGGATGTGTACAGAGCTCGTTATGAATCAGATACAGAATCCGATGATGTGGAATTTGAGATTGAGATGGCTGAATTTGATGGCTTTGAAGAACTTGAAGAACTTGAAGAGGATGAAGAGCCGGATTATATAGACGAAAATGATGAGGAAGAGGATGAAGAACTGTATGAGGAAGATATCTGGATTTCTCCGAATATGATCTTTACCTGTGAGGAGATGCCGAAGCTTCAGATTGCAGCCGAAATCTGTGAGGATCTCTGGGTACCGAATCCACCGAGTGTTGCACATGCATATCATGGTGCGAATCTGATCGTCAATCTGTCTGCAAGCGATGAAGTTGTTGGCAAAGATTCTTACCGGAGGAGTCTTGTGAGTGCTCAGTCTGCGAGACTTCTCTGTGGATATATTTATGCGACGGCAGGGGAGGGCGAGTCCACGCAGGATGTAGTTTACGGTGGACAGAATCTGATTGCCGAGAATGGGACGATTCTCGCTGAGAGCAGAAGGTTTGTGAATGGCATCATCTATGCGGATCTTGATATTCATCGTCTGGATAATGAAAGAAGGAGAATGACAACCTGTCAGTTTGCACCGGATCTTGCTCCGGAAGGACAGGATATTAGTTATAATGAAGCTTTGTTTACTCTTGAAAGAGAAGAAACAAAACTTACCCGCAAATTTGATTCCAGACCATTTGTACCGGGCATAAAAGAAGAAAGAGAACGCCGTTGTGATGAGATCCTGAATATTCAGGCAATGGGACTTAAAAAACGTCTGGCACATATCCACTGTCAGAATGCAGTGATCGGTCTTTCTGGTGGACTGGATTCTACACTGGCACTTCTTGTGACCGTGCGGGCATTTGACATGCTTGGCATGGACCGGGGCAAGATTACGGCAGTGACGATGCCATGTTTTGGAACGACTGACAGAACCTATAACAATGCATGCAGTTTAAGTAAATGCCTTGGAGCAACACTTAAAGAAGTAAATATCCGTGAGGCTGTTAATCTGCATTTCCGTGATATCGGACATGATCCGGAAGTGCATGATGTAACCTATGAAAATGGACAGGCACGCGAACGTACGCAGATTTTGATGGATATTGCAAATCAGTCCAGTGGTATTGTGATCGGAACCGGAGATCTTTCAGAGCTTGCACTGGGATGGGCAACTTACAATGGAGATCACATGTCCATGTATGCGGTTAATGCATCCGTACCAAAGACGCTTGTCCGCCATCTGGTAAGATATTATGCAGATACCTGTGAGGATCAGAAGCTTGCAGAGATTTTACTGGACATTCTGGATACGCCGGTCAGCCCGGAACTCCTGCCGCCGAAAGATGGTGTGATCTCTCAGAAAACAGAAGATCTGGTCGGACCATATGAATTGCATGATTTCTTCCTGTATTATATGCTTCGCTGGACATTTCCACCGAAAAAGATCTTCCGTCTGGCTCAGAATGCATTTGCAGGAGAATATGATGATGAAACGATCCTGAAATGGCTTAAAACATTTTATCGAAGATTCTTCATGCAGCAGTTCAAGCGTTCCTGTCTGCCGGATGGTCCGAAAGTCGGAAGCGTTGCAGTGTCACCGCGAGGAGACCTTCGCATGCCAAGTGATGCGAGCGCTGCATTGTGGATGAAAGAACTGGAACAGATTCGTATCTGACAGATACAAGTGCTGGTGTGGTCACGGGAAGACGTCAATCTGCTTCGGCTTTGGTGACTGCTTCATCGATCGCATGAATCAGCATCAGAGCAGTGTATTTCTGATCACTGGAGTATTCCAGATCATCCAGGGACTGGCCGGAGTAGATCTGGCTGGACAGAGAGTCCAGTACAGGTTCAACCAGTGGAAACATGGCAGAAGTGCTTTCGCTTAAGTTGGCAAGATGAATGGATTGTATCTGATCCTGGTCTACCGTTACTTCTACATCGAACGTGTTGTTGTTCAATCGGATAGAAGTGCGGTAGATTCCGGGCGTATATTTTGAAACGGCATCGGAAGATGCCGTTTTTGATTTGCCGGAACCAAACATAAGGAACATCACCACACCTAAAATCACGAGGAGCAGCAGAAAGATTCCTGTATAGATCACTTCTTTCATATGTAGAACTACAATTTTGGTCTTGGAACTCATGGATAAGCCTCCTGATTTCGGGAATATGGTTTGTGGCAGATGCAGATCTGATCTAACTCTGATTCTGTATATCTTATTACAATTTGAGTAGATTTATGTTAAATTAATAGAAAGAATTATTTTGAGGAGGACTTTTATGTCACTTCAGTTTATTATAGGAAATTCAGGTGCAGGAAAATCCTTCAGGGCTTACCAGAGGGTGATTCGTGAAGCCGCTGCTCATCCGGAAAAAATGTATTATGTGATCGTTCCGGAGCAGTTCACGATGCAGACACAGAAAACACTTGTAGAGATGCATCCGCAGAAAGGAATCCTGAATATTGATGTGCTGAGTTTTGAACGACTGGCCTATCGGATTTTTGAAGAAGTAGGTGGAGATACCCGTAAAGTATTGGAGGAAACCGGCAAAAATATGATTCTTCAGAAACTGGTGCAGGTCAGCCAGAAGAAACTGGTCTATCTGAAAAACCAGATGAAAAAACCAGGATATCTGGATGAAGTAAAATCACTGATTTCTGAATTTATGCAGTATGAGGTTCGCAAAGAAGAACTTGATAAGATGATCCAGGATGCGTCAGACAAACCACTTCTTCAAATGAAACTGAAAGATGTGGCAGTTTTGTATGAGGCTTTTCGGGAATACCTGTCCGATCATTTTATGACGGCAGAAGAGGTATTGGAAGTGCTGGCAAAAGAAATTCCTTTTTCAGAAAAATTGAAAGGAAGTACAGTTGTGCTGGATGGATATACCGGTTTCACGCCAGTGCAGCATACCGTTATCCGGGAACTCCTTCAGGTCTGTGAACATCTAACAGTGACAGTAACAATGGATGTCAGAGAACAGTTGCTTGCGAAAGGAAAACCACATGAGTTGTTTTATATGAGTCACAAAATGATTCGATCCCTTTCGGAATTTACCAGGGATATGGAAGAACCAATCTGGGTAAAGGCCGGAGCTGAATCCAGATTTGCAAAAGCACCTGCATTGAATTTTCTGGAACAGAATCTGTTTCGTTATCACAGAGGAGCCTATAACGAAGAACAGAAGGAGGTGCAGATTTTTCAGGCAGGAAATCCGGAACGTGAAATGGAAGAAACGGCAAGGCGAATCAGCCGGCTGGTGCGTGAACACGGATACAGATACGGCCAGATCGCTGTGATCACGGGAAATTTGGAGGAATATGGAAGCATTGCCAGACATGTGTTTGATGCAGCGGAAATTCCTTTTTTTGTGGATGAAAAACATTCGGTATTGATGAATCCATTTGTGGAGTATCTGCGTGCTGCTCTGGAAATGACAGTACAGGGATTCAGTTATGAAAGTGTTTTTCGTTATCTGCGATGTGGAATGTCGGATCTTTCAAGAAGAGAAGTGGATATCCTGGAAAATTATGTGATTGCACTTGGAATCCGTGGATTTCGCAAATGGAATGAGACATGGGTAAGGATCTACCGTGGCATGGATCCGGCGGTTATCATGGATTTGAATGAAATTCGTGAACATTTTACAGAAGAAGTACGTGAACTGGCAGAAGGATTTTCCGGAAAAAAGAAAACGGTCGGAGAATACAGCAGATATCTGTATGATTTTATTGTAAAGAGACAGATCCAGGAAAAACTGAAAGTGCAGGAACTGCATTTTAAACAGCAGGGAGATCGTGCCAGGGAGAAAGAATATGCACAGATCTATGGGATTATCATGGATCTTCTGGACAAGATGGTCAGTATCCTTGGTGAAGAAGTAGTTTCTCCTGAAGAGTTCAGACAGCTTCTGGAGACCGGTATGACGCAGGCGAAAGTTGCGTTGATTCCTCCGGGAATCGATCAGGTTCTGATCGGAGATATGGAGAGAACACGACTGAAAGATATTCGGGCATTGTTTTTTGTCGGGGTTAATGAAGGATGCATTCCGAAAAATACGGAGTCCGGTGGAATACTGACAGAGATGGACAGAGACTTCCTGGGAAATCAGGGGATTGAGCTGGCACCGGGACCAAAAGAATTGATGAACATGCAGCGTTTTTATCTGTATCTGAATCTGACAAAACCGAGTGAAAGTCTCTGCCTTTCTTACAGCAGATCAAATGGAAAAGGAGAAGCAGTAGGACCGGCATTTCTGATTCGTACAATACAGACACTTTTTCCTGAAATTCATATAGAGCGTGCAGAGAAACCGGAAAAGGAACTGGATCTGTTGGAAACGCCAAATACATCGGTAGGATATCTTCTGGAAAATCTGACAGATGAAGAGAAACGAAAAGAAAATCAGCTGTTTGCAGAACTCTACAGCTGGTATCTGAATAGTCCCGATTATTGTACAATGACAAAAAAACTGACCGAGGCAGCTTTCCTCAGAAAACCGGTGGATCAGATCAGCAAAAGTGTCGCAAAAGCATTGTATGGGGAAATCTCACCAAATGGTGCAACGAGGCTGGAGCGTTTTTCTGCATGTGCATTTGCACATTTTCTGAAATATGGACTTGAACTTACGGAACGGGCAGAATATGAGTTTCGGGCAATGGATATGGGAAACATTATTCATCAGGCCCTGGAGGAGTTTGCAGTAGAGCTGCGGCAAAAACAACTGAACTGGCGAGAACTCTCTGATGAAGAACGAGATACGATCGCAGATAACTGTCTGGATAAAATTGCTGCTGATTATGGAAATACGATTCTGCAGAGCAGTGCAAGAAATCACTACATGATAGAACGGACGAGACGAATTCTCCGAAGAACCGTATGGGCCTTGCAGGAACAGTTAAAAAACGGCAGATTTGAGCCGGAAGGTTTCGAGGTGGCTATTGGCGGAGGCCGAATTGACCGCCTGGATGTGATGCAGGAAGAAGACAGGGTTTATGTAAAGATCATAGATTACAAGACCGGAAATACCTCATTTGATCTGGTAAGTATTTATTATGGACTTCAGATGCAGCTGGTCGTGTATATGGATGCCGCCATGCAGGCAGAACAGAGAAAACATCCGGACTGTCAGGTAAGACCGGCAGGAATCTTTTATTACAATGTCAAAGATCCGATGCTTCAGAAAGAAATGGAAGAAGATCTGGATGAACTGGATCCGGAGATTTTCAAAAAGCTGAAAATGAATGGCCTTGTCATGGACGACAGGGATGTGATCGAGAATCTGGACAGGACTACGATCTCATTGCCATTGTCTTATACGACAAAGGGAACACTTCGAAAAGGTTCTTCTGTGGCAAGTGAGACAGAATTTGAACTTCTGGATGCTTATGTAAAGAAAAAAATCACTGATATCCGGGAATCGATATTGAACGGCAATGCGGAAGCTGCTCCATATGAGATGGGAAACCGTAATGCCTGCACATACTGTCCATATCAGGGGACCTGCGGTTTTGACCGGAAGATTCCAGGTTATGAATTCCGCAGACTGAAACAGTTTGCAGATGAGGAGATCTGGAAAGCATTTGCAAAGGAGGTGGAAGACTGATGGGAGTAACATGGACAGAAGAACAGCAGAAAGTCATTTCACTTCGGGATCGGAATATTCTGGTCAGTGCTGCAGCTGGCTCCGGAAAAACGGCTGTGCTTGTACAGAGGATATTAAGCAAGATCATGGATACAGAAAGACCAGTGGACATTGACCGTCTGTTGATCATGACATTTACGCGTGCTGCGGCAGGGGAGATGAAGGAGAGGATTTCAGCTGCAATCGATCAGATGTTGTACGATAATCCGGACAATGAACACCTGCAAAGACAAGCATCGTTGATTCACAATGCACAGATTACAACAATTGATGGATTCTGTGCTTACATCATTCGAAATTATTTCCATATGATCGATCTGGATCCTGGCTATCGGACGGCAGAGGAAGGAGAACTGAAACTTCTCAGGGAAGATGTCATGAAGGAGGTTCTGGAGGCTGCCTATGCAAGGAAAGGCGAGAAGTTTTTAAGTCTTGTGGAGTGTTATGCGACGGGAAAGACAGATGATGAGATACGCGATATGATCTATAAACTGTACGATGCGTCTATGAGTCATCCGTTTCCGGAAGAATGGATCGAGGAGTGTCTTGAGGTGTATCAGGTGGATTCACTGGAAGATCTTCACGATACACCGTGGATGAAGCTGATCTGGGATGCCGCAGATGAGAGCATCGTGCAGGTACGAGAGCTTCTTTCCAGGGCAGCTGCAATCTGCCGGGAAGAGTCAGGACCTTATTTTTATGAGGCTGCGCTGGATGATGATATTCTGTTACTCAGAGCAGCGGAGACTGCGGTCAAAGAGCGTGATTACAATGGATTTTCAGAACTTCTTAAAAATCACAAATATGCCCGGCTTTCAACGAAAAAAGATCTGTCGGTAGACGAGGAAAAGAAAATACAGGTGAAAGATCTCCGTGACAGTGCCAAGGGACTCTGGAATGAACTGACAGAAAAATATTTTAACCAGACAGAAGAACTGATTCTTGAGTATCTGCAGTATTGCCGCAGACCAATGGAAGGACTGGCTGAAGTCACACTGCAGTATAAGGACGCTTTTGCTGACCGAAAAAGAGAACAGAATATTCTGGATTTTACGGATATGGAACATTTTGCATTGGACATACTGATGCACAAAGAAGGCGATACGATTACACCGAGTGCAGCTGCATGGGAATTATCTGCACGTTATGATGAAGTAATGGTAGATGAGTATCAGGACAGTAATCTGGTACAGGAGATGATCACGAATCTGGTAGCCGGATGGGCAGACAAACGGAAAAATATTTTTATGGTTGGAGATGTCAAGCAGAGTATCTATCGTTTCCGTCTGGCACGACCGGAGCTTTTTATGGAAAAATACCACAGGTATTCACTGGAAGACAGCGAGGAACAGAGAATCGATCTGCACAAAAACTTCCGAAGCCGTGGAACGGTATTATCATCTGTCAACTATCTGTTTCGCCAGATCATGGGTGAGGATCTTGGCGGGATCACTTATGAGGATGAAAATGCACTTTATACAGGTGCGTCATTTCCAGAGAGAGCAGATGGTAAAGAGCCGGAGACAGAAGTACTCCTGATCGAAAAGGACGGTGAGGAACTGGAGGAGCAGGGAAATCAGACAGTACAGGAACTGGAGGCACTTGCGATCGCACAGCGGATCCAGAAGCTTGTCGGTATCGAAGAGGTGCTGGATAAGGATAGCGGAACTTATCGTAAGGCAGGATATGGTGATATTGTCATCCTTCTGCGAACTTCTGCGGGATGGGCGGAGCCATTCAGCCAGGTACTTGCATCAAAGGGAATCCCGGTCTATACAGCATCTCGAACAGGATATTTTGCAGCGCAGGAAGTGGTGACGCTTCTGAATTATCTCCGCATATGCGATAATCCAATGCAGGATATTCCGCTGACAGGTGTACTGCATTCTGCAATCGGAGGTTGCAATACACAGGAACTTGCGATAATCCGAAGCAAATGTCCGGATGGTATGTTGTATGAAAGTCTGCTTGCATTCAGAGACAGAAAGACAGATGACAGGGATGAAGAAGAACTTGTATTAAGAGAGAAGATCAGTCATTTTATAGAGTTGCTGGAAGAAATGCGTGACCTTGCGGTGTACACACCGGTTCATGAGTTGATCCAGTATATTCTCAGAAAAACAGGATATGGGGATTATGTAAGAGCAATTCCGGGTGGTGCACAGAGAGGTGCAAACCTTCATATGCTTGTGGAAAAAGCAATGGAATACGAAAAAACAAGCTATCGTGGACTGTTTAACTTCGTTCGTTATATAGAAAAACTGCAGAAATATGAAGTGGATTTTGGAGAAGTAAATCTGGCTGATGCCGGAAACGGTGCAGTGCAGATCATGACAATACACAAAAGTAAAGGACTGGAATTTCCAATCGTGTTTGCAGCAGGAATGGGAAAACAGTTCAATTTTCAGGATATCAACAGTCGTTTTCTGATCCATCCTGATATGGGCTTCGGAGTGGATGTCATCCTTCCGGAAAAGCGTCTGATTCTGTCAACAGTACACAAACAGATCATACGGAGACAGCTCAAAAGGGAAAGCCTTGGGGAAGAATTGAGAGTTCTTTATGTGGCGCTGACCAGGGCAAAGGAAAAACTGATCATTACAGGGACAATTGCAAAGCTTGCGGATGTGCTGCAGGCAGTTTCCTGGCAGATGGGACGCAGAGAGACATTGCTTCCAATTAGAACAAGGGGAGAAGCAAGAAACTACTGGTCATTTATCCTTCCGGCTCTGGCTCGCCATGAAGCTATGCTGCCACTTTTCAGGGAATATGGGATTGCAGACCGGCAGATCCAGGTTTGTGAGATGGAACATGCGGAATTCAAAGTGCAGAAAATTACGGCAGCGGAGCTGGTACAGGGTGAGATTCTTGGACAGACGGACAGCCAGATGCAGGAAAAACTTCTCAAAGAATGGGACAGCAGAAAAATTTATGATGAGGAGATCCATGAGATTCTGACAGAAAGATTTGCTTTTCGCTATCCATTTGAATATCTTAAAGATCTGCCGGTGAAAGTCAGTGTATCGGAACTTAAGAAACGCAGCTGGCAGGGGGAGGAAGAAAAAGAAGAATCCCTGTTTTATGAACCGGATATTCAGGAAATCATTCCGACGTTTGTTTCAGGGGAAAAAGAAGAATATCGTGGAGCTGCAAGAGGAACGGCCTATCACCGTCTGATGGAATGTCTGGATTATACACATGCAGAAGATGTACATCAGATCCAGAAACAGATTCGGATGCTCATAGACAGCAGGAAAATGTCGCCGGAGGAAGCACAATGTATCCGAATTGCAGATATTCTTGCGTTTGTGGATTCAAAACTTGGACAGCGTATGAAAACAGCAGCAGAACAAAACGCACTTTATCGCGAACAGCCATTTGTCATTGCACAGAAGATGAATCAGATCGAGGCAGCCTGGGACGGTGAAGAGACAGTACTGGTGCAGGGAATCATAGATGCCTATTTTATTGAGGACGATGAGATCGTACTGGTGGATTATAAGACTGATAAGGTATCACCGGGGGGAGAACAGGATCTGATCGATCTGTATCATATACAGTTGGAGGATTACGCAGCGGCATTGGAACGAATGTTGCAGAAAAAAGTAAAGGAAACATATATTTATTCATTTACACTGAGAAAGATGATACCGTTATCATGAAAATATCCCGTAGGACAGAGAGGTTACACTCTCCATCCTGCGGGATATTTGTTTTTGAGAGTCTGGCCGACGAGTTTACCGAATCCGATTGGATAACCTTCAACGCAGAGCAGATGCCATCCTTTTGCGTGAGCAGCCTCTTCCGGTTCAATATTGAGAGTCTCACCCTTGAGATAGCGTGTCAGACGCTGATCGGAGACCGGAAGTGAGATTACGGCTTCTGCATCACCTTTTCGAAGGGAAAGTGCAAATGGCTGGGAAGGTTCGAAACGGTTTTTCTTAAGGTCCCCGAGATACAGCCCATTTCGAAGGAATGTAAGTCCACGGAAATCACCGCCTATCGGTGGCAGATAGTAGACTTTGTCTTTTCGTGTTTCAACGCGATTCCAGTCAAAGGGCTGCCCACCAAGTGTTTTCAGTCCGATCTCCTTCAGGAAAAGTTCCAGCCATTTGCGGGTTTCGGCATTTGGTTTTGCAGAAGACATTGTACCGATCAGATCGGTTCTGCCCTCTTTACGAAACAGTGCAAGAAAGTGTCCCTCTCCCTGCATCTTATGGGGAAAGAGATGTACGCTGCGTATAAGTGACGGATCTCCGTTTCCCCATTCCGGGACACCTGAAGTGAAACCTTCATATTCCGGAAGCTCAAGGAGTTCCATATCCGGTCGGTTTTCAAGAAGATGAGAAACAACTTCTTCGTCTTCTTCCGGCGCAAAGGTACATGTGGAGTACAGAAGCAGTCCGCCTGGACGAAGCATATCGGCTGCCTGCAGAATCAATTCTTTTTGCAGACTGGAAAGTTCATGAGACTTTTCAGGAGTCCAGTCACGTGCAAGCGCTTCTTCTTTGCGAAACATGCCTTCTCCGGAGCAAGGTGCATCAAGCAGAATCTTATGGAAAAATTCAGGAAAATGTTTGCCGAGATGTGCCGGAGTTTCATTTGTAACAAATGCATTGGTGATACCGAATAATTCAATGTTGCGAAGGAGTGCCCTGGCTCTGGAAGCACTGATGTCGTTAGCGACCAGGAGTCCGCTTCCATTCAGCATTGCACCAAGGGCAGTAGCTTTGCCGCCAGGTGCAGCACAAAGGTCCAGAACGTTTTCACCTGGAGTGACTGGAAGACAGGATGCCGGTGTCATGGCACTTGGTTCCTGCAGATAGAAAAGTCCGGCCTGATAGAGTGGACAGAAAGATGGACGGACATCTTCCGGATAAAAATATCCATTGGAGATCCACGGAATCGGAGTGACCGGGAACGGAACAATCCGTTCGAATTCGTCACAGCTGATTTTTGCGGTATTTACACGAAGCCCGTAAGTACGCGGTGCTTCATAACTTTTTAAAAAGCTTTCATATTCATCACCCAGCATATTCTGCATGCGAGACAGAAATGCAGGAGAGAGGAGTTCGGTAATTGTATGTTCAGACATGAAAATCTCCTTAGTATCTGTAATAAGTTATTATTGTAGAAGAGTCTGCAAATAGCAGATATAACAATAAAATTATAAATTAGTTAAAGAAAATAGAAAATACTATTGACAAAACTATATTATATATCGTATAGTATTGCTAACAAAATAATATTATATTTCTAGATAATATTGCAGAAAAAATATGAAGGAAGTGATAGCATGGTATTTAACACAGGTGCGGCACTTCTGGACGCGATCGTTCTGGCTGTAGTATCGAATGAGAAAGATGGAACCTACGGCTACAAGATCACCCAGGATGTACGGAGTGTGCTGGAGGTATCCGAATCAACGCTGTATCCGGTGCTGCGGAGACTGCAGAAGGATGAATGTCTGGAGACATACGATCAGGCTTTTGCAGGCAGAAACCGCAGATATTATAAGATCACAGAAAAAGGCATGGCACAGCTGAATCTGTACAGAGTTGAATGGAAGAATTATTCAACAAAGATTTCGAAGTTGTTTGAGGGAGGCATAGAGTTATGAACAGAGTGCAGTTTATGGAACAGTTAAAAAAACTGCTTTCTGATATCTCTGAGGAGGAAAGACAAGAGGCTCTTGAGTATTATGAGAGTTACTTTGATGATGCCGGAGAAGATCAGGAGGCAGAAGTGATCCGGGAGCTTGGAAGTCCGGGAAAGGTAGCGGCTATTATTAAAGAAGATTTAAAGAGCAGCTCGCAAAACTACGGAGAATTTATCGAAAATGGATTTCAGGATGAGCGTGCAGATAATGAACGTCAGATGCCACAGAACCGTGTGGACCGAGGTTATCATGCTGAACGCAAAGGCGGAAAGGCCAGTGTGATTCTGGTACTGATCCTTCTGGTATTTATTTCACCTCTGATCAAAGGAGCAGTCGGAGGAGTACTTGGGTTTATTGTAGCACTGGCATTGCTTCCGTTTCTGGTCGTATTCGGAATCGGTGCTGCTGTAGTTGGTCTGTTTGTTGCCGCAGTAGCAGTGATCGGAGCCGGAATTGGAACCTGTTTTACAGCACTTCCGTTTGGTGTCCTTCTCGTTGGAATTGGTCTGATCCTGTTTGCATTGGCACTTGTTGGTCTTGTGTTCCTGAAATGGGCAGCAACCTGTGCACTTCCGGCAATTCTGCGTAATTTTACAGATTTTTGCTGCCGTATTGTGAACAGAGGCAGAAAGGAAGGTGAACGGGCATGAAAAAATCTTCAAAAGTAATGCTGCTTACAGCTGCCGTTGTTGGTGTTGTCGGAATTGGAATGAGTATCGGTGGAGTTGCCATGGGGGCTACGATCGCAGGACTGAACTTATCAAAATATGGATTCGATGGTATTGTTAAACAGACAGCAAAATATATCAGCCTTGATGATAAAGATGACTGGGAACAGGACTGGGATGAGATCACACAGCTTGAACCGGTTGAAACAGATAATGACAAAGAAATTTTTGAAACAGCACCAATTTCTGATCTGAAACTTTCACTGAGTGGAGACGAACTTAAGTTTCGGTCCTATGATGGAGATAAGCTTCGCATAGAGGTGTCTGGTTCGAAGAAAGATAAGATAAGGATCGGTACAGAGGATGACAGTCTGATTCTTGAGACGACCGGCAGGACACGGGACCGTGAGATCACAGTGAGTTATCCGAAGAATGTACGATTTAAGGAGACTTCTATAGAGGTTGCAGCAGGTACAGTTACAATGTGCGATGAATTCCGGACGGATGATCTGGATGTATCTGTAGCGGCAGGTGAGTTTACAAATACAGGGAAGATCCGTGCAGCCAGCGATACAACAATTGCAGTTGGCACAGGAAATGTAGAACTGTCAGAGCTGGATATAAATAATCTGGAAGTTGACTGTGGTATTGGAAATGTTGATCTTGGTATTCTGGGAAAAGAAGCAGACTACAATTATCAGATTTCCTGTTCGGCGGGAAATGTGGATATTGGCGACAGCTCTTACAGCGGTGTCGGACATAATAAGAATATCACGAACCCAAATGCCAAAGGAAATATGAATCTGGACTGTGGTGTGGGAAATATAACAGTAGATTTTGAAAAATAAACGGCTGTTCAGAATATCGGCCGGTTTATAAGGTACCTGTAAAATGTTTTCAGTTTAAGAAAGAAGGAATTGATCATGGATAACAAAAGGCTTTACAAATCATCTGTAAATTATATGCTGTGCGGTGTATGCGGCGGTATTGCAGAATATTTCAACATTGATCCAACATTGGTACGTCTTGCCTGGGTGATCCTGACCTGCTTTGGCGGGGCAGGGATCTGGGCATATATCATTGCTGCCATTATTATTCCTAAGGGATGAGCCGGTGCAGATTTGATAGTTCGATATGAATAACATCCGGAAAACAATGTATAATTTCTGAAAAAGATGTCCATACTCTGAAAGAACAGGAATGCTGGAAGGCAGACTGCTGTGAATCAGTGCGAAGCAGTATAAAAGGAGTTGTGGACATGAACAAAGAAAAGGAAGTGGAAGCTTATCTGAAGGGAGTACTTCCGGAAGAGCAGAAACTGAAATATGAAATTGCACAGGAACTGGGAATTCTGGATAAAGTACTGGAAAGTGGATGGAAAAGCCTGTCAGCAAAAGAAACCGGCAGGATCGGAGGTTTGCTTGCAAGTAAACGAAAAGAAGAAAAAGATATGTGAAACACAAAAAAAATACAAAAAAGCATCGTCTGGAAGCTGTTGCGGACGGTGCTTTTTTGGTATACTGATAGTAGCAGGTATTGAATATGGTTGCAATATACAGGAGAAAAATATGGGAAACCTTCAAAATTCATATGTAAAATTAGATAAAGTTTCTAAGATATACAAAATGGGTGAAGTTGAGATCCGGGCAGTGGATAATATCAGCTTTGAAATATCAAAAGGTGAATTTGTCGTAGTTGTTGGACCGAGTGGAGCCGGTAAAACAACGGTTCTGAATATTCTTGGTGGAATGGACACAGCGACAAAAGGAAATGTTTTTGTGGATGGCAGCAACATTGCGAAATATAACAGCCACCAGCTGACCGCTTACCGCCGCGATGATATCGGCTTTGTCTTCCAGTTCTATAATCTGGTGCCGAATCTGACTGCACTGGAAAATGTGGAACTTGCGATGCAGATCTGCAAAAATCCGCTCGATGCCAAAAAAGTTCTCTGTGAAGTTGGCCTCGAAGACCGCATGGGTAACTTCCCGGCTCAGCTTTCCGGCGGTGAACAGCAGCGAGTTTCCATTGCGAGAGCGCTTGCAAAGAATCCGAAGCTTCTTTTGTGTGATGAACCGACAGGGGCACTTGACTATCAGACAGGAAAGGCAATCCTGAAGCTTTTGCAGGATATGTGCAGGGAAAAAGGGATGACAGTTATCGTTATTACACATAACTCAGCATTGACACCAATGGCGGACCGCGTGATCCATATCAAAAATGGTACGGTTTCGGCAATGGAACTGAATACTGATCCTACGCCGGTGGAGGAAATCGAATGGTAGGAAAAAGAAGAAAAAGGGCATTGCACAAGGATTTCTGGATGGAAGTCAGAAAGAGCCGGGCGCGTTTTATATCGATCTTCTGTATCGTGGCCCTGGGTGTGGCTTTTTTCTCGGGGATCCAGGCATCCTCTCCGGACATGCGGCTTTCCGGTGATGCATATTATAACGAGTCAAAGCTTATGGATCTGAAAGTGGTCGGAACCATGGGACTGACCGATGATGATATACAGGCGCTTAAAGAACTGCCGGAGACTGATACAGTGGAAGGGGCATATTCTACAGATGTGATCTGTGGAGAAACAGATTCTCAGAAAGTACTCCATGTGGAATCCCTGAATAAAGAAGTCAATCACCTGAGCATAACAGAAGGAAGACTTCCCCAAAAGAGCGGGGAGTGCTTCCTGGATTCCGCGTTTGCGTCAGGCCAGAAATATTCAATCGGAGACAAGGTTGTTATCCGACAGCCCGGAGACTCTGAACTTTTGAAAGAAGAGACCTATACGGTCGTCGGTATTGGTAAAAGTCCGCTGTATATATCTTTTAACAGAGGAAATACGACCGTAGGATCCGGTGAAGTAAATGGATTCATGTATGTCGTTGCGGATGATTTCGATTCAGATGTGTATACACAGATCTACGTGCGCGCACATGAGGTGGATAAGGTCACCAGTTATACCGACGGCTATGATAACTTGGCTGACAAACTGGAAGATAAAGTAAAAGGCATTGAGGCAGAGCGCTGCCAGGCACGTTATGATTCGGTAGTCGGTGAAGCACAGGAAAAAATCGAGGATGCCGAAAAAGAGCTTGCGGACGGCAAAAAAGAAGCAGATGAAGAACTTGCGGATGCAAAGAAAAAGCTAGATGATGGAGAACAGGAATTAACTGACGGCGAAAAAGAATACGAAGATGGCAAACAACAGCTTGCCGACGCACGTCAGGAACTCGAAGATGGCAAAAAAGAACTGGCCAATGCAAAACAGAAGATAGCTGACGGAAGATCTCAGATCGCATCCGCACGTCAGCAGGTTGCCGACGGTCAGGCTCAGATTGCTACAGCTCAGAAGAAACTGGATGAGGGCTGGAATCAGTATAACGACGGTAAGAAAAAATACAATGCCGGCAAGAAAAAACTTGATGCCGCTAAAAAAGAGCTTGAAGACGGCAAAAAACAGCTTGCCGATGGAAAAGCAGAACTTGAACAAAATCAGCAGGAACTGAATGGCGGAATCGCCCAGATACAGGAGGGGCAGCAGGCTGTTGAGACACAGCTTGCACAGCTCCAGGAACAGATTCCTCAGCTCGAGGCTGGAATCGGTCAGCTGCAGGCAGCTGTGGAAGGTCTGGAGGCAGCGCAGAATGCAGTGGTGCAGCTTGAGGCAGCTGTTCAGGAAAAACAGAGTGCAGTGGAAGCGGCACAGGCCGCCCGTGACGAAGCAGCGCAGAAAGTCGAAAACGGAGAGCTGACGGAAGAAGAGCTTGCCGGATATGAGCAGGCTCTTGCCCAGGCCCAGGCAGAACTTGAGGCCGTAAATGGCGCTCTTGCCCAGGCTCAGGAGTCATTAAATGCCTGTCAGCAGGCGGCAGCACAGAAAACAGAACTTGAAGCAAATCTTTCAGCAGCAAATGCCGGAGTCGAAACTCTTCAGGCTAAAAAGACAGAACTTGCCCAGACTTTGGAGAACTTAAGTGCAAATCAGACAGCAATCGACGAAGGAAAAGCGAAGTTAAATGAAGAAGAGGCAAAGCTTGGTCCTGCAGAGAAAGAGATAGCAGCAAATGAAAAAACTCTAAAAGACAGTAAAAAGAAACTGGACGCCAGCTTGAAAAAGCTCCAGGATGGTCAGGCAGAAATAGATGCAAACAAGGCTAAAATGAACTCTGCTCTGGCCGAAATCGAGGCAAATGAGCAAAAACTGAATTCCGGTGAGGCCGAGATAGCAGCAAATGAACAGAAACTGGTCGACGGTGAAAGAGAAATCCAGGAAAACGAGCAGAAGCTAAAAGATGCAGAGAAGGAGCTTGAGGATGCCCGAAAAGAGCTTGCCGATGGCAAGAAAGAATATGAAGACGGTAAAAAAGAAGCAGAAGATAAAATAAAAGACGGGCAGGAAAAGATTGACGATGCAAAAAAAGAACTTACAGACTTAAAATATCCGGAATGGATTCTCACAGACCGAAATGGACTTCCGGAATACTCTGATTACGGAGACAATGCAGACCGTATCAAAAATATCGGCGAGGTATTTCCTGTTATTTTCTTCCTGGTAGCAGCCCTTATCAGTCTTACCACCATGACCAGAATGGTCGAGGAGCAGAGAACGCAGATTGGAACAATGAAGGCTCTCGGCTACAGTAAAATCAGTATTGCTTCCAAATATCTGAATTATGCGTTCCTGGCAACGGCAGGCGGCAGTGTTGCCGGTATCCTGATCGGTGAAAAGATCATTCCGTTTGTAATTATCAAGTCTTATGGAATTATGTATCACAATGTGGAGAATACCCTTCAGATACATTATGAACTGAAATATGCACTGCTTGCTTCCGTGGCGGCATTGATCTGTACAGTTGGTGCAACGATTTTTTCTTGTGTGCATGCGCTGGCAGAGACACCGGCATCATTGATGCGTCCACCGACACCTAAAGAAGGGAAACGAATCCTTCTGGAGCGGATACCGATTTTGTGGAAACATCTGAATTTTACCTGGAAATCTTCTCTTCGAAATCTGTTCCGTTATAAAAAACGTCTGTTTATGACTATTTTTGGAATTGCAGGAAGTATGGCGCTGATGCTGGTAGGTTTTGGTATTCGTGATTCTGTTTCAGACATTGTACATCTTCAGTACACGAATCTGCAGCATTATGATGCGACGATCATCTCAGATGACGATGCCACGGATACGGAAAGGGAAGCACTTATAGAATCTCTGGATAAAAATGAATCACTGGATCATTATACGAAGATAAGACTCTCAAAGCTCACGGCTCCAAACGGAAAATCAAATCTGAGTGTATATGTGTTTGTTCCTGAAAACCTTGAGAACTTCAAAAAAGATGTGACACTTCGAAACCGTGTTACAAAAGAAGAATACGAGTTGCCTGAGGATGGGGCGGCGGTCTGTGAAAAGACAGCAAGCCTTCTGGGGCTGAAGATCGGTGATGAACTGACACTCGAAAAAGATGACAAAGAGTATCATGTGAAGATCTCTGTTATCACCGAAAACTACGCAGGCCATTATGTGTATATGACACCGCAGATCTACAAAGAAACATTTGGAGAAGAGCCGGTTTATGAAGATATCGTTTTCTCAGTAAAAGAGGAATATAAGGATCAGGTAGAAAAAGTCGGACAGAAGATCATGGATTCACCGGCTGTCTTAAGCATCAGCTATACAGAGAGTACGATCGAAATGGTAGACCGTATGCTCAGCACTCTTGGTGTAGTTATTCTTGTACTGATCGTGTCTGCCGGAATGCTTGCATTTGTAGTACTTTATAATCTGAACAATATCAATATCACTGAGCGCCAGCGAGAACTTGCCACATTAAAGGTACTTGGTTTCTTTGATATAGAAGTTTCTCAGTATGTCCTGCGAGAGAATATCATTCTGACGATCGCAGGAATTCTGTTTGGCTCAGGATTTGGTATCCTGCTCCATCGCTTTATTATTGTCACAGTAGAGGTGGATGCGGTCATGTTTGGAAGAAACATTGCTCCACTCAGCTTTTTGTACTGTGCGGTGATCACCTGTATCTTTTCAGCTGTGGTAAACATCTTTATGCATAAAAAACTGAAAAAGATCGATATGGTAGAATCGCTGAAATCCGTTGAATGACGATTTGAAAAAATAATACAGGAAAGCAAATCTCCCAGATTCTGTGAAAAATGCACAATCCGTCTTGACAAGGCGAAAAAATGCAATTACAGTAGATGGGAGATGCTTTTTTTAATCAGGAGGAAATTATGAGCAAAGAACTTGCAAAAACATATGACCCAAAGGGTCTGGAAGACCGCCTTTATCAGAAATGGATGGACAACGGATACTTCCACGCAAAAGTAAATCCAGATAAGAAACCATTTACAATCGTAATGCCGCCGCCGAACGTAACCGGCCAGCTTCATATGGGACATGCACTTGATGAAACCATGCAGGATATCCTGATCCGTTTCAAGAGAATGCAGGGATACGAAGCTCTGTGGCAGCCGGGAACCGACCATGCTGCAATCGCAACAGAGGTTAAGGTTATCGATAAACTGAAAAAAGAAGGAATCGACAAACACGATATCGGACGTGAAGAATTCCTTAAACATGCGTGGGCATGGAAAGAAGAGTACGGCGGAAAGATCATCAACCAGCTGAAGAAACTCGGTGCTTCTGCAGACTGGGAGAGAGAACGCTTCACAATGGACGAAGGATGCTCCAAGGCTGTACAGGAAGTATTTATCCGTCTGTATGAGAAAGGATATATTTACAAAGGTTCCAGAATCATCAACTGGTGTCCGGTATGCCAGACTTCCATCTCTGATGCAGAGGTAGAACATGAGGATCAGGACGGATTTTTCTGGCACATTAATTATCCGATCGTAGGTGAGGAAGGCAGATTTGTAGAGATCGCAACTACACGTCCGGAAACACTTCTCGGAGATACTGCAGTTGCAGTCAATCCGGATGATGAAAGATACAAAGATCTGATCGGCAAAATGCTGAAACTGCCGTTGACTGACCGTGAGATCCCGGTTATTGCGGATGAGTATGTTGACAAAGAATTTGGAACAGGATGTGTAAAAATTACACCGGCACATGATCCGAATGACTTTGAAGTAGGCAAACGTCATAATCTGGAGGAAATCAATATTCTGAATGATGATGCTACCATCAATTCTCTTGGTGGCAAATATGCAGGTATGGACCGCTACGAAGCCCGTAAAGCAATGGTAGCAGATCTTGAAGCGCAGGGACTTCTCGTAAAAGTTGTTCCACATAATCACAGTGTTGGTACGCATGACCGTTGTGGCACAACCGTAGAGCCAATGATCAAACCGCAGTGGTTTGTTCGTATGGACGAGATGGCAAAAGCAGCTATGGAATCCTTAAGACCGGGTGAATTGGAATTTGTTCCGGCAAGCTTTGGTAAGACATATCTGCACTGGCTGGAAAATATCCGTGATTGGTGCATTTCCCGTCAGCTCTGGTGGGGACACAGAATCCCGGCTTACTACTGTGATGAGTGCGGTGAAGTTGTCGTTGCAAGAGAAATGCCGGAAAAATGCCCGAAATGTGGATGCACACATCTTCATCAGGATGAGGATACTCTGGATACCTGGTTCAGTTCTGCACTTTGGCCGTTCTCTACACTTGGATGGCCAGACAAGACACCGGAACTGGAATATTTCTATCCGACAGATGTTCTTGTAACAGGATACGACATTATCTTCTTCTGGGTTATCCGTATGGTATTCTCCGCTCTTGAGCAGACAGGAGAAGTTCCATTCCACCATGTACTGATCCATGGTCTTGTACGTGACTCACAGGGACGTAAGATGAGTAAATCTCTTGGAAATGGTATCGATCCGCTGGAAGTTATTGATAAATACGGCGCAGATGCACTTCGTCTGACACTGATCACAGGAAATGCACCTGGAAACGACATGCGTTTCTATTGGGAGCGAGTAGAATCCAGCCGTAACTTTGCAAACAAGATCTGGAATGCATCCCGATTCATTATGATGAACCTGGAAGGCAAGACAGTTACTGAACCTGCAGATTTAAATGAGCTTTGCCTTGAAGATAAATGGATTCTTTCCAAACTCAATACAGTGATCCGTGAAGTTACAGACAACATGGACAAATATGAGCTTGGAATCGCAGTACAGAAGGTTTATGACTTCCTGTGGGATGAGCTCTGTGACTGGTATATCGAGATGGCAAAAGTACGTCTCTGGAAAGCAGAAGAAGATCCGAAGGCTGCAAACGATGCACTCTGGACACTTCGTACAGCCCTGACAGAAGGACTGAAACTGCTTCACCCATACATGCCATTCATCACAGAAGAAATCTACTGCACACTTCTTCCAGAAGAAGAATCTATCATGATTTCTGACTGGCCGGTATTCCAGGAAGCATGGTCCTTCCCGGAGGCAGAAAAAGCAGTGGAAAGCTTTAAAGAAGCAGTTCGCGGTATCCGTAACACACGTACAGAAATGAACGTGCCGATGAACCGCAAAACCAGCCTTTACATCGTAGGTAAGGATGCTGATACATGTGCAAGATACGAAGCATGCAAGAAATCCTTTGTGAACCTTGCATTTGCAAAAGAAATCCTTGTACAGGAAAACAAAGACGGTATCGGTGAAGATGCAGTATCTGTAGTAGTATCCGATGCAGTTGTATATATGCCGCTTGAAGATCTTGTCGACAGAGAAAAAGAAATCGAGCGTCTGAAAAAAGAACAGGAGCGTCTTGCAAAAGAAATCGCAAGATGCCAGGGAATGCTGAGCAATCCGAACTTTGTCAACAAAGCTCCGGAAGCAAAAGTAAATGCAGAAAAAGAAAAACTTCAGAAATATGAAGAAATGATGGAAAAGGTTAAAACACAGCTTACTCAGATGGACAAGTAATAAAGGAGCATTTGGATGAAATTGTATAAGATATGCAATAAGATATCCCTGCTGCTTCATGCGCTTTGCAGTGCAGCCGGATATTTCCTTATCGAAGCGATCAGTCGTCATTCTTTTACCGATGCGTGGACCTACATGACAGGAAAACCACTGGTATTTGCTTATAACGCAGGCCTTATATTTACCACGAGCCTGATTGTATATTTGTTCCGCCGAAGAACCTTCTGGCGTGTTCTGGTATCCATATTCTGGCTGCTTCTTGGAATTATCAATGGCGTGATCCTGGCAAACAGGGTCACACCGTTTACCGGCCCGGATCTGCATCTGCTCACAGACGGTATGGCAGTCCTTAACAAATATCTGCCGTCCTGGGGTGTGGTAGTTGCATTGATCGTGCTTGGAGTATTAGTACTGATTCTTCTTTCTTTGTTGATCAAAGGACCAAAGTATCAGCGAAAAGTAAAATTCCGCTATGACCTTCTCCTGGTTGTTGTGGGAATTGCAGCATTTGTAGGAATCACACAGCTGGCGCTGGAAAAGAGAGTGCTTTCCAATTACTTTGGAAATATTGCATTTGCATATGAAGATTATGGATATCCATACTGCCTTGGTGTCACAATATTTAACACCGGCATCAGCTGTCCTCGTGATTATTCAGAAGAAGAGATTGAGAGAATCGAGAAGACTGAGAATAACCTTCCGGCAACAAATGAGAAAAATCAGCCGAATATTCTCTTCCTGCAGCTCGAATCCTTCTTTGATCCGACTTTGGTCAATTATCTGAAAATCTCCGAAGATCCGATCCCTACGTTCCGCAAGCTGATGAAAGAGTATTCATCCGGATACTACAAGGTTCCGGCAGTCGGAGCCGGTACAGCAAATACGGAATTTGAGTCAATCACAGGTATGAGCCTTCATTATTTTGGACCGGGAGAATATCCGTACAAGAGTATTCTGAAAGAGACAACCTGCGAAAGCGCACCATATGTCCTGAAGAATCTTGGATACAGCACTCATGCAGTGCATAATAATGAGGCAAACTTCTACGGAAGAAGAAGTATCTTTCCGAACCTTGGATTTGATACTTTCACTTCTGCTGAATATATGGCAGAGGAAAATGATAAGAACCCGCTGGGCTGGACAAAAGATGAAGTTCTCACTGATGAGATCATCAAATGTCTGGATTCTACGGAAGGACCGGATTATGTATATACAATCTCCACACAGGGACATGGAGCATATCCGGAAGAACAGCTGATCGATGATCCGGAGATCACAGTCACAGGTGCCGCAACAGAAGCGCAGAACAACCAGTGGGAGTATTACTGCAATGAGATCCACGAAATGGATAATTTTGTTAAAGAGCTGACAGATGCACTGGCAGATTATCCGGAGGATGTGATCCTGGTTATGTACGGCGATCACCTTCCAACAATGGGACTTACGGTTGAAGATCTCAAGAATAAATATCTGTTCCAGACAGAATATGTAATGTGGGACAATTTCGGCATGGAGAAAAAGAAGGTGAATCTCTCAGCTTATCAGATGGCAGCAGAGGTTATGGATCGCGCCGGAATACATGAAGGAACAATCTTCCGTTATCACCAGGCAAGAAGAAATACCCGAAATTACCAGGTAGATCTGGAAACGCTTCAGTATGATCTTCTTTATGGAGAAAAGTATGCATACAAAGATAAGGAACTGACATTTGAAAGAACCAAAATGCGAATGGGCATTTATGATGTGAGTCTGGATTCTATGGATCTTATCTCTGACATAGATTTTACATATCGATTAAAGGGAACAAACTTCACACCATCCAGTCAGGTTAAGCTGAACGGGGAATGGATCGATACTGTATATGTGAATCCGACCACACTGATGATATCAGGCACAGAACTGAAGGATTTTGACAGAATATCAGTATCACAGCGAAGCAACAGTTCAACCAGAAAGGCATTGAGCAAGAGTTACGATCGTTCGGTTTATATGTTGTATTCTGAAAATAAATGGAAACTTCCGACAGATGAATCCTGATTCTGACGAATAAAAGATTACGATTAGTACTGGACATCTTTCACCACTCATATATAATGATATCGTAGCGGTTTGGTTTTAAAGACCAGATAGCTGCGAATACATTAGATGAGTGGTGAATTTTTTTATGAATTACGAAGAAGCGGTTGCTTATATTGAAGAAACTCCGAAATTTACAACAAAGAATAAACTGGAGCACACAAAAGAATGCCTGCGGCGTCTTGGAAATCCGCAGAAGCAGTTTCAGGTTGTACATGTGGCAGGAACAAATGGAAAGGGAAGCACCTGTGCATTTCTGACTTCGGTCTTTAGAGAAGCCGGATATTCCTGTGGACTGTTTACCTCTCCGCATCTGGTTGTGATCAATGAACGCTTTCAGATCAATGAGAAGAATATTGACAATGATACATTCCTCAGAGCATTTGAAAAGGTAAAAAAACTTGCAGATGAGCTGGTAGCGGAAGGTGGTTATCATCCAACATATTTTGAGTTCCTGTTTCTGATGGGAATGGTGATTTTTGCGGATGCAAATGTGGATTATGTGATACTTGAAACAGGCCTTGGTGGAAGACTGGATGCGACAACAGCAGTAGAAGAACCGAGTGCCTGTGTAATTACGTCGATCAGTTTTGACCATATGCAGTATCTGGGGAATACCATTGAGGCAATTGCCGGAGAGAAGGCGGGAATCATTGTGCCGGGTGTGCCTGTGATCTATGATGGAAATAATCCGGCTGCAGCAGGTGTGATCAGAGCAAGAGCACAGGAACTGGGAAGTCCGTATTTTGAAGTGAAGAGAGAAGATACAAAAATCATCCGAAACACCAGGGCAGGCATTGATTTTTCTTATGAGAATGAGTATTATGGAAATACAGTTTTTACGCTTCCATTTATTGCAGAGTATCAGGTGATGAACAGTTCACTTGCATTGAAGACGATTGAAGTATTAAAAGACCAGGTGAAGATACCGGTGGAGGCGGTCAGGAAGGGACTTCTCGAGACACGCTGGCAGGGAAGGATGGAAACCGTGTTGCCGGGTGTGATCGTTGACGGGGCACATAATGAAGATGGTGTAGAGAAATTTGTGGAGACAGCAGTACATTTCCAGAAAGATTATCCGCTGACACTGCTTTTTTCGGCAGTAGATGATAAGGATTATACAGATATGATCCGTACCATTCTTGGGAAAATTTCTTTCCATCATGTGATCGTGACTCAGGTTGGAGGCTATCGAAAGGTTCCGGCAGAAAAACTGGCAGAGATATTCAGAGAAAAAGGCTGTCCGACAGCGGAAGCCTGCGAAGATGTGGAAGAAGCGTTTAAGAAAGCGCTGGCGGCAAAAGGAGAAGACGGAATGTTATTCTGTGTCGGTTCTCTGTATCTGGTTGGAGAAATCAAGACACTTATTCTGCAGGGAGTCGGTAAATAAAGGAGAATAATATGATTGATTATGAAGAGGAACTGAAGAAATTTGAGCCATGTCTGGATGTTACAGATGCAGAGGGCGCAATCTATGACAGAGAGCTTACGGATATCCTGGATGTTCTTCAGGAAGTATTAAGAGAAGCAAAAAGCAACAGACGTGTAAAATAAGATACAAGGAGAACTACATGAATTGTATGAACTGCGGTGCATTTCTTACAGATATGGATCTGGATTACTGTCCAAATTGTGGGTATAATGTACTGATTCAGAAAAAGGTAGATTATCTGTCTAAGATTTTTTATAATCAGGGACTTGAGAAGGCAAGTATCCGTGATCTTTCCGGTGCGATCGCCTGTCTGAAACAGAGTCTTATGTATGACAAAAGAAACATCAGGGCGAGAAATCTGCTTGGGCTGGTATATTTTGAAACAGGGGAAGTTGTCTCGGCACTCAGTGAATGGGTGATCAGTAAGAATCTTCAGCCAACCAGAAACCTGGCATCAGAATATATCAACAAATTGCAGGCAAATCCCAATAAACTTGCGGCAATCAATGAAACAATCAAGAAATATAACCATGCATTAATGCTCTGCCGAGAAGGGCATGAAGATATGGCAGCCATTCAGTTGCGAAAGATTCTTACACAGAATTCCAAACTGATCAAGGGATATCATCTGCTGGCTTTAATCCAGATGAAGAACGGAGAATGGAATAAAGCGCGAAGAATCCTCAAAAAAGCTGCAAGGATTGACAAAACAAACACAACAACCCTTCGTTTTCTGCGAGAGGTAGATGAGCAGACAGGAGTGACGACCAGACTTGAAAAGAAAAAGAAAGGTCTGTTTCGCTCTGGGACTAAAGAAAATCCGGATACGGATATTCTCGGAAGCGAGAGAGTCGCTCAGCCGACCGTGTACAGAGAACATTCAAAGGTTTCTGTATTTTTTATTCTGATGGCCGGAATAGCAGCTGGTGCAGTAGCATTCTGGCTTCTGGCGGTACCTGCGATACGGCAGGGAATCTATCAGGAGGCGAACCAGCAGATTGTCCAGTACAGTGAATCTCTGGCAAGCCAGGGAGCGGAACTCACGAAAGCACAGGGAGAGGCCAAAGAATCCGGAGATACGGTAGAGTCTGTCACGCAGGAACTTACGACAGAACAGGCGAAGAGCGAAAGCTATCAGGCACTTCTGCAGGCTTATACGTATTATCAGCAGCAGAATCTGGATGAAGCAGCTGTGGAGATTCAGACGGTGCATGTGGATGTACTGACAGACAGCATGAAATCTGTTTATACAACGATCAGAGATGCGACCGGTGTAGCAGGAATCGGAGATACAGAGGGAGTGCAGAGGCAGGAGAATTCGTCAGACAGCACAGAAGATACTTCTTCGTCTGAAGATACTTCGTATGAGGATACTTCTTACGATGAGTCGGATTACAGCAATTATGATGAAGAGTATTATGAATAAATAACGATATAGCAGAAAAACCTCGGAGAAGGGGATGTACGATTTCAGAACGTACATCTCCTTTTCTTTATATCAGATGTGAGATGACTCCCACCTGCAGGTGGTGAGCAACAAAATTATATCAGTGGCGGGCATTCTTGAAAGTGGACAGAAGGGGGAGTAGAAAATGAATGAAATGTTTCAACTGGAGGGGACTACATTACGTATCATTCTTCCGCAGGAACTGGATCATCCGATGGCAGATCTGATCCGGAAAGGAACAGAAATGATTGCAGGGAGGACTTATATCCGTACAATTGTGTTTGATTTTTCGGAGACAGAGTTTATGGACAGTTCAGGCATCGGGCTTCTGATGGGAAGATATCGTGCACTTGGAATGCGAAAGGACTGTATTCAGGCAGTCGGCGTAAACGGTCATATAGGGCATTTGCTGCGTCTGTCAGGACTTCATCGTTACATTGTGATCCAGAAAGCAGGGGAGGGGGAAGTGTCATGAGAGAAGATACAAATGAAGTATCTGCAAATGAGATGCTACTTATTTTTGAAAGTAATCCGGTTAATGAAGGGCTTGCAAGAGTTACGGCAGCATCTTTTTGCACGCAGTTGAATCCGACTCTGGAGGAGATCGCAGATCTGAAGACTGCTGTTTCGGAGGCAGTGACAAACTGTATTATACATGGATACGAAGGCAGAAGAGGAAGGATTGAGATGCACCTGTTTTACAGGGAACGGGAGCTTTATGTAGATATTACTGATTATGGCGTGGGGATCAGTGATGTGGAGAAAGCAATGGAACCGATGTATACTTCAAAACCGGATAAGGACAGATCTGGAATGGGATTTACGTTTATGGAGGCATTTATGGATGAATTATCAGTAGAATCGGAACCAGATAAAGGAACTGTCGTACACATGAAAAAAATCATCGGCCGGTAAAAAATGACCTGGGATACCGTTGCCCTGATCGGGCGTGCGCACCAGGGGGATAAAGAAGCAAGAGACATTTTGTTCCATGAAAACACAGGACTGATCTACAGTGTTGCACACAGATTCCTGGGAAGAGGTGCAGAGATGGAAGATTTGTTTCAGATTGGCAGTATCGGACTCTTGAAAGCAGTAGATAAATTTGATCTGTCATATGATGTGAAATTTTCTACGTATGCAGTACCAATGATTGCGGGAGAAATCAAACGTTTCCTGCGAGATGACGGGATGCTGAAGGTCAGCCGCAGCATAAAAGAAAATCAATATCGCATTTATAAAATGCGGGAAAAACTGGAAAAGAATCTGGGTAGGGAGCCGACGGTGACAGAGCTGGCAGAAGAACTGGGAATGACACCGGAGGAAATTGCCATGGCATCGGATGCAGCAACAGAAGTAGAATCAATCTATCGTCCTATACATCAGGGGGAAGGAACGGAATTGCAGCTTTTGGACAAGCTTCCGGAGAAGGAAAACAGGCAGGAAAGAATACTGGACAAAATCTTTCTGGAAGAATTACTAAATATATTGGGAACAGAAGAAAGAAGGCTGATCTGCATGCGTTATTTCTGTGATATGACACAAACGGAGGTGGCAAAGAGGCTGGGAATATCACAGGTGCAGGTTTCGAGAATGGAAAAAAGAATCTTACACAGACTCAAAAAAGAGATACAGGATAAAACGGAAGTATAAAATTGCTGAATATAAAGATACTGTATATATCGGACAAAATGTCCTGTAAAAAAAGAAAGGACAGATGAAAGTATGGCTTCCGAAAATATAACACTTTATATAAAAGGAGACCGCAATGTTGAAGTGACAGAACAGGATGTGTTTCTGAAGGATATTGTCAGCATGGAATGTTCCGATAAAAAATTTCTGCCGAAACTTCAGACAGTAAAGATACTGAAGCTTCATGGAAACAGAGAACAGCGGTATGTGGTCTCTGTACTGGAAATCATTGCCTGTATCCATGCTGCGTACCCTGAAGTAGAAGTGCAGAATCTTGGAGAAGCGGATATTATCGTGACATACGAAAATCAGAAAACTCCGCCATATCTCTGGCATATCCTCAAAGTGGCAGTTGTGGCAGCAATTATCTTTTTTGGCTCGGCATTTTCAATCATGGCATTTAATAATGATGTGGGTGTAACAAAACTGTTTGGTCAGATATATGAACTTGTGATGGGAAAAAAAAGTGATGGCTTCACTGTTCTGGAAGTCACATATTCTATTGGACTGACATTTGGAATCCTGGTCTTTTTTAATCATTTTGGTAAAAAACGATTTACAGTCGATCCGACTCCGATGGAGGTGCAGATGCGTCTCTATGAAAATGATATTCAGACGGCACTCGTAGAAAATGCATCCAGAAGAAAAGAAGAACTTGAAGTGGGTGATCGATAATGTGGTGGCGAAATGTGTTTCTGGCACTGATCGGTATCAGCGCAGGAATGGTTGTTGCAGGAGGTGTGTTCTCCTTTATTGTGGAACTGGGAGTGATCTCTGATTTTGCTGACCGTACACATACTGCAAAGCACATCCTGTTTTATGAAGATATGGTTTCTGCTGGTGCTGTACTGGGAAATTTGTTTCAGATTTTTGAGGTCCATTTGCCGGGACGTTCCATATTCCTTGGGATATTTGGACTGTTTGGAGGAATTTTTGTTGGATGCTGGGCTATGGCACTTGCAGAAATCCTGAATGTGTTTCCGATATTTATGCGCCGGGCAAGAATCGTTCGATACCTGGCAGTGTTTGTGCTGATGTTAGCACTTGGAAAAGGCTTCGGGGCAGGATTGTTTTTCTGGAAAAGATGGTAGACAAAAGTATACAAAGAAAGGATGAAATGGCAGCAAAAAGCCCCGACAGATTAATGCCGGGGCTTTCGTGTATGTCTGATCTGATCAGAATTTGATTTCTTTTCCTTCGAGTCGCCACTGTCTGAATTCAGCAGAAGCAGAGAGAAGAAGGTCGGATGAAGAGTTCAGGGCTGTTTCTACAGAGTCCTGGATCACTCCGATGATGAATCCTACTGCAACGACCTGCATGGAGACATCATCTGAGATGCCAAACAGGGAGCATGCCATCGGAATCAGAAGCAGAGAACCACCGGCAACACCAGATGCACCACAGGCTGACAGAGCAGCCAGAAGGCTTAAGATGATTGCAGTAGGGATATCTACATGAATGCCAAGGGTAAAGGCGGTTGCCATCGTCATGACAGTGATCGTGATGGCAGCACCGTCCATGTTGATCGTTGCACCAAGAGGAATCGTTACAGAATATGTATCACGGTCAAGTCCCATTTCTTCACAGACTTTCATATTGACCGGGATATTGGCTGCAGAACTTCTTGTGAAAAAAGCAGTCAGAGCACTTCTCTTCAGACAGTGGAAGATCAGCGGATATGGATTCTTGCGGATACACCAGTATACCAGAAGAGGGTTTGTTACAAAATAGATAAAAAGCATACATCCGACAAGCAGAAGAAGCAGTTTTCCATATGTTGTGAAGATATCCAGGCCATTGGTAGATACTGTGTTGAATACAAGACCGAAGATACCGAATGGAGCCATATTGATGATCCAGGTAACAACTGTGGAAATTCCATCAGCAACATCTTTAAGTACATTTTTGGTCATGTTATTGGCAGCACGGAATGCAAGGCCAAGAAGAATTGCCCACATAAGGATGCCGACATAGTTTGCGTTCACAAGGGAAGATACCGGGTTGGCAACCAGATTCAGAAGGAGGTTGTTGAGAACCTCGACAATACCCTGCGGTGCTGCTGCATCTGTAGTGGCAGCAGTGGCAAGTGTCAGTTTTACAGGAAATGCCATACTTGTAAATACGGCAATGACTGCGGCAAGTACAGTACTGAACATGTAAAGTATGATAACTGTCTTGATGACACCGCCGTGAGATTTACCTGCATTACACAGAGAACTGATAACAAGAAAGAATACCAGAAGTGGTGCGATCGCCTTAAGTGCACTTACAAAGACATCTCCAAGGATTGCGATGCCGGTCGCCCCTGGTACAGCGATTCCGAGGATAGCACCGAGAATCAGTCCAACCAGGATTCGCTTTACCAGAGCGATGTCTGTCCATTTGTTCCAAAGCTTTTTCATATTTCTACTCCTTTAACGTTGTAAAATGATAACAGGGTACATTATAAACGAAAAGGACAGAGAACGCAATAGAATAATTTACAGATGTTCGCTGGTGGCAGACAAATGGGGACTTTATTATTCTTTCATTCTGGGATGAAAAATCAGACTTGCCAGATATGAAAAAATCAATGCGGCAGAAACACCAACGGCACAGGCAGTGAAACCACCAGTGAACAGACCGAGAAAACCGTTTTCATCGATCGCTTTTTTCATGCCTTTCCACAGAATATTTCCAAATCCAAGAAGTGGAACACTGGCACCTGCGCCTGCATATTCTGTAAAAGGCTGGTAAAAGCCCAGAAAACTCAAGACAGCACCGGAGCAGACGAGCAGGACCATAACACGGCCCGGAAGCAGCTTGGTTTTGTCCAGAAGAATCTGTACAAGAGCACAGATCAGTCCACCTACCCAGAATGCATTAAAATAATCCATGGTCAGACCTCCGTTTCTTTACTGATGTGTTCGATGACAACTCCGTGGGCGATTCCGGCAACAGATTCGCCTTCATTAAAACTGACTTTGGAAAGCATGGCGCCGGTCGGTACAAAGAGGACACGTTTCCAAAAGCCGGACACGACACGGGGAAGAATATAGGCGGCAAGTACAGAGGCTGCACAGCCACAGCCGCTGCCGCCGGAATGTGTATCCTGTTTCTGGTTATCGTATATCAGCAGACCACAGTCCTGATGGACGGATGACAGATCTATATTTTTTTCTTTCAGAAGATCGAGAAGGATCTGCCGTCCAACAACACCGAGGTCTCCTGTCAGAACAGCATCGTAGTCATTTACAGAACGCCCGAAGTCCTCAAAATGCCGGTAAATGGTGTCACATGCGGCAGGAGCCATACAGCCACCCATGTTGAGAGAATCACGAAAGCCAAAATCAATGACTTTTCCTGTAGTGATTCCGGTGATCGCCACAGATCCGAGGGTACTTCTGAGAAGTGAAGAACCGACCATTTCTGATGGATGAGGGGCCTCTGGACTGAGAATACAGGCAGCACTTCCGGTAACAGTCCAGGTAGCAGAAAGAGGGCGCTGACAGCCGTAACCAAGAGGAAAACGAAATTCTTTTTCGGCAGTGGCAAAATGGCTGGAGGTGGCACAGAGAATGTGATGCCCATATCCGGCAGATACGGCGATAGCTCCAAGAGAGAGTGATTCTCCCATTGTAGAGCAGGCACCATACAGACCGAAGAATGGAATTCCCATTTCTGCAATACCAAAGGAAGAAGCAATGGTCTGGGCGAGCAGGTCACCAGCGAAGACAAATCGAATATCATCCGGTGTAAGACCGGCTTTTCCGATCGCAAGAACAGCGGCCTCTTTTTGCATGGCACTTTCAGCAGCTTCCCATTTCTTTTCTCCGAACATCGGATCATCACAGATCATATCAAAACAGTTTTTTAAAGGACCATCCCCTTCTTTGGGACCAACTACGGACGCGCAGCTTTGAATATAAACGGGGCGGGAAAAAGAGATACTTGCCTTCCCGAGCAGAATTCCGGAATTCATCAGATCACCTCCAGGAGTTTGTATACATAATAAATAAGGCCAAGAAGCCAGGAACTTAAAATGCCATACAGGATGACGGGGCCGGCAATCGTGAAAATCTTGCAGCCGATTCCGAAGACCTGACCTTCTGCACGGTATTCGATAGCCGATGCGGCAACAGAATTGGCGAAACCGGTAATAGGAACCAACCCTCCGGCACCGCCGAATTTTCCTATTTTAGAATAAACATTCAGACCAGTCAGAATAACACTGATAAAGATCAGCAGAAGGGAACACCAGTTTCCGGCAGTTTCTTTGTCAGCTCCTATAGAAGATGCGGTGTTCAGGATAAGCTGACCGAGAAAACAGATCAGTCCGCCAGTCAGGAATGCTTTCAGCATGTTTAACGGAAGATTGTGAACAGGAGTGATCTTTTTTACGTATTTTTCGTATGCTTTCTGTTTTTCGCGTTGTTTTTCTTCTGACATGTAATCCATCCTTTCCTTAACAATTTTTGGAATAAAAAAATTTATTTGTAAAAAACATGGTTTTCTTTTGACTTTTACGTTATTTATGCATATAATGAGAAGGCTATTGCCAATCGAAAAGCAAAAGAACACAGTTAATGTCAGTAGTATATGGAACTGTTCATGATTCATGCGCGGATTGTAAAAAAAGTATGAAAAACTGTACATTCTTTTGTGTGGATAGTATAATGAGCTTTAGTTAGGGTGGAGATAGAGAAGTTTTAATAAATAATGAAAAAACAGGAGGAGGTTTACACATGTACGATGCATTTTCCAGAATGGAAAATCTGCTTGGAACCAAAGGCGTGAAACGGCTTGGCAGTGCGAAAATCGCAGTGTTCGGCATTGGTGGTATCGGTTCGTATGTGGTGGAAGCTCTTGCACGCTGTGGAGTTGGAAGCCTTACACTTGTTGATCATGAAGATATTTCTCTGACTGACATCAACAGGCAGTTATATGCATTGCGTTCGGCAATAGGCCGCAAAAAAGTTCAGGTAGCAAAAGAACATATTCGTGACATTGATGAGGATATTCTGGTGCATACCTATGAAACATATTATAGTAATGATACAGCAGGGATGTTTGATCTGAAGACGTATGACTATATTGTAGATGCGATGAATTCATTGGCATCCAAGATTCTTCTGATCGAACAGGCAAAAGCCTGTGGAGTTCCGGTGATCTCATGTCTCACGACAGAAAACAAACTGAATCCGGCAAGACTTGAGATCGCAGATATTTCCAGGGTAAGCAATGATCCGTTTGCGAAAACTATTCGTGTCGAGCTTCGCAAAAAAAACGTCCGAAAAGTCAAGGTGTTATATTCTCGTGAAAAAATCCGTAAGGAAAAGAACAGCAGGATAATGAAAGATAACAATACCGATCGGGCGTCGGAAGGAAACGGAAGCATTTCGTTTGTGCAGGGAACAGCAGGAATGCTGGTATCTGCAGAGGTGGTGAAAGACCTGCTGGCGGAGAAAACAAGAAATAAATAAGGATATCAACTGAATAGAAAGATAGGGGACAAAATCTGTGAATGAAGAAATAAAACAGAAGTTTTGCCGGGAATTTGGAAGTGATCGAGTGCTTTTGGAAGAACCGATGAAACGTCATACAACTTTTCGAATCGGCGGTCCGGCAGAAGTATTTGTTATGCCTGGGAATCTTGAAGAGGTGCAAAGAATACTGGAAATCTGCAGGACAGAAGATCTCCCGTATTTTATTCTTGGAAATGGAAGCAATCTTCTTGTCAGTGACAGAGGATACCGGGGGGTTGTGATTCAGCTGGACCGTAATTTCGGAGAAGTAAAAGTAGAAGGTACGGAGATCCATGCATCAGCGGGAGCACTGCTTTCTACGATTGCTGTAGCTGCCAGAAGAGCATCACTGACAGGATTTGAATTTGCCGGAGGAATTCCGGGGACGCTTGGCGGAGCAGTGGTCATGAACGCCGGGGCGTACGGTGGAGAAATGAAAGATGTTCTTCGAAAAGTAATGGTAATGGACCAGAGCGGAAAGGTTTTTGAGATTCCGGCAGAAGAACTTCAGATGGGATATAGAACGAGCATCATAAAAACAGCAGGATATATTGTCCTGGGTGCGGTACTCTCTCTTAAAGAAGGCAATCTCGAGGAAATAAAAATGCTGACCAGAAAGCTCAGTGAGCAGCGTACATCGAAACAGCCACTGGAATACCCAAGTGCTGGAAGTACATTTAAACGACCGGAAGGATATTTTGCCGGCAAACTGATCATGGACAGCGGACTGCGGGGTTATCGCGTGGGCGGAGCCCAGGTATCGGAGAAACACTGTGGCTTTGTGATCAATACAGGAGACGCTACTGCTGAAGATGTACGCAGCCTGATGAAGCATGTAACAGAGATTGTATATGCTAAATTTGGAGTGACACTTGAACCGGAAGTGAAATTTCTGGGAGAATTTTAACAGGAGATAAAACATGCGGCTTGTAATTGTTACCGGCATGTCAGGAGCAGGAAAATCTACTGCACTGAAAATGCTTGAGGATGCGAGATATTTTTGTGTAGATAATCTGCCGATCGCGCTTGTCGGGAAATTTGTCTCGCTGATGGCGACATCACAGGATGAAGAAGTGCAGAACGCTGCGATAGGTATTGATGCACGCAGCGGACGGGCTCTTGAAGAACTGGAAGTTGTGCTTGACAGACTGAAAGCGGAAGGACATACTTTTGAGATCCTTTTTCTTGATGCGGATGATAAAGTACTTGTCAAAAGATATAAAGAATCAAGAAGAAGCCATCCGCTTGCCATGACAGGAAGAGTGGATGATGGAATCAGGCTGGAACGTAAAAAAACAGAATTTTTACGCAACAGGGCAGATTATATTATAGATACAACACATCTGCTGACCAGAGAACTGAAGAAGGAACTGAATAATATTTTTGTTGATAACGGAAAATTCAGTAATATGATGATATCTGTTCTTTCTTTCGGATTTAAGTATGGAATACCGGAAGATGCAGACCTGGTCTTTGATGTCCGCTTTCTTCCAAATCCGTATTATGTAGATGAACTGCGACCGCAGACGGGAATGGATGAGGGTGTTTATAATTATGTGATGGATAATGAAACAGCCAGACAGTTTGCTCAGAAACTGGAAGATATGGTTGAATTTCTGATTCCGAATTATGCGAAGGAAGGCAAAACAAGTCTGGTCATTGCAATAGGATGTACCGGAGGAAAACACAGATCTGTGACACTGGCAAGGGTTCTGTATAACAGACTGGTGGAGAAGCGTGAATATGGAATACGGCTGGAACACAGAGATATCGGTAAGGACGCTCTTCTGAAGAAGTAGAGATGCTGTGAGCAAATCGAAATGTAACGAAACAGAGTAGCAGAACAGGAGAAATGGAAATGTCTTTTTCGGGGATGGTGAAAGAAGAACTTTCCAGACAGATCAGCACGGCAAGACACTGCCGGATTGCAGAAATTGCAGCATTGCTCAGTGCCTGTGGCAAAATGACTGCCGCAGGGATACTGCGGTTTCAGACAGAAAATGATGCTGTGGTGAGAAAGTACTTTACTTTATTACAAAAAACATTTAATATAGAAACAGAAATAGCCATTCGCGAGAGTCGTCAGATGAAGAAGGGAAATGTGTATTATGTGGAGATCACAGATCCCGGACAGGTGGAGACTGTCCTTCAGGGAACGAAACTTTCGGTGAATGAGGATGACGGAGAAACGTTATATACGGAGAATGCATTGCTCACGCAGCAGAGCTGCTGTAAGCGGGCGTTTATCCGGGGTGCTTTTCTTGCATCCGGATCGATCAGTGATCCGGAAAAAGGGTATCATTTTGAAATCGTTACTCAGGATGAGAGAAAAGCTGCGCATTTGCAAGAAATCATCTGTAGTTTTCAGATCGATGCGAAGATCGTGCTGCGTAAGAAGTCATATGTGGTCTATGTGAAAGAAGGCGCGCAGATCGTAGATATGCTGGCAATTATGGAAGCAAATGTGGCACTGATGAATCTGGAGAATATCCGGATCCTGAAGGAGATGCGTAATTCCGTCAACCGGAAAGTAAACTGTGAAACAGCAAATATCAATAAAACGGTGAACGCGGCAGTCAAACAGATCGAAGATATCAGGCTGATCGAACAGAAAAAAGGATTTCATAATCTGAACGAAGGACTGGCAGAAATTGCAGAACTGAGATTGCAGTACCCGGAGGCCACACTTAAAGAACTAGGAATGATGTTAAATCCGCAGGTTGGAAAATCAGGGGTTAATCACCGGCTGAGAAAATTAAGTGAGATAGCCGATGAACTGCGGATGAACGAGGAGGATTTATTATGATTAAAAAACCAATCACTATTCACCTGTCTACAGGACTTGAAGCGCGCCCAGTTGCGCAGCTGGTTCAGGTTGCCAGTCAGTTTAACAGTGAGATCTACGTTGAGATTGGAAGAAAAAAAGTCAATGCAAAAAGTATCATGGGAATGATGACACTTGGTCTTGATGCGGGAGAAGAAATTACTCTTTCTGCAAATGGGGAAGATGAAGAGGACGCAATGAAGAGCATTGAAAATTATTTGAGCAATCAGTAATCAGGATTCGTTATTCTATAATATAAAAGAGCATTGCCGGGAAGAAGACCGATTCCAGGGCAATGCTTTTAATAAAAGGTGAACCAAAGCAAAGGAGATACCAATGTCAAAATTTTTGAAATTTATTGTACATTTCTTTGTTATTTGTACGATCGTGTGTGTTCTTGGACTGGCTCTGCCGCCATTCTTTGGGGTAAGAACAGTTATTATGGATTCTTCAGATAAAGCTACAAATCTGCCAGTAGGTTCTGTGACCTATGCTATACCGGTAAAAACAGAAGACGTTGCTGCGGGAACACCGATTCTTGTTCAGGAAGATGGAAAGTCTTATCGTTACAATCTGGTAAGTGTAAATCGGGAAAATAATACGGGTACAGTGATCGATACTACAACATCTGCACAGCAGAATATCACAGTGTCAGTCAAGAACTGGGTACCGAAGATCGTAGTTACAATCCCATTTGTGGGATATTTGCTTGTAGCTACAGAAAGTATTGAAGGCCTGATCATCCTCGGGCTTGTAATTCTTTTCCTTATTATATTATATGTGATTGCGGAACTCTGGAAAAAAGAGCCGGAAGATGAATATGAAGATCTTCAGGGTGATACACGACATGTGAAAACTTCTAAAGAACTTAAAATGGAAGAAAAGGCGCGTGCAAGAAAAATGAAGGAAGAAGACAACGAGCTTCTTTATGGAGAGAAAGAAAAGAAAAAACGTGCCAAAAAAGAGGAAAAGATAAAAAGAAAAAAAATCCGTACAGGCGGTTTTGTAGATGAAATCTATGAAGATGATCTTGATGAAGAAGCACAGGAACAGGAACCAACCGTACGTCCGACACAAAATGTACAGGCTGCAACAAGCGAGGCACATGAGCTTCTGAAAAAAGAAATTGCCGCTGCAACCGCAGATGACAGCCAGGAACTTCCGGATGACTACTTTGATGCACCGGGCAACCTTACTGAGAGAATTTCGCTTCTCGAAAGCGATCTTGCTGAAACAGAACCGGAGGATGAGGAAGAAGAGGTTGAAATCAAGAAACTTGCGATTCCAAGACGCTCAGCAGCTCAACTGGCAAATAAAGCGCGTAAGGCAGGAGATACTCCTGATATTGTAAGAGACTCTATTACAAAAGTAACATTGTTTGATTATTCGGATATCATTGCAGGAGAAGATGATGAAGAAGAGGATAACGAATAATATCTGAATTTAAATGTTACATATTATAAGAAATAATTACTTCTTATATATAGGAAGTAACGCAGAAAGCGGCTCGGGAGAAACTCCTGAAGCCGCTTTTGATATAACTGGAACGATAATTCCTGGGTAAAGAGTATAAATAAAATTGTACTTATAAAAATACAAAAATAAATGAAAAAAGGACTTGCATAAGTGAAATGCCTTGTGTATAATAATCCTTGCTGTGACATGATAGCAATGAAGCGCGAGGTTGCCGTCAGGATATGACGGGTTTTCCGTGGAGCGAATGTCAAGTTAGGAAACTGACGACAAGTCACTGTACAAGTTCAGAAACCATCAACGGGATGGACGTGTGTAAAGAAGTTGAAAGACACACACGGAGATGTGTACAGTCGCCGCTTGTCGTACTGCATAATTGAGTACGAATAGGAGGAGACTTTTTTTATGGCAAATCAGGTAATGAGAATCACATTAAAAGCTTACGATCATCAGTTAGTAGATGCATCCGCAGCAAAAATCATCGAGACTGTTAAAAAGAACGGAGCAACAGTTAGCGGACCGGTTCCGCTTCCGACTAAGAAGGAAGTTGTTACAATCTTAAGAGCTGTTCACAAATATAAAGATTCCAGAGAACAGTTCGAGCAGAGAACTCACAAGAGACTTATCGATATCATGACACCAACTCAGAAAACAGTTGATGCACTTTCCAGACTGGAAATGCCTGCTGGTGTTAACATCGATATCAAGATGAAAACAAAATAATTTAAACTCGTTTTAAATGCCCTTTGGGCGTTTCAAAAAACTATATGATTGCCTTTTTGGTAATCCGCTATAAGGAGGAAGAAAGAAATGAAGAAAGCTATTTTAGCTACAAAAGTCGGAATGACTCAGATCTTCAATGAAGATGGCCAGTTAATCCCGGTAACCGTTTTACAGGCTGGTCCATGCGTTGTAACTCAGGTTAAGACAGAGGAAAACGATGGATACGCTGCAGTTCAGGTGGGCTATGGCGAAATCAGAGAAAAACTGGTTAACAAACCGGAAAAAGGTCACTTTGACAAAGCTGGTGTTGCAGCAAAGAGATTTGTAAAAGAATTCAGATTTGAAAATGCTGCAGAATACACTGTAGGACAGGAAATTAAAACTGATATCTTTGCAGACGGCGATCACATCGATGTAACTGCTGTTTCCAAAGGTAAAGGTTTCCAGGGTGCTATCAAGAGACATGGACAGTCCAGAGGACCTATGGCTCACGGCTCCAAATATCATCGTCATGCTGGTTCCAATGGTGCTTGCTCCGATCCGAGTAAAGTATTCAAAGGAAAACACATGCCGGGTCACATGGGAAATGTACAGGTTACTGTTCAGAACCTTGAGATCGTTCGCGTTGACACAGAAAATAACTTACTGTTAGTGAAAGGTGCTGTTCCAGGACCTAAGAAATCTCTGGTGACCATCAAAGAGACAGTAAAGTCTTTATAATGAGAAAGGAGGAGCATCAGAATGGCAAACGTAACAGTTTATAATATGGAAGGCAATGAAGTTGGAACAATGGAACTGAACGATGCAGTGTTCGGAGTAGAAATCAACGAGCATCTGGTTCATCTTGCTGTTGTTCGTCAGCTTGCAAATAATCGCCAGGGTACTCAGAAAGCAAAAACACGTTCTGAGGTAAGCGGCGGCGGAAGAAAACCGTGGAGACAGAAAGGAACAGGTCATGCAAGACAGGGTTCCATCCGTGCACCACAGTGGACTGGCGGCGGTGTAGTATTCGCTCCGGTACCGAGAGATTATGAAGTAAAAATGAACAAAAAAGAAAGAAGAGCAGCTCTGAAATCCGCTCTGACTTCTAAGGTTCAGGAAAATAAACTGGTTGTTGTTGACAGCCTTGCACTTGCAGAAGCAAAGACAAAAGAAATGCAGAAGGTTCTCACAAACCTGAAAGCAGACAAAGCTCTTGTTGTAACTGCTGATGATGATCAGAAAGTAGTTCTTTCTGCAAGAAACATTGCAGATGTACAGACTGCAACTGTAAACACTATCAACGTATATGATGTTATGAAACACAATACAGTAGTGGTTACAAAAGACGCAGTTGCATCCATTGAGGAGGTATACGCATAATGGCAGATATTAAATATTATGATGTAATTCTCAAGCCTGTAATCACAGAGAAATCCATGAACGCCATGGGTGAGAAAAAATATACATTCCTGGTTCATCCGGAAGCAAACAAGTCTCAGATCAAAGAGGCTGTTGAGAAAATGTTCGAAGGAACAAAAGTAAAGAGCGTAAACACCATGAACATGGATGGAAAGAAAAAACGTCGCGGTGTTACAGTTGGTAAAACAGCTAAAACTAAAAAAGCGATCGTAGCTCTTACAGAAGAAAGCAAAGATATCGAGATCTTCGAAGGATTATAATCCACGCTTTCTGAAGATATATGCTGGAAAGCATGATAACTAATATTCGAAAGGAGAAACATCATGGGAATCAAAACCTATAACCCATATACACCTTCCAGAAGACATATGACTGGATCTGATTTCTCTGAGATCACAACAAGTACCCCTGAGAAATCCTTAGTCGTATCTCTGAAGAAAAATGCTGGACGTAACAACCAGGGTAAAATCACTGTTAGACACCGCGGAGGCGGAAGCAGAAGAAAATACAGAATCATCGACTTCAAGAGAAGAAAAGATGGAATCCATGCTACTGTTAAGACAATCGAATACGATCCAAACAGAACAGCAAACATCGCTCTGATCAGCTATGAAGATGGTGAAAAAGCATACATCCTTGCTCCAGAAGGACTGAAAGTCGGACAGAAAGTCATGAACGGTCCGGAAGCAGAAATCCGTGTAGGAAACTGTCTGCCACTGGAACTTATCCCGGTTGGTACTATGGTACACAACATTGAGCTTCACCCAGGAAAGGGCGGACAGATGGTTCGTTCTGCTGGCAACGGCGCTCAGCTGATGGCTAAAGAAGGAAAATACGCAACATTAAGATTACCGTCTGGAGAAATGAGAATGGTTCCGCTTGTATGCCGCGCATCTATCGGTGTTGTTGGTAACGGCGATCACAACCTTGTTAACATTGGTAAAGCTGGACGTAAACGTCACATGGGAATCAGACCTACAGTTCGTGGTTCCGTAATGAACCCGAATGACCATCCGCATGGTGGTGGTGAAGGAAAGACCGGAATCGGTCGCCCAGGCCCGTGTACACCATGGGGCAAACCTGCTCTTGGTCTGAAGACCAGAAAGAAAAACAAACAGTCCAACAAGCTCATCGTAAGAAGACGCGATGGAAAAGCTTTATCAAAATAATAAGGAGGGTACAGAATGTCTCGTTCATTGAAAAAAGGACCTTTCGCAGACGCAAGCCTGCTTAAAAAGGTTGACGCTCTGAATGCTGCAAATGATAAATCTGTGATCAAAACATGGTCACGTCGTTCCACTATCTTCCCGTCCTTCGTAGGACATACAATCGCAGTACATGACGGAAGAAAACATGTGCCGGTATATGTAACAGAAGATATGGTAGGACATAAACTTGGTGAGTTCGTTGCAACAAGAACTTACAGAGGACACGGAAAAGACGAAAAGAAATCCGGCGTTCGCTAGTATTAAACTTAAAATAAATAATCTGCCTGTTGTCCCATAAGGGGCAGCAAGGCGGTGTTACCAGATATCGAAAAATTGGAAAGGAGGCACTTTAAAATGGCAAAGGGACATAGAAGCCAGATTAAGAGAGCCAGAAATGAGAGTAATAGAGAGACAAGACCGTCTGCAAAATTATCTTATGCAAGAATTTCTGTTCAGAAAGCCTGCTATGTATTAGATGCAATCCGTGGTAAAGACGTGCAGACAGCACTTGGTATCCTCACATATAATCCGAGATACGCTTCAAGCGTTCTGAAGAAACTGCTTGAGTCAGCAATCGCAAACGCAGAAAACAATAACGGAATGAGCGCAGATAACCTCTACGTTGCAGCGTGCTATGCAAACAAAGGACCTACAATGAAACGTATTCAGCCAAGAGCACAGGGTAGAGCTTACAGAATCGAGAAGAGAACAAGCCATATCACCATCGTGCTGGATGAAAGATAAGGAGGAAAAGCATGGGACAGAAAGTTAACCCACATGGCCTTAGAGTCGGTGTTATCAAGGATTGGGATTCCAGATGGTATGCAGAAGCAGATTTTGCAGATTACCTGGTTGAAGATTATAATATCAGAACATTTTTAAAGAAAAAACTTTACAGCGCAGGTGTTTCTAAAATCGAGATCGAAAGAGCATCTGACAGAGTTAAGATCATCATCTACACTGCTAAACCGGGTATCGTAATCGGTAAGGGCGGTTCTGAGATCGAAAAAGTTAAAGCTGAATTACAGAAATATACAGATAAGAAACTGATCGTAGATATCAAAGAAGTAAAGAGACCGGACAGAGATGCTCAGCTTGTTGCTGAAAACATTGCACTGCAGCTTGAGAACCGTATCTCCTTCAGACGTGCTATGAAATCTACAATGCAGAGAACAATGAAAGCTGGAGCAAAAGGAATCAAAACATCCGTATCCGGACGTCTTGGTGGAGCTGATATGGCTCGTACAGAGTTCTACAGCGAAGGAACTATTCCGCTTCAGACACTTCGTGCAGACATTGATTACGGATTTGCAGAAGCAGACACAACTTACGGAAAAGTTGGTGTAAAAGCTTGGGTATACAACGGTGAAGTACTTCCTACTAAAGGAAATAAGGAAGGGAGCGATAAATAATGTTAATGCCAAAAAGAGTAAAACGTCGTAAACAGTTCCGTGGCACCATGAAAGGTAAAGCCCTCAGAGGTAACAAAATCAATTATGGTGAATTCGGTCTTGTTGCTACCGAACCTTGCTGGATCAGATCTAATCAGATCGAAGCAGCCCGTGTTGCCATGACTCGTTATATCAAACGTGGTGGCCAGGTTTGGATTAAGATTTTCCCGGATAAACCAGTAACAGCGAAACCAGCAGAAACACGTATGGGTTCCGGAAAAGGTTCCCTTGAGTACTGGGTAGCAGTTGTTAAGCCAGGACGTGTAATGTTCGAAATCGCAGGCGTTTCTGAAGAAATCGCTCGTGAAGCATTACGTCTTGCGATGCACAAGTTACCATGTAAATGTAAAATCGTTTCTCGTGCAGACTTAGAAGGCGGTGATAACAGTGAAAATTAATAAATTCGTAGAAGATTTAAAGGCAAAATCAGCTGCAGAATTAAATGAAGAATTAGTAGCTGCTAAAAAAGAACTTTTCAATCTGAGATTTCAGAATGCAACCAATCAGTTAGACAATACAAGCAGAATCAAAGAGGTTCGCAAAAATATTGCCAGAATCCAGACAGTAATCACTGAGCAGGCAAACGCTGCGAAATAGTGATATATAGGAGGAAATAATCGTGGAAAGAAATCTGAGAAAGACCCGTGTGGGTAAGGTTGTCAGCAATAAGATGGACAAGACCATTGTTGTTGCTATCGAAGACCATGTAAAACATCCTCTTTACAAAAAAATCGTAAAGAGAACATATAAACTTAAAGCTCATGATGAAAACAATGAGTGCAATATCGGTGATACCGTTAAAGTTATGGAAACCAGACCGCTGTCCAAGGACAAAAGATGGAGACTGGTTGAAATTGTAGAGAAAGTGAAATAAGGAGGAAACCAGTATGATTCAGCAGGAAACAAGACTGAAAGTTGCCGACAACACTGGTGCAAAAGAAATCCTTTGTATTCGTGTTATGGGTGGCTCTACAAGAAGATATGCTAACATCGGTGATACTATCGTTGCTACTGTTAAAGATGCAACACCAGGCGGTGTTGTTAAAAAAGGCGATGTAGTAAAAGCTGTTGTAGTTCGTACAAAAAAAGGCGCTCGTCGTAAAGATGGATCTTACATCCGTTTCGATGAAAATGCAGCCGTAATCATTAAAGACGATTTAACTCCGAAAGGAACACGTATCTTTGGACCAGTTGCCAGAGAACTTCGTGAGAAAAAATTCATGAAGATCGTTTCCTTAGCTCCGGAAGTATTATAGGAGGGTGCCTAATGTCAGCTATGAAAATTAAAAAAGGCGATACTGTTAAAGTAATCGCTGGAAAAGATAAAGGCAAAGAAGGAAAAGTTCTTGCCGTTAACGTAAAAGACAACACCGTAATCGTTGAAGGTATCAACATGGTTACAAAGCACAACAAACCATCAGCTGCAAACCAGGCTGGCGGAATCACAACAAAAGAAGCTGCTCTTCATATTTCCAACGTAATGCTCGTTGTTGACGGAAAAGCTACAAGAGTTGGATTCCAGATGGATGGAGACAAAAAAGTACGTGTTGCAAAAGCAACAGGTAAAGTTATCGATTAATTAAGAGAGGAGGCATGACAGGTGAGTAGATTAAAAGAACTTTACAAAAATGAGATCATGGATGCCATGACCAAAAAATTTGGATATAAAAACGTTATGGAAGTGCCAAAACTCGATAAGATCGTTATCAATATGGGTGTTGGTGAAGCTAAAGAAAACGCTAAGCTTCTTGATGCAGCAATCGCTGATATGGAACTGATCACAGGCCAGAAAGCAATCGCAACAAAAGCTAAAAAATCTGTAGCTAACTTCAAAATCAGAGAGGGTATGCCAATCGGTTGTAAGGTTACCTTAAGAGGCGAGAAGATGTATGAGTTCGCTGATCGTCTGATCAACCTTGCTCTTCCTCGTGTACGTGACTTCCGTGGTGTTAATCCAAACGCTTTCGATGGCAGAGGAAACTACGCACTGGGAATTAAAGAACAGCTGATTTTCCCAGAAGTTGAGTATGATAAGGTAGACAAAGTAAGAGGTATGGATATCATCTTCGTTACAACTGCTAAGACAGACGAAGAGGCTCGTGAGCTGTTAACTCAGTTCAATATGCCTTTTGCTAAATAAGGAGGAGAATTCGAATGGCTAAAACAGCAATGAAAATCAAACAGCAGCGCAAACAGAAATTCTCCACAAGAGAATACAGCCGCTGCAGAATCTGTGGACGTCCACATGCATACCTGAGAAAATACGGTATCTGCCGTATCTGCTTCCGTGAACTGGCTTACAAAGGTCAGATCCCGGGTGTTAAAAAAGCTTCTTGGTAATTTGATTTAGAAAATATATCGACATGTAAAGTCTGAAAAATTAGGAGGAAACTAACATGACAATGAGTGATCCAATCGCAGATATGCTTACAAGAATCCGTAACGCTAACACTGCAAAACATGATACAGTAGATGTTCCGGCATCCAAAATGAAAATCGCAATCGCAAACATCCTTGTAGATGAAGGATACATTGCAAAATACGATCTGATCGAAGATGGTGTATTCAAAACCATCCACATCACACTGAAATATGGTGAAACAAAGAACGACAAGATCATCACAGGACTTAAGAGAATCTCCAAACCAGGTCTTCGTATCTACGCTGGTAAAGATGAACTCCCGAGAGTACTTGGCGGACTTGGAATCGCAATTCTTTCCACAAACAAAGGTGTAATCACTGACAAAGAAGCTCGTAAACTTCAGGTTGGTGGAGAAGTTCTTGCATTCGTTTGGTAAGGTAAAAAATCTGCAAGCAGATTTTTATAGATGAAGGAAACACCATCGTCACTAAATTCGACAGCCGGCGTAATGCATCGACTTTCTCATTAAGTGTCGAGGTGTACTTTCACACTAAACTTGTACAGCACTTGTACTTGTTAAGTGGTTAATGCACTGAAAACAGAGAAGGAAGTACCTTCTCCGACAATTTAAGTAAGGAGGACAATATTATGTCACGAATCGGAAGACTTCCGGTAGCTATCCCGGCAGGCGTTGAAGTAAGCGTAGCTGCAGGTAACGTAGTAACCGTTAAAGGTCCTAAAGGAACACTCGAAAGAGCACTTCCAACCGAAATGGAAATCAAAGTAGAAGATGGTCATGTAGTAGTTACAAGACCAAATGATCTTAAGAAAATGAAAGCATTACACGGTCTGACAAGAAGCCTGATCCACAATATGGTAATCGGTGTAAGCGAAGGCTACACAAAAGAGCTTGAAGTTAACGGTGTAGGTTATAGAGCACAGAAACAGGGCAAGAAACTTGTTCTTTCTCTGGGATATTCTCACCCGGTAGAGATGGAAGATCCAGAAGGTCTGGAATCCAAAGTTGATGGAAACAAGATCATCGTTTCCGGTATCAGCAAAGAAAAAGTTGGCCAGTATGCAGCTGAAATCAGAGATAAGAGAAGACCGGAGCCATATAAGGGCAAAGGTATCAAGTATGCTGATGAAGTTATCAGACGTAAAGTCGGTAAGACTGGTAAGAAATAAATAAGGAGAGTGAGAATATGATTAATAAAGCATCCAGAGCGGAAATTCGCGAGAAAAAACATAGAAGAATCCGTCATCATCTCAATGGAACAGCTACTACTCCAAGACTGGCAGTATATCGTTCCAACAAGCATATGTATGCACAGATCATTGATGACACTGTAGGAAAAACTTTAGTATCTGCTTCTACTCTTCAGAAAGATGTAAAAGCTGAACTGGAAAATACTGATGATGTAAAAGCTGCAGCATACCTTGGAACTGTAATCGGAAAGAAAGCAGTTGAAGCAGGTATCGAAAGCGTTGTCTTCGACAGAGGAGGCTATATCTATCACGGTAAAGTAAAGGCACTGGCAGACGCAGCAAGAGAAGCTGGGCTGAAATTCTAAAAGGGAGGAAAAAGACACATGAAAAATAATCTTATTGATGCTAGTCAGTTAGAATTAGAAGATAAAGTAGTGTCAATCAAACGTGTTACCAAGGTTGTTAAAGGTGGCCGTAACTTCCGTTTCACAGCTTTGGTTGTTGTAGGTGACGGCAACGGACATGTTGGTGCAGGTTTAGGAAAGGCAGCTGAAATTCCGGAAGCTATCCGCAAAGGAAAAGAAGATGCCATGAAAAAACTGGTTACAGTTGCAAGAGATGAGAACAATTCCATCACTCATGACTATGTAGGTAAATTCGGAAGTGCTGAAATGCTTCTGAAACGTGCTCCGGAAGGTACTGGAGTTATCGCTGGTGGTCCAGCCCGTGCAGTCATCGAGCTTGCAGGAATCAAAAATATCCGTACAAAATGTATGGGATCCAGAAATAAACAGAACGTAGTTCTGGCTACTATCGAAGGATTAAGCAAACTGAAAACTCCGGAAGAAGTTGCAAAACTTCGCGGAAAATCTGTAGAAGAGATTCTGGCATAAGGAGGACAAAATAATGGCAAACACATTAAAAGTTACACTTGTTAAGTCTCCAATCGGTGCAGTTCCGAAACACAAAAAAACTGTAGCAGCTATGGGACTTACAAAAATGCACAAAACAGTTGAAATGCCTGACAATGCAGCTACAAGAGGAATGATCCAGCAGGTTCAGCATCTTGTAAAAGTAGAAGAAGCATAATAATTTCCAGAGATTGAATAATAAAAGGAGGTGCCAAAGATGGAATTATCAAACTTAAGACCAGCAGAAGGTTCTAAACATAGTGATAACTTCAGAAGAGGCCGTGGACATGGATCCGGAAACGGTAAAACAGCCGGAAAAGGACACAAAGGACAGTTAGCTCGTTCCGGACATAAGAAACCGGGATTTGAAGGTGGACAGATGCCTTTATACAGACGTCTTCCGAAGAGAGGTTTCAAAAATAGAAATTCTAAAGAAATCATCGCAATCAATGTAGACGTTCTTAATCGTTTCGAAGATGGTACAGATGTTACCGTTGAAACTTTACTGGAGAGCCGCGCAATTTCCAAAGCCGGAGACGGTGTTAAAATTCTTGGAAACGGTGAGCTGACCAAAAAACTTAATGTAAAAGTAAATGCTGTCAGCGAAACCGCAAAAGCAAAAATCGAAGCTGCAGGTGGTACAGTAGAGGTGATCTAATGTTTGAGACTCTTAAAAGTGCTTTTAGAGTGAAAGAGATGAGACGTAAGCTTCTCTACCTGTTAGCGATGATTTTTGTCATCCGTATAGGTTCGCAGCTTCCCATCCCGGGTGTGGATGGCAGCGTATTCAAACAGTGGTTCAAGAGCAATACCGGTGATGCATTCAATTTCTTTGATGCATTCACCGGTGGTTCCTTTGAAAGCATGTCTGTTTTTGCGTTGAACATCACACCATACATTACATCTTCCATTATTATCCAACTTTTGACAATTGCAATTCCTGCTCTGGAGGAAATGCACAGAGATGGTGAAGAGGGAAGAAAGAAAATGACTGCGATTACCCGTTATGTCACAGTTGGTCTGGCTCTTTTTGAGTCTATTGCCATGACAATCGGATTCAGCCGTGGAAATATCGTAAAAGATATGAATTTCTTAAAGGCAGTTGTAGTAATCGTCAGCCTTACAGCCGGTTCTGCTATGCTGATGTGGATCGGTGAACGTATCACAGAAAAGGGTGTTGGAAATGGTATTTCTATCGTTCTTGCGGTTAATATCGTATCCAGAATTCCAAGTGATATGACAACTCTTTATGAGAACTTTATTAAGGGAAAAACAATTGCAAAAGGAATGCTTGCAGGTGTGATTATTTTTGCAATCATTATGGTTGTAGTTGTATTTGTCCTTATTCTTAATGGAGCAGAGAGAAGGATTCCTGTTCAGTACTCCAAAAAGATGGTTGGCAGAAAGATGATGGGCGGCCAGGCCACCAACATCCCATTGAAAGTTAACACCGCAGGTGTTATCCCGATCATCTTTGCTTCCTCAATCATGTCATTCCCGGGTGTTATCGCGCAGTTTGCCGGTAAGACAAACGGAACAGGCATCGGAAGCGAGATCCTGAGAGGTCTTTCTTCAAGTAACTGGTGTAATCCATCCCAGCCACAGTATAGCTGGGGACTGCTTGTATACATTGTACTTTGTGTATTCTTTGCATATTTCTACACTTCTATCACATTTAATCCGTTGGAAGTCGCAGATAATATCAAAAAGCAGGGTGGTTTTATCCCAGGTATTCGTCCTGGAAAGCCAACATCAGACTATTTGACTAAAATGCTTAATTATATTATATTTATAGGTGCGGTAGGCCTGATTATTGTGGCAGTAATTCCGTTCTTCTTCAATGGTGTATTTGGAGCACATGTTTCATTTGGTGGAACATCTATCATCATCGTCGTTGGTGTTGTTCTTGAAACATTGAAGCAGATCGAGTCTCAGTTGCTTGTCCGCAATTACAAAGGCTTTCTGAACAGCTAAAACGAAGGCTGTGGTGTGAAAGCATCACAGTCTTTTTTGCTTTATGGAAATTTCTATAAAGCTTATGCTTCATAAAGAAAAAGGAGGGTATTTATTATGCGTATTATTATGTTAGGTGCACCGGGAGCTGGAAAGGGAACACAGGCAAAGAAAATTGCTGAAAAATATGGAATTCCGCACATTTCCACTGGGGATATTTTCCGTGCAAACATTAAAAATGGTACTGAATTGGGGAAAAAAGCAAAGACATATATGGATCAGGGACTTTTAGTACCAGATGAATTAACCTGTGATCTTGTAGTAGACAGAATTCAGCAGGATGATGCAAAGAACGGATACGTACTGGATGGTTTCCCGAGAACGATTCCTCAGGCAGAATGCCTGACAGCCGCTCTTGAAAAACTGGGAAGCAAAATTGACTACGCAATTGATGTAGATGTACCGGATGACAATATTGTGAACCGCATGTCAGGAAGAAGAGCATGCCTGAAATGTGGAGCAACTTATCATATTGTATATGCTGCACCGAAGGTAGAAAATGTTTGCGATACCTGTGGCGAAAATCTTGTACTCCGTGATGACGATAAACCAGAAACCGTTTCCAAACGTCTGAAGGTTTATCATGAACAGACACAGCCGCTGATTGACTATTACACAAAACAGGGTGTTTTGAAGACGGTAGACGGAACAGCTGCACTGGATAAAGTTTTCCAGGCAATCGTCGAAATCTTGGGAGAATAAAGATGTCAGTTTCTATTAAGTCAGAACATGAAATTGAGCTTATGAGACATGCCGGTCATTTACTGGAACAGGTTCATGATGAATTGGCTTCTCACATTAAGCCGGGAATCAGCACAAAAGAACTGGATCGAATTGGTGAGGATATGATCCGCTCTATGGGCTGCATTCCGAACTTTAAAAATTATCAGGGCTTTCCAGCATCATTTTGCATCAGTCTGAATGATGAAGTCGTACATGGAATCCCGTCCAGACAGAAGATCATCCAGGAAGGCGATCTTGTAAAGATTGACGCCGGACTGATCTATAAAGGATATCATTCAGATGCAGCGCGTACTTATGCAGTCGGTGAGGTATCTCCGGAAGCAAAACAGCTGATGGAAGTTACAAAACAGAGCTTTTTTGAAGGAATCAAATTTGCAAAAGCCGGAAATCATCTGAACGATGTTTCCAAGGCAATTGGTGCATATGCTGCAAAATTCAACTACGGAATCGTACGTGACCTGGTAGGACACGGAATCGGAACTCATCTTCATGAAGATCCGCAGATCCCGAATTTCCCACAGAAACGTAGAGGCATCAAGCTGATGCCGGGTATGACACTTGCAATCGAACCGATGATCAATCTTGGACGCGCAGATGTAGCGTGGGAAGATGATGAGTGGACGGTTGTAACGATGGACGGTTCACTTTCTGCACATTATGAAAACACCATTCTGATCACGGATGGAGAACCGGAAATTCTGACTCTTACAAAATGACAGATGACACAGGAGGTTTATAATGTCTAAAGCAGATGTAATCGAAGTGGAAGGTACTGTATTAGAGAAGCTGCCTAATGCGATGTTCAAAGTAGAACTGGAAAACAAGCATGTAGTGCTGGCACATATCAGCGGAAAGCTGCGTATGAACTTTATCCGTATTCTTCCTGGAGATAAAGTAACAATAGAACTTTCTCCATATGATCTTTCTAAGGGACGTATTATCTGGAGAGATAAATAAAACCTTGAGGGGGACAGGCTCACAGTTGCGAAGGCCGCATGTCCCCCTCAAACTCCCCCTCTTGGCCACGCCGGCTTACAGGGGGAGTTTTTTCATTTATGGGGGATGGATTATAAAGCTCTATGCTGTAGAAATAAAAACATATCGACTAATCCTGTATTCTACGCTATTGAATTATGCAGGCTGAGCCGATTATTTTTTATTTCTCATATATTAACAAAGCCGAAGGCGGTCTGCGAGCAACTACTGTCATCGACCGCCCATCCGTTGCTATGTATTCAAATGCTACAGTCAGGAGATAGAAGGATGGTACTTCCAGACGGTAAACGAAGATTTCGTCATATGATTTGTGCTAGCTGATGCCACCGAACGCACTGTTTGAGGCGAAGCCGAGTTTGCGTGAATGGCATCAAACAAGCGCACGAATCATATAGAAATCGCAGTGTGTCAGGAAGTACCATCCTTCTCATCTCCGTAACGTACCATTTCTACATTCTACTCCAACAAAAAAATTAACAAAAATTTAAAATTAGGGCTTGCATAATCCAATCGACAGTGTTAATATATTATATGTACGCGCAAAGACTGTGCGTATGAACTGCAGATAAAAGCTATATTTACGGAAAAGGAGGATTTCCAGTGAAAGTAAGATCATCTGTAAAGCCGATCTGCGAAAAATGCAAGATCATCAAAAGAAAAGGATCTATCAGAGTAATCTGTGAAAATCCAAAACACAAACAGCGTCAGGGTTAATTGACAAGTTTGTGAAACGTGCGGCTGCAGTTTGATACACCCGGAAGGGTTGTTCGAACTGTTTTAATATCTTATTAAAGAAGCATGTATTGCCTAATACCGAGAGGCAACAGCGTCCGTGAGGACACAATTTCGGAAAGGTTGCTTTACGCCAAAAGCGACTGGGTGTTTTACCGAGGCACCCCAATTAGGAAACTAGAAAATCAGGAAGCTTGTGAAGATATACCCCATTTCACCTTGCGAGACAGCAAGTGGTATAATTCAGAAGACTATCCAAAAAGAAAATGGAGGAAACAGTACATGGCTCGTATAGCTGGTGTAGACTTACCAAGAGACAAACGTATCGAAATCGGCCTTACCTATATCTATGGTATCGGCAGAACAAGCGCTGACAAAATTCTTGCTCAGGCAGGTGTAAATCCTGACATCCGTGTCAGAGACCTGACAGATGATGATGTTAAGAAAATCAGTGCTGTAATTGATGAAACAATGACAGTTGAAGGTGATCTTCGTCGTGAAATCGCTCTGAATATCAAGAGACTGCAGGAAATCGGATGCTACAGAGGTATCCGTCATCGTAAAGGACTTCCGGTTCGTGGCCAGAAGACCAAAACAAACGCTAGAACACGCAAAGGTCCTAAGAGAACCGTTGCAAACAAAAAGAAATAAGTAACGTATAATTGATTATATAAAGGAAAGTGTAGGTTAGTTTTAAAATGGCAAAGACAACCAGAAAAGCGACAACAAAACGTCGTGTTAAGAAAAACGTTGAACACGGACAGGCACATATCCAGTCTTCTTTTAACAACACAATTGTTACTCTGACAGACAGCGAAGGAAACGCTCTTTCATGGGCAAGTGCTGGTGGTCTGGGATTTAGAGGTTCAAGAAAATCTACCCCTTATGCAGCACAGATGGCAGCTGAGACTGCAACAAAAGCTGCTTTAATTCATGGTTTAAAAACTGTTGATGTTATGGTTAAAGGACCAGGATCAGGACGTGAAGCTGCAATCCGTGCACTTCAGGCATGTGGTCTTGAAGTAACAAGTATCCGTGACGTAACACCGGTTCCGCACAACGGATGCCGTCCACCAAAACGCAGAAGAGTCTAATTTTAGGAGGTAGCTTGAAATGGCAGTAAATAGAGTTCCTGTTCTGAAAAGATGCAGATCCCTCGGCCTGGATCCAATTTATTTAGGAATTGATAAAAAATCTACAAGACAGTTAAAACGTGCAAACAGAAAAATGTCTGAGTACGGTTTACAGTTAAGAGAAAAACAGAAAGCAAAATTCATCTACGGAGTTCTGGAAAAACCTTTCCACAACTACTACAACAAAGCTGACAGAATGCCAGGACAGACTGGTGAAAACCTTATGGTTCTTCTGGAAAGCAGACTTGACAACGTAGTATTCCGTATGGGACTTGCTAGAACCAGACGTGAAGCTCGTCAGATCGTTGACCACAAGCATGTACTTGTAAACGGAAAATGTGTAAACATTCCGTCTTACCTTGTAAAAGCTGGTGACACAATCGAAATCAAAGAAAAATGCAAAGGTTCTGAAAGATACAAAGGAATTCTGGAAGTAACAGGTGGAAGACTTGTTCCAGAATGGCTTGATGTAAATCAGGAAGCTTTAAGCGGAACTGTAAAAGAACTTCCAAGAAGAGAAGCTATCGATGTTCCGGTTAACGAAATGCTTATCGTCGAGTTGTACTCCAAATAATGCATTTTAAATTAAATACCCTCAAATGTTGACAAACCCAGAAGGAGGGACTTATAGTGTTTGATTTTAATAAACCAAAAATCGAAATTACGGAAATTTCCGAAGATAAAAAATTTGGCAGATTTGTAGTAGAACCTCTGGAAAGAGGATATGGAACTACACTTGGTAATTCTCTCAGAAGAATTATGCTGTCATCCCTCCCGGGAGCAGCAGTCAGCCAGGTTAAGATTGATGGAGTCCTTCATGAATTCAGCTCTATTCCGGGCGTGAAAGAGGACGTTTCAGAAATTATCATGAATCTGAAAAGCCTTGCTATCAAGAATAACAGTGCCGACAATGAACCAAAGACCGCATACATTGAGTGTGAGGGCAAAGGTGTCGTAACTGCTGCTGATATTCAGGCAGATCAGGATATCGAAATCATGAATCCAGATCAGGTCATTGCTACTCTGAACGGCGGCAAAGACTGCAGACTGGCTATGGAGCTTACAATCACACGTGGACGTGGATATGTAAGTGCTGACAAGGGCAAAACAGACGATATGCCGATTGGTGTACTCGCTGTAGATGCAATCTATACTCCGGTTGACCGAGTAAACATGATTGTTCAGAACACCCGTGTTGGACAGATTACTGATTACGATAAACTTACATTGGATGTATATACCAATGGTACACTGGATCCGGATGAGGCTGTCAGCCTTGCTGCTAAGGTACTGAGCGAACATCTCAGCCTTTTCATTGATCTTTCTGAGAATGCTAAGACTGCAGAAGTCATGATCGAGAAAGAAGACAATGAAAAAGAAAAAGTTCTTGAAATGAGCATTGATGAGCTTGAACTTTCCGTTCGTTCTTACAACTGCCTGAAGAGAGCCGGTATCAATACAGTAGAAGAACTTTGCAACAAAACTTCTGATGACATGATGAAGGTTCGTAACCTTGGTCGTAAGTCCTTAGAAGAAGTACTTGCTAAACTGAAAGAACTGGGATTACAGCTTCAGCCGACTGAAGAGTAATTTCATTCAGCAAATATGAGCGGGGATGCCTAAGCATTTATACAGTAAGACCGAACAAGCATGTATGGATGTCCCGCAGATGGAGGAAAATAAAATGGCAAAATATAGAAAATTAAGCAGAACTTCTGATCAGAGAAAAGCTCTGTTAAGAAACCAGGTGACAAATCTTCTGTACCACGGAAAAATCGTTACCACTGAAGCAAAAGCAAAAGAAATTCGCAAGATCGCCGAAAGCCTTATCGCTATGGCAGTACGTGAAAAAGACAATTTTGAGACAGTTACAGTAACTGCAAAAGTTGCACGTAAAGATGCTGATGGTAAGAGAGTAAAAGAAGTTGTAGACGGTAAGAAAGTTACTGTATACGATGAAGTTCAGAAAGAAATCACTAAAGATGCTCCGTCCAGACTGCACGCTCGTCGTCAGATGGCAAAAGTTTTCTATTCTGTTAAAGAAGTACCTGCAAAAGGTGCTGGCAGAAAGAAAAATACCAAAGACATCGATATGACTAAGAAGATGTTCGAGGAAATCGCACCTAAATACGCTGGACGTAACGGTGGTTACACAAGAATCGTTAAGATTGGACCGCGTAAAGGTGACGCTGCAATGGAAGTACTCATTGAGTTAGTATAATCTTTATGATGATCAAGGGATGTCTCTTCGGAGGCATCTCTTTTTTTATTCCCGTTAATTTATTCCATAAGGTTGATAAATTTCGCATTTTAGCGTAAAATCATTTACAAACACTATTTATAGAAAAAGGAATTGCTGTGGCGGAAGATACAGCAACAAAAGGATACAAACTATGAACATACGAAGAATAGCAGCAATCTGGGCAGCAAAAGCTGCCGGTGCCGGCTGTAAGCTGCTGGGACGTCAGGGTGTTACCTGGGCAGGAAAGATTGCATTAAAAATATATCCACCGATTTTGCAGGAGCTTGCTGCAGAAGTACGGAAAGACATTTTTGTAGTCTGTGGAACCAATGGTAAGACAACTACCAATAATATGCTCTGTGCAGCTCTGGAGGAAGAAGGGAACAAAGTTATCTGCAATCACACCGGATCCAATATGCTGAACGGTGTTGTGGCTGCGTTTGCACTTGGTGCCGGAATGAATGGACATATTGATGCGGATTATGCCTGTATTGAAGTAGATGAGGCATCTACCAGACATATTTTTACAAAGATCAAACCGAATTATATGGTTATGACGAATCTTTTTCGAGATCAGCTGGACCGTTATGGTGAGATTGATATTACCATGAATATCCTCGAAGAAATGATCCGCAAAGTTCCGGACATGAAACTGATCGTAAATGGTGATGATGCACTGTCGGCATATCTTGCCAAGGACAGTGGTAATGCATGTATTTATTACGGAATCAGTCGTCCGGTCATGAAAAATGAAACAAACGAAATCCGGGAAGGACGTTTCTGTAAATGCTGCGGGGAAAGACTTCAGTACAGCTTTTATCATTACAGTCAGCTTGGTGATTACAGGTGTCCGAAATGCGGATTCAAGCGTCCAACACCTGACTTTGATGCAGAGGATGTAAAAGTAGGAGATCAGCTTTCTTTTTCTGTTGAGAACAGACGTATTGTAGCGAATTATAAGGGATTTTATAATGTATATAATATTCTGGCGGCTTATGCAGGAATCCGGACAGCCGGACTTAAGGCTGAACATTTTAGTGATATGCTGAAAAAATTTAATCCGGAGAATGGAAGAATGGAGCAGTTCCGCATCAAAGGAACCAGTGTAATACTGAATCTTGCCAAGAACCCGGCTGGATTTAACCAGAATATTTCCGCAGTCATGCAGGATCGTAGTCCAAAAGATGTGATCATCGCGATCAATGATAATGCACAGGATGGAATCGATATATCCTGGCTTTGGGATGTCGATTTTGACCGTTTCAGCGATGAAAGTGTACGTTCTATTACCGTCAGTGGTATCCGTTGTCAGGATATGCGTCTGCGAATGAAATATGTGGATATCCCGTCTGTGCTGGAAGCTGATGTAGAAAAGGCAATCCGTGACCGTGTAGAAGATGGAACCGGAAACCTTTATGTACTGGTCAACTACACCGCATTGTTCAGTACCAGAAATATTCTGAAGAAACTGGAGGGAGAACACAAATGAAACTTACAATAGGTCATTTATATCCGGATCTTCTGAATCTGTATGGCGACAGAGGAAATATCCAATGTTTAATGAAACGTTGTCAATGGCGTGGTATTGAGGCGGAAACTATTGCCTATGAAATCGATGATACAATCGATTTTTCCAAGCTGGATATCGTACTTCTCGGAGGCGGATCTGACCGGGAACAAATGTTGGTCTGTGAAAAACTGAAGGCTATTCAGAAAGACTTTAAGGCATATGTTGAGGATAATGGTGTCGTGATCGCAATCTGCGGTGGATACCAGCTTTTGGGAAAATATTACAAGACTGAGCAGGGAATGATCACAGGACTTGACCTGGTTGATATGTATACGGAACAGGAAGAAGGACGTCTTATCAGTAATATTGTACTGCAAAGTGATCTTTTTGATATGCCGGTCGTAGGATTTGAGAATCATGGCGGCAGGACCTGTATCAATAACAACAAACCATTGGGTAAGGTACTCTATGGTTCAGGAAATGATGGCAAATCCGGATATGAGGGTGTTGTTTACAAGAATGTGATCGGAACTTATCTTCATGGTCCCCTCCTTCCGAAGAACCCACAGCTTGCCGACTGGCTCATTGAGCATGCACTTAAGAAAAAATATGGCGAAGAGACTGTGCTGACCCCATTGGATGACAGCCAGGAAAAGGAAGCCAATGATTATATCGTGCATCGCTTTGTGCACGAAAATAAATAAACGTATAGCAGATACCTGAAGTAACAAAAGCATAAATAACTGATCAGGAAACAGAGAATGAGGGAATGAATATGGCAAAATCACGTAATCAGAAAGGGAAGATCCTGGTGCTTGAACATCTTCTCCAGGGAACAGGAGAAAGCCGGATAGTGACGATGCAGGAAATCCTTGATAAACTTCTGGAATATGGAATCACTGCAGAGAGAAAGAGTATCTATGATGATATAGAAGCTCTTCGAGAATTTGGACTGGATGTTCAGTACAAAAGAGGCAGACCAGGTGGATATTATCTGGCCGGGGGACAGGAAATTGCTGCGGCACCGGAGTCAGTTCACACAAAAGAGGAAGCAGGGATTTCAAAAAATACAGAGACAGAAAAAAAATCAGAACCAGTGATCATTTACAAAGAGAATACACTTGATAAAGAAGAAATTCAGAACACAGAGAAGGCAATGAAACTGCAGTGTGATGCTTCCAGAGAAAAAGAGATCCGGGAGTACTTTGGCAGTTATGGAGAGTACAAATTAAAAGAATCCGGCTATTTTCATGTAACGGTGCCGCATATTGCAGGACCAAAATTTTACGGATGGCTGGCAATGATGGGAAAAGATGTTCATATTCTGAAACCAAAGAAAACGGCAGCATCTTACCGTGATTATCTGAAAACTCTTGCAAAAGAGTATAAGGGTGTATAGAAAGGAAAACAACATGAAAAAAAAAGCAGTATGTATGTTACTGGGAGTGCTTCTGACGGGAACATTGCTTACCGGATGTGGTAAAAACAAGGCAACAGAGGCTGCCAGCGAAAGCGCACAGACCGAAAAGGAAGGAACCGGAGAGAAAACAGCTGATTCTGCAGAGGATGACCAGAAGAAGACTGATGAAACAGCGGATACGAAAACAGATAAAAAAGCAGAGAAGGGTACAGACGCTGAGGAAACAGGAGAGGATGCTTCTGAAACAGAAGAAAACAGAGAAAAGATTGCAGTACTTCTTCCAGATGAACAGAACTGGACGAGAGATGCAAAAGAACTGGAAGTACAGTTTGAAGAAGACGGATATGATCCGATTCTTCTTTATGCAGATAATGACAGCTCCAAACAGGTGACTCAGATCCAGCAGATGACAGCCGAAGAGGTATCTGCCATGGTGATCGCCCCGGTAGATCCTTATGGTCTGGCAGATGTACTTGCAGATGTAAAGGATGCAGAGATAGAGATACCGGTGATTTCCTATGATGATCTGATCATGAATACGGACGGAATAAAATATTATGTTACATTTGGCGGTCGTCAGGTGGGCCAGATGATAGCAAAACAGATTATAGACAGTGAGGAACTTGACAAAGTACAGGAGGCGAAAGAATCAAAAACAATAGAATTCTTTATGGGATCTCTGGATGATACACAGGCATTGTTCCTCTATAATGGAGTAATGGAAACATTGCAACCGTATATCGATGATGGAACACTGATATGTAAATCCGGCAAAACCTCTTTCGATGATACAGGAATTCTTCGTTGGAGTTCTGAGATCGCCAAAACGAGAATGACAGATATTCTTACAGAATATTATCCAGATGGTGCAGTTCCGGATATTATCTGCACCGGATTTGATGATGCTGCGATGGGAACGGAAGAAGCTCTGGAAGAAGCTGGATTTGTTCCGGGAACCGAAAACTGGCCGTTGATCAGTGGTGCCGGATGCAATGAGGAAGGTGTTCGCAGAATTGCAGAGGGAAAACAGACGTTCAGCATTTTTATGGATCGAAGAGAGCTTGCCGATCAGTGTGAAGAGATGGTAAACATTTATCTGCATGGGGAAGATGATCCGGAAGTCAATGATTATGAACAGTATGATAATGGAATTAAGATCATAGCCAGCTATCTTTGTGAGCCACAGCTGATCGATGATGAGAATTATGAAATCCTGATTGATAATGGATACTATACAGAAGATGAAGTGAAACCGTTGGCAACACCGACACCGACAGAAGAACCGGTAACGCCGACCCCCACAGATGCAGCAGGACCAACAGAGACAGTAACACCGTCTCCGACAGAAACTGCAGAATCAATAGAGACTGTGACACCAACCCCGGAGCAGAAAGATGAAAAAAAGGCAACACCAACTCCGAAACCAAAGGTGACATTAAAAAAATCTGAAAAAAGCAAAAACTGAAATCATAACCAGTAAAATTACATAAAAAAAACTCCGAAGCAAAATTCGGAGTTTTTTATGTCTGTGGATCATTCACGGAAAGTCAAAGAATCATCAGTCATGGAATCCACAATTGCAAGAGATTCCAGTCTTACACCCATATCACGGATCTTCTGACCACCATTCTGAAAGCCTTTTTCGATAACGATTCCGGCACCTTCAAGGGTTGCACCGGATTCTTTGACGATATTGATCAGACCGAGCAGTGCACATCCGTTTGCAAGGAAATCATCAATCAGAAGTACATGATCTTCCGGTCCAAGGAATTTCTTGGATAAGATAACATCATAGACTTTTTTGTGAGTGAAGGATTCAACCTTTGAACAGTACATTTCTCCATCAAGGTTCAGGCTCTGCGCTTTTTTTGCAAAAACGACAGGAACATCAAAATACTGTGCGGCAATGCAGGCAATTCCAATGCCGGAAGCTTCAATTGTGAGAATTTTTGTAATCGGGCAATCGGCAAAACGTTTCTTGAATTCTTTGCCAATTTCATTGATGAGAGTAATATCCATCTGATGATTTAAAAAACTGTCAACCTTTAAAATATTACCCGGTTTTACGATTCCATCTTTCAGTATACGCTCCTTTAAAAGCTGCATGATTTCTCTCCTTTGATCTGTAAACGTTTTTTTCTAAAATTATATCTATGATACTCTATTCTTCGAAGAAGTTCAATTCTTTTCGACAAAAATTTATGTAAAGTTACAAAAATATTGGAGGCGAAAATGTCCTTTATACTGGACAATTTTGGTCGGACATTGCAAAAGAGAAAAGAGTCTGCTACAATGATATTAATTTCAGAAAATTATAAAACAGGAGGAAGTAAGATGAGCGGACAGCGATATACGGTCAATGCTATGGGAGAGCAGTGCCCGATTCCTGTAGTAAAGACAAAAAAAGTTCTGGACAGCATTCAGGGAGATGCCGAGATCGAAGTATTGGTCGATAATGAAACAGCGGTACAGAATCTCACCAGAATGGGTAAAAATACAGGTGCAGAAGTGTTCTCCGAGAAAAAAAGTGACAAAGAATTTCATGTGTTCATTCGTGTGAAGGACCGTCAGCCGGTGACAGACACAAAGGTCGAAGAAGTATCCTGCATTCCGGATGTGAAAGGAGATTTCGTGGTCGCAGTGGATACAGCGACAATGGGAAGAGGAAATGATGAACTGGGCAAAGTTCTGATGAAAGGATTCCTTTTTGCAGTGACACAGCTGGATGAACTTCCAAAGACCATGCTTTTTTATAATGGAGGCGCAACACTGACGACAGAAGGTTCTGATTCACTGGAGGATCTGAAGAGTCTGGAAGCACAGGGAGTGACGATCAAGACCTGTGGAACTTGCCTTAATTACTATGGGCTGACAGAGAAACTCTGCGTGGGAGAAGTTACCAATATGTATGATATTGTAGAGACAATGGCAAAAGCTTCCAAAGTTATAAAACCATGATTCAGAAGATACCAAGGTATTTGCTGACATTTCACAGCACAAGCGGGGCAATAGCTGTAGAGAGATTTTGCAAAAAACATAAGATCCCGGGAAGACTGATCCCTGTGCCGAGAGAAATTTCTGCAAGCTGTGGCTTATCCTGGGCGGTAGAGGCAGAGCAGGAGAAATGTCTGACTCAGGTTGAACTTGAATTTGAAGATGAGATCGAAGGCAAATGGCTGCTGGATATTTAGATTAGCAACAATGGATAACCGTGATGCGTTTGGAGAGAGTATGAAAGAGTATGAAGTGATCTGGGAGATTTTTAACAAATGTCCCAGAAATCAGATGAGGGATGTATTTGTAGAAGAAGTGGAAATTGAGGATCCTGAGGAATATATAAAAAAGAAATTCCAGGGAAAAGAGGTTTCTTATGACAAAACAGTTCTTAACGATGGAACGATCATCTTTGACATTGTTACATCGCAGATAAAACAGAGATGTTCCTTTACAGAAATTTAGAAAGTATGGTATAATACAAGTTCAGGACTGCAGATACTATATTGCAATCATGCAGTCTGTAAATCCGTATCGAGATGAAACCTGAGAGGAGCAGACATGAGTGAAACAAAAGAAACCCATGTACACGTACTGGAAGATGGGACGATCCTGGAACATTCCCATGGAGAACATGGACATCATCACAGCCATGCGCAGACGAAAGCAGTTTTGAACCGTCTGTCGAGAGCCATTGGACACCTGGAATCAATAAAACGTATGGTAGAAGACGGCAGAGACTGTTCAGAGGTACTGATTCAGCTTTCAGCAGTGAAATCTGCTATTAATAATACAGGTAAGATTATTCTTCAGGATCATATTGAGCACTGTATCGTAGATGCGGTAGAGCATGGCGATAAGGATGCGATCAAAGAACTGGAACGTGCAATCGACAGATTTATGAAATAAGAATACAGGTTATACAGTCTGGACAGACAAGGCGTGTATGACCGGAAATCAAAGGAGTATATAGAAATGGCAGAATGCAGTAACAGCGGTTCCTGCGGCAAATCAAGCTGCGAGGGATGCGCAAGCAAAGAAAAGAGTAATCCGCAGAATTTTATGGCAGAACAGAATGTTTTTTCAGATGTAAAACATGTGATCGGCGTTGTCAGTGGTAAGGGCGGCGTAGGAAAATCCTTCGTTACAGGTTCCCTTGCAAATGCAATGGCAGCCAAAGGATACAAAGTTGGTATTCTGGATGCTGACATCACCGGACCTTCCATTCCAAAGATGTACGGCCTCACAGGCGCTGCCCAGGCAGATGACAACGGCATCTATCCGATGGAGACAGCAAACGGAATCAAGGTTATGTCCATCAACCTTCTTCTTCCAACGGAAGATACTCCAGTTATCTGGAGAGGACCGGTTCTTGCAAACATGGTAAAACAGTTCTGGACAGACGTTGTCTGGGACAAGATCGACTATCTCTTTGTAGATATGCCTCCGGGAACAGGCGATGTGCCGCTTACTGTATTCCAGTCCCTTCCGGTTGACGGAATCGTGATCGTAAGCTCCCCGCAGGATTTGGTGAAGATGATCGTAAAGAAAGCTTATAATATGGCTGAAATGATGAAGATCCCGGTACTTGGAATCGTAGAAAACTACAGTTATGTGAAATGTCCAGACTGCGGCAAGGAACTCAAGATCTTTGGTGAAAGCCATATTGAGGAAATTGCAGCAGAACTGAATGTACCGGTCGTAGGCAAGATGCCGATCGATATGGAGTATGCATCCAAAGCAGACAGCGGAGCATTTGATCAGATCGATAACGAATATATCACAAAAGCAGTAGAAGTAATGCCAGAATAAAACCGCAGACAAGAAAATCCCGACAGTTATGGAATCATAAATTTCCTGATTGTCGGGACTTTTTTACGTTATGAGAACATATCCAGAAATCGTTCAGCAGCCTGGGAAAGTGGAAGACTGTCATGCTGAACGAGGACAAGCTGTCTGGGGGGGAGTGGATCTGCAAGAGGAATTGGTTTCAGTGAATCGTCGGGGTTTAGCATATAATCCGGAATGCAGGCAATGCCAAGGCCGATACGCGCGAGATCCATCAGAAGGTCATTGCTGTTCAGCTCGACTTCCGGCAGCAGTTTCAGACCATGAGAGGTAAATGTCTGTTGCAGGTATTCACTGGTGGTACTTTTGGAAGAAAGCATCAGAATAGGTTGTTTTAATAGTGTTTTGAGTTCACATGGTATCTCTTCGGGAGAAAAACAGTCGGGATTTCCGACAAAAATATCCCGAAAATCACGAAGGACTTTTACATTCATATGATTGCCAAGACGGGAATTCGGAGAGTTGCAGACGATCAGGTCAACCTGTCCTTTTTCCAGCAGTTCTGCACAGCCGATCGAAGTACTGTTGGTGACTTTGATCCGGACATCCGGGAATTCCTGATGGAATTTTTGGAGGTAATGAATTAGATAATAGCGGCAGATCGTATCACTGGCACCGATGCGGAGCTGACCTTTGAGCATATTGTTACCGGAAAGAAGGGATTCTCCCTCATCCAGCATCTGTATTGCGGGTTTTACATGTTGCAACAGAAGTTCTCCTTCCGGGGTAAGGAGGACTTTTTTTGTGCTGCGGATAAAAAGTGTGTGATTCAGCTTTTTTTCCAGTGTTTTGATGGACTGGCTGACTGCAGACTGTGAGATAAAAAGTTCACGGGATGCTTCAGAGAAACTGAGAGTAGTAGCAACATAATAAAAAACTTTATATAATTCAAGATTGATATCCATAGGATCCGACTTCCTTTTCAAAGAGAGTTGCAAGCATAAATTAGTATAACTTATAAAAAATATAAGATATATTAATTTTACTAATGATGATTCTTATGATACTATAAACTCAGTAATTCGACAAGTACATAATAACATAATGCACAAAGGAAAGGAGTTTCTAATGAGCAACGTAAGACGCGTTTATGTAGAAAAGAAACCAGCCTACGCCGTACAGGCAAAAGAATTAAAGCATGAGATCAGCAGCTATCTCGGAATTAAATCCGCAACAAATGTAAGAGTGCTGATCCGTTATGATGTAGAAAATATTTCAGATGAAGTTTTTGAAAAAGCATGCAGAACTGTATTTGCAGAGCCGCCGGTAGATGATCTGTATCTTGAGAAATTTGAAGCTGCAGAAGGTGCAAAGATTTTTTCCGTAGAATATCTTCCGGGACAGTTTGATCAGCGGGCAGACTCCGCAGTTCAGTGTGTGCAGTTCCTTGATGGCGATGCGCAGCCGATCATCCGTTCTGCAACAACTTATGTAATAGAAGGAAATGTAACAGACGAAGAATTTGATGCGATCAAACATCACTGCATCAACCCGGTAGACTCCCGTGAGACAGGACTTGAAAAACCGGAAACACTGGTTACCGTATTCCCGGAACCGGAAGATGTCAAGATTTTTGACGGATTTAAAGAAATGTCCGAGGCAGATCTCAAAGCTCTCTATGACTCCCTGAATCTTGCAATGACATTTAAAGATTTCCAGCATATCCAGAACTACTTCAAAAACGAAGAAAAACGTGATCCTTCCATGACAGAGATCCGAGTACTCGATACCTACTGGTCTGATCACTGCCGTCATACCACATTCTCCACAGAACTTACAGACGTGAAGTTCGATGAAGGTGACTACAAAGAACCAATCGTAAAAACATACGAAAAATACCTTGCTGACAGAGAAGTTCTCTACAAAGGCCGTGATGACAAATTTGTCTGCCTGATGGATCTTGCTCTGATGGCAATGAAAAAACTCAAATCCGAAGGAAAACTGGCTGATCAGGAAGAATCCGATGAGATCAATGCCTGCAGTATTGTTGTACCGGTAGATGTAGATGGCAAAGAGGAAGAGTGGCTTATCAACTTTAAGAATGAGACACACAACCATCCGACAGAGATCGAGCCATTTGGTGGTGCTGCTACCTGCCTTGGCGGTGCAATCCGCGACCCGCTTTCTGGACGTACTTATGTATATCAGGCAATGCGTGTGACAGGTGCTGCTGATCCGACTGTATCCGTAAAAGAAACGCTCAAAGGTAAACTTCCGCAGAAGAAACTGGTCAGAAGTGCTGCTCATGGATACAGCTCATATGGTAACCAGATCGGTCTGGCTACCGGTTATGTCAAAGAAATCTATCATCCGGACTACGTTGCAAAACGTATGGAGATCGGTGCCGTTATGGGTGCAGCTCCGAGACGTGCCGTTATCCGTGAAAACTCCGATCCGGGAGATATCATCATCCTTCTGGGAGGACGTACCGGCCGTGACGGTATCGGTGGTGCAACAGGTTCCTCCAAGGTACACACAGAGGCTTCCATCGAAGTCTGCGGTGCAGAAGTACAGAAAGGTAACGCACCTACAGAGCGTAAGATCCAGCGTATGTTCAGACGTGAAGAAGTCAGCTACATCATCAAAAAATGTAACGACTTTGGTGCAGGCGGTGTATCCGTTGCCATCGGTGAGCTTGCAGATGGACTTCGCGTAGACCTTGACAAAGTTCCGAAAAAATATGCCGGCCTTGACGGAACAGAGATCGCAATCTCTGAATCCCAGGAGCGTATGGCAGTTGTTGTAGATCCAAAAGATGTTGATAAATTCCTTGGCTTTGCAAACGAAGAAAACCTCGAAGCAATCCCGGTTGCAGTCGTTACCGAAGAGCCACGCCTTGTTCTTACATGGAGAGGCAAAGAGATCGTTAACATTTCCCGTGCATTCCTTGATACCAATGGTGCACATCAGGAAACAACTGTAGAGGTTGAGATCCCGAACAAAGACGGAAACCTTTTCGAAGAAAGACCAGACGTTGTCGATGTTAAGGCAAAATGGCTCGAGACACTTGCTGATCTCAATGTTTGCTCCCAGAAGGGCCTTGTCGAAATGTTCGACGGTTCTATCGGTGCAGGCAGCGTATTTATGCCATACGGTGGTCAGTATCAGCTTACAGAAACACAGAGCATGGTTGCAAAAGTTCCGGTACAGAACGGAAAAACTGATACAGTTACCATGATGAGTTACGGCTTTGATCCATATCTTTCTTCCTGGAGTCCATATCACGGAGCTGCTTACGCAGTAACAGAATCTGTAGCAAGAATCGTAGCTACAGGTGGTGATTACAAGAAGATCCGCTTCACATTCCAGGAATACTTCCGTCGTATGACCGAAGATCCAAAGAGATGGAGCCAGCCATTCTCCGCACTCCTTGGTGCCTATGCAGCACAGATGGGATTCGGACTTCCGTCCATCGGTGGTAAAGACAGTATGTCCGGTACCTTCAATGAGATCGACGTGCCTCCGACACTTGTTTCCTTTGCAGTAGACGTAGCTAAGATCCAGGATGTGATCACACCTGAGCTCAAAAAAGCTGGAAACAAACTTGTATGGCTCCGTGCACCTCGTGATCAGTATGATCTTCCGGATTATGCAGGAATCATGGATCAGTACGAAAAACTCCACAATGATATCCAGGCTGGAAAAGTTGTTTCCGCTTATGCACTGGATCGTCATGGTATTGCAGCAGCTGTTTCCAAGATGGCCTTCGGTAATGCACTCGGTGTGAAGATCGAACACAACCTGGATCCAAGAGACTTCTTCGCACCAGGATTTGGTGATATCATCATGGAAGTTCCGGCAGACAAAGTCGGACAGCTTTCCATCACATACACACTGATCGGTGAAGTTACAGATGACGGTAAATTCTCTTACGGAAATACTGTTATTACTGAAAAAGAAGCTGAAGAAGCATGGAAGGGAACTCTGGAAAGAGTATTCAAGACAACTTCTGGTGAAGACAACGAAAAACAGGCAAAAGATGACCTGTACCATGCAGAAAACATTTATGTATGCAAACATAAAGTTGCAAAACCTCGTGTATTCATTCCTGTATTCCCGGGAACAAACTGCGAATACGACAGCACACGTGCTTTCGAACGTGCAGGAGCAGAGGTTGACGTTAAAGTATTCAAGAACTTGACAGCAGAAGATATCCATGATTCCGTGGAACTCTTCACAAAAGCAATCGACCAGGCTCAGATCATTATGTTCCCAGGTGGATTCTCCGCTGGTGATGAACCAGATGGCTCTGCGAAATTCTTTGCAACTGCATTCCAGAACGCAAAGATCAAAGAAGCAGTTATGAAGCTTGTCAACGAGAGAGACGGTCTTGCACTTGGTATCTGTAATGGATTCCAGGCTCTGATCAAACTCGGTCTGGTACCATACGGTGAGATCTGCGGACAGAAAGCAGATTCCCCGACACTGACCTTCAACACCATCGGACGTCATATCTCTAAGATGGTTTACACCAAGGTTGTAAGCAACAAGTCTCCATGGCTCCAGAAAGCACAGCTTGGCGGAGTATACTGTAACCCTGCATCCCACGGTGAAGGACGTTTTGTTGCCAACGATGAATGGCTTGCAAAACTCTTCGCAAACGGACAGGTTGCAACTCAGTATGTAACTCCAGCCGGTGAACTCAGTGCAGACGAAGAATGGAACGTAAATGGTTCCTACATGAACATCGAAGGTATCACAAGTCCGGACGGACGTATCCTTGGTAAGATGGCTCACAGCGAACGCCGTGGCGACGGAGTGGCTGTAAACATCTACGGCGAGCAGGATATCAAGATTTTCGAGTCTGGTGTAGAGTACTTTAAATAAACAGGTTTAAACGGATACACCAAATTGGTCTGACCAAAATGAAAAATAGGCATTGACAAACTAAAACCATGTGGATATAATGGGTAACAGAATAAAGAAACACGTTGAAGAGAAGAGTAAACTGTGGAAGGCTCCAGAGAGAGATACATTTGCTGAGAGTATCTTAGTCGGAAACAGTCGAAGACCATCTCCGAGTGGCCCTAATCCGGTCCGGTGATTCCGTTACCATCTTATAAGAGTGGCTGAGCTGCCATATGGCAGATACGGCAAGCAGGGTGGAACCGCGAGTAGATTATTCGTCCCTTACAATACAGAGATGTATTGTAAGGGACTTTTGTGTATAGAAAAGAAAAACTTACTCGTCCCTGTGGAAAACTTTAAAATTTTATTCAAAAAAGGAGTTCAAAACTATGATCATCACACTGAAAGACGGATCCAAAAAAGAGTATTCCGAAGCAAAATCAGTCATCGATATCGCTTATGATATCAGCGAAGGACTGGCACGTGCAGCATGCGCAGGCGAAGTAAACGGAGAGGTTGTAGACCTTCGTACTGTTCTTGACAGCGACTGCGAACTGAACATTCTCACAGCAAAAGACGAAAAAGGACTTGCTGTTCTTCGTCACACAGCTTCCCATGTACTTGCACAGGCAGTACAGACCTTATATCCGGAAGCTAAAGTTGCTATCGGACCTTCTATTGATACAGGATTTTATTATGACTTCGCTCACGAACCATTCTCCCGTGAGGATCTCGATGAAATCGAGAAAGAAATGAAAAAGATCATTAAGAAAGGTGCAAAGATCGAGCGCTTCACAAAATCAAGAGAAGACGCGATCGCATTCTTCAAAGAGAAAAATGAACCATACAAAGTTGAGCTGATCGAAGACCTTCCGGAAGGCGAAGAAATTTCCTTCTATTCACAGGGTGACTGGACAGACCTCTGCGCAGGACCACACCTTATGAGCGTAAAAGGCGTAAAAGCATTCAAACTTCTTTCTTCTTCCAGTGCTTACTGGAGAGGAAGTGAAAAGAACGCAATGCTGACACGTATCTACGGAACAGCATATGCTACAAAAGATGAACTCAAAGAACATCTGGAGCAGATGGAAGAAGCTAAAAAACGTGACCACAACAAACTTGGCCGTGAAATGAAGATCTTCACAACTGTAGATGTGATCGGACAGGGACTTCCGCTGATCATGCCAAACGGTGTCATCATGATGCAGGAACTGCAGAGATGGATCGAAGATGAAGAGACAAAACGTGGTTATGTAAGAACAAAAACTCCTCTGATGGCAAAGAGCGACCTCTACAAGATCTCCGGACACTGGGATCATTACAAAGACGGTATGTTCGTTCTTGGTGACGAAGAGAAAGACAAAGAAGTATATGCTCTCCGTCCGATGACATGTCCATTCCAGTACTATGTATACAAAGCAGAACAGCACAGCTACCGTGATCTGCCGCTTCGTTACGGTGAAACATCCACACTGTTCCGTAATGAGGACTCCGGTGAGATGCATGGTCTGACACGAGTTCGTCAGTTTACAATCTCTGAGGGACATCTGATCGTAAGACCAGACCAGATGGTCAAAGAATTCAAAGACTGTATCGCACTTGCTCAGTACTGCCTGCAGGTTCTTGGCGTTGAGGAAGATGTAACCTATCATCTGTCCAAATGGGATCCGAATAATAGAGAAAAATACATCGGTGAGCCGGAAGTATGGAATGAGACAGAAGAAGATATCCGTCAGATGCTCGAAGAACTGAACATCCCATTCACAGAGGATGTCGGAGAAGCAGCATTCTACGGACCGAAGGTCGACATCAATGCTAAGAACGTATATGGCAAAGAAGATACAATGATCACAATCCAGTGGGATGCACTTCTTGCTGAACAGTTCGATATGTACTATATCGACGAAAACGGCGACAAGAAACGTCCATGCATCATCCATCGTACATCCATGGGATGCTATGAAAGAACACTTGCATGGCTGATCGAAAAATACGCAGGAATGTTCCCGACATGGCTGTGTCCGGAGCAGGTTCGTGTGATCCCGATCTCCGAAAAATTCAATGCTTATGCTGACAAAGTAGAAGCACAGATGAAAGAAGCAGGTATCCGCTGCTCCGTTGACAGACGTTCCGAAAAGATGGGCTACAAGATCCGTGAAGCACGTCTGGAAAGAGTACCGTACATGCTTGTAGTTGGTGCAAAAGAAGAGGAAGAGGGCAAGGTTTCCGTAAGAAGCCGTTACCTTGGTGATGAAGGAATGAAAGACCTCGGAGAATTCATTGCAGCAATCAAAGAAGAAATCAAAAATAAAACAATCCGCAAGATCGAAGTAGAGGAAGAGAAAAAATAATCGGTCTGTGTAAGATCCTATCAGAGGGAGGCGAAATGCCTTCCTCTTTTTGTGTCGATAAGTTCCTGGGATACGACACGCTGTTTTGACAAAATCTGCGCCCTCTGTCACCTATAATGAGTTCACTTACCAAAGTGAAGGATCTATAGGCGGCAGGGGGCTTTTTGTATGCATCAGGAAGTGTACATAGATATTGTGTTTGCTGCGAATCTTCTGATGGATTATATTCTTCTGAGACTTACAGGAATTGTTCTGAGGAGAAAGAACAGCAGACGAAGATGTCTGGCAGCGGCAGCGGTCGGAGCTCTTTTTGCGTGTCTGAATCTTTATGTACGACCAGGAAAAACAGGGGTACTGACCATAGTTCTTCGAGTAGTCTGTGCTGTGTTCATGATATGGATCGCATATGAGATCCAGGATGTGAAGCACATGACCGGAGCCGCACTGTTTTTCTTTGGAATGACATTTCTGACCGGTGGTTTCTGGATGGCGGTATCAGAAAACAGAAGAGTGACGGCTGTGTTTTTTTTATCGTGTGCGGCTGTGACTTATGGAGGGTTAAGTCTGATGATCTGCCTGATGGAACAAATAAAAGAATCCAGAGAACATATCTATCCGGTTGCCCTAAAATATCACGGACAGCTGCAGGAGACGTATGGTCTGTATGATACAGGAAACCGTCTGTGTGATACAGTGACTGGAGCACCGGTTTCGGTGGCAGATCCGGAAATACTTCGAAGTCTTTTGAGTGAGGAGCTGACAGACAGGCTGCTGCATCTTAAAGAAAGACCGGAGGAGATTGAAAGTACAGAGATCGCTGACCTGAAACCGCACTATCTGTCCTTCCAGACCGTAGGACGGGAAGTGCAGCTGATTCTGGCAGTGACATTGGAGGATCTTTGTATTCAGATTCCGGGAGAGCGGATCCATGTATCCGAACCGGTGTTTGCATTGTCTTCAGAACCTTTTGCTTTGGGAAAGGAATACAAAGTGATATTGAATTCCAGATTATTGCATTAGGAGGGGCAGGATATGAGCAGATCGGCAGCAGGAGTGGATTATCGTCCGTTTCAGGTTTTTCAGAAATTAGTTCTTTCAAGATCGAGAGAGCTTTATTATATTGGAGGAAGTGATGTGCTTCCGGCACCACTGGAGCCAAAAAGAGAAGCATATGTGATCAGCAGACTCAAAACAGATCAGGAGCAGGAAGCCAGATCCCTGCTGATTGAGCATAATCTCAGACTCGTCGTTTATATTGCAAGAAAATTCGATAACACAGGAGTTGGAGTGGAAGACCTGATCTCGATCGGGACGATCGGTCTGATCAAGGCTATCAATACATTCAACCCGGTAAAGAATATCAAACTGGCGACATATGCATCACGTTGTATTGAAAATGAGATTCTGATGTATCTGCGGCGAAACAGTAAGACGAGAATGGAAGTATCTATTGATGAACCATTGAATGTGGACTGGGATGGCAATGAACTGCTTCTTTCGGATATTCTTGGAACTGATGATGATGTGATATCCAGGAAACTGGAGGATGAAGTGGAAATCACACTTCTGGGAAAAGCAATCAACAAACTGTCACCAAGAGAACAGACGATCATACGGCTGCGTTTTGGACTGAACAATGCCGACGGAAAAGAGAAGACGCAGAAAGAAGTCGCAGATCTTCTTGGAATCTCTCAGTCCTATATTTCCAGACTGGAGAAACGGATTATGAAACGTCTGAAAAAAGAAATCGTAAAGTATGAGTAAGGTAGTAAGAAGCCATACCGCTGCATATACATAGAAGGAATATGCAGCGAGGTGTGCATGCATGAAAAAATTCAGAAAATACAGAATGGAAATGGTCATGGCCTGTCTGCTGCTGGTAAGTTTTTACCTGCTGTCCAGACAGGCTGCTGTTGTTTCAGTACAGATGAATTTTCCGAAACTGATTCTTATAGATCCCGGACATGGGGAGGATGATCCTGGGATGATCGGTGCAGATGGACTGGAAGAGAAAGGAATTAATCTGGCAATATCACTTCTGCTGAAAAGTGAGCTTGAAACAAGGGGCTATTCTGTGGCAATGACAAGAGAAACAGATAAAGGACTTTATGATGCATCAGCAAATAATAAAAAAGCACAGGATATGCAGCGTCGCATAGCAATGATTGGCGAAAAGTCACCGGTGCTGTCGGTAAGTATTCACCAGAACAGCTATCAGCAGGATGCATCTGTGCATGGACCGCAGGTTTTTTATTATGAAAGTTCTGTAGAAGGAAAGAAGCTTGCAGAGGCAGTACAAAGCAGCCTGAATGAAAAGCTGGAAATAGACCGACCAAGAGAAATCAAGGGAAATACCAGTTATTATCTGCTCAAAAGAAGTCCCGGAACGCTTGTGATCGTAGAATGTGGTTTCCTGACCAATCCCGAAGAGGCCAGAAAATTGCAGACAGGATTGTATCAGCAAAGAGTAGCGGCTGCAGTGGCAGATGGAATTGATACATATCTGCATGTGGATAACCGGAAAAGTTACAGCTAAAAAGTGTAAATATTGTGAAAATCAGGAAGTTTGTTTGCTATATGAAAGTTCCTTTGTTATACTAAATCCGTATGAGCAGAGAAAAACGATTTTACAGGCTCTGGCAGGTATAAAGTGTAATATATTCTGTACGAGATTTAATGACGAGGTGGATAATGTTTGGTATCATATATATAGTACTGAGCCTGCTGGCTGGTAAAGAACTGGCAGAAATTCTTCTGTTTACAGGAAAAAACGCTCAGGAAGCAGGCAGCAGGAACGGACAGAACAAAGCTTTCTGCAATCAGATATGGGTTCTGGCGGCAGCCGCTTTTGGAATGGGAACACTGGTATTTGGATGGACAACGTACATGATCTCCTGGGCGGCCAGCGAAGCAGGTGCTAAGAAACCACTGATCTATGGAAATACAGCTGCTCTGATCATAACGGCAGTTGTTCTGGTTTTGCTTTATTGGAAACGATATCGAAAAACAGGAACTGTATGGACCGTGGCAGACAGGAAGCTGATCAGTGACAGCAGGGCATTTCGAAAAGAGTGTATTTTATTTGGATTCCTGTTGGTATTTCTGACGTGGATCATGTTTTATGTTTTTTATATAAGAAATGGCGAACTGTACAGTGGGTTTTCCGTATACGGGGATTATGCACCACATACAGCGATGATGCGCTCTTTCTCAAAGGGCAATAACTTCCCGACAGAGTACCCGCATTTCGGAGGACAGGATGTCAAATATCATTTTATGTTTCAGTTTCTTGTCGGAAATCTGGAATTTCTCGGGATCAGACTGGATTTTGCATATAATATAGAAAGTGTTCTGGCGCTGCTGGGATTTCTGATGCTGCTTTACAGCATTGCAAAACGACTGACAGTAAGCCTGGCAGCCGGAATTCTGACATTGGTACTTTTTTTCTTCCGCAGTTCACTTTCATTTTTTCATTTTGTGACAGAACATCTGCAGGCAAAAGACCTGTGGGCAACGCTGAGGGACAATACAACATTTATCGGATATACAACCAATGAAAACTGGGGATTATGGAATTTTAATGTATATCTGAATCAGAGGCATCTGGCATTTGGACTTCTGATCGTTTCTCTTGTCATCTGGTTATTTATGGACTGGCTGGATATCGGCTGTGCCGAGGAAGAAAAAGGCATTGTCTGGCTTCGTAACCGATTTTTTACAAAAAAAGCGTGGAAATGTATCTGCCCGGAAAATGCACTGATGGCAGGGATGTTCTTGGGATTGACATCGTTCTGGAATGGAGCAGCGGTGATTGGTGGCCTGCTGATCCTGCTGGGCTTTGCTGTTTTTTCAGATGGGAAGCTGGATTATCTGATCCTTGCAGCCACATCCGTGATCTTTTCGGCGCTTCAGACCAGGATCTTTATCTGGGGGGAAGCAGTAAGCCCTTCTCTTTACTGGGGATTTCTTTCCGATGATAAAACCCTGTGGGGAGTACTGTGGTACTTGATCCAGATGAGTGGGATTTTCTTTGTCGGCGCAGTTGTGCTGGTGTTCTTGTTGAAAAAACGACAGCAGAGAGCGGCTCTTATAAGTTTCCTGTTTCCGGCTGCATTTGCATTTTTTGTATCACTCACTCCAGATATTGCAGTGAATCATAAATATATTATGATCTCCTATGCATTTACCGCAATTTTCTGGGCATGGGCACTTATGCAACTGTTTCAGAAAAAGATACTTCACAGAATCGTAGCGGTATTACTTGCTGTCTGTCTGACCATTACTGGTATTTATGATTTTGTTGTGATCATACGAAATAATGGCCCAGGGCACAGAGTCAGCGTGAATATGAACAGTGATCTGACAGACTGGCTGGAAGAACGTCTGACGCATGAAGATCTGATCCTGACTCCGGAATACAGCATCAATGAGGTAACGATGTCGGGAGTCATGATGTATATGGGATGGCCATATTATGCGTGGTCGGCTGGATATGATACTTATTATCGCGCAGCACAGGCAAAGACTATTTACAGTACAATAAACAAAGAAGAACTGAAGAAACTTGTAAAGCAGGAAAAAATCACCTACATTCTGTATGAAGAAGGAATGGAATACGAACAGCAGTACTGCAGAGAAGAAACAATTGCCAGTGTATACAAGCTGGTATATGAAACAGAGGACGGGAGAATAAGAATTTATGAAACCTGATAAAATAAAAAAATTAATCATGATGATCATACCGGCAGCAGTATTAGTTGCATTGTCAGCATATCTGCTGCAGGGCGATGTATGGACTTTTTGGACCTGGTATCTTCTGGCACTGGTGCTGGGAGTGGCAGCTATGCCATTGACAGGAAGACTGTTTCGACGTTTTGATGATAAGGGATGGATTTTTTCAAAAGTAACCGCAGTCGCGATCGCCGGTTTTCTGACATGGTTTCTGGTAACTGTGAAGATATTGAAATTTACAGCAGTTACCTGCGTGGCGGTGACTGTTATCTGCACTGTTCTTTCTATATTATTATACCGAAAAGAACAGAAAAACGGATTCGAGTGTATTCCTTTTGCACATCTTAATCTGGTATATGCGGAAGAGCTTCTTTTCTTTGCATTCTTTCTTATGTGGACATATTTTGCAGGATTCCATCCGGCAGCTTATGGAACAGAGAAATTTATGGATTATGGTTTCATGGAAGCAATGATGCGAAGCAAAACACTTCCGGCAACAGATCTCTGGTATTCTGAGGGCAAGATCAATTACTATTATGGCGGACAGTATTTTGCAGTATTTCTGACAAAGCTGTCAGGCACGAAAGTAGAACTGACCTACAACCTGATGCGTACTTTTGTGGCAGGGCTTGCCTTTATTATGCCATTCTCACTCGTGCATCAGATGGTGAAAGACCGACTGGGCAGAAACATCAGCGGATGGAAGAAAAAGCTGCCGTCTGTAACAGGATTTCTGGCCGGAATCGCAGTTTCCGTGGCCGGAAATATGCACTATGTTGTTTATGCATGCGTGATTCCATGGATCCAGAAATTGAAAGGAGAGGAAGTCAGCAGTTACTGGTTCCCAGATGCGACCAGATATATCGGATTCAACCCGGATGTAGATGACAAAACGATTCATGAATTTCCATGTTATTCCTTCGTACTTGGAGATCTGCATGCACATGTTGTGGATATCATGTTTGTTCTTTTGATCCTTGCATTGCTTTATGCCTGGATGAAAAAGGTAAGAACAACAAAGATCACACTCGAGAATACAGAGAAAAAAGAATTCTGGCGCAGACAGCTTCTGATGCCACAGCTCCTGGCAGCTGCAGCCCTTCTGGGAATGTTCCACTGGACAAACTACTGGGATTTTGTCATTTATTATACAGTGACCTGTGGTGTGATCCTGATCATGAATATTATCGGACAGGAAGGAAAGGTAAAATGGATCCTTGCCGTGACAGCGGCACAGGCAGCGGAGATTCTGATACTGGCAACACTGATCATCCTTCCGTTTACGATGCAGTTTGATAGCAGTAATATGGTACAGGGAATCGCACTTGCCCAGCATCATTCCCTTCCGCATCAGCTTCTGGTGCTCTGGGGCCTGCCGACGATCCTGACTGTACTGTTTATCATTTCTCTGCTTGTTGAGAAATTAAAAGTGGCAGAAAACAGATCTCTGTATCGGCTTTTGAAAGCAGTTACACTTCCGGATCTTTTTGCTGTGATCATGGGACTCTGTGCGATCGGTCTGGTGCTGATTCCGGAACTTGTTTATGTACGTGATATTTATGAAAGCGGAAATGCCCGTGCCAATACGATGTTTAAGCTGACCTATCAGGCATACATTATGTTTGGGCTGACTATGATCTACGCAATCTTCCGTCTGCTGATCATAGGAAAGAATAAGATCCTCAAAGCATTGGCATTGATCGGACTGATTCTCTTTGTATGGACCTGTGGTTATTTCGGAAACAGTGTGCATGCGTGGTTCGGTAAAGTATGGAAACCGTCTGAATATAAAGGACTGAATGCAACTGCCTTTCTTGAGACTGATTTCTCGGAAGATGTCGGCGGAATCAAGTGGCTCAAAGAAAATGTCAAAGATGTAGAAGTGGTGCTTGAAGCAAACGGTGACAGTTATTCCGAATACGAACGGGTATCCGCCATGACCGGTCTCCCGACGATCATGGGATGGTACGTGCATGAGTGGCTATGGAGAGGAGATCTTGCTGACATCAATGCCAAGATCGCAGATGTCGAGAACATTTATATTTCGACAGATGAAGCACATGTGAAGTCCCTGTTGGAAGAGTATGATATATCGTATATTTTTGTGGGATCGTGTGAGCGAAAGAAGTACGGTGCCCAGTTGAATAACGATATGCTGAAGAGTATGGGAGAAGTCGTTTATCAGGATGATGAGTGGCAGACCTATATCGTAAAAGTGAAATAAATGAGATGAAAAAAATATCGCAGAGTATGCTACTCTGTGAAAAAATTGAGGTGTTCCCGTGGAGAAACCACAGTATTACTCCATCACAGTTAAAAAGATGAACATCCTGACCAGACATTCCGACTGGTTAGTAAAAACACAGGAACTGTATAACCAGATACTGGAATTTTATTACAACCTATACCTTGACACATTTCAGGATGGAAGACCAGGTTCCATGGAAGCACTCCGCACACTGGAAAAGCTGACAATCCCAGGCAGAGACCGACAGCCCGTGCAGTACCCACTGCCATGGCAAAAGGTTCCCCTGTATTTCAGGCGAGCTGCGATCAACAGTGCAATTGCCGCAACCAGCAGTTACCTCTCCAGAGAAAAACAGAAGATCCGTTCCACTTCTTTCACAGAATCCGTTACCTGTTATAAAGGCATGTATCGTGATTTTGAAGGAAATGCGATCACACTGAAAGTCTGGACTGGAGAAAAATGGCTCTGGAATCGCATCAAGCTCCGTGGCAATACCATACCGGAAGAAGGGCAGATGATGTCACCTTCCATCGTCCTGAAAAAGACAGGCCCTGAGCTGCACATCCCGTGGAAGACTTTTGTAAAAGACGGCAGAACTGCCAAAGAACGAATGGCAGCAGGAGAAAAAATCTGTGCCGTAACGTTTACCAATCAGGATGCACTTGCAGTATGCTGTGTGCTGAACTCTGACGGTGCAAAAGAAAACGTTTTTTTTGTAAGAGGAGGAGCTGAGTATGGCCACCGATGCAGGCAGGTTACTGACAAGATCAAAAAATCCGAAGCATCAGGAAGCAGTGGAAGCAGCGCAATCCCCAATTCACGCTACTGGATGAAATTAAAAAATCTCAACGATTTTTATTCTCATAGCATAAGTAGACAAGTTATAAATTACATAATTAAGCAAGGTGCAAAGATTATCGTTCTTCCAGAATATGAGAAAGAATACAGCAAAATCCTGATGTCAAAAGCAGGAAACTTCTCACCGATACATCTCAGTACCGCCATTCGCGAAAAGATAAAGTACAAAGCCTGGCAGGAAGGACTTGTTGTACTGGAACTACAGCAGCATAACATCAGTTCCACATGTGCAGCCTGTGGAGCCTCCTTACATAAAAAAGGACAGAACTTTGTCTGCAAGAATGGGCATCAGGGAAATTACTACCTGAATGCATCCTGGAATCTCGGATTAAAATGCATCCGCGGATTTCAGCCAAAAGAGCCGAGAACAAGCGGTTAATACGCTGTTTTCATAGATACAGGAAACTGTAAATAGGATTTTATCTACAGGATAGAGTCTTTGGGTGGAGCACCGCCCACCGGAGTCCACCGTGGAGCCCGGAAAGAATGTGATTATTTGATCACGAACGTGCTCGAAGTTATTGAACAAATAAATTGTGGTTGTAAACATGGATTTTAGTAAATAACAGGGAACGAAGATGAAGAAGAAAAATAGAAACTAAAAATAAATAGGTGTATTCAGCCTGCTGAACTCGAGGAGTGAAGCGGGCTATTAGTGTGTAAAAATAATATTTTATAAAGGATAAGAAAAATGTTTAATAAGAAAAATGACTTTGAAGCATTTGAAAACAAAGTATGGCTTGCATCTCCAACTATGCATGATGGTGCAGAAATGAAATATGTAAAAGAAGCATATGATACAAACTGGATGTCTACGGTTGGTGCAAATATTAATGAGGTTGAAAAAGTTGCAGCCGAAAAATCTGGAGTTAAATATGCAGTAGCATTGTCCTGCTGTACAGCAGCTCTTCATCTCTGCGTAAAATTTGCAGGTGAAAAACTTTATGGCAAGCCGGAAATTGGACATGGTGCAGTTGAAGGAAAAAGAGTTTTCTGTAGTGATATGACTTTTGATGCAACTCTGAATCCAGTTGTTTATGAAGGCGGAATTCCAGTATTTATTGATACTGAAAGAGATTCTTGGAACATGGACCCGGTAGCACTTGAAAAAGCATTTGAGATGTATCCAGAAGTTAAACTTGTTGTTTCGGCTGAGCTTTATGGCTTTTCTGGTGATATTAAAAAGATTAAAGAAATCTGTGAAAAACACGGAGCACTTCTTATCGAAGATGCAGCAGAAGCTATGGGAGCAACCTGGGATGGAAAACAGTGTGGATCCTATGGTGACTATGCAGCTGTATCTTACAACGGAAATAAAATCATCACGGGTAGTTCTGGTGGTTGTCTGCTGACAAATGATTTGGAAGTAGCAAACAAAGCCAGAAAATGGTCAACCCAGGCTAGAGAAGCTGCAGCATGGTATCAGCATGAAGAGGTTGGCTATAACTATAGAATCAATCTATGGGCAAAGGGCAATAGCATATTCACAAAGTGATATATCGAAACGATCCAAGACATTTTGGAATGTAGTTCTCTTTAGAATGACAATTTCATTGGTTACTGCATTGATATATGTTTTTTTTGTAAGTTTTTTTATTCACGAAAAAAAAATATATCTGATTTTGGTGATGAATATTATAGCAGTGGCTTTTGATATTTCTTGGTTTTTTCAAGGAATTGAAGATTTTAAAAGAATTGTCTTAAGAGACTCTTTTTTTAAAATAGTTGGCGTGCTTGGTATATTTATATTAGTGAAATCAAAAGATGACTTGATATTATATGTCGCTTTAATGAGTGGCATAGTATTATTTAGCGCTATGTCACTTTGGGGAGTTGTGCAAAAATATGTAGAAAAACCAAAATTATCTGAATTATCACCATTTAGCGACTGGAGGACAATTATTTCTTTGTTTATTCCGACGATTGCAATACAGGTATATACAGTTCTTGATAAAACCATGATTGGTCTTATTACATCTAATAATTATGAAAATGGTTATTACGAACAGGCTGTAAAAATTTCTAGATTGACGCTTACGATAGTAACAGCTCTAGGCACAGTTATGATTCCAAGAATAGGAAGTTTATTTGCACAAAAAAAGTCAGAACAAATACAGAAACTTATGTATAGGGGATATAGATTTGTTTGGATGATAGGTATCCCTCTTTGCTTTGGTTTGATAGGTATATCTGACAATTTTGTTCCATGGTTTTTTGGAAAAAGTTACATGCCAGTATCCTCTCTATTGAAGATTACAGCATTAATTATACTTGCTATTGGAATTAATAATGTTACAGGAGTTCAATTTTTAATACCTACAGGAAGACAGAATCTTTTTACAAAGACAGTGATATATGGAGCTATTTTAAACTTTATTATGAATAGCGCATTAATACCTTTTTGGGGGGCAAAGGGGGCCGCTATTGCATCAGTAGCTGCTGAAACAATGATTGCAATAATTCAGTTTTATTATGTGAGAAGTGAGATTGAATGGAAAGTCGTACTTGTATCAGGTTGGAAGTATCTGATTGCGGGCCTTGTAATGCTATCAGTAATATGTGTTGAGAGTAATTTATTAAAAACCACGATATTGGATACCATGATTATAATTGCAACAGGAGTAACTGTATATGTTGTTTTTCTAGTGATTTTGCGGGATAGTTACTTTATTTCGGAAATAAAAAGTATGCTTTTAAAGTTAAAAAAATAGGTGATAATATTAAAATGGAGTGATAAATGGATAAGCCTGTTCTTACAAATATACAAAGATTTTCGATTCATGATGGTCCAGGAATAAGGACAACAGTGTTTTTTAAAGGATGTTCTCTCCATTGTCCGTGGTGCAGTAATCCGGAGAATATAAGTCGAGAACCTCAAAAATATGTTAAAGATGGTATAGAAGGTATTTATGGCAAATTGTATTCCTGCGACGAATTATATGAAGAGATTATTAAAGACAGAGCATTTTATAATGGAGATTGGGGAACTAATGACTTGAATAAGATGCCAGGTGGGGTAACATTCTCTGGTGGAGAGTGTATGCTACAGATGGAAAGATTAGAAAAATTATTGCAAAGATTAAGCATGGAAAAAATTCATCTTGTGGTAGAATCATGTCTTTATACGTCAACTAAGTGTTTGAATATTGCAATTAAGTATATTAATCTATTTTATGTTGATATTAAAATGGTAGATAAAGAAAAATGCAGTACAATATTAGGGGGGGACTTTGAAGTTTATGACAGAAATCTACGTAAACTATTAAACTATGGAAAGCCAGTAATTTTCCGAATTCCCATAATTGGAGGATATACAGATACTGTTGAAAACATAAGAGAAATAAAGGATTATATAAAATCAATTAAAGGTAATGTGTTAAAGATAGAATTGATAAAAGAACATAATCTAGGATTGAATAAATATCGGGCTCTAATCGCAGGAAATAATGATATCAATTTGCCAAATTATTATGGGGTGGATGATAAAGTTGTTGAAGATATAAAAGTAAGTATTGCAGAAGTGGTTGACATTCCAATAGAAGTATGCAAGATTTAAATTTGTCTGTAGAAAACAAAGCACTTTGTGTTGTTTGACTGGATCTTGCTTATATAGATTACTTATAGGGATATAGTCTGTTAAAAAGGTTAATATTTTCTATAGAGGTGTTGATCTTGATATGCAATGTTCAGAATTCTCTTTTGGTCAGAACAGTTATTCTATAAAAAAAGAATGATGATTTCCATACATCGTCGGACCGGTAACAAATTTCCATTTGGATTAATCATTTATATTCTATAAATAGGATGTGTTTTAGAGTGCTATAGAACCAGAGACATTACTGGCAAAACTGATTCTAGATAATGGAAATAGTTCTATGTATCTTGATAATTTACATATGAATGAAAATAAAACCGATATTATTTGTAAGAGTTGATAAAATTCAATTTGACTCGTATGGTGCGACAAGCTTTTTTATTGTGACATAATGAGTTTAGTCTCTTTTTTGATTATACAATGTCTTTTGGGTATATGTCATTTTGTATTGTACTGTTTATATGCGTTTATATGCGAACACTAGATTAATTGTATCTACTGGGAGAAACAAATGGAAAACCGTGAACGTTATAAAAAAATAATTATGTTTTTTGCATCTGTGATAATAGTTGCTATTGAAACATTGATTTTTACATATATCTGGTATAATTTCTATTTATCTCGGGAAATTATTGGAAGGTTATTTGTAAGAGGAAATCAGGTAGTTATAGGATTCTATGTCTTGATGTTATATTTCTTTTATAAGATTTATGGTGGATTTAAAGTGGGATATTTACGCGTATTTGAAGTGATTTATTTCCAAATACTTTCTGTGCTTTGTGTAAATTTTATTACGTATCTCCAGTTATGCTTAATCGGTCGATGACGTTTAGGAGAACATTCAACACCGATGATTATTATGACAGGAATAGATATGTTGATTGTAATTATTTGGGTTGTAGGGATGCGTTTTGTTTATACCAGATTATATCCACCTAGACAAATGCTGATGATTTATAGTGAGCGTAATCCTAAAGAATTATGTGATAAATTTGAAACAAGGGCAGATAAATATACAATCAGGGAAATGGTTTCAGTATCATTAGGTGTTGAAACTATTAAAGAAAAAATAAATGGATATAACGCAATAATAATTGGAGATATTCCTTCTCATATACGAAATGTGCTTTTAAAATACTGCTTTGAAAAAGACATTCGATGTTATTCTATGGCAAATATAATACAACACCATATGATAAATTAAAATTAGATCTTACATATATTGAGACATATTCTTTAAAACTTGACTTAAAACTTCTTATGCTTACTTTCAAGATTTTATTCCAAAAAGAGAATACAGAAGGCGTTGAGGTGTGGCAGAGAACAGCTGGGCAAGAGAATAAGAACAAAGATTCCAGAGAATTATGATTTTCCAAGAGAAAGCGTAATTAAAGTAAAGTGTATTGTTTGAGAATGGAAAATAAAAAAATGCATTTTATCATGTAGAATTATTATATAAAATCATCCATAAAAGTAAGTGAGAATTTTGAGGTCTATAGAAACAAAGGAGTATAAAATTTATGTGTGGAATTGTAGGTTTTACCGGCGTGCAGCAGGCGGCACCGATTCTTTTGAGCGGATTGTCAAAGCTGGAATACAGAGGATATGACTCAGCAGGGATTGCTGTTCGTGATGGTGATAAGCTGGCGGAGGTTGTAAAGGCAAAGGGACGTCTTGGAAATCTGGCTGAAAAAACGGATGAGGGTAGAGCTCTGCGTGGTACCTGTGGAATTGGGCATACACGCTGGGCAACGCATGGTGAGCCAAGTCAGATCAATGCGCATCCGCATGTTTCTGGTAATTGTACGCGTTCTGGTTCCGGCGAAGTGGAATCCGAAGTGGTCGGAGTACATAATGGAATCATTGAGAATTATGCGGAGCTGAAAGATAAGCTGTTAAAGCATGGCTATACTTTTTATAGTGAGACAGATACGGAAGTTGTGATCAAGCTGGTGGATTATTATTACAGAAAGTATAATCTTGGTCCGGTGGATGCGATCGCAAAGACAATGGTGCGTGTCCGTGGTTCTTATGCGCTGGAGCTGATGTTCAGGGATTATCCGGGTGAGATCTGGGTGGCTCGAAAAGACAGTCCAATGATCATTGGTATTGCAGACGGGGAGACTTATGTGGCGTCTGATGTGCCGGCAATCCTCAAATACACCAGACAGGTATATTATATTGGAAATCTGGAGTTCGCCAGACTGACACCGGGCGAGGCACATTTCTTCAATCTTAATGGTGAAGAAATCGAGAAACAGACGACTCAGATCAAATGGGATGCGGAAGCGGCCGAAAAGGCAGGCTTTGAGCATTTTATGATGAAAGAGATCCATGAGCAGCCAAAGGCTATTCAGGATACTCTGAATTCTGTTATTAAAGATGGAGTCATTGACTTTTCAGGGCTGGAATTAACGAAGGAAGAAATCCTGAGTTTTGAGCAGATCTATATTGTGGCCTGCGGATCAGCATGGCATGTAGGTATGGCCGCACAATATGTCCTGGAGGATATGGCGCGAATTCCAGTGAGAGTGGAACTGGCTTCGGAATTCCGTTACAGATCAATGCCGGTAAACAAGAACGTACTTGTTATTGCAATCAGCCAGTCCGGCGAGACGGCAGATACGCTGGCAGCACTTCGTCTTGCAAAGGAAAAGGGAATGACAACTTTGGCAATCGTGAATGTGGTCGGAAGCAGTATTGCACGTGAAGCGGACAAGGTGTTCTACACACTTGCAGGTCCGGAGATTTCGGTTGCAACAACAAAGGCCTATAGTGCGCAGCTTGCAGCGATGTACTGTATTGCAGTAGAATTTGCATTTGTAAGAGGCAAGATTACGGAAGAGCAGTATGCATATTATATTTCAGAGTTGCTCACAATTGCTCCGAAGATCAATAAGATACTGGAAGACAAAGAGAGACTGCAGTGGTTTGCAGCTAAATATGCCGGTGCGCATGATGTGTTCTTTGTCGGAAGGGGAATTGATTATGCGGTTTCCCTGGAGGGCAGTCTTAAATTAAAGGAGATCTCCTATATTCATTCAGAGGCATATGCTGCGGGAGAACTGAAGCATGGAACGATCAGTCTGATCGAGCCGGGAACATTGGTGATCGGTGTGCTGACACAGAGTAAGCTGTATGAGAAGACCATGAGTAATATGGTTGAGTGCCGAAGCCGTGGCGCATATCTGCTGGGCCTGACAACTTATGGGAAATATGAGATTGAAGAGACCGTGGATTTTGCCGTATATGTGCCGCGAATCGACGAGTACTTTGCAGGAAGCCTGGCAGTGGTGCCGCTGCAGCTGCTCGGATATTACGTGAGCGTGGCAAAAGGACTGGATGTAGATAAGCCGAGAAATCTCGCCAAGAGCGTGACGGTGGAATAAACAATTGCTTTACGGAAAAATGGTTTCATGATATCATTAATTTTACATATTAATGGTTTTGTGGAACCTTTTTCTACAGGCTTAAATAATTTAAAGGTTCTGACACTCACAGATGTCAGGTTCGATGAATATTTTGGCTTCACAGATGCAGAAGTAAGAGACATGCATGCGTAATATTGTTAAATATGGAATTGCCTGTTACAAAAAGAATTGCAAGGTGGTATTGGGGTAATTATTAAAAGACATCACAGTCGGACAGGAGGAATTTTTATGAGTAGATTAAATAATCTTTGCAGCAGGATGATTGAGTTTTACAGAGATGACCCGGCGAGAATCCAGCACTTTATAAAGGTGCACAGCTTTGCTAAGCTGATCGGGGAGGAAGAGCATCTGGATGAGAAGCTGCTCTATATTCTGGAAGCGGCAGCTTATGTACATGATATTGGAATCCGTCCGGCGGAGGCTAAATTTGGCAGATGTGACGGTAAACTCCAGGAGCAGGAAGGTCCGGCAGAGGCAGAGAAAATGCTGAAGAGTCTTGGGTTTGAGCAGGATGTGATCGAAAGGGTATCCTATCTTGTCGGACACCATCATACATACACGGATATTGATGGAATGGATTATCAGATTCTTGTGGAGGCTGATTTTCTGGTGAATTATTTTGAAGATCACCTGGAGACGGAATCGATTAAAAAGAGTGTGAAGAAAATCTTTAAGACGGAGACCGGAATCCGGATTGCAACGGAAATGTTCTTCCCGGAAGAATTCCAGATGTCAGATACCTGGGCACAGGATGGTCTCCAGGAACTGGATGATTTTATTGAAGCACAGGGAATTTATATTCGTCAGTGAATAAGTATCATAGTCGGGGGCTTTGACTCGACATCATATAAAATGATCCTAAGGCATTGTATTTGGAACTCTCCGGTATCTGGGGAGTTTTTCTATTGTATAATTCTGGGATTTAGTCTATAATATACTAGCATTATTGGGAGTTTGTAGTCAATATAATTCAAGGAGAGGACTTATTATTATGAGAGCTGAAGTTGTGGCTATGACGGGTGAGAACCTGGATATGGATGCCATAAAAAAGGCAGGAGATATTTTGAAGGCGGGTGGACTGGTTGCGTTTCCTACCGAGACTGTATATGGACTTGGCGGAAATGCACTGGATCCGCAGGCTTCCATGAAAATATACGCAGCGAAAGGAAGACCATCAGATAATCCGCTGATCGTACACATCGCAGAGCTGGAGCAGTTAGAGAAGATTACGACAGAGATACCTGAGGGAGCAAGGATCCTTGCTGAGAAATACTGGCCGGGGCCGCTTACCATGATTCTCCCGAAAGCGGATATCGTACCACGGGAGACTACCGGTGGTCTGGACAGTGTTGCGGTTCGGTTCCCAAGTGACAGGATTGCACAGGAGCTGATCAAGGCTGGCGGCGGTTTTGTGGCAGCACCGAGTGCCAATACGTCAGGCAGGCCAAGTCCGACGATGGCAGAACATGTGGAAGAAGATCTTGGCGATGCCATTGATATGATCATTGATGGTGGACAGGTGGGAATCGGACTGGAATCTACAATCGTTGATTTTACGGAGGAGATTCCGGTTGTTCTGCGTCCGGGATATATTTCACTGGAAATGCTTCAGGAGACACTCGGAGACGTACGGATGGATAAGGGACTTCTGATCACAGATAGCAGTGTACATCCGAAAGCACCGGGAATGAAATATCGTCATTATGCGCCGAAAGCGGATCTTTCCATCGTAGAGGGTGCGGAAGAAGAGGTTGTCAGATGCATCAATCGTCTGACAGAAGAGGCAGTGTGCAAAGGTATGAAAGTTGGAGTCATTGCAACGGATGAGACGAAAGAACGGTATGCACATGCTGATGTGTTAAGTATCGGAAGCAGAGAAGAAGAAGAGACAATCGCACATCATCTGTATGAAGTCCTGAGAGATTTTGATGATGACAGAGTGGATGTGATCTATTCGGAGGCGTTTTATACGCCGAAAATGGGGCAGGCTATTATGAACCGTCTTTTAAAGGCGGCAGGACATAAAATCATAAATGCACAGGAGGAAAAGAAATGATAGCATTAGGATGTGACCATGGCGGTTATGAACTGAAACAGGAGATTATTAAATATTTAGAGGAGAATAATATCGAATATAAAGATTTCGGATGTGACAGTACAGATTCTACGGATTATCCGATCTATGCCAAAAGAGTAGCCATTGCGATTCAGAATGGTGACTGTGAAAAAGGTATTCTGATCTGTGGAACAGGCATCGGTATTTCTATCACAGCAAATAAATTCAAAGGTATTCGTGCAGCTCTTTGTTCCGACTGCTTCAGTGCAGAGGCAACAAGACTTCATAACAATGCCAATATTCTTGCAATGGGCGGCAGAGTAGTCGGACCTGGACTGGCAGTCAAGATCGTGGATACATTCCTGAATACACCGTTCTCAGAGGAAGAACGTCATATCCGCAGAATCAAACAGATCGAAGAGGATACAGATATCACAGACGCTTATCCGGAAATCTAAAAACAGGGGAGGTTTTTACGGTGGCTGTACATATCAAAAAACGTGAGGATTATATTTCCTGGGACGAGTATTTTATGGGAGTGGCAATGCTCTCCGGAATGCGTTCCAAGGATCCGAATTCACAGGTGGGTGCCTGTATTGTCAGCAATGATAACAAGATTCTTTCCATGGGATACAATGGCTTTCCGAAGGGCTGTTCCGATGATGAGTTCCCGTGGGCACGGGAAGGGGATCCGCTGGATACCAAATATCTGTATGTGACGCACAGCGAACTGAATGCAATCCTGAATTATCGTGGTGGCAGTCTGGAAGGAGCAAAGCTTTATGTTTCTCTGTTTCCGTGCAACGAGTGTGCCAAGGCGATCATCCAGGCCGGAATCAAGACAATCGTGTATGACTGTGACAAATATGAACATACGCCGTCTGTCATTGCTTCCAAGAGAATGCTGGATGCGGCCGGAGTGCGCTATTATAAATACAATCGCTCCGGTAAAGCAATCACGCTTTCTGTGTAAAATGCAGGAAAAAGGTGGAATTCTTTGTGATGAGAGGGGTTGACACCTGGAGAGATTTTATTTAAAATAAAGAAAGTTCGGATATTTTTTTATATCTGCACAATCTTAAATAAGAATATGAGCGATGAAGAGAATAGTACATGAGGAGCAATCTCAGAGAGGAATCCATATGGTGTGAGGATTCTGTGCGTGAATCATGGAACCGGCCTCTGAGCTCCATGTGATTGAAGCATGGCGTGTTTCCTGCGTTAAAGGATCTAGAGAGAACGATTCCATATGGGATTGTTAATTAGGGTGGTACCGCCGAAGTCCTTCGGTCCCTTTACCGGGATCAGGAGGGCTTTTTTATTTTCTTTTGGCCCGGCGCAAGATCATTTCAAAAACAGATCATATTAAAAAAGGAGAAAAGAACGATGGCAAAGAAATTAGTTGAAGCGATCACTTCCATGGAAGACGATTTTGCACAGTGGTATACAGACGTTGTCAAAAAAGCGGAACTGTGCGGCTACACAAGTGTAAAAGGATGCATGGCAATCAAACCGGCAGGTTATGCGATCTGGGAAAATATCCAGCATGAACTGGACCGCAGATTCAAAGAAACAGGTGTACAGAATGTGTACATGCCGATGTTTATTCCGGAATCTCTTCTGCAGAAAGAAAAAGATCACGTAGAAGGATTTGCACCGGAAGTAGCGTGGGTAACACATGGTGGACTGAATGAACTGCAGGAGCGTCTCTGCGTTCGTCCGACTTCTGAGACTCTGTTCTGCGATTTTTATCAGAAAGACATCCAGTCCCACAGAGATCTGCCGAAGGTCTATAATCAGTGGTGTTCTGTAGTACGTTGGGAAAAGACAACTCGTCCGTTCCTTCGTTCCAGAGAATTCCTGTGGCAGGAGGGACATACTGCTCACGCAACAGCAGAAGAAGCAGAAGAAAGAACGATCCAGATGCTGAATCTGTATGCTGATTTCTGCGAAGAAGTTCTGGCAATTCCGGTAATCAAAGGTCAGAAAACAGACAAAGAAAAATTTGCAGGTGCAGTAGCAACTTACACAATTGAATCTCTGATGCACGATGGAAAAGCACTTCAGTCCGGTACCAGCCATAACTTTGGTGACGGATTTGCAAAGGCATTCGGCATCCAGTACACAGACAAAGATAACACACTGAAATATGTGCATCAGACATCCTGGGGTATGACAACACGTATGATCGGTGCGATCATCATGGTTCATGGTGATAACAGCGGACTTGTTCTGCCTCCGAGAATTGCTCCGACACAGGCTGTTATCATTCCGATTCAGCAGCGTAAAGAGGGTGTTCTGGAAAAGGCAGATGAACTGTTTGCAGCACTCAAAGCAGCTGGCATCCGTGTTAAAGTTGATGACACAGACAGAAGCCCGGGATTCAAATTTGCTGAGCAGGAAATGAGAGGAATTCCGGTTCGTATCGAATGTGGCCCGAAAGATATCGAGAACGGACAGGCTGTTATCTGTCGTCGTGATACAAGAGAAAAATATGTGGTTTCTTTCGAAGAGCTTGCTGCCAAAGTACAGGAAGTTCTGGATACCATGCAGAAAGATATGCTGGAGCGCGCACGTGCACATCGTGATGCACACACATATGTTGCAACGAATTATGAAGAATTCAAAGATACCATCAACAACAAACCTGGCTTTGTAAAAGCTATGTGGTGCGGAAACCGTGAATGCGAAGACAAGATCAAAGAAGATGTTCAGGCAACATCCAGATGTATGCCGTTTGAACAGGAACACTTGAGCGATGTCTGCGTATGCTGCGGAAAACCGGCTAAGAAGATGGTTTACTGGGGAAGAGCATACTAATATGAAATTAACGATTCCTTCCAATGCGGAAAAAATACTGCACATTTTAGAGGAAAACGGTTATGAGGCTTATGTTGTCGGTGGATGCGTCAGAGATTCTATTCTGGGACGCAACCCCAACGACTGGGATATCACCACATCTGCTTCTCCGCTGCAGGTGAAGGAACTGTTCCAGCGCACGGTGGATACCGGATTACAGCATGGAACAGTGACCGTATTAATGGATAAAGAAGGCTATGAAGTAACGACGTATCGTGTGGATGGAGATTACGAAGATGGACGCCATCCAAAGCAGGTCATGTTTACTTCGAGTCTGGAAGAAGATCTGAAACGAAGAGATTTTACGATCAATGCAATGGCATATCATCCGGAAAGAGGTCTTGTAGATCTTTTTCATGGAATGGAAGATATGGAGCATAAAATCGTACGCTGTGTCGGTAATCCGATGGAGCGTTTTCATGAAGATGCACTTCGGATCCTGCGTGCAGTGCGCTTTTCCGCACAGTTGGGATTTACAATTGAGGAAAAAACAAAGGCTGGTATTCAGGCACTGGCACCGAATCTGAAATGTGTCAGTGCAGAGCGAATCCAGACAGAGCTGGTGAAGCTTCTGGTGTCACCACATCCGGATTATCTTCGAGTGGCTTATGAAACCGGAATTACCAGAGAATTTCTACCGGAGTTTGATGCATGTATGGAGACTGAACAGAATACGCCGCATCATTGTTATACAGTAGGAGAACATATTCTTCACAGTCTGCTTCTGGTGCGGCCGGACAAAGTCCTTCGGCTGACGATGCTGTTTCATGATATTGCGAAACCAGTGATGCGAAAGACCGATGAAAATGGGCGTGATCATTTCAAGATGCATGCACCGGAAGGTGAAAAAATGGCCAAAAGCATTCTTCGCCGGCTGAAATTTGACAACGATACGATCAGTAAAGTCTCCAGACTGATCAAATATCATGACGACCGCCCGATGCCGGAAATGCGTTCGGTAAGACGTGCGGTGAACCGGATCGGAGAAGATCTGTTTCCGATGTATCTCGAAGTACAGGAGGCGGATATGCTTGCCCAGAGTGAGTATCGCCGAGAGGAAAAATCTGCCCGACTGAAAGGGGTGGCAGAGTGTTATCATAAGGTGGTAGAGGAGAAACAATGCGTTTCGTTAAAGACACTTGCCGTGACAGGAAGAGATTTGATCCAGGCCGGATATAAGCCAGGACCGGAACTCGGAGAGGTGTTGAAGGAGATGCTGGAACATGTGCTCGAAGAACCTTCCGATAACACAAAAGAGAAGTTAATGGAATTTATAAAAGAAAAACATTAGAAGTATATGGACCGTACATTTGTATATCGAGATTCCGCAAGGAGAGATATGGGAATATTTTAATGGACCATACATTTATATATCGGATTTTCAACAGGCTTCGGAATGGGAGTTATCTAAGATATAACCTGACTGCGAAAAGCATTCATAAAAATTGCAAACTCGCCTGAAGGCTCAGACAGAGCAATTTTTATTCATAAGGCAGCCAGAACATATCTAAGAAAACTCGACATTCCTGCAGAAAGTTGAAAATCCTGATATACAAATCGTATGGTCTTTTTTTAATTTGCATTTCAATCTATGTTGGAGTAGCGGGACTGATATACGAATGTACGGTCGTTTATTACGTATTATATTTTTTATAAATTCCGCCCGGGAAGGGCAAGGACTGGATCGTGCGTATGACACTAAAATCAAATAGCACCGCAGGCGCGAGCAGGGAATCACGTCCGTGCACAGAAAATGTATAGGCAGGAAAGATTCTGACTTAGATATAGATGTTAGGTATTTTAAATTCACAGGAAGAGGAGAAAATCGGCACTGAATTGCTTTTTCTGCAGGAGCCTTTGGGAGTCCTTGGTCATGTTCTGACTGTGTTATCACACCCAAATGCATTGTCTGAGCATCGCGAGTTATACATTTGGGTGTGATGCTTTTAACAGGCAGGTTATGGCCTAGTACTTCCAGGCGACGAAGCCTTAGCAAATTTAGTGCCGATTGTTCTTCCTTCCGTTAATATTTGATAACGAATCTCCTTTATAACAGAATCTATTACTTTCCAATACATTTTCTGGATTCCCCCTACATAAGATAGAAGGTACAAAATCAAGAGGGGGATTTTTATTTGTATGATTATGGACTCAGCACACTGGAGCAGTATGGCCTCACCGCCGAATCTACAGCCCGGACACGTGGCGGACTTCTGTGCCATACAGAAAAAGGACTTGTCATCGTAAAAGAATTCAAAGGAACAGAAAAAAAACTACAGAAACAACAGGAATTGCTTCTGCAGATCCAGAGTCAGGGCGGCAAGGTGGACTGCTATATTCCAAATCAGGAAGAAAATCTGGTCAGCCGCGACCGTGACGGTATTCCATATACAATGCAGTACTGGTATGAGGGCAGAGAATGCGATACACGTTCCAAAGAAGACATTTTCAAAAGTATTCGAACCATGGCAGAACTGCATCAGCGCATGCATATACCGACTGTAGAATATTATATAGAACCGTCATTGGAAAATGGATATCTGCGGCATAATCAGGAATTAAAAAAAATCCGCAGTTTTATCAGAAAACGGGGAGCATCCAGTCCTTTTGAAAAAATATATCTGGCAACAGTAGAAGATTTCCTGAGAGACGGAGAAGAGGCGTATGCGGCATTAAGAGAGTCCGGTTATCAGGAGCTGCGCCAGAAAGCAGAAACGGAGGGTGAAGTCTGCCACGGAGAATATAACCAGCATAATGTTTTGATCTTAAAAAGTGGAACTGCAGTTACAAACTTTGAACATTGGGGATTTGATACGCAGATGGCTGATCTGTATCGTTTTATGAGAAAAATTCTCGAGAAATATAACTGGGATGTCCGCTTTGGAAAAGAAATGCTGAAAGCATATCATGAGATAAAACCCGTGAGCAAAGAAGAATGGACAAATCTTAAGATTCGATTCAGTTATCCTGAAAAATACTGGAAACTTGCAAATTATTATTATACGCATCGCAAAACCTGGATTTCTGTGAAAAATACAGAAAAACTACAAAATCTGATACGACAGCGGGAGGCGTGGAAACGATATTGTGCTTCCTTTTTCTTCTGAAGAGGTGTATAATATAGAACTATCAAAGACAGTAGTGAAACTGTCGGAAATACATTGTACAGGGAGGTATTTTAGTATGGATTACAAAGAGGTTTATGAGCAGTGGATTGCAAACCCATACTTCGACGAAGCAACAAAAGAGGAATTGAAAAGTATTGCAGAGGATGAAAATGAGATAAAAGAACGTTTTTATATGGATCTGGAGTTTGGTACAGCTGGTCTTCGTGGAATCATTGGAGCCGGAACCAATCGTATGAACATCTATGTTGTCAGAAGAGCAACACAGGGGCTTGCAAATTATATCGCAAAAGTAGACAAGAAATCCCAGGGTGTTGCAATCGCATATGATTCCCGCCATATGTCACCGGAATTTGCACAGGAAGCAGCTCTTTGTCTTGCAGCAAACGGAATTAAAGCGTATATCTTTGAGACATTAAGACCTACACCGGAGCTTTCTTTCGCGGTACGTCATCTGGGATGTGTTGCCGGTATCAATGTAACTGCAAGCCATAACCCACCGGAATACAATGGATACAAAGTATACTGGGAGGACGGTGCACAGATCACACCGCCACATGACAGCGGAATCATGGGAGAAGTTAAGGCAATTTCCGATTGGAATACTGTTAAGACTATGGACAAGGCTGAAGCCGAAAAAGCAGGCCTTTTCGAGGTGATCGGCAAAGAAGTGGACGATGCATACATGGCAGAACTGAAGAAACAGGTTATTCATATGGATGCTATCCAGGCAGAAGGAAAGAATCTGAAGATCGTGTACACACCACTTCATGGAACTGGTAACATTCCTGCAAGAAGAATCCTCAAAGAACTTGGATTTGAGAACGTTTATGTTGTCAAAGAACAGGAACTTCCGGATGGAGATTTCCCAACAGTAAGTTATCCGAATCCGGAAGCAGCAGAAGCTTTTGAACTTGGTCTGAAACTTGCAAAAGAAGTAGACGCAGATCTTGTTCTTGCGACAGATCCGGATGCAGACCGTCTTGGTGTTCGTGTCAAAGACAAAAACGGAGAATATCATGACCTGACAGGAAACATGTCCGGATGCCTTCTTGCAAACTATGAGATCAGCCAGCGCAAAGCCGTAAACGGAAGCCTTCCGGAGGACGGTGCACTGATCAAGACAATTGTTACAACCAATCTTGCAGATGCAATCGCCAAGGGTTATGGTGTAAAACTGATCGAGGTCCTTACAGGATTTAAGTTTATCGGACAGCAGATCCTTGGATTTGAAAAGAGCGGAAAAGGATCTTATCTCTTTGGATTTGAAGAGAGCTATGGCTGCCTGATCGGTACATATGCACGAGATAAGGATGCAATCGTTGCAACAATGGCACTTTGCGAAGCGGCAGCATATTATAAGACGCAGGGTAAGACTCTGTGGGATGCAATGATCGAGATGTATGAACAGTTTGGATATTACAAAGACGATATCAAAGCTGTAACTATGAAAGGTATTGAAGGCCTGCAGAAGATTCAGGATATCATGAATTCACTTCGCCAGAATCCGCCGGCAGAATTTGCAGGACACAAAGTGGTTGCTGTAAGAGATTACAAAGCAGACACGATCAAAAATCTGGAAACAGGCGAAGTTACACCGACAGGACTTCCGAATTCCAATGTCCTTTATTATGAACTGACAAATGATGCCTGGGTATGTGTTCGTCCGTCTGGTACAGAACCAAAAGTTAAGTTCTACTACGGAGTAAAAGGTACATCTCTGGCAGATGCGGATGAAAAATCAGCAGTCATGGGCAAAGCTGTTCTGGATATGGTTGACTCCATGATGTAAACTTGCATATGCGGGAATTTGATGATTTTATGGAAATTGTCAGGAAAATACGCCGAAATTGTCCGTGGGACAGTGTGCAGACGCATGAAAGCCTGAAAAAATATCTGCTGGAAGAAAGCAATGAGGTACTGGAAGGAATCGACCGTCTTTCAAAAGAAAATGACAGCACAAATCTTTGTGAGGAACTGGGAGATGTGCTGTTTCAGGTGGCTCTTCACAGTGTGATCGCGGAAGAAGAGGGACTTTTTACTGTTGAGGATGTGATCCGAGACGTTTCATCCAAAATGAAATTCCGGCATCCGAAGATCTTTTCACCGGAGGATAAACAGCTGGCCGGGCTTTCGTGGGAAGAGTTGAAACAATTGGAAAAAGCGACAGAAGAAGAGCCTGAAAAAGCCGAAAAGCCTTGACAATTTGACATAAAAGGTTTATATATAGTAAATAGCGTGCATATGCCAAGGAAGCATTACGCAATAAATAAGAATGAGGTTATTTAGAGGAGGAACACCATGAATAAAACAGAATTAGTAGCAGCAATGGCGAAAGAAACAAACCTTTCCAAAAAAGATGTAGAGGCTGTATTAAAATCTTTCACTGATGTTGTAGCATCCGAATTAAAAAAAGGTGGAAAAATCCAGTTAGTTGGTTTTGGTACATTTGAAGTAAGTGAAAGAGCAGCAAGAGAAGGAAGAAATCCTCAGACTGGTGAAACAATGAAGATCGCAGCTTCCAAAGCTCCGAAATTCAAAGCTGGTAAAGCTCTGAAAGATATGGTAAACGAATAAGTAAATCGTGCTTTTAGGGGGGACAGATATGTTCCCCCTTTTGTTTTTCCGGAGGTATATATGAGACTTGATAAATATTTAAAAATCTCACGTCTGATCAAGAGAAGAACGGTTGCGAACGAGGCATGTGATGCCGGACGAGTGCTGGTCAATGACCGCCCGGCCAAGGCGTCAGCACAGGTAAAAGCCGGTGATACGATTGAAATCCAGTTTGGAAGCAAAAACGTAAAGGTTGAGGTGCTGGATATCAAAGAAACGGTTCGTAAAGAAGACGCAGAGAATCTTTTTCGCTATCTTTGATCGTTTTTGTGTCTATTGGACAGGGCTCTCACATAGATTAACAGTAAATGCAGGATGGGAGCTGTGGGGTTGGAAGAAAAAAAGACAGGCAAGGTGCACGGTCTGACGCTAAAAGAGCGTAAATATGGAAAACTGACAGGTGTTCAGGATATTCATTCGTTTAATGAAAATGAGATATTGCTTCAGACTGAGGCCGGGAAAGTGCAGATCAAAGGAGAGCAGCTTCATGTAAAAAGCCTTGACCTCGAAAAGGGAGAGGCTGAGGTTGAAGGAAAAGTAAACAGTGTTTCTTATCTGACAAAGAATGCGCAGAAAAAAGAAGAACCTTTGCTGAAAAGGATGTTCCGGTAAGATGAGCAGTTATATCAGATTGGAAATACTGCTTTTTTTTCGCGCTTTCGAAACAGGAGTAGGGATGCTTGTCGTTTACAGGCTGACCGATATGCTGAAAAGACGTTTGTTCTGCGACAGAATGTGGAACAGTACAGTGGATATTTTGTACTGGTTATTGGCTGGTTTGCTGCTTTTTACCGCTTTATATCAGTGCAATTATGGCAGAATCCGTTTTTTTATGCTGGCAGGTGTTGCTTTTGGTGGAATTTTTGCAAATTTTGTGTTAAATAGGTTGCTATTTCTGGTAAAAAGATGTAATATTTCTTCATATAGACATACGAAAAGACGTTTATGGTGTAATAGAAGGGGCAGACGCTTTGAAAAAGTCAAAAAAGAAAAAAAATAAAAAAAGAATAGCGAATAACTACCTTGGAATGGCAGCAATTGCTATTGTTGTTCTGCTTCTGTTGGGTGGACTGACTTATCAGAGTCAGACACTTAAGGCGAGGATTGCTGTATACGATGCAAAGGCATCAGCGCTGGAAGATTCTATTGCAGGTGAGCAGGAACGTACACAGGAAATAGATGAACAGAAAGAGTACATGCAGACGGATGAATATATAGCCGAAGTTGCCAGAGATAAGCTTGGTCTGGTCAAAGGAAATGAGATTGTATTTGAAGAAGAGAAATAAAGGAGATTTTGCAGAAAAGTTTTCTGGAACAATCTCCTTTATTTGACAGATATTTTAAAAGAACCCTCTTATAATATTTTTCTAGTGAAAGTATTGTAATACTTACCGGGAAGTATCAGGGGAGGGGGATATATGCAGGAATGGATAATTGCCATGCTCGTGATCAGCGTACTGCTGATATTGCGGGACATGGCAAAAACTATTTTGACGGGGAGAATGTCGAAAAAAGAAGAAATATTTCCGATTGGAGAAGATCATCCTCAGAAAGAAAAAGTGGAACGCTATGCGGCAGCTTTTCAGAAACTTGCGGATACATTTTATGGAATGCCGTACAAAAAGGAATATCTGAGTAGTGGGCAGATTGAGCGTATTCTGACGGATGCGAATGATCGTCTGTGCAGTAACTGCTATCATCGGGAAATCTGCTGGGGAAGTCAGGCAGAAACAATGTGTCAGGGGGGAGAAGCACTGGTACGTGCTCTCGAAAAAGATGATGAAGGAGAACTTGAGAAACTTCGTATGCAATGGGGGAGCGTATGCGGAAAATCATTGCAATATCTGGAAGAAGTACGCGAACAGTTTCGACAGGAAAAACAGAATCTTATATGGATGAATCGTATGATCGAAAGTCGGCTGGCAGTGGCTCAGCAGCTGACAGAGACAGCGGCCATTATGGAGACAGTAGCAAATGATCTGTATGATATTTCGGCAGCAGAACCGGAATTTCAGGAAGAACTGAAAAAGAATCTGCGAAGAAAACATGTGATTTTGAAAGCTGCGTGGGTGATGGACAAAGTTGAAGGGCGCAGACAGATTTTTCTTACTCTGCGTGCCAGGAGCGGACAGTGTGTTTCTGTAACAGAGGTCGCACAGATGCTCTCAGAGTTATGCGAAAGTAATATGACGTCTGTGCAGGGAAGCCGGTGTATTGTAAATGGGGAATTTCATACGATTCATTTTGTAGAAGATGTCAGTTATCAGATGTTATACGGAGTATCCAGACTTACAAGAGAAAATGAAAAAGTATCAGGGGATAATTATATCTGCAGACAGGAAGACGGTGGAAGATTTGTGATGTGTCTGTCTGATGGAATGGGATCGGGTATGGACGCATGCAGAGAAAGTGAGATTGTAGTGGAACTTCTGGAACAGTTTCTGGATTCCGGCTTTTCTCAGGAGACTGCGGCACGTATGGTAAATTCTGCGCTTGTTCTGAAAGGCAGGGAAGGAATGTTCTCTACGGTAGATATCTGTGCAGTAGATCTCTATACGGGAATCTGTGAGTTCCTAAAAGCAGGTGCAGCTTCGACATTTATCAAACGTGACCACTGGGTGGAAGCTATTTCATCAGAAAGCCTTGCGGCGGGACTGGTACAGAGGATTGATTTTGACACGGCATCCAGAAAATTGTATCATGGAGATTATCTGATCATGATGACCGATGGTGTGATGGACGCGCTGCCTGTTGAATGTGAGGAAGAGACGATGAAAGAGATCATTATGGATATTCAGGATGAAACACCCAGAGAGATCAGCCGGGGGATTTTGGAACGGGCACTCGGGTACAGCGATTATCATGCGAGGGATGATATGACGGTCCTTGTAGCGAATGTGGTAAGAAAATAAAAACACAGGAGAAAAGAAGATGTATAAAGATACATTGCAGAAAGTAAAAAGATTTATGACTGAAACAGGAATGCTGCAAAATTGTTCAGAGATCATCCTTGGTGTTTCTGGCGGTCCGGATTCGATGACAATGCTTCATATATTGAATGAACTCAGAGATGAATTTGGCTATCGTCTCCGCGTAGTACATGTAAATCACGGAATCCGTGGAAAAGAAGCTCTGCGGGACCAGCAGATGGTGGAGAAAATATGCAGTGAATGGAAGATCCCGTGTGCAGTATATAATTATGATGTTCCTGCTCTGGCTCTCAGTTGGAAGATGGGAACCGAAGAAGCCGGCCGCAAAGTTCGTCGAATCGCTTTTGAAAAAGAGAAAGAAAATGCAGTGGCGATACCGGAACAGGTACGTGTGGCGCTTGCACATAACCAAAATGATATGGCGGAAACTATGCTGCATCACCTGGCCAGGGGAACCGGAATCAGGGGCCTCTGCTCGCTGAAGCCACTGAACGGAGAAATTATCCGGCCTCTTTTGTGTTTAGAACGGAGTGAAATCGTCAATTATGTAGAGGAGAACAGCATTCAGACAGTTCTGGACAGCAGCAATATGGAAGATGATTATACGAGAAACCGTATACGACGTCACATTCTGCCACTCATTGAGCAGGAAGTAAATCCAAGGGCAGTTACACATATGGCAGAAGCGTCAGAAATATTCGGACAGGCAGAAGCCTATTTTACGAAGCTGGCAGGAGAAATGGCAGTAGGATACAGGAAAGCAAAAGACAGATATGTCCTGGATCATGAGTTTTTCAAAAAAGAAACAATTATCCAGACATATGTGATTAGGGAGATATTAGAAGTAACAGGCGGACATCAGAGTGACCTTACCTCTGGTCATATAAAACAGATCAGAGATCTGTATGGTATGCAGACTGGACGAAAAGCAGATCTTCCATATGAACTGGAGGCGTCCAGAGTTTATGAAGGAGTACAGATCCGAAAGAAAAATATGATCGTAGAATCAGATAGTGAGACAGAAGAACTGAAAATCCAAAATCTTGTTGTTCCGGGAGAAACGAAATGGAAGCAGGGATGCTTTACTGCAAAAATTTATTCATATAATGGTGAGAAGATTTTGGAAAAAAAGTATACGAAATGGTTTGATTGTGATAAAATAAATTGCGAACTGACTGTCCGCACACGCAGAAGCGGTGACTATATGGCAGTCAGTCAGAGCGGTGGGCATAAGAAGCTGACACGTTGTATGATCGATGATAAAATTCCGGGTGAACTGAGAGGGAAACTCCCACTGGTTGTCGATGGAAATGAAGTTTTGTGGATCGTAGGCGGAAGAATCAATGAGCGTTACAAAATCACTTCCGAAACAGGAAGGGTATTGGAGATCACATACCAAGGAGGAAACGTACAATGAGTGAAAAAATCAAAGTTTTATTGAGTGAAGAAGAAGTGGATGCAAGAATTAAGCAGATCGCAGCCCAGATCAGCAGGGATTATGCAGGAAGGGAAATACATCTTATCTGTGTTCTGAAGGGTGGCGTATTCTTTACCTGTGAACTGGCAAAGAGAATTACTGTTCCGGTATCCCTTGATTTTATGTCAGTATCCAGCTATGGTGATGATACAAAATCCAGTGGTGTTGTAAAAATCGTAAAAGATCTGGATCAGCCGCTGATCGGCAAAGATGTTCTGATCGTGGAGGATATCATTGACTCAGGAAGAACTCTCAGCTACCTGATCGAAATCCTGAAGGGAAGAAATCCTAACAGCATCCGTCTGTGCACACTGTTGGACAAACCGGAACGCAGGGTAAAAGACGTAAAAGTAGACTACTGCTGTTTTAATATTCCGGATGAATTTGTAGTAGGATATGGTCTGGATTACGCACAGAAATACAGAAATCTTCCGTTTATCGGGGTGGTTGAATTAGAAAACCAGGATTGAAAGGAGACAGCAGCAGGTGAATAAACAGTCAGGCAGAATTGGCCTGTATCTTGTATTGATCGTGATGTTGGTTGCCGGATACTTTTATCTGAACAATCAGGTAGCATCACAGAGCAGTTACTCAATGGAAAGTATGAAACAGGCAGCAGAGGATGGTAAGCTTTCTTCTGCAAAAATCTACCAAAACAGGGAAGTGCCTACCGGTTCCGTTGTTGCGGATATCGAAGGTGAAGGGCAGAAAAAAGTATATGTAACAGATGTTAAAGACGCACAGAAGCTTCTGGAAGGCTACGGCATTCATCCGGAAGTGGCAGATGTTCCGCAGGAAAGTGTATTTATGACAACATTTTTTCCGGTACTTCTCACAGGTGGGCTGGTGATTTTCCTGTTTCTTATGATGAACCGTCAGATGTCAGGAGGCGGAGGTAATGCCAAGATGATGAATTTTGGAAAGAGCCGTGCCCGAATGATGCTGCCGGATGACAAAAAAGTTACATTTCAGAATGTGGCAGGTCTTCAGGAAGAAAAAGAAGATCTGGTCGAGGTTGTTGATTTTTTGAAAGCTCCACAGAAATATACAAATGTTGGAGCAAGGATTCCGAAAGGAGTGATCCTTGTAGGACCTCCTGGAACAGGTAAGACACTTCTTGCAAAAGCAGTTGCCGGAGAAGCGGGAGTTCCGTTTTTCTCTATTTCAGGATCTGATTTTGTAGAGATGTTTGTTGGTGTCGGCGCATCCCGTGTACGTGACCTGTTTGAAGAGGGCAAGAAGCATGCACCATGTATCATCTTTATTGATGAGATTGATGCAGTTGCCAGACAACGTGGTACTGGAATGGGTGGTGGACATGATGAAAGAGAGCAGACTCTGAACCAGCTTCTAGTAGAGATGGATGGTTTCGGTGTAAATGAAGGAATTATCGTTATGGCGGCTACCAACCGTGTGGATATCCTTGATCCGGCGATTCTTCGTCCTGGCCGTTTTGACCGTAAGGTTGCAGTAGGCCGCCCGGATATCAAAGGAAGGGAAGAAATCCTCAGAGTTCATGCAAAAGACAAACCGCTTGGAGAAGATGTGGATCTTGCACAGATCGCGCAGACAACTGCCGGTTTTACAGGGGCAGATCTTGAAAATCTTCTGAATGAGGCTGCGATCATGGCTGCCAGATCAGGACGCAGTTATATTACACAGCTGGATATCAAGCATGCATTTATCAAAGTTGGTATCGGGGCAGAGAAACGAAGCAAAGTTATTTCTGAGAAAGAGAAGAAGATCACAGCATATCATGAGGCCGGACATGCGATCTTATTCCATGTACTTCCGGATATGGATCCAGTATATACGATTTCCATTATTCCTACCGGAATGGGAGCCGCAGGATATACCATGCCTCTTCCTGAAAATGATGACATGTTTAATACCAAAGGCAAGATGCTGCAGGATATTACGACACTTCTGGGTGGACGTGTTGCTGAAGAAATCATCTTTGGGGATATTACAACAGGTGCATCAAATGATATTAAGCGTGCAACCAGTACAGCACGTGCAATGGTCATGCAGTATGGTATGTCTGACAAGCTTGGGCTGATCACTTACGGGGATGACGGAGATGAAGTCTTTATCGGACGTGATCTGGCACATACCAGAAGCTACAGTGAAGAAGTTGCAAAAGAGATTGACAAAGAGGTTCATGATATTATTGACCGCTGCCATGCAGATGCAAGAAAGATTATTTCTCAGCATATGGATGTTCTTCATAAGTGTGCAGCACTTCTTTTAGAGAAGGAAAAGATTCAGCGCGATGAGTTTGAGGCACTTTTTACAGCGAAAAATGAAATGCCTCAAGAATAAAATATACAAAGTGCATAAAAACAAATACTAAATTTTGTGAAGTTTGTGCACACTTTTGGAGGGAGTCATGGTACTATAATAACCGTAAAAACCCCCCAATACATTATATAGTTTTTGCTACACCCCATAAGAAGAAATACCTTCTCCAAAAAAGACAGCTTATCCCGCTGTCTTTTTTACTGTCTAAAAATCCCGCAGCATCAGGCGAGAAAATCGTCTTTTGTTGCGTTTTTTTGTTACTCACCAAGCTTTGGACATCGCTTTCTGGCGCCGGTAAGTGACCGCAAATTGCCAAAAGGAGAAAATCAGATACAATCCTAGACTCCAGAACTTCTTTACGTCAAAATGGATTCATGTTATCATTAATCCAATATGTGAGTTTACCTTGGGGAGAAATATGATGTTAAAAAAAAGCAAAGAATCTGTACAGGGATTCACGCTCGTAGAATTGATTATTATTGTAGCAATTCTGGGTGTATTGGTGGCGATTTTAGCGCCTGCCTATACCAAGTATATTGAGAAAAGCCGGGAGGCAACAGATCTGTCAAATGCCAAATCTGCATATAATGAATTAATGATAAATATAGCTGAGAAGGAAGAAACTCCGGAACCTATTACTTTTGGATTAAAACAGACAATTTCCGGATGGCAGAGCCCTCTTCCTATAACAGTTGGGGGTGCTTCCTTTGATGGCACAAATACAGATAACTGGGTTGGAACACCGGGCCGAAACGGAACCTGTGTAGTTTCCTATGAGAAAAATAAAGGTGTGATTTTTACCTGGAGTGGTGGAACGGAGGATGTGGCGGCAAGACCAACGTACTCAGAGGGAATGAAAAATACTTTGGAGTTACTGCATAAGGCATATGATAATCGTGATAGTGGAACGATGCAGACAAATAAGGCCTACTATTCCAGACAGACATTTCAAATTGCTGGGATATCGTATACTACCCGTGTTTATTATGCAGACTCAGCAATTTTCAAAAATGCATTAGAAGGTTATACGCCAAAGCCAGCTTCATATGAGGAGAGTCCTTTTTATGCAGTGCAGGACTGGGCAGGTAATGACAAAAACCAAGGCTTTGCATACTACACCTACGGCAAAGACGGCTCTATCAATATGTTTACCTATGTAAACGAAAATAAGGTCTATCAGACAACGGACGAAGGCAAGACCTGGCAGGATATTACACCAGGCGAAAAATAAAAATAAAGATTTACCATAAATTGTAACAGAGAGGTATCGCGAAGTTTATGTTTACGATTAAGACAGTCAAAGGTGATATAACAAAGATTGCGGATGTACAGGCAATTGTAAATGCTGCTAATAATTCTCTTCTTGGTGGTGGCGGTGTTGATGGTGCAATCCATCGTGCAGCAGGACCGGAACTTCTTGCAGAATGCAGGACACTTCATGGGTGCGAAACTGGAGAAGCAAAGATTACCAGGGCTTATAATCTGCCATGTGATTATGTGATCCACACAGTCGGACCGATCTGGTATGGTGGAAACAATGATGAAGATAAGCTTCTTGCAAGCTGTTATTATAATTCGATGAAGATTGCGGTGGAGAACGGAATCAGAACAATTGCATTCCCATCTATTTCTACAGGAGTGTATTGTTTTCCGGTTGAGCGCGCTGCGAAGATTGCGGTAGATACCGTTCATAGATTTTTACAGGAGAATCCAGACAGTTTTGATCTGGTTGAGTGGGTACTGTTTAACGACCAGGCCGCATCTGCATATGAAACTGAGGTATCCTTAATACAAAAGTAGATTGCAGACAAAGAAACTCGGAAATGCAGATTACATTTCCAGTGCAATATAAATAATACAGACAAGGAAGATTGACAATGAAGCAGGAAAACGAAGATATTGCAAGAAAAATGCAGTATATTCTGAATATGAGACCAGTGTTTAACAAGGAGGCTCTTTTCAGTGACGGAACAAGGTATTACAGAAATCCTACTGAGCCAAAGAGTGGCGAAAAGGTAATAATCAGCTTCAGAACCCAGAAGAATAATGTGGATGCGGTATATCTCGTATCCGGAGATCAGAAATATAAAATGAAAGTATACAAAACCACAAAAGATTTTGATTATTATGGAACAAAGATTGTGATGCCGGAAGAGATTTTTCGGTATCATTTTGAAATTCAGTATGGATGGGCTACATGCTATTACACGGAACAGGGAGTCTGTTCTGAGCTGCAGGAATGGGCACAGTTTGAAATCTATCCGAATTATCATACACCTGACTGGGCAAAGGGTGCGGTGATGTATCAGATTTTTGTGGATCGATTCCGCAATGGAGATCCGTCCAACGATGTGGAAAGCGACGAATATGCATATATTGGTGAACACAGTGAAAAAGTGACAGATTGGTCCAAGACTCCGGCAGTTATGGGAGTCAGGGAATTCTATGGAGGAGACCTGCAGGGCATTATTGACAAACTGGATTATTTTGAAGAGTTGGGCGTTGAAGTGCTGTATCTTAATCCAATCTTCGTATCACCAAGTAACCACAAATACGACTGTCAGGATTACGATTATGTGGATCCACATTACGGAAAGATCGTTGAAGACTGTGACGGACTGCTTGCACCGGAGGATCGAGATAATACACATGCCACAAAATATATTCGGCGTGTGACAGATAAGCGCAATCTGGAGGCAAGTAATCAGATGTTTGCACAGCTTGTGGAAGAACTGCATAAACGTGGCATGAAGATTATTCTGGATGGAGTATTCAACCATTGTGGATCTTTTAATAAGTGGATGGACAGAGAAAGAATATATGAAGGACAGAAAGGTTATGCACCGGGAGCTTATATATCTGCAGACAGTCCGTATCGCTATTTCTTTGATTTTCATGATCAGAATCGCTGGCCTTATAATCCGACTTATGATGGATGGTGGACGCATGATACACTTCCGAAACTGAATTATGAAGGTTCAGGAGAATTGTATGATTATGTCCTGAAAGTGGCACAGAAGTGGGTGTCTGCACCATATAATGTGGATGGCTGGAGACTGGATGTGGCAGCAGATCTGGGACACAGCAATGAGTTTAATCACCAGTTCTGGAAAGATTTCCGCAAAGCGGTCAAGGAAGCGAATCCGGAAGCACTGATTCTTGCAGAACATTATGGAAGTCCGGAAGGATGGTTACAGGGAGATGAGTGGGATTCTGTCATGAACTATGATGCGTTCATGGAGCCTGTGACATGGTTCTTGACCGGAATGGAAAAACACAGTGATGAATATAGAGAGGATCTTTATGGAAACAGTGATGCGTTTATCGGAGCAATGAAGACGCATATGCGCTCTTTGCATATGTCATCTCTTCATACTGCGATGAATGAATTGTCAAATCATGATCATTCCAGATTCCTTACCAGAACAAATCACAGGGTTGGACGTGTTTCCTATGCCGGAGCACAGGCGGCGTCTGAAAATATCAATACGGCGATCATGCGTGAAGCGATTGCCATACAGATGACATGGCCGGGAGCTCCTACATTGTATTATGGGGATGAGGCAGGTGTCTGCGGATTTACAGATCCGGATAACCGGAGAACTTACCCGTGGGGGCATGAAGATATGGAACTTCTGAATTTCTACAAGGTCATGATCGCGGTTCATAAGAAATACAAAATGCTCAGAAGCGGTTCTCTGAAATTCCTATGGAATGATTATCAGGGCCTCTGTTATGCGAGATTCTCTCATACGGAGCAGATGATCATCGTACTGAACAACCGGGATGAAGGCAGAGAGGTTATGATTGAAGTCTGGCCGGCAGGAATCAGCAGACTGGAAGAAACAGTATTTACAAGGCTGGTGCAATCTTCTCAGGAAGGATATACAGACCACCAGAAACAGATTCTATGCCAGGCTGGATCGCTGAATCTGTATCTGCCACCGTGCAGTGTGACAGTACTGCATCATAAAGACCAGATGTAAGATTAGAGAGTTGGTATGCTATATGAAAGCTGCAGCGCAAAATTTACTTGACAGGTCAGAATGGGTATGTTACGATATCAATACTTTCACGTGGTAGAGTGGCTACGTATTAAAAGGAAAATAATATGTCAAGGGAGATAGAGAGATGAAGAAAAAAGCAGTTGCAGTAGTTATGACAGCAGTAATGGCACTGGGAATGGTATCTGCAGTAAGTGTGCAGGCAGGAATAGAAGATAAGACTCTGATCGTTGGATTTGATGCGGAATATCCGCCATATGGATATATGGATGAGAATGGTGAATACACAGGATTTGACCTGGAACTGGCACAGGCTGTGTGTGATCTGGAAGGTTGGGAGCTGGAGAAAAAACCAATCAATTGGGATTCCAAGGATATGGAACTGAATTCCGGATCTATCGACTGTATCTGGAATGGATTTACTATGAACGGAAGAGAAGATGATTATACTTTCTCAGAGCCGTATGTAGATAACAGTCAGGTAATCGTTGTTGCAGATGATTCCGGAATTGAGAAGCTTACAGATCTTGCCGGTAAGACCGTTGGTGTGCAGGCAGCTTCCGCAGCACTGGATCTTCTTCAGAGTGAGGAAGAAGGCGGACAGAAAGAACTGGCGGATACCTTTGGAGCACTGAATGAATTTGCAGATTACAATACTGCATTCACAGAACTGCAGGCAGGGGCACTGGATGCACTGGCAATCGATGTCGGAGTTGCCAAATATCAGCTGAATTCCAGAGGAGAGGGATTCAAGATCCTTGATGAGACACTGAATACAGAACAGTATGCAATCGGATTTAAAAAGGGTAATACAGAACTCTGTGATATTGTGAATGCAGACCTTCAGAAACTTGCAGATGATGGAACGGTTGCAGAACTTGCTGAGAAGTATGAAATCGCAGATATGGTAACACTGAAAGCTTCTGATGATGCATCGGCAGAGGATTCTAAAGATGCAACAGATGATGCAGAAACAGATAAAACAGAAGAAAAATAAGCAATACATAAAATACGAATACAGAATGGGATGCTTCCCGGTTTTCCGGGTGGCATCCCTCTTGTAGGTTTATGGAGGAGAGTACATGAGTTTTCAGGTAATGTTACAACAGCTTACCACAGGATTTGGGCAGACGCTGCTGATCTTTTTTCTGACACTGTTATTTTCCCTGCCACTTGGCATGGTTGTATATTTTGGACGTGTGAGCAGGTTCAAGCCATTAAGCTGGATCGTTAAGGCGTATATTTCTATTATGCGAGGAACACCACTGATGCTGCAGCTGCTGCTGTGGTATTTTGGACCGTTCTATCTGTGGGGAATGAATATCGGCAATTATAAATTTACCGCGATCATTCTGGGATGTTCTCTGAATTATGCCGCATATTTTGCAGAAATCTATCGTTCCGGAATTGAGTCGATTCCGGTGGGACAGTATGAGGCAGCACAGCTTCTGGGATACAATAAAAGCCAGACATTTTTCAAAATCGTATTACCGCAGGTTGTAAAGATCGTGCTTCCTTCTGTGACAAATGAAGTCATTACACTTGTCAAAGATACCTCCCTTGTTTATTCGGTATCTTATATTGAGATGTTTGCGCTGGCAAAACAGATCGCAGCTGCGCAGACAACAGTTGTTCCGTTTGTGATCGCCGGGGTATTCTACTATATCTTTAACTTTGTAGTTGCCTGGGTTATGGAATGGTTTGAAAAGAAACTGAATTACTATCGTTAGGAGGAAATGCTTTGAGTACAAGTCTTCTGGAAATGAATCATATCAAAAAAGAGTTCGACGGTCTTCAGGTACTGAAGGATGTGTCGATTCATGTAAATGAAGGAGAGGTCGTTTCAATTATCGGTTCCTCAGGCTCCGGTAAATCCACGCTTCTTCGCTGTGCGACACTGCTGACATTGATTGATGACGGTGAAGTAAGTTATATGGGAAATAAAACGGTCTGGACCGAAAATGGTAAAGTCTGTCTGCCGAATAAAACAAAACTGAAAGAGATTCAGTCCTGCTTTGGCCTGGTTTTTCAGAACTTTAATCTGTTTCCGCATTATACGGTCATGAAAAATATTACCGATGCACCAATTCATGTGCAGAAGAGAAATAAAGATGAGGTTTACAGAGAAGCGAGAGATCTTCTGGCAAAGATGGGATTGTCTGATAAAGAAGATGCTTATCCGTATCAGTTGTCAGGCGGACAGTGCCAGCGAGTTGCGATAGCAAGAGCCCTTGCACTGAATCCGAAAATCCTGTTCTTTGATGAGCCGACTTCCGCACTTGATCCGGAACTTACCGGAGAAGTTTTGAGAGTAATCCGTTCACTGGCGGATATCCATATCACGATGGTGATCGTGACACATGAAATGAACTTTGCTCGGGATATTTCCGACAGAGTTATTTTTATGGATAAAGGTGTAATTGCTGTAGAAGGTACTCCACAGGAAGTATTTTCTTCAAGTAATGCACGAATCAAAGAATTCCTTGGTAAATTTCATCAGGGAGAGGAATAAAGGGATTGCTTTTAATGATGCGATGTTATATAATTTCTGCGTAATGATAGGAAATCCGAGCAACCGCAGTTACCCCTGCGGTTAATCGAGTGAGATGATAGGAGTAAATACATGAGTACAGACAGATACGTAAGTCCCCTTTCAGAGCGTTATGCCAGCAAGGAAATGCAGTACATTTTTTCTCCGGATATGAAATTTCGCACCTGGAGAAGATTGTGGATCGCTCTGGCTGAAACAGAAAAAGAACTTGGCCTGAATATCACTCAGGAGCAGATTGATGAACTGAAAGCTCACAAGGATGATATCAACTATGATGTGGCAAAAGAAAGAGAACGTCAGGTACGCCATGACGTTATGTCTCACGTGTATGCATATGGCGTACAGTGCCCGAAAGCAAAAGGAATCATCCATCTGGGTGCAACATCTTGTTATGTAGGTGACAACACAGATATCATTGTGATGGCTGAGGCTTTGAAGCTGGTTCAGAAAAAACTGGTGAACGTAATTGCAGAACTGTCAAAATTTGCAGATAAATACAAAGAACAGCCAACTCTTGCATTTACACATTTCCAGCCGGCACAGCCGACAACAGTTGGTAAACGTGCAACTCTCTGGACACAGGAATTCCTGATGGATCTGGAAGATCTGGAATATGTAATGGGCACACTGAAACTTCTGGGTTCCAAGGGAACTACCGGAACACAGGCAAGTTTCCTGGAACTGTTCGAAGGGGATCAGGAGACAATCGACAAGATTGATCCGATGATCGCAGAAAAGATGGGATTCAAGAACTGCTATCCGGTATCCGGACAGACCTATTCCCGTAAAGTAGATACAAGAGTCCTGAATATTCTTGCAGGTATTGCGGCAAGCGCACATAAGATGTCCAATGATATCCGCCTTCTGCAGCATCTGAAAGAAGTAGAAGAACCATTTGAAAAATCACAGATTGGTTCCTCTGCGATGGCCTACAAGAGAAATCCGATGAGAAGTGAGCGTATCGCATCTCTTTCCAGATATGTAATGGTGGATGCACTGAATCCGGCAATTACTTCTGCAACACAGTGGTTTGAGAGAACCCTGGATGACTCCGCAAACAAACGACTCAGTATTCCGGAGGGATTCCTGGCAATCGATGGTATCCTGGATCTGTGCCTGAATGTTGTTGACGGACTGGTTGTTTATCCGAAAGTAATCGAGAAACATATGATGGCAGAGCTTCCGTTTATGGCGACAGAAAACATCATGATGGATGCTGTAAAAGCAGGTGGAGACCGTCAGGAACTTCATGAACGCATCCGTGAACTTTCCATGGAAGCCGGACGTACCGTTAAAGTAGAAGGAAAAGACAATGATCTTCTTGAGAGAATCGCAGCAGATCCGGCCTTCAATCTGACAATCGAGGAACTGCGCAAATCTATGGAGCCGTCCAGATATGTCGGCAGAGCCAAAGAACAGACGGTTACATTTATTGAGAAGACTGTACAGCCGGTTCTGGATGCACACAAAGACATGTTGGGTATGACAGCAGAGATAAACGTATGATAGGTCAAATAAAACACGAGGAGGAAAAAGTGTTATGATCAAAGCAGTAGTTGGAGCAAACTGGGGAGATGAAGGTAAAGGTAAAATTACTGATATGCTCGCACAGGAAGCTGATATTATCGTAAGATTTCAGGGAGGAGCCAATGCAGGACATACAATCGTCAACGATTATGGCAAATTTGCACTGCATACACTTCCGTCTGGCGTATTTTATAACCATACAACAAGCGTTATTGGAAACGGTGTTGCACTGAATATTCCGGTATTTTTTAAAGAATACAATGAAGTTGTTTCAAGAGGCGTTCCGGCACCGAAGATTATGATCTCTGACCGAGCTCAGATCGTTATGCCATATCACATTCTGTTTGATCAGTACGAAGAGGAACGTCTGGGTGGTAAATCCTTCGGATCTACCAAATCCGGTATTGCACCGTTCTATTCAGATAAATATGCAAAAATCGGTTTCCAGGTAAATGAGCTGTTCCATGATGATTCCCTGAGAGAAAAAGTAGAGCGTGTTGTTGAGACAAAGAATATTCTTCTTGAGCATCTGTATCACAAACCGCTTCTTGATCCAAATGAAATCTTTGATGAACTGATGAAATATAAAGAAATGGTTGCTCCTTATGTTGGAGATGTATCTCTTTTCCTGTGGAATGCATTAAAAGAAGGCAAAGAGATCCTGCTTGAGGGACAGCTTGGTTCTCTGAAAGATCCGGATCATGGAATTTATCCGATGGTTACATCTTCTTCCACCCTTGCAGCTTATGGTGCTATTGGTGCTGGTGTACCGCCATATGAAATCAAAAAAGTCATTACTGTATGCAAAGCTTACTCCAGCGCAGTAGGTGCAGGTGCTTTTGTTTCCGAGATCTTCGGAGAAGAAGCAGATGAACTTAGAAGAAGAGGTGGAGACGGTGGAGAGTATGGTGCAACAACTGGCCGCCCGAGACGTATGGGATGGTTTGACTGTGTTGCTTCCAAATATGGATGCCGTATGCAGGGAGCTACAGATGTTGCATTTACAGTACTTGATGTACTGGGTTATCTTGATGAGATTCCGGTATGTACAGGCTATGAAATCGACGGCAAAGTTACAACAGAATTCCCTACAACAGGACTTCTGGAAAAAGCAAAACCGGTTTTTGAAGTTCTTCCAGGATGGAAATCAGATATCCGTGGAATTAAGAACTATGATGAACTTCCGGAAAATTGCCGTAAGTATATCGAATTTGTAGAGAAACAGATCGGATTCCCGATCACAATGATCTCCAATGGACCAGGAAGAAATGATATCATTTACAGAAATAAATAATTTCATAAAAATTAGTTGACATGATGACGCGCCGGAGTTCGCTCCGGCGCATTTCTTAACATTAGTGACAAAGAGGTTTGTATGAAAAACTGGAAAAAATATGCTGCGATCATTGGCGTGATCGCACTACTGATGATCTTTTGTCTTCCAATGTATTTTGCACTGAAGGGCGATTTTTCACAGAAACAATTTATGGCATCACTTTTTACGGTACTGTTTGTGGCAGTGATGTGCTATGTACTCCTTATGTTGTTCAAATATTTGAATAAGAAAAAAGAGGAACAGCAGGTGGCTGGCGAGATAAAGAATGTGATCTTTGATGTGGGAAAAGTTCTGGTAGATTATGACTGGGAGTCTTATCTGGACAGTTTTGGATTTGCTCCTGAAAAAAGAGAACGAATTGCGAATGCGACTTTTTTGAGTTCGGTATGGGAGGAACGGGATCGTGGACTGTATGAGGAAGAAGTTTATCTGAAACAGTTTCAGGAACTGGATCCACAGGATGCAGAGGATATCGAAAAAGTCATCAAAGGCAGCGGACAGACTATTCGAAAGAGACCATATGCGGATACCTGGGTAAAATATCTGAAAAGTAAGGGATATCATGTATATATCCTGTCTAATTACAGCAGTTATATGCTGGATCACACGAAAAAGGAACTGACATTCCGCAGAGAAATGGATGGAGAGGTTTTTTCCTGTTATGCTAACCAGCTGAAACCAGATGCGGAAATTTATCAGACAATTCTGAATAAATACCAGTTGAAACCGGAGGAATGTGTGTTCATCGATGATCGTCCGGAAAACTGCAGGGGAGCACAGGAACAGGGAATTCATACCATTTGTTTTAAAGATTTTAAACAGGTAACAGCAGATCTTGAAAAACTTGGTGTGAAATAAAACGAGAAAAGTCCCAGAACCGCGTATCTGTGTCAGCTCTGAGACCTTTTAAGGGGAGGATATAAGTTTTTCCTGAAATTATCTTTTGCAGTATGTTTCCTGAAGAATCCTTCAGGGAACATTTACAGTATGACCGGTTTATTTTTTATATATACACATTTTTCACAAAAATTATAAGAATAGGATTTGTGTTTTGGGAAAAAAGATGATATAATGGAGCACAGGCAAAATTTTTGAAAAGAGGATGAAACAATGAGTGATAAAACAATCTTAGAGCAGTGGCGCGAAATTGCTTACAATCAGCAGGCAGACCGCAATCAGCTTCAGAGATTCTGGGCAAACTATTTTAATATTGAAAAGGGAATCTACGAACAGCTTCTTTCCAATCCGGATGAAGTTGTAAGTGGTACAGTCAAGGAACTGGCAGAAAAATACGGACAGGATGTCCTGACTATGGTTGGTTTCCTGGATGGTATCAATGACAGTCTTAAGATCCCGAACCCGATTGAGACTATGGATGAGAATACAAAAGTCACACTTGCATTTGACAAAGAACTTCTTTACAAGAATATGGTTGATGCAAAGGCAGACTGGCTGTATCAGCTTCCACAGTGGGATGAAATCTTCTCAGAAGAAAAACGTAAAGAACTCTACAAAGAGCAGAAAAAATCCGGTACAGTTGTAAAACCGCATAAAATCGGCCGTAACGATCCTTGTCCGTGCGGAAGCGGTAAGAAATACAAATACTGCTGCGGTAAATAATGAAAGCCAGAGCGAATCTGGATTATATCATTGTACTTGGCGCGCATGTAGATGGTACAAGAATGACATTAGCCCTTCTGGAAAGAACCAGAAGGGCTTTGCTCTATCTTGAAGAAAACCCCGGGACAAGGGCTGTGCTTTCAGGAGGAAAGGGAGACGGGGAACGAATCAGTGAAGCGGAGGCTATGTACAGATATCTGACAGAACATGGGATTGATGGAGGACGTCTGATCCTAGAAGAACGTTCGACCAATACCAAAGAAAATCTGGATTACAGTCTGGAGCTGATCGGCAGTACGGAGCCGGCAATTGGGGTAGTGACTAATAATTTTCATGTGTTTCGAGGTGTAATGATTGGCAGAAAGTGTGGCTGTCGGGAAATTTATCCGGTTCCGTCCAGATATCGTTCCTGGAGACTTCTTCTGTATATTCCCAGAGAAATCCTGGCAATTATCAAAGATAAAATTGTCGGAAATTTATAAACAAAATAAAATATAAAAAAAATAAAAAAAGTGTTGACACTTTGAGTGGGACATAGTATACTAACGAAGTCGGTTGCAAGAGCGGCTTACATAGAGTCGGTCAAAGTGACAGATACAAAATGGGATCTTAGCTCAGCTGGGAGAGCATCTGCCTTACAAGCAGAGGGTCATAGGTTCGAGCCCTATAGGTCCCATTCAATATGGCGAGATAGCTCAGTTGGCTAGAGCACACGGTTCATACCCGTGGTGTCGAGGGTTCGAATCCCCCTCTCGCTATTTTGTATCATTTATATTGTATATGGCGAGATAGCTCAGTTGGCTAGAGCACACGGTTCATACCCGTGGTGTCGA